>Ga0181527_1001413_pt1 | contig 24795 bp, 17 predicted proteins | sample PEATcosm2014_Bin_30_FD_119762 | JGI IMG/M metagenome (GOLD analysis project Ga0181527, IMG submission 119762) | Peatland microbial communities from MTU Mesocosm Facility, Houghton, MI, USA - PEATcosm2014_Bin06_60_metaG | ecosystem: Environmental > Terrestrial > Soil > Wetlands > Peat | place...
AAGGCGAGGTAAGGCGCGTCAAACTCGGCCACCTCGCGGCCCTGGGCTCCAGTGTCGTGAACGGGGTGTCGGGCGCGCAAACCGAAATGCTCAAAACGTCGGTGCTGCCGGAATTCATGGTGGTCTCGCCCGGAAAATTCCAGACCAAAACAAACGGCGTTTCCCATAGGCGCTGGTTGCTGTGCGCGAACCGTGCGCTCGGGGACCTGATTTCCGGCGCCATAGGCGACGGCTGGATCAGGCAGCCGGAGGAGCTGAACAAGCTCGAGGCGTTCGCGTCCGATACGGCGTTCCTCGAAAAGGTCGCCAAAGTGCGGTTCGAGGCAAAGCGGGCGCTTGCGGATTATATCAAGTTGACAACGGGCATGACCGTTGACCCGCGGGCGATGTTCGACGTGCAATGCAAGAAGATCCACCAGTACAAGCGCCAGGTCCTCCACGTGCTCCATATACTGTCGCGGTATCTGCGGATCAAGCGGGGAGAGGTTCCCGCGGCCAACCGGGTTCACATCTTTGCCGGAAAAGCGGCACCATCGGACCAATTGGCAAAACAGATCATCAGGCTTATCAACCTCGCCGGGGAAATCGTGAACAACGATCCGGAGGTTCGCGGAGCCATCAAGGTTGTGTTTCTGCCGGACTACGGAGTGACGGTGGCCGAGAAGATCGTCCCGGCCGCCGATCTCTCGGAGCAGATAGCCACGCCCGGACAGGAAGCGAGCGGCACCGGTAACTCAAAGTTCGCCATCAACGGCGGACTGCTCATGGCCAGCAAGAGCGGGTCGAACATAGAGATAATCGACCGCGTGGGAGCGGAAAATGTCTTCGTGTTCGGCAGAAGCTCCGCAGAACTTCCTTCTGTCAACGCTTATCAGGCCTACGACGTGCTGTCGGCCAGCGCGGCGCTCTCCGCAGTTTTCAAATTCCTCCAGGAGCAACTGGACCGCTTTCCGCCGAACGCCGTGAGCATCCGCCCGCTCCTGTCCACGCTCATGGATTCGGACCGCTATTTCGTGCTTCTCGACTTTGACGATTATGTCCGGAAGCAGAATGAAGCCGATGCGCTGTTCGGCACATCGAGGGAGTGGACGAAAAGAGGTCTTGTGAATATCGCGCGCTGCGGCTATTTTTCTATCGACAGGACAATCGGCGAATACGCTGCCGATATCTGGAAAGTAAAGCGGCAATAAACGGCAACCGCCGAAACCGGCTGTCGTTCCTCTGCGCCGTGGGCGTGGCCCATTCCCGTGCCGAGTTATTCCTGTATTCACTCAGCGTTCGCAGAGTGAAGATCGCGTTTTTCTTATGAAAAAAGAAGAAAAGCTCACGGGCATTACCATTGTCGGGGGAAAAGGCCTCGGGAACGCCTATTTTGTCGGCCGCGGAGTGGAGCAGCCTTCGGCTGTTTCCATTTCCAGGCAGGACGTGGGCGACCAGATCATGCGGTTCAACGAGATTCGCGAAAAAGCAAAGAAAGACTACGGCCAACTGGCGAAACAGGCAGTTTCTTCCGTAACGCCTTCGATCCTTCCGATCTACGAGCACATCCTGGACGATCCGTCGTTCATCGGCCAGGTGGTGGAAACGATTTCCACCAAGCTGTACGACCTCGAGACCTCGGTCCGTCTCGTCCTCAACGACCTTGTCAAACGATTCAACTCCGCGGGAACTCCGTATCTCCGGGAGCGCAGCGGCGACATCGTTGAGGTCTGCGAAAAGCTGATTTCCTATTTGTATCAGGACGACGGAAGGGCCAAGGGTTTTATGGAACCCGTGGTCCTCGTGGTGCTGAGGACGTTTACTCCCTCCGACATTCTCTCCTACGACAAGTCGATGATCCGGGCGGTAATCAGCGCAAGCGGCGGTAAGACCTCGCATGCGGCGATCATCGCGCGCGCCTATTCGATACCTGTCGTCTCAGGGATAAAGGACATTGAGAAAAGCGTGTGTCCGGGAGACCAGCTCTTTGTGGATGCGGACAAGGGCATTGTTCACGTGAGGCCGAGCGCGGCGGTGGTGAGCAAGGTGCCGCGGCAGAGGGCCTTGCAGGACGAGCTGGAAAAGCTGCAGAACAAATGGCAGCGGCCGGTGTACACGCGGGACGGCATTCACATTGAAGTGCTGGCCAATATTTCGCTTCCCGAGGATGTTGAAGAGGCGAACCGTTGCGGCGCGGACGGCATAGGACTCGTGCGCACCGAATATTTGTTGTCAAACAGAAAGAGTTTTCCAGACGAGGCCGCGCAATGTTCCTATTACGAAAGGATCTTCGCAGGCATTGGGAACAAGCACTGCGTGGTAAGGATCATGGACATCGGCGGCGACAAGGTTCCGGAGTTTTTCGACATGCCCGCCGAATTCAACCCGTTCATGGGATGGCGCGCCATCCGGATCCTTCTCGAACGCAAGGACCTTTTTGAAACGCAGTTGTCGGCAATTATGAAGGCGGGGAAGAAGCGGGACTACTCCATAATGGTCCCCATGGTCACCACATTGCAGGAATGGCTGGAAGCAAAGAAGGTGATCGCGGCCGTTGCGTCCAACCTTGGAGTAAAAATGCCGCAATGCGGAGTGCTCTTTGAGGTGCCGCTTGCGATCCTTGAAATGAGCACATTTATGAAAGAGATTGATTTTGCGTCCATTGGGACCAACGATCTCATCCAATATCTGAGCGCTGCAGATCGCAATAATTCCAAAGTGAACTACCTTTACAATCCAATTGAGCCTGCGTTTCTCCGGATTATCAAGAACGCCATCAACGTGTCGAAGGACAACGGCAAGCCTCTTTCGATCTGCGGTGAAATGGCGGGCAATGCGTTCCATTCCATTTTGCTCGTCGGACTCGGGCTCAAGCGGTTCAGCGTCATTCCAAGGACCATTCCCATTCTGAAAGAGCTGATTTCACGCGTGAGTTTTGCAGAGGCTGCAGAAAGCGTTTCCCACATCGATTCTCTGGATTCAACCGAGGAAGTTTCGAGGTGGCTCAAGAGCCTGCACAAACGGCTTCTTGGAGAACTGCTTGACAAACTTCCGCTTACCGCAGAAGTGTAGCTACCCTGTTTGGAACTTTCGGGCTGGGGAAGCGGCGTAGTGCCGCGATGTTGCAAAATGCAGAAGGAGGCTCGGCAACGTCTTATTTCCCGGGCCCGAGCATCATCCTGGAAAAAAACAGCAGGTGGAATTCCAGGTTCGTTCTCGCGTATGACGAATCGTGTCCGCCCGGCCTCTCATAATACTCGTGCCTGATGCCGAGGGCGATGAGCTTTTCGTGGGCTTTTCTGTTTCCGGCAAGTGCAAAATCGGAAACCCCGCAGTCGAGAATGATGCCTTTGTTGAGACCGCCGAGTTTTTCGCATAGCGTGAGAAAGGAATTTTCTTTCCACACAGCCGCGTTTTCCCGGTTGTCGCCCAGGACCGCCGACAGGTCCCACTGGCCGGGAAACTCGGAAAGTTCCATGATGCCGCTGATGCTTCCTGCTCCGCAGAACAGGTCCGGGCGCCTGGCCAGCAGTGTTGTTGCTCCGTGTCCGCCCATGCTTGAACCGATGAGGACGCGCCCTTTGGCAACGGCCCAGGTGCGATAGTTCTTGTCGATAAAGGTCACAACATCTTTGACAATGTAGGATTCAAATTGCGATTCCGGTTTGATGGGACTGTCTATGTACCATGAATTGAAATTGCCGTCCGGGCACACAAAGATGATCCGGTACTTGTCTGCGTACGCGTCGAGTGAGACAACTTTTGACCATGTCGAGTAATCTCCGCTGTAGCCGTGAAGCAAATAGGCGACCGAAAAATGATTGGTGCTATTCTTGTATTCATCAGGGGTTACGATTGTTGCCTTAAAGCTCCTCTTCAAGCCTTGGCTGGGGATTGAGACGACGGATTCCTGGGCAGGGTAGGCCGCGGCATACAGAAGCAGGCACACGCACAGATGTTGACAAAGGAATTTCTTCATGAGGATCGGCCCGCAAAGATCCGGCAGTTCTTAAAAGAACGAGGACCGGCGGCCTAGCTTCTTTCCATGCCGATAAGATTGAGAAACTCATCGCGTGTGACATGTTCGGACCTGAAGCTGCCGAGCATGGCCGAGGTGATCATTTTCGAGTTCTGTTTTGTGACCCCTCGCATCATCATGCACAGGTGCTGCGCTTCGATGACGACGCCGACTCCTTCGGCCTTTATGGGCTTCATGAGGCATGAGGCGATCTGCTGCGTCAGCCTTTCTTGGACTTGGAGCCTTCTGGAAAAACAATCCACGAGCCTGGCAAGCTTGCTTACGCCGTAGACCTTGTTTTTGGCAATATAGCCGATGTGGCACCTGCCGAAAAAGGGGAGCATGTGGTGCTCGCACATGCTGTATACTTCGATGTCTCTCACTATAATCATGTGGTCGCACTGTTCGTGGAAAATCGCGCGCTTCAAGATAGCGCAGGGATCTTCTTTGTATCCCTGCATGAGGTATTCCATGGAGCGTTTCACGCGGGCCGGCGTGTTTCGCAACCCCTCGCGGTTAGGGTCCTCGCCGATATGCCTGAGAATCTTTCGAATCGAGTCTTCCATGGAAGCCCGCTGAGGAGTGGACGGAAACAACAAAACCGGCAGCCTTAACATCATAATATATATTTTGATTCATATCTTGGCGAATACACGTTTCGGACCGAAAGGTTTGGGCCAGAATGAGTTCGGGCGATTCCTACAAATCGTACTCCAAAGCCTTGTTCCTGCTTGTGGCGCTGGCTGTGGTGTTGTTTATCGGAACCGGCGTCCTCAAGATTGTACTGTCTCCGGCAAAGCCGATACGGGCCCTTTTTGGAGCGGAAGCGCTGAGCGGAGTGCCGTACCGCGATGAGCAGAAGGACTCGGTCAAGAAGCAGCTGGCCGGGTTCTGGCAAAGCGAAGGCAACGTTGAATCCGGCCTACCCTTTGTGCATGCAGCCGAGAAAATGGAATTGAGGCCGAACGGGATATTCTGGAAAGTGAAGGTAGCGTGCATCCGGCTGCCCTCCGGAGACTCAACCCGGTATGTCGAGGCGACGACCGGCTACCTAAGTCCGTACTACCACACCGGCTCGTCTCCCGACAGCATTTCATGCCAGGTCCATTTTATCGGCAAGGCCGTTGCCGCAAGTTCCGAAACGTGCTATGTGGCCATGGCCCGTCCCGATGCCTCGCTATCGCTCCTGCCGCAGTTGCAGACGAAGCCCGGTTCCGGGGAAGGCGCGGTGGACACAATGTGGGACCTGATGAGCGACGGCACGCATCTGCGGCTGGGCGGGAACCCCTATTCCGCCTACGATACGTCCGGCCGGGCACTGTACTCTTTTTTCCCAAAGGGCAGCACCGAAATTATCAACAAGATTTCCCTTGCCGAATGCGGCGGTGAATCGTCTATGGAGCGCATCATCAAGCGCGCCCTGACGGCCGACGTGGGAAAGCTGTCGGTGGCGTCGCGCACCCGGGAGAACGTTCTGGACGTTGTCGATGAATATTACAAAATCCCATTTGCCGAAAATCTGGCGCAACGGGTCACCGTATTCAAAAAAGGGAGAGCGGAAATCCTGTTTTGCGTCGTCGGGTCCGGAAAAGTGGTCGGGCCGATACGTGTGAAAAGCGATCCGTGGAACATGAAGCTCGACAAGGAGCTCAAGCAAGAAGTGCAGACATGGGTCTTTCCTTCGTGTCCGGCACAGGGTGAACCGGTGAAAGTGGCGTTTACGGTTGCCTATTAGTGCAAGCTCACGCCCTTTCCCCCTCTCCCGCGGGGAGAGTGGCGGCCGAAGGCCGGGGTGGGTTAGGCGCAAATCAAGAACCTCACCCCCTTTCCCCCTCTCCCACAAGGAGAGGGGAGATAGGCACAAATAAACAGAGAACGGTATCTTCAAACGATTTGACAGTCAGAAACGAGGAACATGGATAAACTGGAAGAGCTTAAGAAAATAATCGCGCGCTGCGAATCCGCCGTGGTTGCATTTTCCGGCGGCGTGGATAGTACGTTTCTGGCGTGGGCGTGCGCGTCGGTGCTCGGCGACAAAGTTCTGCTCGTCACCGCGCAGTCGTCCACCTATCCGGCGTCGGAACTCGACGGCGCAAAGCAATCCGCCAAGGTCCTCGGGTGCAAGCACCGCGTCATCGTATCGGAAGAAACCGACATACCGGGGTTTTCGGACAACACGCCCAACCGGTGCTATTTCTGCAAGAGCGAGCTTTTCACCAAGATCCGGACTATCGCCATGGAAGAGGGGTATGACGTTGTTTTTGACGGCAGCAATATGGACGATACCCGTGACTACCGTCCCGGAAGGCAGGCGCTTGTGGAACTTGGCATCCGGTCGCCCCTGATAGAAGCGAAATTGACAAAAGACGAGATACGCGCCTACTCGAAGCAGGCCGGCCTGCCGACCGCCTCCAAACCTTCGTTCGCCTGTCTCGCGTCGCGTTTTCCCTACGGCGAGCGCATCACGAGGGATAAGCTCGACAGGGTGGGAATGGCCGAACAGACGCTGCGCCTCATGGGGTTCACGCAATTCCGGGTGCGCAGCCACGGCGATCTTGCCAGGATTGAATTCGTGGAAACCGAGATGGACAAGGGTTGGCTGCAGCGAAAAGTGATTGAAGACGCGCTCAGGCAGGCCGGGTTTACCTATGTGGCGGTTGACACAAGGGGATACCGGACGGGCGCGATGAACGAGGCGCTGAGCGCGGGAAAGGGCTCGGGCTCCTCCTCGAACGCTTGATCGGCGGTGACGGGCGTGAACAAGGCGGAGGCCTTTCCAGCGAGCGTCCTGCAGTGCAATGGCTGAATGAGTACCATGTTCGACCGGAGATATTCGATGGCGGTTTTTGGCCCAGAAGAACATAAGAAGAACATCCATCACCATCTCGACCGGATGCTCGAGGTGTTTGCCCATATTTCTATGGGCGATTTTTCGAAGCGCATCGATATTTCGGGCCTTCCGCCGGACGACGATTTTACCACGGTCCTCCGCGGTCTCGACATGATGCTGGACGATCTTGCCGAAGCGCAGGGCGAATTGAAACGCGTAAAATCGCAGCTGGAGGAGCAAGTCTCGGAGCGGACGTCACAGCTTGCATCGGCAAACGAGCGTCTTAACCATGAAATAGAGGAGCGGAAGAAAATAGAGCAAGTCCTCCGCGAGGGCCTGCAACAGTACCGGCTTCTTGCGGAATCGGCCAGCGATTTCATTTACATCTTCGACAGGGACATGCGGATTACCTATGCCAACAAGGCGTCGCTGGAATTCCTCAAAGTAACCAAGCAGGAGCTTTTTGGAAAGCATGTACGGAATTTTGTGCCTTTTTCCCGGATAGGCCTGGACAACGTGAACCTTTTTGAAGCGGTTGAGTCCGGAGTCCCGCTCATGTACCAGAATCAGGTCGTTTTTCATCAAGGCGCCCTGTGGCTGGATACGGTTCTGGTCCCGATCCGCGGCCCGGATAACCGAATAACTTCTCTGATGGGAATTTCGCGCGACATTACGGAACAGCGAAAGGCCGGTGAAGTTCTGGTTGAGCGCGAAAAATTTCTGTCCGATGTTTTTGCGAGTATCCAGGACGGTATCAGCGTTCTCGACAGCGACCTGCGGATCGTGCGCGTAAACGCGAAGATGGAAGAATGGTATCCGCACGCGCTGCCCATGGCCGGCAAGAAATGCTATGAGGTGTACCACGGCCGGTCGGAGCCGTGCCGCGCGTGTCCAAGCACGGTGGCGATTCGCACAAAGAAAGCTGCCTGTGAAGTTGTTCCCATGCACGGCAAAGACGGAGCCGTCCGCGGATGGCAGGACCTGTACGCGTTTCCGGTGTTCGATAAGGCCACCGGGGAGGTGAAGGGCGTCATCGAACACGTGCGGGACATTTCGGAACGAAGAGTTGCCGAGGAAAAGGTACGCCAGAGCGAAGCCAAATTCCGCACCCTTGCGGAGACCGCCGGCGCGGGTATTTTTATCGTGAAGAACTTCAAGTTCTGCTATGTCAATTCTCTCATGGAGAAAGAGCTCGGCTACGCCAAAGAAGAGCTGTATACCATGGACTTCTGGGAAATCGTGCATCCGGATTTCCGGACAATCGTGCAGGAACGGTACAAGGCCCGGATGAGGGGCGAACCGGTCACCGGCGAGTACGAATTCAAATATGTCAAGAAAAACGGCGAAGCCGGCTGGGTGACGCACAATGTGGGCCTTATAGAGTTTGATGGAGGCCCAGCCGTTATCGGGACCCTGTTCGAAACCACGGAGCGCAAAAAAATGGAGGAGGCCCTGGCCGCGGAGAAGGAACTCCTGTCGGTGACCATGCAAAGCATCGGCGACGGCGTTGTTTCCGTGGACGCTGCGGGCACCATACTTACCATAAACAGATACGCCGTCGGGCTGGCCTGCGGGCATGCGGATGACCCGGTGGGGAAACCTTTGGACGAGGTTATTTGTTTTGTGGACGATCCGGCCGCGGCGCCGCGTCCCGGACATGGCGCCGGGATTCCCGCCCCGCGCAGCGGCCTTCAGGACGAACGGCGAGTTTCGGTCCGGACCGGCCGGGGGGATGTGAGGCTCGTGGACCTGAGCGTTTCGCCCATCGCCGCGGCCGCGGGAGTGGCCGCCGGCATGGTGTTTGTGTTCAGGGACGTTACCGAAAAACAGAAACTGGAAACGGAGCTTTACAAGGCAAGAAAACTGGAGTCGTTGGGAGTGCTGGCGGGCGGCATCGCGCATGATTTCAACAATATTCTCACCGGCGTGATTACCAACCTGTTTATGGCCAAGGTGAAGGCGAAGGGCGACGCGGACGGGTACCAGCTCCTTGCCGAAGCGGAAAAGGCCTGCTTTAAGGCGAGCAAACTGGTGAAGCAGTTGCTCACGTTTTCGAAAGGCGGCGCTCCCGTCAAGGAAGCGGTCTTCCTGAAAGAGATGATAGAAGACGCGATCGGTTTCTGTCTCTCGGGGTCAAATGTCAATTACAAACTGCAAGTAGCGGACAACCTGCCGCCGGTGGAGGCGGACAAGGGGCAAATAGACCAGGTGCTTAACAACCTTATCATCAACGCGGACCAGGCAATGCCGCACGGAGGGACCGTGGTGGTGACCGCGGAGACCGCGACTGTTGACTCAGGGAAAACGCCTCCCGAGGCGCTTGTCCCGGGACTTCACGATGGAAACTACGTGAAGGTCTCGGTGTTCGACGAAGGCGTGGGGATACCGAGGGAAAATCTCGAAAAGATCTTTGATCCGTATTTTACCACAAAACCCGGCGGCAACGGGCTGGGGCTCACCATTGTCTATTCCATTGTGAAAAGTCACCGGGGTGCGGTGACCGTTGATTCCCAAACCGGAAGAGGCACGGTGATTTCGTTTTATCTCCCGGTTGCAAAGACGCCGGTCAAACAGGAGGCAGAGCCAGGCTCGGCCCCTTTGGCTGTCCGGCCGCTGAAGGTGTTGGTAATGGACGACGACGGCGCGGTGAGGACCGTGATAAGCCAGCTTCTCAAGAACTCGGGATATTCCGTCTCGTGCACCGCGTCCGGTGAAGATACCATACGCTCCTACGGCGCAGCGCGTGATGCCGGGACTCCGTTCGACATCGTGGTGATGGACCTCACGATTCCGGGAGGCATGGGCGGCAAGGATGCCGTGAAGGAGCTGCTTGCGATGGACCCCAATGCACGGGTTGTGGTTTCCAGCGGGTATTCCAGCGACCCGATCATGGCGAATTTCCGGGACTACGGGTTTTGCGGGGCAATTGCAAAGCCGTTCAACATCGATGAATTCCTGGGCGTCATACGAAACGCTTCGGAGCTAGACCGACAGGATGACACAACTGTCACGTGAGGGAAGGAGGCGGTTGGCGTGAGCATTGCAAAGAAGTCCGTCTGGATGGTGGTGTCGCTTGTTGCGGCGCTCTCGTTCGGCATCGTTGCGGGCGTAGTCAATCCCGGCGAAAAGGTGAATGCGCTGTGGGTGGTGACGGCGGCTGCATGTTTCTTTGCGATAAGCTACCGGTTCTACTCGAGTTTTATTGCCGCAAAGGTGCTCTCGCTTGACGAACGGCGGATAACGCCGGCGGTGCGTTTGAACGACGGGCTCGATTACGATCCTACAAACAGGTGGGTGCTTTTCGGACACCATTTTGCCGCCATAGCCGGCGCGGGCCCCCTTATCGGGCCGATGCTGGCCGCGCAATTCGGGTTCCTGCCGGGATTCCTATGGATTCTTATCGGCTCCGCGGTGGCGGGCGCGGTCCACGATCTGGTGCTGCTCACCGTCTCGGTACGAAGAAACGGACAGTCGCTCGCCCAGATCGCCAAGGACGAGGTGGGCCCGGTGGGAGGGTTTGCGGCCTCGGTGGCGATACTCTTTATCATCATCGTCGCGCTCGCCGGTCTCGGACTCGCAGTTATCAATGCACTCAAGCAGAACCCCTGGGGAACGTTCACCATAGGACTCACGATACCCATTGCGCTTTTCATGGGAGTGTATCTGAGGTTCTTGAGGCCGGGGAAAGTGGGCGAGGTGAGCGTTGTCGGCGTGATCCTGCTCGTGCTGGCGGTGGTCGTCGGCGGAAGAGTGCCGCACTGGCCCATCGCGCATTTTTTTATGCTTACCGACAAACAACTGGTTGTCGCGCTTGTCGCGTACGGGTTTGTCGCGTCGGTCCTCCCCGTGTGGACGCTTCTGGTGCCCCGTGACTATTTGTCAACATACATGAAGATGGGGACCATCGGCCTGCTCGCGCTGGGAGTTATCTTCATGGCCCCCGTCCTGCAGATGCCCGCGGTGACGAAATTCGTTCACGGCGGGGGGCCCGTCATTCCCGGCAAGGTTTTCCCCTTCATGTTCATCACCATCGCGTGCGGCGCCATTTCCGGTTTTCATGCGCTTATTGCCTCGGGAACCACCCCTAAAATGATCATGTCCGAAAAAGACCTCCGCTTCATCGGATACGGTGCCATGGTTGCAGAAGGTTTTGTCTCGATAATGGCGCTCGTGGCCGCTACCATTCTCATTCCGGGCGATTACTTTGCAATCAACACCAAGCTTCCCTTTGACCAAATTGCGGCCCTCGGGTTCCCGGTTGACCAGATAAGAAACCTTTCGGCCATGGTCGGGTTGAATGTTGAGGGCAGGCCGGGCGGCGCCGTGTCGCTTGCCGTAGGCATGACCACCATCCTCTCGCACATCCCGGGCCTGCGCGGCATCATGCCGTACTGGTTCACTTTTGCTCTCATGTTCGAAGCGCTTTTCATCCTGACAACGGTGGACGCGGGCACGCGCGTTGCGCGATTCCTGCTGCAGGAGCTGGGCGGACACCTGTACAAGCCGCTCGCGCGGTTGCGCTGGGCGCCCGGGATGCTCGGCACGAGCGCGCTTGTGGTTGCCGCGTGGGGTTATCTTATTTATCAAGGCAGCATTTCCACCATCTGGCCGATGTTCGGGGTGTCGAATCAGCTGCTTGCGGCAATTGCGCTGGGCGTTGGAACAACGGTGATCATCAAGTACAAGAAGGTCAAGTATGTATGGGTTACGGTTTTGCCCATGGTGTTCATGTTCGTGACCACACTCACCGCGGCGTGGCAGTTATTCTTCATGTTCCGGCAGAAGGCCATGGTTACCGCGCTCGCGGCCGACAAGTTCAACTTCAACCTCGACGCGGGCCTGGTGGCTGCCATGGCCGCTCTCGCCGTTATCGCTCTCGCCGATATGCTGTACAAATGGTCTGGGTATCTCATTGGGCGGCGCGAGGCGAAAATGTCGGAAGTGATCCAGTACGCTTCGTCCTGATTCTGCCCCGTGGCCTCCCGTCTGTGTTACGTCCTTTCCTCTTGCACCGGCCCCTCGTGATAAGATATTTTATGTATCTAAAAAACGGAGTGTGGCCCAGCCTGGTTAGGGCACTTGGTTCGGGACCAAGTTGTCGGAGGTTCAAATCCTCTCACTCCGATTTTTTTCTCTTCCTGGTTTTTCTTCCCCTATAAACACCAGGGTATGTACGGTGCCGGAGCCCGGTGTTGCAGCCAGCGGCACTATTTATATCACAATAACCAAAACCAAGAATTCGCATTCTCGCATGGAAAGAAAAAGGCTTCTTGCCGACGTTTCCGACAGGACCCTTAACAATGGGCTTAAGGTTATCTGTCTCAGGAAACCCGGAGCACCTGTCATAGCTGTCCAGATGTGGTACAAGACAGGCAGTGCGCACGAGCGCCTGGGCATCCGGGGTATTTCCCATTTCTTCGAACACATGATGTTCCGCGGCTCCAAGAACGTAGGGCCGCAAGAGCACGCCCGCCGGATCAACGACGTCGGCGGTCACTACAATGCTTTTACCGCAGAAGATGTTACCGCCTATCTAAACAGTGTGCCCAAAGAGCACCTCGACATGGTGCTTTCGCTTGAGTCCGACCGGATGAATGACCTTGTCATTAGTGAAGAAATCCTTGAGACCGAGCGGAACGTGATTGTGGAGGAATTCCAGACATACATGAATAATCCCCTCACCAAAGCGTTCTTGGAATTTCGCAAAGAATTCTTTAAGGACCATCCGTATGAATATTCGGCCCTTGGCCGGATCGAGGATATTCGAACGATATCCGTGAACGAGTGCATGGAATATTACCGGCGGTGGTACGCACCGAATAATGCGCTTCTTGTTGTCGTGGGCGATTTTGAAGACCGTGAAGCGGTTTTTGAAAAAACGGCACACCATTTTGGACGGCATCCGGCAGTGAGTGAACGCCGGACGACAACTGTCGGGCAGCCTGCCCACCGTACGTTCAGGATGAAACGCGACGTGGATTTCGATGTGCCCGTGTGCGTAGTAGGGTATCCTGCGCCTCCCGCGTCCGACAAAGACGCTCTGCCGCTCGAAATCTTGCAGCTTGTGGTTTCGCAAGGTGAATCATCCAGAATGCACCGGGAAATCGTTCGCCGCCAGTCTATTGCGATCATGACCGGCGGCATGAATCAGAGCCTCAAACAGGCCGGCATGTCTCTCTTCTTCGCAATTTTTACGCCGAACGTGTCTCAGCAGCGAGTGGAGGAGGCAATTGTCAAACAAGTGGAGGCGGTGAGACTGGAAGGAATATCCAAATCGGAAATGGAAAAGGTGAAGAACACTGTCTTGACAAATAGAGTATTCGAATTGTATTCCGCAGACCATATCTGCCAGAAACTGGCCTATTCGGAGGCCATCGAAGGAAACTACAAGTGCTGGGTGGACCGGCTTGCGGCGCTGGAGTCGCTCGACATGGATGCGCTTACCGGCGCAGCGCAGCGCTATTGGGACGAGTCCGGGCGTCAGACTCTGTACTTGAAACCAAAAAAGGTGAATCCGCTTTTGTTCGCCTTTGGAATCTTTAGAAAGCTGGCTCCGAAGCGTTAACTGGTCATCGCACATTCACGAGTACGGAAATCGCTATGTCCGCTAAGAACATCTACACGTTTCCCCCTATAAGGCGGGAAACGTTGAACAACGGTCTGCATCTGATGCTCGTAGAAGATCACGAACAGGAAGGCATCACACTCGCATTTCAGATGCCGTTCGGAGAATTCTGCGATCCCGTGTCCTTCGAAGGAACAACCGAACTCGCCATCGGGGTGATGCTCAAGGGTCCGGCTTCGCTCACGCCTGAGGAATTTTCGGAAAAACTCGAACATGCCGGCGCCGGCCTCTTCACCGAGGTGGGCGACGAACATTGCATTATCGGGTGCAAAATGCTCGCCAGGTCCGCCGATCTCATTCTCCCGCTGTTTTGGGACATGCTCCGCAACCCGGGGTTCAGGGCAAAAGAATTGTCGCGGCTCAAGCGAGAGGCCGTTACTGGACTTAAGGCGGAACTCGCAGACCCTGCGTCAATTGCGAACCGCCATTTTGGCTCCGTGCTCTGCGGCCTCGGCCATCCGGTGGGAAGGCTTCAGACAATCCGATCTGTGAAAAAAATCGGGCTTCGGAACATCATGTCGTTGTACGATGCGGTTGTTTCGCCGGAAGATGCCGTGCTCGTGATTGCCGGCGACTTTGCGGCCGACGCGATGCTGGCGCGCTGGCGGGGACTTTTTGAATCGTGGGACCGCGGGCGGAGCGGCAGGGCTGTTGTCGCCGGGCCGTTGCCCGCCCTGTCCGGCAACGTACTGCGGCTTGTTGACAAGAAGGATCTTTCGCAGGTGTCGCTTATCCTGGGCCATCCGGCCTGCAGCGAACTTGATCCGATGCGCAATGAACTCGCCCTTGCCAATTACATTCTGGGTGGCGGCAATTTTTCGTCGAGGCTCATGGCGCACATCCGGTCCGCGGAGGGGAAAACCTACGGTATTTCTTCGCAGCTTTCTTGCAGCAAAAACTTCGGCATTTTTTCCATGGCAACGTCGACGCAAAACAGCCAGGCCCAGGCAATGATCGAGTCCGTCTTCGAAGTATATCGCACGTTCTCGGAGAAGGGCGTGACGCAGGAGGAGCTCGACAAGGCAAAACAATTCGCCACCGGCAACATGGCCTTTCAACTTGAGGGCATCGTGAATGTCGCGGAAAAACTCTTGTGGCTCAACCAGTTCGGGCGGGATATATCGTATGTCGAGCGCTTCAACGAGCGCATTTCGGCGATAACCGTCGATTCGGTGAACCGTGCGATCCGGAAATATCTTTCGGCGCCGGGCTTTGCCATTGTCGCGGTTGGCAAGAAGGAAGAGATCGCTGCGACGCTTGCGCGGTACGGTTCTGTCCAGACCGTCAATTTCCGGTCTTCTGTGTGACCGGGATTTTCATGTGCGGTTGCCAGGCGCCGTCCCGGCCCTTCGCCCGATATGCGTTGCGGCTTTTTTAACTCCCGATCTATTTTATGGTATGGCGTAATGAGAGCGGCAAACGGATGACAATTGAAGAACCCCGTCCCGCGGGACGAGGAAAAGGCCAATGACATAATCTTGAGCGCGAAGCGCTATTACCATGCCTTAGGGAATGAAATGACAATCTTCCATCCCTGTGGAAGGAAAACGTACTCATGGTCGTTCGCTAACCCCGAAGCAAGCTTCGAGGACTGCGATTACAACCGGATGCGACCTTTGGAAGTCCCCTTGCGGGATACGCCACAATGAGCAGCCTGCAATGCGCTCGCCGTGGGATTCATCGAATCGATAACGGCCGGTCATCACGATTTCGACCCGGTTGCTGCGCTCGGTTCATCGCTCAGCCGTGAAGGTATGGTCACTGTTTTTCTCAGCCTTGGATCCAATGTGGGGAACAGGCGATTGAACATCGACAAAATGATCGGACGTTTGTTCCTCGTTCTGCGCTCTCCCAGAAGAATCTCGCGCCTCGTGAAAACTGAGCCGGTTGACGTTCCTGGGAAACAAAGATGGTTCTATAACTGCGTTGTGTCGGGAAGATACGCCGGCACGGCTCGGATGCTGCTTGCGCAATGCCGTGCCATCGAAGCCGACCTGGGCCGGATACGCACGAAGCGGGTTGCTCCCCGGACCGCCGACATCGACATACTCTTATTTGGAAACCGCCGGATAGCAACAAAGAACCTGGCCGTTCCGCATCCGCAGCTATTAAGAAGGCGGTTCTGTCTCGAAGGCCTGCGGGAGATAGCGCCGGCACAAAGGCTTCCCAGCACGGGACGCTCGTTTGCACGGCACTACGGGAAAATGGCACAACGAGTAAAAGCTCAAAGGATTGTTTTTTTGTCCTGGTAAGGCGCGAACGCGCAAAGGGGATTCACCATAATGGCTCCACAGGGCCCGCAACTACCGCGGCACGTCAGGTATCTTTGCGTCGAAGGCGTTCTGGGAGTGGGAAAGACCGCGCTGTGCAACCTCCTCAGCCGGCGATTGGGAGCCCGCCTTATTCTCGAAGAAGGCGAAGAAAACCCTTTCCTTCCCAAGTTCTACAAGAACAGGAAGGCGTATGCGTTTCAAACGCAACTGTGGTTCCTGCTCTCCCGCTACCGCCAGCTCTCCGAGGCGTTTACGCAGCTCGATTTGTTCCAGGAGGTAAGCGTTCTCGACTACATGTTTGCAAAGGACAGGATATTTGCGGCACTCAACCTTGATGACAACGAACTTTCCCTGTACAACCGGATCGCGGCGATCCTGGAGAAACAAGTCCTTGCCCCCGACTATGTCGTGTACCTTCAGGCATCCACCGACGTGCTTCTCAAAAGGATTGCGAAACGCGGCAGGCCGTTCGAATCGTCCATCGAGAAGGACTACCTGGAACAGCTTAACCAGGCCTACAATCACTTCTACTTTCATTATACCCAATCTCCCCTGCTGATCATCAACACGAACGAAATCGACTTTGTGGAGTACGAGGGCGATTTCGATGAAGTGGTCAAGGAGATCTGCAAAGCTTCTCCCGGCAGCAATTTCTACCAGCCCCTTGACTCGAAGACCAGGTCGTTTCTTGACAACAAGAAGCGGGAAAAATAAGGCGAGCATCCCCGGGAAGCAGGGCCACAGGAGCGTCCGTCCTGCCGGCCGAAGCGGTCCGGCAGAGCCGTCGCAAAGTAATTACCTTTTGTTCTCCACAGAACAAAAGTATTTTCTAAACGCCGCAAAAACCAACCGGGCGCATGTCTCCCATGAAAATAGTGACGAATCCCGCAGAAATGAAGAATCTTTCCATCACCTTCCAGAGAGCGGGGAAGACCGTCGGACTTGTGCCTACCATGGGAGCGCTCCACCAAGGCCATGTGTCTCTTATCAAGACCGCGCAACGGCATTGCGACATCGTAGTCACGAGCATTTTTGTTAATCCCATCCAATTCGGGCCTGCCGAAGACTTTTCCAAATACCCCAGGCCGTTCGAGAGCGACTGCTCTGCGGCCGAACAAAGCGGGTGCGACGTGGTGTTTGCGCCCGCCCAGGACGACATGTATCCATCGGATCACGCCACCTACGTGCACGTGGAAAATATCACCAGCGCACTCTGCGGTGCGGCCAGGCCGGGCCATTTTACGGGCGTTGCCACCGTGGTACTCAAGCTGTTCAATATTGTTTCTCCCCAGGCTGCGGTTTTCGGACAGAAGGACGCCCAGCAGTGCCTTGTCATCCGGCGGATGGCCAGGGATCTCAATTGCTCCGTGAAGCTCCTCTTTGCGCCCACGGTCCGGGAAGAAGACGGCCTTGCCATGAGTTCGCGCAATTCCTATCTTTCCGCGCAAGAACGGCGCGACGCGCCGCTCCTTTACGCCGGGCTTTCTTCGGCGGTCGACCTGTACGAATCGGGAGAACGAAGCGCCGCACGCCTGCGCGAGGCGATAGAAGCGGCCTGCCGTCGCGCAACGCAGTTTTCGGTTGAATACGTCGAGATCGTCGATATGAACACGGTTTCCCCGCTGGCAACGGTCCGCTCGCCGGCCCTCGCGGCGGTTGCGGTGAGAACGAACCTGACCAAAACAAGGCTTATTGACAATGTCGTACTAGGAGGTACCTTTTGAATCCAAGCGCCGCTCCGGCAATTCCCCTTATTTTTAATCTTTTTCCCCGCCATTTTGAAACCATAGACGAATGGGCTTCCTGCATTCCTCACGTTCGCGGCATGGGTTTCAATTGGATTTTTGTCAACCCGTTCCACATGACGGGGTTTTCGGGCAGCCTGTACGCGATCAAGAATTACTACCAGCTCAACCCGCTCTTCCTCAAGAAGGGCCAGGACACGTCCGATTGGCACCCGCTCAAGAAATTCGTGGCGGCCTGCAAGGATTCGTCCATCGAGATGATCATGGACCTGGTGGTCAATCACACGGCGTTCGATTCCTTTCTTGTAAAGACCAACCCCGATTGGTTTAAGCGCGACGCGCAGGGGAGGCTGGTGAGCCCGCATGCGATAGACCCGGCAAATGCCGACAACGTGACCGTGTGGGGAGACCTTGCGGAAGTCGATAATCTCGAAAGTAAAGACAGAAAGGGGCTGTGGGACTACTGGGACAAACTGGTGCTGTACTTTCAGGAAATGGGCGTTCGCGGGTTCCGGTGCGACGCGGCCTACCAGGTCCCGGCGGACCTGTGGAAATTCCTCATCGGATCGGCTAAGAAACGCTATCCCCGCACCGTATTTCTTGCCGAAACGCTGGGCTGCACCCTGGACCAGATTGCCGAACTCAAAGGCACCGGGTTCGATTATCTCTTTAATTCCTCCAAGTACTGGAATTTCGACAAACCCTGGTGTCTGGAACAGCACGAGGGCAACAAGGAGATCGCACCTTCCATCAGTTTCCCCGAGTCGCACGACACGCCGAGGCTCGCGGATGAAAAGCCCGGGACCGTAGACGTGCAGAAAATGCGCTACGCGTTTGCGTCGATGTTTTCCAAGGGGCTTCTCATGCCTTCAGGTTTCGAGTACGGCGCCCGGAAAAGGATCGATGTCGTGAAGGCAACTCCGAAGGACGTTGAGCCGCCGCAGTGGGATCTATCAGCATGGATCAAAGAAATCAACGAACTCAAGGCGGCCACGCCTGTTTTCTGCGAAGAAGGGTCGTGGACGGCGCTGACGCCCTACGACAATGACGTCGTATTTCTTAAAAAGCAATCTGACGGGGACGCCAAGCCCGTTCTCGTGTGCGTCAATAAGCACATGGAGGCGCAGCAAGAGGTGGACGCGAACGACGTTCCCGAGGAGGCGGCGTCCTTCAGGAGGATGCTGCGGGTGCTCACAAGTCCGGTCAGGGAGAGTGCAGTTCCCCGCACCCTTACGCTCAAACCGGCAGAAATCGTGTTGTTCACGTGCTGACGGCGGGCATGCTATTTGACGACGATGCTTCCGACGGGAACCTGGAGCAGAAGCAGCAGAGTATCGCCGACCGTTCTTTCAAGCAGGGTCCTGCTGTAGGCAATCTCCCCTGAAATGTTTTCTCCAAAAGAAGTGTTGCGGTTGTCCCGAAACGCCTTCAGATACAAGGACCAGCGTTTGGCGTCGTATGCTGCAGCCATGCGACGGCCCGCGACCCCAGCGGACCGGGGAAGCGAGGGATTTCCTTTTCCCTTTCCCGCAACCATGAAGCATCCGGACGCCGAATCGAACGAGACATTCAGCAGGAGCGCCGCGGGATTCTTGTCGGCAGATCCGTCTCGGACGCCGTCTTCCAGTTTGACAAGAATGAGCAGGATCGAATCAAGGCCTGCGGAATCGAGCGACGCCGTGCCGCGAGGAGGAAGGTCTTGCTTGGACGATACGGCCGCGCCGTGCCGGGCGTCCGGAGGCAGGGAGGGCTGTTCTTTGCACGAGGCAATAACCAGGCACGCACACGAACAAAGGGTGATTGCGACAGACCGACGCTTCATGGTATTTTATCCCTTGCAACGCGCAGGCGTTTTTCCTAAAATACTTTTTCCCTGGAAAACAACCGGGCAAAAATAGTCGTACCATGGTTCAAAAGAACAAGGCGCTTTTTCTCGACAGGGACGGCGTTGTCAACGAGGACAGCCAGTACCCGCATAAACCCGAGCACATCATATTCAATCCGGCGGTCTTTGATCTCTGCAGGGCCGCGCTGGCAAAGGGATATATCATCGTTGTCATCACGAACCAGGCCGGTGTTGCGAAAGGGAAATTTACTGAAGAAGACGTGCGTTCGCTGCATCAGTGGATGGCGGAACGCTTCCTCGAAAAAGGGATTCCGGTCGCTGGTTTCTATTATTGTCCCTTCCATAAGAACGCCAGCGTCGAGGCGTACAAAATGGACTCCGATTGCCGCAAGCCGCGGCCGGGCATGTTCCTCAAAGCTGCAAAGGACCTGGACATCGATCTGTCGAGATCCATCATGGTCGGCGACAAGCAATCGGACCGTATTGAGTTGCCGGAATTGCGAAGCTGCATCATCAGGAGCCGGTATTCCCCGGACAATTTCGATTTTGAAACGTTGGAACAGATAATAACCGTCTTGTGACCGGAAGGAGAATGTGTGGACAAGAAAAACGTCGGCATGGCGGCGGGGAAGAGCGGGCTCGCGAGCTCGCCGCTCTTTGCAAACGACTTGTTCTATGTGGGAGCGCTCGCCCTGCTGGTCATCATCGTTTTCGCCCCGTTTTTGTTTTCAGACAAGATGCTGTTCGGCTCCGATACCATGGGCGGGCTTGATTCCCGCGTATTCCTCAAGAGTTCCATAGAGAAATATCATCAGTTTCCCCTGTGGTTCAACAGCAGGCTCGGCGGCATGCCGTCCATCGACGCCCTGTTCGGCGACGCCATGTACCTTCCCACGCTCCTGATTGACGCGGTCCAACCCATATCGAGAGCGCTCGGCCTTCGCCTCGTGCTGCATGTGTTTCTCGCGGGTCTGTTTTTCTTCCTGATGCTCCGAAAAGGGTTCAAGATGCCCGCCTTCGTGGCAGGGATCGGCGGTGCGCTCTACATGCTCAATCCCGAGTTTTTTTCGCACGTGTACCCGGGGCACGACGGAAAGATGTTCGTGATAGCATGGCTGCCTTTCGTGATGTGGCGTTTGAAATCGCTGGTCGAGACCCCGCGTTTCCTCAATGCAACGCTCCTTTCGCTCGGCATTGCAATGTGCCTTTTTACCTCGCAGATTCAAATGTGCTATTTCATGATGTGGGGAGTGGCCCTGTACTGGTTCGCGGCAGCCGTATTTATGTGGACAAAAGAGAAGAAGGTGCTGCCTCTCGCAAAAATGAGCGGCTTCGTGGCGCTGGCCGTTCTGCTCGGATTCGGCCTTTCGCTTATCCAGTTTCTCCCGCCATTCATGTTCGTGCGCGAGGCATTCTCGGTGCGAGGGGTTGAGCGCGGCTTCGAGTACGCAGCCTCCTGGTCCCTGCATTGGCCCGAGGTTTTCTCGTTGTGGGTGCCGGATTTCGGCGGTTTTGACATCGGCGATGTTCAGACGTATTGGAGCGAGAACCCGTTCAAACTCAACACCGAGTATCCCGGCGCAATCGCGCTGCTGTTTTCGATTTTCGCCATTGTCCAAAAACCCAGGCCTTGGAGAATCTTCTGGGGAGGAGTTGCGCTGTGTGCGGTTCTCTACTCGCTCGGCGCGCATACTCCCGTTTTCTACGCGGCCTATTACCTTGTTCCGGGAGTCAGCAAGTTCCGCGCGGCAAGCATGCTCATGTTCTGGTTCTCGTTTGCAACAGTGCTTTTGTCATGCTTGTTCTTCAAAGACACGATCGCCGGATATTTCTCCCGCATGTCCGACGCGGAGAAGAAGAAATGGACAAAGGGACTTCTCATCGCCCTCGGCTCCGTCACGGCACTTGCGACGCTTTTTTCGGTGCAGGGATTTGTGGTAGGCGTCATGAATGTTTTCACCACGGCGCTCTCCGATACCCAGAAATTTTCTATTTTTGAAAGGAATTTCGCAAAGGATTTCGTGCCGTTTCTCTGGGTATGGTGGTTCTTTGCCGGATCGTCCATGGCGCTGCTTCTGGGCGTCGTCAACAACAAGGTCGGGAAGAACGCCTTTCTTATCGCGGTGGCGGCGATTGCGCTCATCGACGTTTGCAGAGTTGATTCGCGTTTTGTCACCACGGTCAATCCAAAGCCCTATTTTTATGCGGAACAGACAATCGCGGACCTGCAAAACGAAATGAAGCAGGAGCCGTTCCGCTGCTTCGTGCTTCCCGGGGCGCTTCCCAAGGGCGGAGAGGGAATACTGGGGCTGGAAGGCGTGGGCGGCTTCCACGACAACGAACTTCGCTGGTACAGAAATTTCCGGGGCGACCAGGAGGACAGGAATTACTACACAAACCTGCTGGGCGTCCAGCAGGACGGCAGGCCCTATTTGAGGCCCGAGAACCTGAAGTACGGAAACTCCTTCCTCAATATCGCCAATGCAAGGTATTATCTCGTTCGACAGGGAGAAACCCTGTACAAGATTCCCAACGAGGGAGCGCTGAAAAGAATATCCTTCACCCCGGGCTACGTCGTTCTGGACAGCGGTCAAATTGCCGATGCCCTGAGGAACGGGACCTATGACTATCGCAAGACGGTAGGGCTCTACGCGGAACCTGCTCAGAAACCGGCAGCCGTTGATTCGTCTTTTGTTGCTCAAACCTCAGTGCAATGGAAGGCCTACACCCCTAATTACAGGAAAGCGGAAGTGTCGGTGAACGCAGACGGGTTTCTCCGCATTTCGGAAGTATACTATCCCGGATGGGAAATCCGCATCGACGGAAAGCCCGCAAAGATCTATCGCGCCGACCTGGCATGGATGGCGGTGAACATCACCAAAGGAAGCCACACGGTTGAGATGCTGCCGCATTCCCTGTACTTGAAGAAAGCGGAAATCGTGTCCTATCCTCTGATGATTCTGTTTGGAATTTACTGGATCGGAATTGCGGCGGTCCGGCTGCGTCGCAAAAAGACATGAGGTAAGGACGCGCGGCCGCGCAGCAGCCTATGTCCTGTGCGCGAGATACAGTTCGTTGTAGAACTCCTCCTGGATGCCCGCAACCCGGTCGAGCGTGAATCGCCGGGCCCACACGCGGCCGTTTGCGCCCAGCCTTTCGCGCAGGTCAACATTCGAAAGAAGAACCTCCATGTTCCTTGCCAGTTCGTCGGCATCTCCCGGCGGCACGAGCAATCCCGTTTCGTTGTCCCGGATTGCATCCTGCAATCCGTGTATACGCGTTCCAAGGGTGGCCTTTCCCATTGCGGCCGCCTCCACGGCGGCGATGTTCCAGCCTTCGTAACGCGAGGGCATGCACACGATCGTCGCCGTTCTGAACAGCCTCTTTTTTTCCTCATCGGATGCGTTGACCACGCACTCCATTCTGCCGCGGAAAGGAGACTCGTCGATTCTTCTCCGCAGCCATGCCGTGTCGGTTTCTTTCCCTCTGCCCGCTACAACGAGCCGGTGTTCAGGAAATCTGTCCGCCACTTTTTCGAACGCGGGAACAAGAATATCAATTCCCTTCATGTGAATGTCGATGCGGCCAAAGCACAGAATGAATTTCTTGTCTGCGGGCTTCTCCATCAGAAGGGACGTGTCGAAACTCACGTAGCCGGCCCTCGCCCTGACGTTCGGCCTGCTCGCGAGGATTTCGGCAGCCATGCTATCGGTAAGGGTGATGAAATTGCGCGCCGTGCCAAGCACAAGGTTTTCCATGAGAAGGGGGACCAAACCTGCCGCGCCGTACTTTGTGACGGCCTCAGTGCCGGTGCGGTGAAAGAACAGCACAACGGTCTTGTGCGGCTTGAAGAGAAAGGTCAGCACCGGCGAATAAATGGAATAGGGAATCGCCACGATGTCGGCGCGGGAGAACAGCGAATGAATAGTTGCAAAAAGTGAAAATGAGACCCGGCTCAGCAAATAGGAGGCTTTGAAGCCCAAATGGCGGTACCGGAAATTCGGTTCGTCGCTGTTGCGTGCGCCATGGAAATTCCCGGTGTAAAAGCGGACGGCATGCCGCGAGGAAATCACGCGATGGACCGACAATTCCCGGTAGGCACCGCCGCCGCCGCAGCGCGGATTGTGTATGTCGTCGTAACAGTAGACGGTGATGTTCATAGGCAAAAAAGGCCCGGTTCACTTGCGTGATCTGCACAGGGAAAATACACCATGAATATGGATTTGATATACAGGTAATTTCATTCCCCTGGAAATTGCGCTACGACCAAACAAAAGTCGCAATAATTATTTTATAAGCGCCGCGTGCCGAATCGGCCGGATTCGTGCGCCGGCCGATAGTCGGGAGACGCATGATATCGCCGTCAAACAATGCACCTATTATCACCAGCACGTATTACAACCCTGCCTATTATTCAAAACACTTGGAACGCCTTGAGAAGAAAGATCGCTTCACCAAGGTGAAAATCAAACGTGTCACTTCGCTGCTCAGGCCGGCCGCGGGTGAACGCGTCGTGGATCTCGGCTGTGGTGTCGGCACAATGATGATTCTCCTTGCGCCATCCGGGGCAACCATCATCGGCGTGGATTATTCACCCGACTCTTTGTCCCTTGCCAGAACGTGTTTTGCCAGGGAAGAGCCGACCCGCTCCTTTAAGGGAGTCTGCTGCGACGGCCGCGCGCTTGCACTGCAAAGCGGTTCGGTGGATGGCGTCATGGCCGTGGATTTTACCGAGCATGTCGATGACGACCTGCTTGTCCCCACAGCAAGAGAAGTGCATCGGATATTGAAGAGCGGGGGACGGTTTATCGTGTATACACCGAGCCGCACCCACCTTTTCGAAAGATTGAAGAAGCACAACATCATTCTAAGAGAAGACAAATCGCACGTCGGACTGCGTACCATGGGCCAGTACAGGGAGATTCTCGAACGGTCCGGTTTTACGATGCAGGAATCCTACTTCGAATCTACCCACATTCCCCTGTTCAGCATTCTGGAAAAAGCGGTCATGAACATTCCGATTATCGGGGATCTTGCAAAAAGAAGAATCTGCATTCGCGCCGCGAAGTAAACCTGCCTTGGGAAACAACACGTATCGGGCGCCACAGCCCCAAGATGGAACAGTACGGGCGGTTGTCAATGTCCTCGCAAGTTGTCCGCGCCTCGCCGAATCTCTGCGTTTTTTCCAAATACCAGCGGAATGCCGCCGACAAGTTTGAGCAATATCGAAAAATAGCCGAAAACAATGTAGATTCCAAGCTGCTCATTTGACAAACCAACCTGTCTGAACATGAGGGCCAGAAGGGCCTCGCGTATCCCGATTCCATTTGGCGCAAGCGGAAGGGCAATGCAGAGGATTTCGATGATGGGAAGATACAAAAGAGACTCAGCCACGAGGATCTTTCCGGAAATCCCGTACATCACCATGCAGCCCGCCCCGGTGATCATGACTTGCATAATGAGAGTAAGCAGGGAAACG
>Ga0181527_1001414_pt1 | contig 24782 bp, 27 predicted proteins | sample PEATcosm2014_Bin_30_FD_119762 | JGI IMG/M metagenome (GOLD analysis project Ga0181527, IMG submission 119762) | Peatland microbial communities from MTU Mesocosm Facility, Houghton, MI, USA - PEATcosm2014_Bin06_60_metaG | ecosystem: Environmental > Terrestrial > Soil > Wetlands > Peat | place...
CTCTTTTTCGTCTACCTTGACGTCCTTCAGATCTTTGAGTATCCCCACCTTGGGCATCATGCCCAGCAGCGATTCGAGCGGCCCCAGCTTGCGGATCTGCCGCATCTGATCGCGGAAATCTTCAAGCGTGAAATCGTTCTCGATGAGCTTCCGCTGCATCTCGACGGCTTTTTTCTTGTCGATCGCCTCCTCCGCCTTCTCGATGAAGGAGAGCATGTCGCCCATGCCGAGGATGCGGTTGGCCGCGCGGTCCGGATGGAACGGCTCGAGCGCATCGAACTTCTCGCCCACGCCGATGAACTTCAGCGGCTGCCCGGTCACGTGGCGGATGGAAAGCGCCGCGCCGCCGCGCGCATCGCCGTCCATCTTGGTGAGGATCACGCCCGTGATGCCCAGCCGCTTGTGGAACTCGTCGGCCGACTTGACGGCGTCCTGGCCCGTCATGGCGTCGGCCACGAAGAGAATCTCCACGGGATTCAACTGCTCTTTGAGCTGCTGCAGCTCGGTCATGAGCTGGTCGTCGATATGCAAACGGCCGGCGGTATCCACCAGCAGCACGTCGCGCCCGGTATTGGCGCTCTCGCGCCGCGCCGACCGGGCCAGATCGAGCGGCTGCGTCTCTTCCGGCGCGCCCTCGTAGAGCGTCTGGCCAACCTCCCGCGCGATCACCTTGAGCTGTTCGCGGGCCGCCGGACGGTAGACGTCCACCGAAACCAGCATGGGACGGTGGCCGTTCCTCGAAAGCCAGCGCGCCAGCTTGCCGGCCGAGGTAGTCTTGCCCGAACCTTGCAATCCCACGATCAGGAATACGCTGGGCGGCTCGTTGGCGAAGCGCAGTTTGGATTCGTGGCTGCCGAGGATTTTGATCAACTCTTCGTGAACGATCTTGATGACTTGCTGGGCAGGCGAGAGAGCCGTCAGGACCTCCTCGCCCATGGCCTTTACCTTGATGTTCTCGATGAGCTGTTTGACAACCTTGAAATTGACGTCGGCTTCCAGCAGCGCCATGCGAATTTCGCGCAAGGCGCCTTCCATGTTTTCGGCTGAAAGTCTTCCTTCGCCGCGCAGGCTTTTGAAAACCCGCTGCAGTTTTTCGGATAGGTTGTCGAACATGAGAGCGGAACTCCGCCGCGAGCGAACACCGCGGGGACGGTCCCCTTATTATAGCCGGTTATGCGGTGGGAACGATGCGGACGCTGCTGGCCGCCATTTTCCCGGTGCGGTCCATGCCCAGTTCGTACGCCACCCGCGTGCCCGGCCGCAAATCCGTGGCCAGGCCCTCCGCCAGCCGCGAGACGTGAAAGAAGATATCTCTTCCACCATCGTCCGGCCGCAGAAAACCGAAGCCCTTGGCTTCAAAGTACGTGACCACGGCGCCAGCCTGCTCGCCCGTGGGCGCTTCGCCGCTGGCGTCGCCGGCCTCCGCGGCCGACTGCCCGGGCCGGCTGCTCTTGTCTCCCACCCCTTGCTTGACCAGTGCAAGGTCGTCTTCGGTCCAATTCGCGGGCTGCGTATTGGCGGGCATCTTGAGGTCCGGATTGCGCTTGCGGGCCTCTTCAAATAACCTCTTTTGGAGTGCGTTCAACGAAAGTTTCCTCTAGTACCGGTAGCCCTACGCCGGAACGGGCGCGGCGGCCTTTTTCCTGCGGGAGCCCTTCTTTTCGGCGGGGCGCTCCCGGTCGCTCTTTTTCAAACTGCCCATCACCATATTGGTGACGAACTTCTTCTCGCCGTGATCGTCGAACTTGATCACGATTCTTTCTTCGCTGCTCGACAGGACCGTTCCCAGGCCGAACTTCTGGTGCTCGACTTGGGCGCCCTGAGAAAAAGTGTTGGAAGCCATAGAATTCCTGCGCGTTATTCCTCGGATGGATTGCTGGGGGTGTGGCGTACCGATGATGAAAAGAAGACAAGAGTATCGGGCAGAAGTCCCACAATAATTATAGGTTTCATTTTAGCACATCGTAACGCCGGCCGTCTTTGGTGCGTCCCAAAAGCAGCGGTTTCCCAAGTTCCGCAAAGCAGGGGCCGGTGCACTGGAGCGGATTTGAGTCGTAGGGGAGGCAATCGGCCAATTGCGACATCGCCCCCCCACCTGTTGTGGTGGTTCGCAGAAAAGACCCGTCCCGTGTGGTGAAGGTACTTTACTTTTTCCTCAATCGAGTTTAGTATAGTTACGACTCCCCCGGAGCAGAGGGCAATGCTTTGCTGAAACTCAAACGCATCGAACTGCAAGGATTTAAGTCCTTTTGCGAGCGCACCGAGCTGCGATTCAACGGTGCGGGCATCGCCGCCATCGTCGGACCGAATGGATGCGGCAAGTCCAACATCAGCGATGCCATCAGTTGGGTCCTGGGCGAACAGTCCGCCAAAACCCTGCGCGGCACCCGCATGGAAGACGTAATTTTCGCGGGCACGCGCGAGCGCAAGCCCCTCGGCATGGCCTACGTGACCATGACCTTGGTGGACCCCGATGTTTACCGTGAGCCGGTAGGCGGTTCGCATGCCCGGCCCGTGCCCGTTGAAGATACCGACCGCAAGAAAACCGGCGAGGTGACCATCATGCGCCGGCTCTATCGGTCGGGGGAAAGCGAATACCTCATCGACGGCCGTCCGGCCCGCCTGCGCGACATCCAGGACATCTTCATGGGCACCGGCCTCGGCCCGGAGAGCTACGCCATCATCGAGCAGGGCCGCATCGGCCAGATTCTCAGCTCCAAGCCGCAGGACCGCCGCTCGGTGATCGAAGAGGCCGCCGGCATCACCAAGTTCAAGACGCGCAAACGCCTGGCCGAAGCCAAGCTGGAGGGCGCCAAGCAGAACCTGGCGCGCGTTTACGACATTCTGGAAGAAGTCACCCGCCAGGTGAATTCGCTCAAGCGGCAGGCGTCCAAGGCGCGGCGCTACGCCGAACTCAAGAGCCAACTGGAAGCCCGGCTGCGCGTGGTGCTCTCCGGCCAGTACCGGCTGCTGGAGCGCGACGCCGCCAAAACCGCCATCGATCTTAACGTCGCCTCGGCCGAGTTGAAGTCGCTCGGTGAGCGGGTGGCCGAAAAGGAGCAGGCGCACGAGCGCCAGCAGGCCGCTTGCTACAGCTTCGAGCAGCAGCTCACCAAAGCGCGGCAGCAGCTTGCCGAGATGCGCGTGGAAACCGAGCGCACCCGCGGCCGGCTGGAATCCCAGGTCAAGGAGAGCGGCGCCATCGAGCAGCGCATCGGGCAAGCCGAGAACGAATCGCGCGAGCTGGGCCTCGGCCTCGGCGCGCTCGACCGGGAGATCGCCGCCCACCGGAAGAACGTGGAGGTTCTCGAGGAGCAGATCGCGCAGTCGCGCGGCCGCATGGGGGAGATCAACCGGCAGCGCGAATCGTTGCAGGCCAGGGTGATCGAGCGCGAGCAGGCCATCGAATCGGGACGGCAGTCGATACTGCGCCTGCTCGGCGAGGCCTCGACGCTCAAGAACCAGCTCGCCCAGATCGAGGAGTACCTGGCGGGCATCGACCGGGAAACCGCCCGCTCCACTCGCGAGGAACAGGTGGCCGCTGCCGAGATCGAGCGTCTCGAAACCGCCCGCAAACAGCTTTCCGAAACCATGGCGCAGCGGCAGATGGAACTGGAATTGGTCACCGGCGAGCGCCGCCACACCGAGGAGCAACTGGGGGAACAGCGTCTCGCCGCCACCGCGTTGCGGCAGGCCATCGACGCGTTGAAGACCGAGGTGTCGCAGATCCGCGCCCGCAAGGAGTCGCTGGAACAGGTGCTGGCCCACCGCACCTATACCACCGAATCCGTCAAGCGTCTTTTCGCCGCGCTCGAAAAAGGCAACGCCGCCGACCTCAAGCCCATGGGCGTGCTGGCCGACTATGTGGAAGTCGACGCCCAGCTCGAAAAGCCCGCCGAAGAGTTTCTGCACGACGAGCTGGAATACGTGGTGGTGGAGAGCTGGCAGCAGGCCGAGCGCGGTCTGGATTTCATCCGCGCCGAGCTCGACGGCCGCGCCACCTTTTTGGTGCACCCCGAGCCCAACGGCCACGGCCAGCGCCATCTGCCGGAGCCGGCCATCGGCCCCGAAACCGGCATCACCGCGCGGCTGAGCGAATCCCTGCGCCTCACCAACGGTTTCAAGGATCGCGCGGTGGACCTGCTGCCGCGGGTCTCCCTCTGCTTCCTGGCCGACGACCGCGCCGCCGCGCAGCGCCTGGCGGTTTCCTATCCGCACCTGTTCTTTCTGCTGCCCGATGGCGTTTGCTACCACGGCCACACCGTCACCGGCGGCCGGAAATCGGGCGCCGGCCCGCTGGCCATGAAGAGGGAAGCGCGCGAGTTGGCGGTCACGCTGCGCGGCCGCCAGGCGGCGCTCGATGAACAGGTGGCGCGCCTCGATGGTCTCACCCAGGAGATCATTGCGCTGGAAGCCGAGTTGGAGCGCCTGCGCGCCTTGCAGCAATCCCGCGAGAAAGATCGCGTGGCGCTCGACCACGAGATGCGCAAGCTGGGCGACGACCTTTCGCGCACCAATTCGCGTCTCTCCGTGGCGCGCCTGGAGCTCGATCATCTGCGCCGCGACGCCGAAAAATCGGCCGGCCAGCGCGAGCGGAACCGCGCCGCCGTCGAAGAAAAGGAGCGCTTGCGCGCCGCGCGCGAAGAGACGCTGGAAGCCGAGCGGCAGGAGTTGGAGATACTGGAGGGCCAGGCCGCCGCCGTCGGGGAAGAGCACGCCGCCACGCGCGCCGAGCTGGCGGGTTTGGAAGAGCGCCATCGCGGGGAGCGCAGCGCCATGGCGCGCCTGGAACAGCAGTTCGGCGAAACCTCGGCCCGGCGCGACGCCATCGCGCCCGAGATCGAGCGCCTGGGCACCGAGCGCTCCCGCCTGCTGGCCGACAATATCGAGCTCGACCGCAGGTCGGTTGAACTCGGCGGCGAGACGGTCGCCCTGGAATCGCGCGTGGACGCCATGGCCCTCGAGGAAGAGGATTTGCGCGAGGCGCTGCGCGACGGCGAGGAAGATCTGAAAGCCTTGCGTGCCAGCGGCCAGGAGAGCCACGAAAAGCGCTCACAAATCGAAGTCGACCTGGTCCGCAAGCAGGCCGAGCTAAAGTTCCTCGACGAAACCAGCCGCAAGGAGCTCAATTCCCCGGTGGCGGAGCTGGCAGCGCCCGACGACCCGGTCCCCGACGACGAGGCCATCGCGCAGGCCCGGCAGGAGTGCGACGAGGTGCGCGACCGCATCGAATCGCTCGGCCCGGTGAACGCCGCCGCCATGGAAGAGTACCGGGAGGCGCAGCAGCGCCACGATTTTCTGAGCGCGCAACGCCAGGACCTGATCGATTCCATCCGCGACACCGAAAAAGCCATTCAGGATATCGACCAGGTTTCACGCCAGAAATTCGCCGAAGCCTTTGAAGCCATCAACGCGCATTTCCGCGAGTGTTTCCTGACGCTGTTTGGCGGCGGCACCGGCGAAATGCGCCTCACCGACCAGGAGAACCTGGCCGAATCGGGCGTTGACATCGTCTGTTCGCCCCCCGGCAAGCGCCTGCAAAACGTGCTGCTGCTAAGCGGCGGCGAAAAAGCCCTGGCTGCGGTGGCCCTGCTGATCGCGATTTTTAAATACCAGCCCAGCCCCTTCTGCGTCATGGACGAAGTGGACGCCCCGTTAGACGAATCCAACATCAACCGCCTGACGAAGCTCTTGAAAGAGATGGCCGATCAGACGCAGTTCGTGGTGATCACGCACTCCAAGCGCACCATGGAAGCGGCGGAGGCGCTGTACGGGGTAACGATGCAGGAGCCCGGCGTCTCGCGGCTGGTCTCGGTGAAGATGAACGCGGCGGAAGCGGCGGCGTAACGCCGGCGATCTTGTCGCCGGTGGGGTTCCGCTCCGGATAACATCACCGGCGGCAAGACTCGCATCGGGCGTTCCGCCGCCGGCGCTACGCAGCGGCGTACTCGAGGCACGCTCGCAAATCCTCAATGGTGATCTGGGGATAGGCGGCGACAAGTTGCTCGGGGGTCTCGCCGGCCGCCATTTTCTCAAGCAGCAGGTAGACCGGAATTCGGGTGCCCTTCACGCACGGCTTGCCCATCATCACCGCGGGGCTGGATTCAATCCGCGCCGGGAACTTCATGCTGCAACTCTACCAAGTGCCCGCTGACGGTTTATGTAGGTCAGCCCAGACAGGAGTTAGGCGGACGGGCGCGGGTGCGCGGCTTCATGCTAATCTCGAATCGGCGGGGTAGAATTGCGAAGGCGTGCCGACGATCCTCACCATACGTTCCTATCGCTTCTTCTTTGTGTCCTTGGATCGCGGCGAACCTCCCCACATCCATGTCAGGCGCGAAAACATGGCGGCAAAGTTCTGGTTGGATCCCGTGGTCCTGGAACGCGCCGGGGGCTTCAGCCGCGTGGAGTTGAACGCAATCGCAAGGCTCGTTCAGGCGCACCGGGAGAGATTTCTCAAGAGCTGGTATGAGTTCTTTGGTCGTTGAAATACAAGAAGCTCGCGCTCAATCCGCGAGGGTATCCGACGAAGCCCTGACGGTTGACCTGGTGGATGGCCGCACTATCGTGGTGCCGCTCATCTGGTATCCTCGCCTCTGGCACGGCACGCCGCGGGAGCGCAACCACCTTGAAATCTTCGGGGGCGGCGCCTACATCCATTGGGCGGCCCTTGACGAAGATCTGACCGTCGCTGGTCTGTTGGCCGGGCGGCGATCAGGCGAGAGCCCCCAATCTCTGAAGAAGTGGATGGACTCTCGAAAGCGGAACAAGCCTGTGTCGCCGACGCGCCGAAAACCGGCGTGCGGCTGACGCGCCGGATCTCGCCTGGCTGTAAACCCACCCCGCCAAAAACTCGTCTACACAGGCGAATGCAGCCGATGGCGACGCCCGGGACTATGATAGCGGCAGTGGAGCGCTCCGCCTCGGAAATCGACGACCTCGACACACTGGTGCGCCTCCATTGGCTTCGCGTCTTTCGATTCGCGATGGCTTCCTTGCGCGACCCGGACGCCGCGGGGAGCGTGGCGCAGGATTGTTTTCTGAGAGCGTACCGGAGCCGGGGACGGTTTCGAGGGGAGTGCTCTACCCAAGCCTGGCTCATGCGGATCGCCGTCAATCTGATTCGTGACCATGCGCGCAACCGCCGCCTGCAGTTCTGGAAGCGGGCGCCGGCGTACGCGGTGGACCTGGAGGCCGCCGGCCAGTGGGTGCCGGATGGCGGGGCTTCGCCCGAGAGCCGGGCTATGGCCAAGGAACAGCTTGCGGCGGTCTGGAATGCCGCCGGAGGCCTGCCGGAGAGGCAGCGGACGGTCTTCCTGCTGCGCTTCGTGGAAGACATGGACCTGCTGGAAATCGCCGCCGCCACCGGCATGAAGGAAGGAACCGTGAAAGTGCATCTGTTTAGAGCGCTCCAGGCCGTTCGGGAGCGGATGGGGAGGTCCCAATGAGCCAGCATCTATCATCGCGGGAGGTTTCGCAGTGGATGATCGGCGAGCGCACTCCGCAACAGGAGCAGCACGTTCGCCAATGTTCCGAGTGCGGCGCGGAGCTGGCTCGTATGGAAGCCGCGCTCGGGCTGTTTCGCGGTTCGATGCGGCACTGGAGCAGCCGGCAAAGCCGCGCCGAGCCGCCCGCCGTCGAGAGCATTTTGCCGGTGCGGCGTGGTCCCCGTATCCAGCCGATGCGCTGGGCCCTCGTCGCCGCGGCGCTGTTGGTGCTGGCGGCGGTCCCGATTTATCGGAATGTACAGGATAGGCAGCGTCAGGCCGAAATCGCCAGGGCCGATGCGCTGTTGTTGGAGCAGGTGGATGCCGAGGTGTCGCGAGCGGTTCCTCGGCCCATGGAGCCGTTGGTGAAGCTGGTGTCCTGGGACTTCAGTGCCACCGATGGAAGCGACGAAAACCGCCGCGACACAACCAGAAACGAGGAGATTCGATGAGAGCATACGGAAGCAAGTTAGGACTGATTTTGCTGTTTGTCGGCGCCGTGGCGCTGGCGCAGCCGCAGCAGCCGCAGCAGCCCCCGCAGCCTCCCCAGCCGCTAGGTGTGGGCCCGGGCGTGGGTAGTAGCATCGGTATGGGTGGCGGCATGGGTATGGGACGCGGCTATCGCGCCCCTGCGCCACAGCCCGGCCGGGGGGGACCCATGGAACGCGGCATGGGCCGCTGGTGGAAGAATCCCGAGATGGTGGAGAAGCTGGGCGTGACCGCGGACCAGCAGAAGAAGATGGACGATATCTTTCAGCAGCACCGCTTAAAGCTGATCGATGACACTGCGGCGGTGGAGAGGGAAGAAGTGACGCTCGAGCCGATGATGGCCGCGGATCAGCCGGATGAGGCCAAGATACTCGCGCAGATCGATAAGGTGGCACAAGCCCGCGCCGAACTGGAAAAAGCCAATGCCAGAATGCTGCTGGGAATTCGCCGGATTCTGACTCCCGACCAATGGAAGAAGTTGCAGGCGGAAACGCCCCGGGCCGGGCGTGGACCTGGAGGTCAACAACCTCCCGCGCCGTTCGCCCCGCGTAAAGCCCGCTAAGGCAAGCTTTCAGCGCCCCTCACGCGCCTGCGGCGCTATGGATGGAACCACCGACTGCGCCGGGAGCCCGTGTTGAAAGCATTGGCATGGCGGCAAGGCTGCGCGCGCTATTGCTTCTTCTCGCCGCCCGGGGCGGGCAGTTCGGGGGGCGGAACCTCGGCGCCGAACGACAGCGGAATATCGACGTAGGCCGGGTTCTCTTCGTTCTCGTCGGTAAGGCGCAGCTTATAGTGTGCCGGCGGAGCGTCGAACACCAGATTGCCTTGCGCGGATTCCGCGGGCTTCACCATGCGCAAATAGCCGATCCACTGTGGCACGCCGTCTCCGTTCTGCAGCTCGGGGTAGCTGTGGCCCTTGTCGTCCTCAATGGTCGCGTTGGGCACAAGCACAATCAGGTCGGCGCTGCCGCTATTCACCGCGGTCATGCGTACCAGGAAGAAGCGATGCTGAGGAACTCGCGCAGCGGGACCGTCGCCCAACTGGGGCATCCACTGGGTTTCGTAGACCGTGTAGATGATGTGCCCCAACGTGACTTTTTCGCCCAGCCCATAGCTGCGGACGGAGGACGAGCGGTTAGAGCAAGCGTTCAGGAGGAGAGCGGCGGTAACGGCCGCGAGCATTGGAATCAAACGAAGACGTCGCATGTTCGCAGAACCATTTTGCTCGCGCGGCCTGGGTACTGTCAATAGGGGGATATTACTGCTTTTGGTGTTCTTGCAGCAGGCGCTCAAACTTCCGGCGCTGGTCTTCGTTCAGCAGTTGCTCGACGCGCGCTTTGCTGTCGCTCAGGACGGTGCGATAATACTGCCAAAAATCGTTCAGTATCGACTGTATCTGCTCGGTCTGCGCAGGCGTCAGGTTCAGTTCCTTCTGCAAGTGGTCGAAATAAAGGACCTTGCCGGCAGGAGTGTCGAACGCCGGTTGATGCAGCCGGTTGTGAACGCCGAGATTCATGGCCAGCGCGCCCGCTGCCGCGCCGCACAAGAACACCAAAGCCAGCGTCACCGCACAGGCAAGCTTGGGGTTCCACGATCTCCCGCTGGCCACCCTCTCCAAGAGACTAATACTCATAAGCTGTCAGCGTTACCAGCATGTTGTCTTGAGCGGGAGCGGAATCGAACGCGGGAGATTCCTCCTGCGCCATCACGGCTTCCGGCGAAAGGCCGCTGGGATATCGGGTCTCGCGCGACACCAGGTAGCTTCCCAGCACCGCCAGGGTAATGAGAGACGCAAATACCAGGCGGCGGCCGAACGCGAGATCCAGCGCGAAGAGACTGGCAAAAGAGGGGACGGCTGTCCGCTCGCCCACCTGCTCCATCACCCGGGCACAAAATCCCGGGGCGGGCTCCCAGACTTCTTCGGACCGCAAAGCGCCGAACCATTGCGAAACTTCCCGCGTGGCGCGGATTTCCTTACGGCACATTTCACAGTTGCTCAGGTGCGCCTCGATATCCCGCTGAGCCGCCGGTTCCAGGGAACCGGCCAAGTACTCCTCGAGGCTCTCGATCACTACCCCGTGCATATGTTTCTTCCCTTACAAGTGTAAACTACCACGCCCAAAAACCTCCCCTTGCGAGTCTCTCGCCTCAACGGCATGCCCGCTTGCGGGGTACCTGCCGGCCGGGTATACCCGGCCACTACAGGGCTGGGCATGCCCAGCCCCTACAAGGCCACTACCCGGCCACCAGGCCGGGAGCACGATCCAGCCGCTGCGCCGCCTTGACCAGTTTCTGCCGCGCGCGGAACAGCTTCACCTTGATGGTGTTCTCGTTCATACCGGTCTTTTCCGCCAACTCCTCCACCGAATACCCCTCAACCTCCTTCAACATCAATAAAACACGCTCCTCTTCGGAAACGCGTGCCAGCAGTTTCAGGACATAATCGCGGCGGGCCAGGGTGGCGTCGATGGGCACCTGGCGGCCGGTGAGGGGATCGCTGTTGTCCACCCGCCGCACCTCGTCTTCGCTCAAATCGCTCTCGTAGACCAGCTTCCGCACCTTCCGCTTGCGCAGATAATCGAAGCACTCGTTGACCGTAATCTTATAGATCCAGGTGATCAGGGAACTACGGAAGTCGAAGCTCTTGATGGAAACGTAAACCTTGGCAAATACCTGCTGGGCAATATCTTCCACGTCGTTGCGCTGGCGGACGACGCCATGGATGATGGAAAACACTTTGGACTGATACCGCTCTACGATCTCGCGGAACGCAGCTTCCTCGCCAGCCTGGGCCCGTTGGACCAAGGCGCCCTCCGAGGTGTTCTGGTAGTCCACTCTGGATTTCGCCCGAACCTTGCTACCGAACGCGGGAAATGGTAGAGCGCCCGTCATCGACCCCATACACTGCTTCCGACGCACCCCGCCAAGTTCGCGTTTCAGTCACCTGCCTACAAGTTCATTTTGCCAAATGGCGCAGCGCGAAAGTGGTTGCCTCGCTCCCCGCCAGTTCGGCCAGGGTTTTCCGCGACCAAACCCGCCCCGGGACATCTAAACCAGTAAGGAATGGAGCGATGCGGTCCTGTTTGTATAATGGGAGATGGCAATGCCCCTAATGAGGAGTCTAAACGCATGGTGCAATTAACCGAAAAAGCAGTTGGCAAGGTAAAGGAAATCATGTCCTCCCAGGAGCCGGCCCCCGCGGGGCTGCGCATCGCGGTGGTGGGTGGCGGCTGTTCCGGATTCAGCTATTCGATGGCTTTCGAGAACCAACCCAGCATGTTGGATAAGACGTACTCTTATGATGGTTTGAAGGTTTTCATCGACCAGGCCAGCATGCTCTATCTGGAGGGCGCCGAGGTGGATTACGTGGAGACGCTGGAGGGCTCGGGGTTCAAGTTCAACAACCCCCACGTCAAGTCCACGTGCGGCTGCGGCAGCTCGTTCCAGGCGTAAAGCCATCAGCCGGAGCACTTGATTGCCGGCCCCTTTTCTCCCTTCGACTATCGCCTTTGCTTGACAACTCCGGAGACGCCCCATACAATCGGGTCTTCCCATGGCCGCGACGCTGCGTTCTTCCAGCGCAATACTGGCACTGGCTTGGATGGCTCACGCCAATCCGCGCGCCTCAGTACGGCGTCGATTTCGAGCCGCGACCGTCGCAAGCCGTGAAAAAATGGGCAAAGCTAAAGCATGCCCCACCAAAACAGCCTGATTCTGGAACTGGTGGGGCATGCTTGAGCTTGGAGCGCCGGGATAAACCGGCATTGAGCAGCGGATGAGAGAGCCGTACAGGAAAGACGATGACCTGCTGTGGGTTGCCAGGCAGCTCGCGCACCAGCGCGGCATGACCATGGGACAGGTGATCCCCGAACTGGTTCGCAAGGCCATACAGCCGACGAGCGCGCCCCGTATGCGAAACGGAGTTCTGGTGTTCCACCTGCAGCCCGGCGCGAGAATGCCCGGTATGGCGTTGGTCAATCGACTGCGGGATGAGCAATGAGCGCCGCGCTGCTCGGAGGCGCCCCTACAGCTCCTTGATGAGTTGCTGGGCCGCGATCAGCAGCGGGTCCCAGACGGGCGCGAAGGGCGGCGAGTAGGCCAGGTCCAGTTGCTCGAACTCGTCGACACGCAGGCGCGATTGCAGCGCGGCGGCGATGACATCGATGCGGCCGGCGGCGCCTTCCTCGCCGATCACCGATCCGCCCATCAGGCGGCGCGTCGCGCGGTCGGCCACCAGCTCCACCGTGGTCTGGGCGCCCGAAAAATAGCGCGGCCGCACCGGGGCTTCGATGCGCACGGCAACCGGCGAAAAACCTTCGGCGCGCGCCTGCTCCACGGAAAGCCCGGTGGTGGCGAAGCCCATCCCGAAGATGCCGACAATCGAGGTTCCCACCACGCCGGCGAAGCGCTCGCGGCTTCCGGCGGCGTTGGCGCCGGCAACCCTCCCGGTCTTGTTGGCGGTGGTTCCCAGCGGAATCCACGTGGGGCGGCCGGTTACCAGGTGCATGACTTCGGCGCAGTCGCCGGCCGCGTAAACGCCGTGCAGGTTGGTCTCCATGCGGTCGTCGGCGCGGATGGCGCCGGTGCGGCCGAGCTCCACGCCGGCCTGCGTGGCAAGCTCCACGTTGGGCTTGAACCCGGCGGAGACCACCACCAGGTCGCAGGTCACGTCCGCCACGCTCTCTGGCTCGATGGCGCCGGCGTTGACGCCGCAGCGCAGCTCCACGCCGTGTCTTTCCAGTTGCTTGCGGACGGCCGCGGTGAAGTGCGGGTCGTCGCGCAGCAGGGCGTTCTCCGAGCGCTCCAGCACGGTCACGCGCAGGCCGTTGCGGCGCAGCGCGTCGGCGGCCTCCACGCCGATGTATCCCGCTCCGATCACCACCGCGCGCCGCGGCCGCTTCTCGCGCAGGAAGCGGCGCATCCGCTCGGCGTCTTCGATGGTGTGCAGCGTGAAGACGTGGAACTGCTCGGCGCCCGCGATGCCGGCGGTATCGCAGCGCGCGCCGGCCGCAAATATGAGGTGGTCGTAATGCACGCGGGAGCCGGATTGGAGCTCCACCTCGCGGCGCGGGTGAGCGATGGAGACCACGCGCGCCCCCGTGCGCACCTCGATATTACGCTCCTTGCGGAAATATTCGGGTGTGTGGACAATCAACTGGCGGGCCTCGCGGACGCGTCCTTCGACGAAATACGGCAGCCCACAGGCCCCATAGGAAATGACGGGGCCTTTCTCCAGGACCACTATGTCGAGACGCGGATCGATGCGCCGCGCCCGCGCCGCCGCGCTCAAGCCAGCCGCGACGCCTCCGATGACCACCAGTGCCATCGGCGGCTACTCCTCTTTCATCTTCTGCACAAAATCCAGGATATCGAAGGTCCTGAGCTTGCGGTCCGGGTAATAGCTGTTGACGGCATCCTGCTCGTCGTTAAAGATCTCGAAGATGGTGGCGAGCTTGGTCATGACCAGCAGCTCGATATGGCGGCGGGTGAGGTTGAGCAGTTTCATATTGCCGCCGTTTTTGCGCAAAGTGGTGACGCACATCACCAGCGCGCCGAGGCCGGTACTGTCGATGTAATCGGTGCCGGCGAGGTTGAACACCAGGTTGCGCGTGCCGGCGGTGTTGAGCGCGGCCACCTTCTCGCGCAACGCGGTGGCTTCCGGACCCACGGTGATGCGGCCTTTCAAGTCCAGGATGACGATGCCTTCGCGTTCTCGTTGATCGATGTCGAGTGCCATAGGTTCTATGGTAACGCCGGGGATCTTGTCGCCGGTGTCTTTTCCCCGGTCCGGAAACCCCACCGGCGACAAGATCCCCGGCGCTACGGCGTTACCGCGTGTCGCTCGACCCCACGCGGCGCGCCGCGTAGGCCGCGATCCGGGCCTCGTGCTGCAGAATGTAGCCCAGTTCGTCCACGCCCTCCAGGAGGCAGTGCTTCGAAAAAGCGTCGATGGGGAATTCCACTTGCCGGCCGCCGGGCGTAGTGAGGGTTTGGCTGGCCAGGTCGATCTTCACCGCCGCATCCGGATTTTCCGCCGCGGCCGCGAACAGCTCGGCCTGCACATCCGGCGGCACCACGATGGGCAGCAGCGAATTCTTCAACGAGTTGTGTTTGAAGATGTCGGCGAAAGACGTGCTCACCACGGCGCGAAAACCGAACTGCGTCAGCACCTGCGCGCCCCGCGCCCGCGGCTGGTTCAGAATGAAATCCGGTTTGGGATTACCCTCGGCATCGTAGCGCCAGTCGCAAAATAGCTGTTGGTCGAGACCCTGTTTGGTGGTGGTTTTCAGAAAGCGCGCGGGAATACATGGTCACACCGCTGTCGTAGGCCGCGCCCCCGTCGGTGGGAAGCACTTTCCAGCGCGCCACGGCCGCCGCCCACTCCGCTCCTTTTGGCGCGTGCGGGCGCCCGCAGAGATACTGGAAGGTGGTGTCGTCGGGGGCCACCAGCCCCGCGCGCGCGCCCGCCTCGATGGACATGTTGCACACCGTCATGCGCTCTTTCAGGTTCAGAGCGCGGATGGCGCTGCCGGTGTACTCGATTACGCTGCCCGTGCCGCCGCCCACGCCAATCCTCGAGATCAGCGCCAGGATGATGTCCTTGGCCGAAACGTCGGGCCTCAGCCGGCCATCCACGCGCACCTGAAAGGTCTTCGACTCCGGTGTCCAGCGGCTTGCATCATGAATACCGCCTGGAGAAGGAGACGGCGTAGCCAGGCACAAGATTATTGCGGAGCGCCGCTGATCGAGTTCGTGATTCACGTTTCCGAGATGATGGAGGGGCATCGAGAGATCAACGAAAGATCAACGGACTGGATTTAAACCCGGCAATCCTGTATCCTAAGGGTTTTGCGCTAGTGGACGCTCGCATGATCCTTGCGGAGCCCGCCATTCGCCCGCGGGCTGTGGATATCTAGCGGGACCGGCTAATGAGCAGGCAAGTGATCTTCGACGCCCAGATCGACTGCGGAAACTCGTGATCAGAGCGCAGGTAGCGCAAACATGCGAACTCCGATCACTGCGGCATAGGAGCAGATGTCTGGTGTTATTGTTATTGATTACTTGCTTCGTTAACCGTTCAACATTGTGACGTCTATTTATGGAGGTTTGGAAGATGCATAAGATTGCGATAATTCCCGGAGACGGGACTGGGCCAGAGGTGACTGCCGAAGCAGTCAAGGTTCTCAAGGCGGCGGCTGCGAAGTTCGACTTCAAAGTTGAACTGATTGAGTTTGACTTCGGGGGCGAGCGATACAAGCGAACCGGGGAGTTGTTGCCGGATAGCGCTGTCGAGGAATTGCGCATGTTCGATGCGATCCTTCTTGGAGCCATCGGACATCCCGACGTGGCGCCTGGGATCCTGGAAAAAGGGATCCTGCTCAAGGCCCGTTTTGCCCTGGATCAGTACATCAACCTCAGACCAGTGAAATTGTTCCCTGGCGTCGATACGCCCATAAAGGGCAAAGGGCCGAACGACATTGATTTTTTCGTTGTCCGGGAGAACACAGGGGACTTGTACACGGGAGTCGGCGGCTTCAGCATGAAGGGAACTCCGCATGAAGTTGCTGTACAAACAGCGGTGTACAACCGCTTTCAGGTTGATCGCTGCCTCCGCTACGCCTTCAACCATGCGCGGAAGTACGGCAAGAAAGCGCGGGGCAAGTCAAACAATAATACCTTGGCGCTCTGCGGCAAGACGAACGTCCTGACGTATGTTTACGACCTCTGGGAAAGAGCCTTTCACGAGATGGGGCAGAAGGAGTTTCCGGAAATCGTCCGCGAGTACTACCACGTCGATGCGACGTGCATGTGGTTTGTCAAGAACCCAGAGTGGTTTGACGTGATCGTCACGGGAAACATGTTCGGCGACATCATCACGGATCTGGGTGCGATGATCCAGGGCGGAATGGGTATTGCCGCGGGCGGCAATCTCAACCCCGAAGGGGTGAGCATGTTTGAACCCATCGGCGGGAGCGCACCCAAGTACACCGGCCAGGGTGTCATCAATCCGCTGGCTGCTATCTGCGCGATGCAGATGATGCTGATGACACTCGGCGAAGACAAGGCTGCGGCCGCGGTCGAGGAATCGGTCATGTTTGTTACGGCGAACAAGCTGAAATCGCTTGCAGCCGGCCGCATGGGCTATTCGACCTCCGAGGTTGGCGACCTGGTGGCGGCAGGAATCGCGTGACGCTTCGGGAATGACCATCACAGAGAAGATCCTGGCTGCTCACTCGGGTAAGGATGGGTAATCCGCGGTTCCGGTCGAGCCCGAATTGCGAGGTTTGGCTCCCCAAGAGCTACACAGGAACGGAATTCAAGGCGGAGAGAACTGAACTTGTCGTGTTCTCGCGAATGTTAACCAGAGAGGGGATTTCGGAAGTGCGGCTTGGGTGACCAAGTGGAATTCCTGGATGGGGGCACGCAGGGGCTGGCGCTGCTGGACCGCATCGCCAACCGCCGCGTGTTACTGGTTCTGGACGCCGTAGCGCTAGGCGCGGAGCCTGGAACGGTTCACGTTCTGCGCGGGTGGAAGCACGCCGGGGAGCGCGCTTCCACTGCGCATGAAAGCAATGTAGCCGAGTTACTCCAGGCGTCTATGCTGCTGGGCGAATGCCCCGAGCAGGTGACGGTTATCGGAATCGAGCCGGAAAGGATCGCAACGGGGATCGGGGTGTCGGAGGCGGTGGCGAGGGGCGTGGGCGCGGCGGTGGAAACGGCGCGGCGGGAGTTGGCGGGGAGACTCATCCGAAGCCAACGCGGCTCGTTTAAAGGGTTATCATCCCGGTGGAGCTGAAGCGGTCTCAGGACGGCCTTCCCGCTATCCACGCCCGCACCAATTTGGCTTCGATAACCAGTCCTCTCGTGGGCAGCCTGCTCCTGGCTCTGCTCGGTAAAGACTCGCTCTAAGCGACTTCCCGGATTTCGACGGCCAGGCGTTTGCCGAGGACGCGGAATGCGGCTTCGAGCTGATCGAGCCGGGAAGCGTGGAGCAGGTCGAGCAAGCGGTCTACCTGGGGGAGATGACAGTTCAGGCGGCGTGCGCGTTCGACTTTTCCTACGCGATTGGCGCGCATGGTGGAATCGAGCGCCAGTTTCGCTTCGGTCAAGGCAGGCAGGATTACGGCTTTACCCCGCGCCCTCACTGCCAAGCCGAACTTTGAGGTGGCTGCCCTTCGCGGGTGAGAACGAGCATCCTCGCCGTTCCAGTTGCCGCGAATCTGTTAGTGGCGCAGGCACTCATGCCTGGCGCGTCCGACTCCTCGGGACGCTCTTTGCATGACCTGTTGCTTTCCCATACGACTTGCGGTACTATGGCATTCCAATAGGAGGCATATGGTCTGGCAAGGGACCCTGGCCCTGATGGTGCTCAAGACGCTGGATGCCCTGGGGCCTCTTCACGGCTACGGAATCGCCCGCCGCATCGAGCAGACCAGCCGCGACCTGCTCTCCGTGAACTATGGAACACTCTATCCGGCGCTTCTCAAGCTGGAGCAGGAGGGCTACATCCGCTCGGAGTGGGGAGTGTCGGAGAACAATCGCAAAGCCAAGTACTACAAGCTGACTCGCGCCGGCAGGAAGCAGCTTGCCAGGGAAGCGCACCAGTGGAAACAGGCCACCACCATCATGGACCGATTCCTCTCCCCTACCAAGGAGGTCTCATGAGACAAGTGCGCGCCTGGTTCGTCCGCATCTGGGGCTTGTTCGGCAAGAACCGGCGGGACCGCGAGTTCGCCGAGGAACTGGAAGCCCATATTCAACTGCACGTGGAAGACGGTATTCGGTCAGGCCTGACCCCAGCCGAGGCCCGGCGAGCGGCAATCATCAAGTTGGGCGGCGTTGAGCCCACCAAAGAGAACCACCGCGACCGCCGCGGCATCCCATTCTTAGAGACGCTGGCGCGGGACCTCGCCTACGCCGCGCGGACGCTGCGCCGCAATCCCGGATTCGCCGCCACCGTAGTGCTCACGCTCGGCCTGGGCATCGGCGCCACCACCGCCATCTTCACCGTGGTCAATGCGGTGCTCCTGCGTCCGTTGCCCTATCCCGATCCGGATCGCCTGGTCTATATCGCCATGAGCTTCGGAGAGCCCGGCGACCACGCTTTCTCCTATACCCAGGATTATGCCGCGTGGAAGAGCCACAGCCGGACCTTGAACCAGATGGCAGGCTACATGCGCTTTCAGGCCAACTTCACTGGAGGAGGCGAGGCCGAACGAATCACCGGTGCTTATGCAACCCTGTCCCTTTTTCCGCTCCTGGGTGTTCAACCCGTGATGGGGCGGACTTTCCGTCCCGAGGAAGACCGCCCCGGCGGTCCGCCGGTTGCGATCTTGAGTCACGCTTTCTGGAAGCGCCGTTTCGGCGGCGACCCATCGGTCATTGGCAAGAGCTTGACCCTGGATGCCAGCCCGTACACGGTTGTCGGAGTGCTTCCGGCGACCTTCCTGATTCCCGATCGCCATGAATCCGATTTCGACCTCTGGGTTCCCTTCGCCATGAGCGAGACCGGGAAGGCGAAGTCGATTATGTTGCAGGTGGTCGGCCGGCTCAAACCCAGCGTCGGCATCAACGCCGTGCGCTCCGATTTGGAACCGCTCATGCAGCAATTCCGCAGGGGGCCGAAGAGGAGCGTCGTCGTTTCGGACTGGCACGAAAGGGTGGCCGGCGGCGCTCGGCGCTCGCTCGTCCTCTTCCTGTGTGCGGTCAGCTTCGTGCTTTTCATCGCCTGCGTGAATGTCGCCAACCTGCTGCTCTCGCGCGCCGCCGCCCGCGACAAAGAGATGGCCGTCCGGCGCGCCCTCGGCGCGGGCAAAGGCCGCGTCCTCCGCCAACTTCTTACCGAGAGCATGCTGCTGGGTGTGCTGGGGGGAATCGTCGGCCTGGCGCTGGCATTCTGGGGCAAGAACCTGCTGATTGCCTGGATCTCGCGCAACCTGCCGGCGCTCGCGCCCATCCGTCTCGACTATCGCGTTCTGGCCTTCAACCTGGGCCTCGGGCTCCTAACCGGCGTGGCTTTCGGACTGGCGCCGGCGCTTCAGGCATCCCAGGTTCAGTTGAACGAATCCCTCAAAGAAGCGGGCCGCAGCGCCATCGACGGGCGCTCGGGCCACCGGCTTCGCAACCTGCTGGTGGTCCTTGAGGTAGGGCTCGCCATGGTGCTGCTGTGCGGCGCCGGTTTGCTCTTCAAGAGCTTCCTGCGCATGCGCGGCATCGACCCGGGCTACCGGTCGGACCGCATCCTTACCTTGAACGTCAACCTCACGCTTTCCCAATATCCGAAACCGCTGGATCAGACCCGGTTCTTTCAACAAGCGATCGAGCGGGTCAAGGTCCTCCCCGGCGTCGAGGCGGTGGGCGCGGGCACTTCCCTCCCCCTCGGAGGCTACAGCATGACCGTATCGGGGCTCACCATCGAAGGCAAGCCGGATGCCGAATCCATGGTCTCACTGACGATGGTGAGCCCGGATTACTTGCGGACCTTGGGCATTCCCCTGGTGCTGGGGCGCTACTTCGGCGATGCCGATCGGGAAGGCGCGCCCACCGTCGTCATGGTAAATGAATCCTTCACCCGACGTTTCTTCCCCGGTGAGAGCAGCCTGGGCAGGAGAATCCTGAACCCGGCCAAGAAGACCAACTGGATGACCGTCGTGGGCGTGGTGCGCGATATCCGCCCCTGGCCGGAGGTGGCGGCAGCGCCGGAGATGTACCTCTCTTACTTGCAGGCCGAACAGGTGCATCTCAGGATGACCGGCGGGGAAATGGGATCTGAAATGGGCCTGGCAATCCGCACGTCCGGAGATCCGATGAGCCTGTTGGCGGCCGTGCGCAGCCAAATCGCCCTGATCGATAAATCCCAGCCAGTGCACGACGTGAAGACCCTGGACGAGCGTCGCGCCGGATCGCTCGCTCCACGGCGCGTGACCATGCTCCTGGTGGTCACATTCGCCGCGCTGGCGCTGGTTCTCGGGTCCATCGGCATCTACGGTGTGGTCTCTTACTCCGTGGGCCGGCGCACACACGAAATCGGCGTCCGTATGGCGCTGGGCGCGCACCAGAGCCAGATTCTGGGCATGGTGCTGCGCAACGGATTGGGTCTCATCGCAGCCGGCGTGGGCGTCGGTCTGGCGGCCAGCGCCGGTCTGACGCGGCTGATCTCGAGTGAGCTTTGGGGTGTTTCCCCTACCGATCCGTGGACCTTCGCGACGGTGGTGACCGTTTTGGCCGCAAGTGGTTTTGCCGCCTGCCTGGTGCCCGCCTGGCGCGCCGCCAGGGTAGATCCGACGAGGGCCTTGCGTTACGAGTGAACCTTGCGCGCGGCCAGCAGCGCCCCGCCCGGCAAGCACAGCATCAGGCTTGCAGGCTCCGTCGCGTTATAGATGTCGCCACCGTGCACATCCAAAGCAGTGCCCGAGCCTATGGCCGTGGCGCCGCCGGTCGCAAGGCCTGGAACGGCGAACCGAGTTGGTCCGGTGGCACGAACCAATTTGAGGAGGTCTCATGATCACATTGGTCGACGATATTCGATTAGGGGCACGGGCTCTCGCCAAGAGCCCCGGCTTCACGCTTGTAGTAGTGGCCACACTCGCCTTCGGCCTAGGCCTGACCACGGCCCTTTTTAGCCTTGTCGATCAGCTTTTGCTGTGGTCCGTTCCGGCACGCGAGGCGAATCGCCTGGTGAGGATCGAAGGTACCTACAGCCGCACATATCCCTTTTTCCGTGCCTATCGCGACCTCAACCAGGTTTTCGACGGAGTCCTCGCCAGCAGCGACAATCTGGGCGCCGGCCTTCGGCCCCCTGGGTCGCGGGGTGTGGAAATCGGCAACGTGGAATACGTCAGCGGCGGCTACTTCCAAATCCTCGGGATTGGAGCCGCTGCCGGACGGGTTATTACGCCCTCTGACGATACGGCCGGCGGGCCACCGGTTGTTGTCCTTTCCTATCGCTATTGGCAGCGGCGTTTTGCCGGGGACCTGCGGGTGATCGGCCAGAAGTTCTCGGTGAACAACTATTCGCTCGTTATCGTCGGCGTGGCGGAAAAGGGGTTCGGCGGCTTGTTCAACGGCGACGAACCCGACGTTTTCATGCCCCTGGCAATGTACCCGGTGACGAACCCCGGCGCGGCACAGGAATGGAATACGACGCGCAGTTACTGGCTCACTTGCGTGGCGCGATTGAAGCCGGGCGTTTCAGTTCAGCAAGCGCAAGCCTCCATGCCTGTTCTGTGGGCGCAGGCGGTGGAAAAGGTGAATGACAGAGCCGTCGAAGCTGTCACCAGGGCTCATCGGCTTCCGAAGGATGAATGCCAGCTCGCGCCTGCGGCCCGTGCCCCCTTCTTTATCCGCAACCAGAATTTTCTGAATCCGCTTAAAGCCCTGGCGGCCGCAACAGTTCTGGTGCTGCTGCTTACCTGCTCGAACGTGGCGAATCTGCTGCTGGTGCGCGCCTCGCAACGCTGCAAGCAGACGGCCGTGCGGCTTTCGCTGGGCGCTACCCGCGGGCGCTTGATTCGCCAGTTTCTCACGGAAAGCCTCCTGCTGGCCGCGGCGGGGAGCGCGATGGGGCTTGGAGTTGCCTATCTCGGCGTACGCGCTCTTGCCCAACTCAATGTCCTAGACCCGGATTTTCGTTTCCATCTCAGCTTCTTCGTTCTCGCATCGTGTGCTGGCCTTACACTGCTCACCGCCATCTTATTCGGCCTGATTCCCGCGCTACGGGCCACGCGGATGGAACTTGCGGAGAGCATGAAGGAGGGTGGAATGTCCACCGAGACGCTCTCCCGGTCACTTCTTTCTAGAATCCTGATCGCGGGCCAAATCGCCTTATCCCTGGCGTTGCTTATCGGCGCCAGCTTGTTTGGCCGCACGCTAAGAAATCTTCAGAATGTCGACCTCGGGTTTCAGCGCGAGAGTATCGCGATTTTCGAGATCGCCCCCACGAGCGTGGGATATAGCGGGCCTAGGTTGCGTACCTTCTACGATCAGTTCCTTGAGCGCACCCGGACCCTTGCCGGCGTGCGCACGGCCGCCTTGACGGGCATGACGCCGATTAGCAACCAAATACGCAGCGTAGGGGTAAGTAATAAGGCGTCTCAGGTAACTTTTATGGCCTTTTCCAATCCCGTCAGCTCCGGCTACTTCACCACGATGGGCATTCCCCTCCTGGCGGGCCGTGACTTTCGGCGCGAGGATGAGCCTGTCGTTACACCCCGCGGCGGGGGGAAGGAGGGCAGCGCGTCCCGGGTTTGCATCATGGACCAATCACTGGCGCGCCGGCAGTTCGGGACGGTAAATGCCGTGGGGCGCCGCTTCCGCTGTCCCGGCTCCGATTGTTCCGGCGACAAAGGCATTGAGGTTATCGGCGTGGTGAAGGATGTGCACTATGGTGAAATCACCCGACGCGACCCACTCGGGACTCTCTACGAGCCCAGTTGGTCAAACGGCGCCGACGCGCGCTGGCTGGCGGTGCGGTTTGCCGGGAGCGCCGCCCCGGTGATCGCGCGGATTCGCCGTGCGCTCCAGGACCAGGACCCCAACGTTCCCCTGCTGCGCGTCCGCCTGATGGAAGAGTACATCAACAAGCGCTTGGCGCACGAGCGCCTCGTAGCGTACCTCTCAAGTTTCTTCGGAATCCTGGCGCTCGGCCTCGCCTCGCTGGGGCTTTCCGGTGTGCTGGCCTGCGTGGTGACGCAACGGACGCGGGAAATCGGCATCCGCATGGCGCTCGGAGCACGGCGCGGGGACGTGGTCAGGATGATTTTGCGCTTCTCCCTCGTGCCGGTGGTGGCCGGACTGGCGATTGGGGTCGTGGTGGCATTTTCCTGGGGTCTCTTCCTCGGCAGCCTGATCTACGGCATCGACAGTTTCGATCTTGTGTCGGTGTCGCAATCCGTCGCCGTCCTGCTGGCCGCTGCGCTGCTCGCCGCCTCCCTCCCCGCGCGCCGGGCGACCAAAGTCGATCCCATGGTGGCGCTGAAGTACGAATGAGCTATTAGGTCCGGGGCTTCCTGACATGTAGCGCGCGAGCGCCAACGAACCTGGGGGATCTTAGGCGGACCCCAAAGTCCACAGATGGGTAGACTCGGGTAAGGATGGGTAATCCGCGGTTCCGGTCGAGCCCGAATTGCGAGGTTTGGCTCCCCACGAGCTACACAGGAACGGAATTCAAGGCGGAGAGAAAATCCCAGTGGGTGAGTCTTCATATCGCGCCTCCAAGTAGGACGGACGATCGGGGCGCCCTCTGGGCCCTGTCGTCTGTCAAGATCCCAAGATTGGCCACAAAGAGCGATGGTCTGCCCTACGGGCTAGCCCAGCGTGTTGATGGACCCCACACGGCGAGCCTCATAGGCGGCGATTTGCGCCTCGTGCTGGAGAATGTAGCCGAGTTCGTCGACGCCTTCCAGCAGGCAGTGCTTGGAAAAAGAATCGATGGGGAATTCCACTTTCTGCCCGCCGGGCGTGGTGAGGGTCTGGCTGGCGAGATCGACCTTAACGGTGGCTTCCAGGTCGTTTGCCGCCGCAAACAACTCCGCATGGACGCCAGGCGGAACCACAATGGGCAGGAGCGCATTCTTCAACGAGTTCTGCTTAAAGATGTCGGCAAAGGATGTGCTGATCACGGCGCGGAAGCCGAACTGTGTCAGCGCCCACGGTGCATGCTCGCGTGAGCTGCCGCAACCGAAATTATCACCCGCCAGCAGCACCTGCGCGCCCTGAGCCCGCGGCTGGTTCAGAATGAAGTCGGGCTTGGGATTGCCCTGGGCGTCATAGCGCCAATCGCAAAAAAGCTGCCGGTCGAGGCCCTGCTTGGTGGTCGTCTTCAGAAAACGCGCCGGAATGATCTGGTCGGTATCGATGTTGTTGATGGCGAGCGGCGCCATCCGGCTTTCGAAATTGGAGAATGGCTTCATAGCATCGTCCTCACATCGGTCACCACGCCGGTGATGGCGCTGGCCGCGGCGGTCAGCGGGCTGGCCAGGAACGTGCGCCCGCCCTTTCCCTGCCGTCCTTCAAAATTGCGATTGCTGGTGGAAACACTGTATTGGCCGGGCGTGAGCTGGTCGGGGTTCATGCCGATGCACATGGAGCAGCCCGGCTCGCGCCATTCACAACCGGAGGAGCGAAAGATCTCCGGCAGCCCCTCGGCGATGGCCTGGCGCTTCACCTCCTGGGAACCAGGCACCACCAGGACGCGCACCCTGGGGTTGACCTTGCGTCCTTTCAACACAGATGCGGCCGCGCGCAGGTCGGAGATGCGCCCGTTGGTGCAGCTTCCGATAAAGACCACGTCGATAGGCCGCCCCAGCAGCGGCTTTCCGCCTTCGAGACCCATGTACTTCAGCGCCTTGGTTATGGAATCCCGGGCCATCGCGTCAGTCACCTGTGCTGGATCGGGAATGGGCGCCGTGATCGGCACGCCCATGCCGGGGCTGGTTCCGTAGGTGATCATGGGCTCGAGCGCGCCGGCATCGAGAGCTACGCTGCGGTCATACGCGGCGCCCTCGTCTGTGGGGAGTTCTTTCCAACGCGCGACGGCCGCGTCCCAATCCGCTCCTTTTGGCGCGTGCGGGCGCCCGCAGAGATACTGGAAGGTGGTGTCGTCGGGCGCCACCAGCCCCGCGCGCGCGCCTCCCTCGATGGACATGTTGCACACTGTCATGCGCTCTTCCATGTCCAGGGCGTGGATGGCGCTGCCGGTGTACTCCAGGACGCTACCCGTGCCGCCGCCGACGCCGATCTTCGCAATCAGCGCCAGGATGATGTCCTTGGCCGAAACACCGGGCTTCAACCGCCCATCCACGCGCA
>Ga0181527_1001415_pt1 | contig 24781 bp, 17 predicted proteins | sample PEATcosm2014_Bin_30_FD_119762 | JGI IMG/M metagenome (GOLD analysis project Ga0181527, IMG submission 119762) | Peatland microbial communities from MTU Mesocosm Facility, Houghton, MI, USA - PEATcosm2014_Bin06_60_metaG | ecosystem: Environmental > Terrestrial > Soil > Wetlands > Peat | place...
ATCGCCGGAATCGACGATGCCGTATTTCTTCATGACCGCGACCGAATAGGCGAGCAGATCGTCGGTCATTTCCGGGTTCTGCTTCTTGATCAGCGCGTTGGCGGCGGCATTGTCGCCGTAGATGTAATTGTACCAGCCGACGATCGAGGCATCGACGAAGCGCTGTACCAGATCCGGCTTCTTGTCGACGAGGTCGCGGCGGGTTTCGATCAGCGTCGAATAGGCGGAAAAACCCTGGTCGGCGAGCAGAAACACTTTCGGCGCAAAATGCGCGGCCTTTTCGATGGCGAACGGCTCCGAGGTCACATAGCCCTGCATCGCGCTTTTCTTGTCGGCAAGGAACGGCTGCGGATTGAAAGTATAGGGCTTCACCTTGGCTTCGGCGAAACCGTAATCGGCCTTGAGCCACTGGTAATAGCTCGCCATGCCCTCCTGGGAGACGAAAAGCGTCAGGTTCTTGAGATCGGCGAGCTTTTCGATGCCTTGGTCGGGATGCGCGATCAGAACCTGCGGTTCTTTCTGGAAAATGGCGGCGACTTCGACGGTCGGCACATTCTGCGCCACGGCGTCGAAGCCCTCGAGATTATTGGCGCTCAGGAAGAAGTCGATCTTACCGACCGGAAGCAGGATGCGGTTGTTCACGTTCGGCCCGCCCGGCAGGATGGTCACGTCGAGCCCGTATTTCCGGTAGGTGCCGTCGGCCAGCGCCTGATAGAAGCCGCCATGCTCGGCCTCCGCCACCCAATTGGTGCCGAACACGACCTTGTCGAGGGTCTGGCCGGGCGACGGTGTCGCGGCCGCCAAAAGACCTGACAGCGCGACCACAAAGATTTTCGCCCAAGCCATCGGTTGCTCCTTTCCGTCAGCGACGCGACAATAGGAGAGCAAAAGAGGATTGGCGAGTGATGGCCCTACCGAAGCGCGACTGGATGGAAATGACTTGGCAGGACCTTGCCGGCACCGAAACCGGGCGTTGGATCGCGGTGCTGCCGCTCGCCGCGGTGGAGCAGCACGGTCCGCATTTGCCGCTCGGCGTCGATAGCTTCATCGCCGAGGCCTATCTGCAGCGGGTTCGCGCCCTTCTGCCGGAGGATCTGCCGGCGACGTTTCTGCCGGTGCAGCGCATCGGCGTTTCGGCCGAGCATCTGTCCTATCCCGGCACGCTCACGTTTTCGGCGAGCAGCGCGATCGCGGCCTGGACCGAGCTTGGCGAAAGCCTGGCGCGGGCGGGGTTGCGCAAGCTCGTGATGGTGACGAGCCACGGCGGCAATGTCGCCGCGATGGAATTGGTGGCGCGCGATCTGCGCACGCGGCTCAAAATGCTTGCCGTCACGGTCGGCTGGCATCGTTTCGGCTATCCGGACGGCGTGTTCTCCGGCGAGGAGAAAAAGCACGGCATCCATGGCGGCGACATCGAGACCTCGCTGATCCTCGCGGCGCGGCCGGACACGGTGCGCATGGAGAACGCTCCCAAGGCGCTGCCGGAGACCATCGCCATGGCGCGCGAATTCAAATGGCTCGGCGCCTATCGGCCGGCCGGCTTCGCCTGGATGACGCAGGACCTCAATCCGACCGGTGCGGTCGGCGATGCAACGCTCGCTAGCGCGGAAAAGGGGGAAGCTGCGCTCTCGCGCGGCGCGGCAGCATTTGTCGAATTGTTGCGCGAGGTGGATCGTTTCGATCTCGCCAAGCTCCGCGATGGTCCGCTGCGTAATTGAATCGTCATTCCGGGGCGCGCGAAGCGCGAGCCCGGAATCCATAACCACGATCCTCGCAGAAAAGAACGCCGCGCGAGTTCTGCCCGTTCTGTGATTATGGATTCCGGGCTCCGGCCTTCGGCCGGCCCCGGAATGACGTTACGCCGCGATCTTCACGTATTCGAAATCGCCCGGCTTGTTGTCGATGCCGACGCGCGGCGGGGCGATCCAGCCGGCGAATTGGCCGGGCTCGACGACGCGCTGCATGAGGCTCGCGATGTAGTCGCCGTCGTCCTTGGTCGGCAGCCAGGTGTCCTTGTCGCGTTTCCACGCGGCCTCGTCGAGCAACTGGCCGGCCGGCGAAACATGAGCATTCTTGAACTCGCCGATCTGGCGGTGGAAACCGACATGCGGCAATTCGAGCTTGAACGCGAGCCCGGTGCGATCGAAGATCTTGTTCCAGCGGTCGAGCCCGCGCTGGCAATCGGCGGTGTAATCGTCGCGCAGCCGCATATTGATCGCGGTGAGCGCCGGCTCGTCGACACGCTTGATCTCGCCGTCGACCAGTTTGAGCACCGGATAGGTCGCGGTTTCGAGCCGGTGATCGTCCTCGATCTTGGTCTCCTGGTAGCGGCCCTTGAGGCCGGCGCTGAAGGCGTTCGCCGCATTGGTCGAAACCTCCGAGCCGAACAGATCGAGCGACAGCGTGTAATGCAGGTTGAGCTTCTTCTGGATGGTCGGCAGATCGATGACGCCGAGCGCGCGGATCTTTTCGATGTCGGTCGGGTCTTCGATGCCGGCTGATTTCATCGCCTCGCAGGTGCGCTGGATGGTGCGGCCGACGCCGGTCTCGCCGACGAACATGTGATGGGCTTCCTCGGTCAGCATGAAGCGGCAGGTGCGCGACAGCGGATCGAAGCCGGATTGCGCCAGGCTCTCCAATTGCATCTTGCCGTCACGATCGGTGAAGAAGGTGAACATATGGAACGACAGCCAATCCGGCGTTTCCTCGTTGAAGGCGCCGAGCATGCGCGGCTTGTCGGCTGAGCCGGAGCGGCGCTGCAGGAGTTCGGCCGCTTCCTCGCGGCCGTCGCGGCCGAAATATTTCTGCAGGATATAGACCATCGCCCAGAGATGGCGGCCTTCCTCGACATTGACCTGGAATACGTTGCGCATGTCGTAGAGCGACGGCGCGGTCTTGCCAAGATGGCGCTGCTGCTCGACCGAGGCCGGCTCGGTGTCGCCCTGGATGACGATGAGGCGCCGCAGCATGGCGCGATATTCGCCCGGCACGTCCTGCCAAGCCGGCTCGCCGTAATGGCGGCCGAACGGAATCTTGCGGCCCGCCTCTTGCGGCGCGAGCAGGATGCCCCAGCGGTATTCCGGCATTCGTACATAGTCGAACTTCGCCCAGCCCTTGGGATCGACCGACACGGCCGTGCGCAGATAGACCAGCGCCTCCTGGAAACCTTCCGGTCCCATATCCTTCCACCAGTCGATATAGCCCGGGTGCCAGCTTTCCAGCGCGCGCAGCACCTGCCGGTCCTCGGCGAGGTTGACGTTGTTCGGGATCTTGGTGGTGTAATCGACTTTATCGATGTTCATGGCGGCTCCTGATCACACTCGTTTGGTGTCGAACACCGGCTTCTGTCCGGTGCCGTAGCGCTTGAGCGCGCCGTCCTCGCCGATCGCGTTGGGGCGCTGGAAAATCCAGTTCTGCCAAGCGGAAAGCCGCGCGAAGATTTTCGATTCCATGGTCTCCGGTCCGGCGAAGCGCAGATTGGCCTCGAGCCCGGTGAGCGCGTCGGGCGAAAAGCTCGAGCGCTCTTCGAGGAAGACCCGCACTTCGTCGTCCCAGTCGATGTCGTCGAGCGCAAAGGTGACGAGGCCGAGCCTTTGCGCGCGTTCGGCATCGAGCATGACGCCGCGCTCGGCTTTGGCCCGGTCGAGATCGGCCGGATCGGCGAGGAAGCGCGATTGCAGGCGCGTGAGCCCGTTCGACATCGGATAGGCGCCGAAATTGACATCGGCGAGCGCGAGCGCTGCGGGCCGCGCATTGTCGCCGTCGCGCCCCCTCCCTGACCCTCCCCCGCTTGCGGGGGAGGGAAGGGAGGGGGTCAGCATGTAGGAGCGGTCGCTGGCGAGCGGCAGTTCGGCGAGCGTGCCGGCAAAGCACGACCCGGGCTCGATCAGGGTCACCAATGAGCGCGAGGTGAGATCGACGCGCTTGAGCACGCGTTTCCACAGATGGCGGATTTCGCGGCCCAGCCAGTGCTCCGCATTGGCGTCGAGAAAGCGGTCGTAAGCCAGCACCTGGGCAGGGTCGCCGGACGATTTGAAGACGATCGCGGCGACATCGAGCTCGTTGACGCGGATATTGAGGATGGCGTCGTCGAGTTCGCGCGCCAGCCTCAGCGGCCAAAAATCCGCGCCGAGCGCCGCCATGGCCGCGGCCGATTGCGGCACCGGCGCCGCCGGGCCGCGCAAGGTCACGGTCGCGATCCGCGTCGCGCGCGCGAACTCCACCGCTACGGCGCTGTATTCGATGCTGTCGGCCGTGAAGCTGCGCTCGAGCGACGTGAGCGCAATGCCGGGATCCGTGCCGGTGCGGCGGGAATGCGCCGCGAACTCACGCGCGCGGGCGGCGACGGCATCGTCGAATTTCGAGCCCGGCACCACATCGTCGACCAGCCGCCACTCGACCGCGCGCTTGCCCTTGACGCCTTCCTCGGTGGTGCAGAATACGTCGGCGTGGTCGCGGCGCACTTTGCGCTTGTCGGAAACGCGGGTGAGCCCGCCGGTGCCGGGCAGCACGGCAAGCAGCGGCAGTTCCGGCAGCGAGACCGCGGCCGTTCCGTCGTCGACCAGCATGATGTAATCGGTCGCCAGCGCCAGTTCGTAGCCGCCGCCGGCCGCGGTGCCGTTGATAGCCGCGATCGATTTGAGCCCGGAATGCTCGCTCAAATCCTCGATGCCGTTGCGCGTCTCATTGGTGAATTTGCAGAAATTGACCTTATGCGCATGGCTCGATCCGGCCAGCATCCGGATATTGGCGCCGGCGCAGAACACCCGCGGCATGCCCGAACGCAGCACCAGCACGCGCACCTCCGGGTGCTCGAAACGCAGCCGCTCGATGGCATCGGCAAGCTCGATATCGACGCCGAGATCGTAGGAATTGAGCTTGAGCTCGTAGCCCTCGAATAGCGCGCCCTTTTCGTCGACATCCAGGACCAGCGTCGCGACCTCGCCGTCGATCGCAAGCCGCCAATGGCGGTAGCGCGCGGGTTCGGTCTGGAAATCGATGCGCGTCTTGCCGTTCGCCAAAGATTTTGGGGCTCTTTGATCCGCTTCGCCCATGCCGGTTTCCTCGGTGGTGTATTATAATGCATCAGAGGCTGCGCGCTGCCACGCAATATTATGTAATATAATGCATCAGGCCACAACCCCAGAATCGGCTTCGCCGGGGGGGGTGGTTCGCCTTTACTTCGGCGACGGGGAGCCCGCGGGCAGCAGCGTTTGCTGTGGCTTCAGGAACGGCTCGAGCGCCGCATAGGGAATGATCGTCGGATTGAACGACTGGCCGTTTTCGCAGATCGCGATGGCGTGCCGGAAGCCCGTCACGCGAATGGCGAGGCCCGCCGCGATCGGATAGGCGTTGATCGAGACCGGTTGATCGCGGTCGCTTTGGTCGAGCATTTCTTTGATCGCATCGCCGCACTCGGGCTCATCGTCGGCGTGACGGGCGGCGATGCCGGCGCGGATCGACGCCATCCATAGCGCGTCAAACTTCGCCCGCTCCCTGGGGTCGGCGAGATCGAGCGCCCGGCCGAGACCCGACGAAGCGAGGTCGCCGGCATCGCCGGCTTGGTCGCTATCGTCGCGCTCGGTGAGCTGAGCGCCGTCGCTAAGGTCAAAGACATAATCCTCGTCGACCAGGTTGGGATGCGCGCCGCCGCAGAAGACCATTTGCGTCCGCTCCAGCGTCAAAAGCCGCTCCGTCGCAAAGATCGGTTTCAGTTCGGTGGCGGAATCGGTCCCGGTGTCGGCGCTTTCTTTGTCAGCTTGAGCCAAGCTGTTGGCGCCGGCGCGCGCGTGCATTTCGCGCACGCCCTGGAGGCAGTCGCGGTCCTGAAGCCGAAAGTAGCGTTGCAGCCGATCGAGCGTTGCGTTGACGGCTTCGACATTGACGGGCTTCGGCGCCTTGACGAGCCGCGGCACGGCACTGCCGAATTGCGGATCGCGCATCGACCGGTACGATAACGGCCCGATCGTTTTCTCGGCGCGGTCGACGACCAGGGCCGGCGCGGTCCGAAGCCAGCGCTCGCCATAGGCGCCGAGCGCTTTCTGCCGGAAGAAGGAATCGGCTGATTCGTCGTCGCTCGACACGCGGCTGAGCGCGATGGGACGCTCACGCTCGCCATGTGCGTCCTTCCATACGCCTTTGATCGCGCCGTTTGCGAAGGTGACCGACCAGGCGCCACTGGCGAGGTCGGGCTGGTCCTTGACGTCGTCGGCTTCGATGGTCGGCGCCAGCGTCTCAACGATGCTCAGGTGATCGCCTTCCGCCGAAACGATCAGGCCAAGATCGTTGGTCTTTCCGGCATAGAAATAGCGCGCGGCGTCCGGCGTCAGCGCAACGACGACGTGCGCCTTGCCGATGGTGCCTTCGTAGACACCCTGCCAAGGCGGCGGCTTCGGCCCAGCGAGGCCGGGCAGTACAGACGCCGCGATGAGGCAGGCGGCGAGTACGAAGGCGGGCAGGCTCCGCTGAATCATCTCGGTGGTTGCTGCTCAGTGGTGCTATTTATGGGCAGAGGCAGGCGGCCGATCGGGTGAATGAGTTCCTGCGCTGCGAACGAGTATCCATTACAGCGTATCAAGTCGGCATCGGTGAAGAGGTGCCAAGCTCTCCTTCCTGATGGTTAAGCAAAAGCCTATTGATGAACGCGGCGACGGCGTCGAGCGTCGGCCCCGGGGCTTCGCGGTGCAGCACGTGGCGGACGCCCGGCAGCACCACGGTTTCGACCGGGCAGAAGCATTCCTGCCGTGCCGCCTCGACCTGCGCGAGCGTGCCGTATTGATCGGCCTCGCCCTGAATGACCAGGATCGGCACGCGGATATAGCCGAGCGCTTCGGTGATATCCCATTTGCGGAAGTCGGGATTGAGCCAGGGCTCGTTCCATGACCGGAACGCGCAATCGACATCGGCATGCCAGCGCTTGAGCTTCTCGCGCAGGATGCCGGAGTAGAAGGCGTCGCGCGCACGGTGGATCTCGGCGAGGCCGCTCTCTTCGGTGAAGAAATGCGGCGCCATCAGAACGAGGCCGCGCACGCGGTGGTCCTGCACCGTTCCGGCATAGATCGCCGCGATCGAAGCGCCGTCGCTGTGCCCGAGCAGCAAACCGCGTTGAAAGCCGATCGCGTCCAACAGGCGCGGCAATACCTCGCAAGCCTCCTCTTGCAGGAAGGAAATCGCGCGCGGCAAGTGTCCGGGGCTCGAATTGCCGTAACCGGCGCGCGAATAAACGAATACGCCGGCGCCGGTCGCCGCGGCGACCTGGTCGGGAAACGAACCCCACAGGCCGACGCAGCCGAGACCCTCGTGCAGCATCACGATGGTCGGCGCGACTTCGGGCCGCGGTCCGATCATGCGGTATTCCAGCCGTAGCGGGGCAAGATCGAGAAAGCCGGAATCGGGCAACGTCACGATGTGTGTGTTCCCTCCGGTCCGAGCCAAGGCGTGACCACCCGCAAAAGCTTGGCAAAGCTTTGCTCCGGGTCGTCGCCCGAGGTGTCGAGTTGGGCCTCGGCGCGGGCGTAATCGGCGCCGCGCGCTTCGAGGATGGCCACCAGATCGGCCATCGCTCCTGTAGAACCGGCCTTGCGGTTCTGCGCCATGGGGCGAAAATCGCCCTGCGCCATCACCCGGCTCATATGGTCTTCCGGCCGCGCCTTGATCCAAACCGTATGGGTGCGGCGGAGCAAGACCGTGTAAGTCTCCTTGACCGCAACGATGCCGCCGGCCGTGGTGATGACGGCCGCCTCATGCGCGGCGACGATGCGCTCGAGCGAACTTTTCTCGTGGCGGCGGAAGGTCGCGGCGCCGGCCATCTCGATCAGGTCGGGTATGCGGGCGCCGTATTCCTCTTCGACCACCCGGTCGAGCTCGATAAAGGGCCAGCCGAGATGATGCGCGAGCATGTGGCCGAGCGTCGACTTGCCGGCGCCGCGCAGACCGACCAGCGCAATGCGCCGCGCCCGGTTGGCGCTGCCTGGAAGCGCAAGCCGCGCCGCGATCTCTTGGGCCAGTGCCGGCAGCTCGCCTTCCGGGATTTGGGCGAGGAGATCGATGATGGCGCCGCGCGCCCCCGTCGCCGCAGTCTCAGGCAGCAAGGCCGCAATCGGAAGATCGAGCGCCCGCGCGATGGCGCGCAGCACGCTCGCCGACGGATTGCCGGCGCCGCTTTCGATTTGCGCCAGATAGCGCTCGGAGGTTTCGGAGGCTAACGCCAATTGGCGCCGCGTCATGCCGCGCTTGGCGCGATGACGCCGCACCTCTTGCCCGATCGCCGCGAGGAATTCAGCGACCACAACGGCGTCGTCGCCGGGCGCGCCAGCGGCAGACTTTTGCGTGGGTTTCGGCTTTGCGGTCGCCACGGCGGGGAGCGCTCATGCATTATAATTCATGTTCGATAATGCATGAGCCGGGTCGGGATGACAAGCGCCAAGGCCGAGATGCGCGGGGCGAATGCGCAACTACCCGAAAATCTTCCGCCAGCCGCTCTCCGGTTCGGCCGGCGCATCGCGTTCCTCGAAGGCGTCCGGCCCCGGATCGTCGGGCGCGTGAACGAGCGGGATGATCGGCTCGGGTTTGGGTTCGAGTCTGGCTTGCGTGCGCCCGGCTGGTGGTGGCGGCGCGGCTTCCACCGCTTTCACTGGTTCGCTCTCTTTTGCCGGCTCTTTTGTCGCCTGCGGCTCGGCCGCGATTTCAACCGGCGCGGCGGCAACGGCCGGCGGTTCCGGCTCGATGACCGGCGCGTTCAAGCTGCCGGTGAGCGGCACCCGCCATTCCAAGGCATCGAGCCGGCCCGTCACCGGAGATGCCGGTAGCCAGCGATCGGAAACATGGCCGTCGGCGGTCCAGGCCGGATCTGGTGCGGCATGGAGCGCGCGCGACACCCATTCGCGGGCGCGGCCGACATCGTTCTTCTCGGCGCGCTCGAGTTCGGCCATCAAGAGCGCGATGCGCTTGGTCGGCGCCTGCAGATACGGCGCGAGTACGGCGCGCGCTTTGTCGAATTCCTGCGCATTCAGCGCGGCGCGGGCGATGGCAAGCGCGCCCTCGACATGGCCCGGCACTTTCTTCGCCAGCGCTTCGAGCCGTTTCAACCGGTCACGCGCGGAATCACCGGAGCGCAACTCGCTATAGGTCTGGGCCAGTTCGGGATGCGGATTGGCGCGCCAAGCTTTGTCGATAATCCGGCTCGCCTTGCGTAACTGGCCCGCTTCGGCGAGCAGCCGGGCGGCCAGCGTCGCCGCCGGTACCAAAGCGGGCGCCAGTTTCTGCGCTTCGAGCACAAAGGCCTTGGCGCTGTCGCGGTCGGTTTCCTCAAGCGCCAAGGCCCGCGCCGTAAGCAGGACGGCACGCTGGCGCTGGTAGCTCGCCTTGGCGAGGTTCGCCATATTGCGCTCGAGCGCGAGCAGTGCGCCGGCCCAATCGCCGGCAACGCAACGGAATTCCAATACCGCCCGCCCGGCCCAACCGAGCCCAGGCGCGGTGCGCGCCGCTTCCTCCGCATAAGCGCGTGCGCTCGCCAAATCGTTGCGACGCCGCGCTTCGACGAAAAGGCCATGCAAACCCAGCGGTTTGGTATCCACGCGGCTCGCCATGGCGCGAAAGACGCGCTCGGCCGTCTCGCGGTCGCCGGCGAGCTGTGCCGACTGCGCGCCGAGCAGCAAGGCGAGCGGCTCGCCGGGCGCGATCCGGCTGACTTCCGCCGCATGCTTGCGCGCCGCGGCGAGGTCGCCGGCGCCGACGGCGATGAGACCGTTCGAGATCGCCTCATAGGCGCGCAGGCCGCGACGACGGCGCAGCATGCGCGACAGCGCGAACGGCGACTTCACGATGGCGCGGATCACGCTCCAGACGATGCCGAGCAGCACCATCGCGGCGAGGAGCGCCGTGCCCAACACCATCAACGAGGTTTCGACGCGCAGTCCTTGCCAGGTGATGACGACGTCGCCCGGCCGGTCGGCGATCCAGGCGACGCCGAGCGACAGCGCGCCGACCACGATCAGAAAAAGCGCGACCCGGATCATTGCACGGCCGGTTTGCTGAGCGCCGCGAGCGCGTCGGCGGCAATCTGATGGCTAGCGGCGATTGCCGCGGCGCGCGCCTGCGCATTCTTGGCCCAATCGGCGGCGAGCGGCTTGGCCGCGTCCGGCAGATCGCCGATGTCGGCCAGCGCCGCGGCGATGTCGTCGCGCGCAGCGTCGCCGGCAATTCGGGCGACGAGTGCCGATGCATCGTGGCCGGCCGGCGCATCGACGGGCGTTACCCGCACCAGGCTTTGCGCATTGGCCTGCAAGCGGCCAAGGAAAGAGGTTTCCGCCGGCGCCGCACCGGACGCACGGTCGAGCTGAGACGTCAGCGCGGCAAGTTCGCGGCCGAGCGCCGTCGCACTCGGCAGGCCGCTTGCGGCGAACGGTTCGAGCGCCGCGGTCGCCGCCCCGTCGACGCCGAGCGACTTTACCGCCGCGAGTTCGGACGGGTAGGGAACGCCGCGTTCGACAGCGGCGCGCAGCGCTTCGGCAGCGATCGTCAAGCGTGCGGCGCGATCGTCGGCGCTCGCCGCCGCGCGCACGGCATTTTCCGAAAGAGTTTGCAGCGCGCTCTCCAGCGCCGCGATCCGGTTCGTGAGCGTATCGATGTCGCTGCGTTGGGCGCTGCTCTGCCCGGAGATCTTGGCAGCCTCCGTCGCGGCCAAGGCGGTGTCGGCCTGTTTGGCCGCACTCTGGCTGGTCGCGGCCACGCCGTCGACCCGGCGGCCTAGCGCCGCAAGCGAATCGCCGACGGATTTGGTCTGCGCGTCGAGCGCCGCCAGGCGGTTGCCGAGCGCCGGGTCCGGTTCGGGTCGTGGCTGCGCCTTGATGGCTTGCTCGATGTCGTCGAGCCGTTTCGAAATGTCAGGTCCGATGGCGATCGCCGGCGGCGCCGGACTGGGCGTTATTGCACCGCTCGGGACGGCAGTGTTGGGGGAGGCGGCCTCGTGCGTCGGTAGCACTCCCACGATCCAAAGTCCGGCGACGATCGTTGCCATGGTGGCCGCGCCGACGACCGCACTCACGGCGTGCGACTTCAGCCGGTTCGCGGAAGTTCCGCCGGCTGCGGATGCCGCTGCCTTTTCGCTTTTGACGGCTTCTTTTGGCGCAGCTTCTTTTGCCGCAGCGCTTTCGCTCGTCGCTTGGCTCGCGGCGGTATCCGGTGCGGGAGTCGGATTTTCGACTTCCGTCGCCTTAAGTTCGATGGTCGGCGGCCGCCGGCCTGGTTTGCTGTCAGGCTCGCTCGTCATCCTGTCCTCAAAGCGAGTTCGCCGCCTTCGCCTTTTCGCGAATCGGAACGAACCCGGCCGGCTGCCCACGGCATAGTACGGGCCGCAGATAGCGGCAACATGGCGAGTGAAGCCGAACAAGACGGCGGAATTGGCCATGCTCAGGCGCATAGCTCGAGCAAAGCCGTTTCATCCGGCCGCGCCGCGATGCGGATCTTGGTTGCGCCGGCCTGCGTCAGCGGCTCCGCGACGCGCAAGGACAGACATAAATGCACGGGTATTCGCAGCGCGGCCTCGAGGAGGCCGGCATTGCGGGCGGCGTTCACATAAGCCTCGGCGCTGCGGCGGGAAAAATGCACTACGCCGTCGAGACCGGAGGCCAAGGCCGCGGCGGCTTGCGGCGGCAGGGTTGCGGCCGTCACGGCACGATAGACCAGCACGGTATCGACGGAAAAACCTTGCGTGCGCAGCGTGCCGGCAAGATCTCCGGAGCGTTCCTCGCCGGCGAGGTAAAGGAGCCGCGCCGGCGGCTTCAAGCGCGCGGCAACGAGACGGGCAAGCGCGGTCACGTCGCCATCGGCCGAAGCGACAGCGGTGAAGCCGGTCTCGCGCATCGCCGCGCCGGTGCGTTCGCCGACGGTGAACACCGCGACATCCTGCAATTCGCGGCGCCGCTTGTGGCCGGCGATGGCGCGCACCGCATTGGCGCTGGTGACCAAAAGCGCCGTCCAAGGCCCGGTGCCGAGATCGGCGTCGGGCACGATCTCGATATCAAGGAGCGGCGCGACGATCGCCTCGTGGCCGCGGGCACCCAATGCGGCGGCGGTGCGTCGGGCGTCGGCTTGCGGGCGCGTGACGAGGACGCGCACCGCTCAATCCCGCACCAGAAAATCGGGGCCGGCGCGGCGCTCGAGGTCCCGGCCGGCCTCGGCGCCCAGCGCCACGGCATCGGCGCGGCGGCCCTGGCGCGACACTTCGAAGGCCGCGCTGCCGTCGGGCTTTGCGATCAAGCCGCGGAAATCGATGGTCTCGTCCGCGACGCGGGCATGACCGGCAATCGGCGTGCGGCAGGAGCCGTCGAGCACGGCGAGAAAGGCGCGCTCGACGGCGAGCGCGGTTGCGGTATCGGGATGGTCGATCGCCGCGACGAGCGCGCGGGTGCGGGCATCGTCGGTGCGGGTCTCGATGCCGATGGCGCCTTGGCCGACCGCCGGCGGAAACTCGTCGATCTCGAGCACCGCGGTCGCTGCCGCGAACAGGCCGAGCCGTTTCAAGCCGGCGACCGCGAGGATGGTGGCTGCGACCTCGCCGTCGCGCACCTTGCGCAACCGTGTCTCGACATTGCCGCGCAACGAAACGACAGCGAGGTCCGGCCGTAACCGCTTGAGCAGCGCCTGGCGCCGCAGCGACGCGGTGCCGACCACCGCGCCGTGCGGCAGTTCGCGCAGGGTTTTGGCGCTGCCGCCGATAAAGGCGTCGCGCGCATCCTCGCGCGGCAGGAAAGCCGACAGAACGAGGCCATCGGGCAGCACGGTCGGCATGTCTTTCGAGGAATGCACGGCGAGATCGATGGTGCCGGACAGCAGCGCTTCCTCGATTTCCTTGGTGAAAAGACCCTTGCCGCCGACTTCGGCCAGCGGCCGGTCCTGGATCGCGTCGCCGGTGGTGCGGATGACCTTGATCTCGATCCGCTCCGGATCGAGGCCGCAGGCCTTGGCCAGACGGCTCCGCACCTCGCGCGCTTGTGCCAAAGCGAGCGGCGAGCCGCGCGAGCCGATCCGCAGGATGGAGGTATTTGCCGTCGAGGATTGTGTCATCGGACCTTCAAATGCTACGCGGCGTGCTTCTTTCTCGTCATCCCGGGACGCGGACAAAGCCCGCTGCGCCGGAATGACGCAACAACCATATAATACACCGATGGTCATCCTCGGCATCGAGACAACCTGCGACGAGACGGCCGCCGCCGTGGTGACGCGCAACGCGGACGGGCAGGGACGGATTCTGTCCAATGTCGTGCTGTCGCAGATCAGCGAGCATGCCGAATTCGGCGGCGTGGTCCCCGAGATCGCCGCCCGCGCCCATGTCGAGGCGGTCGATCACATCGTCGCCAAGGCGATGGCCGAGGCGAAGGTCTCCTTCCGTGCGCTTGACGGCGTTGCCGCCGCCGCGGGGCCGGGCCTGATCGGCGGCGTCATCGTCGGGCTGACCACGGCGAAGGCGATTGCGCTCGCCCACGACAAGCCGCTCATCGCCGTCAATCACCTGGAAGCGCATGCGCTCACGGCGCGGCTCACCGATGCGGTGCCGTTTCCCTATTGCCTGTTCCTCGCTTCCGGCGGCCATACCCAGATTCTCGGCGTACGCGGGGTCGGCGATTACTTGAAGTTCGGCGGCACCATCGACGACGCCATCGGCGAGGCTTTCGACAAAACCGCGAAATTGCTCGGCCTCGGCTATCCCGGCGGCCCGCTGGTGGAAAAGGAAGCCGAGCAGGGCGACCCCAAGCGCTTCGCCCTGCCGCGGCCGATGAGCGGGCGCCGCGACGCTGACTTCTCGCTATCCGGGCTGAAAACGGCATTGCGGATCGAGGCCGAAAAGATCGCGCCGCTCAGCGACCAGGATGTCGCCGATCTGTGTGCGTCGTTCCAGCAGGCGGTGGTCGATGTCGTCAAGGACCGGTTGCGCAACGGCTTGCGCATGTTTCGCGTCCGTATCGGACCGCCCCATGCCCTGGTGTGCGCTGGCGGGGTCGCGGCGAATCAGGCGATCCGCAAAATCCTGCACCGCGTCGCCTTCGAAGTCGGCGCCGAACTGGTGGCGCCGCCGCCGGCTCTGTGCACCGACAACGGCGCCATGATCGCCTGGGCCGGCGCCGAGCGGCTCGCGCTAGGTTTCAGCGACCCGCTCGACTTCGCGCCGCGCGCCCGCTGGCCGCTCGACCAGGTGGCGAAGGCGGCAGCGGAACGGACGGCGGCGCGGTAATCTCCCGCTCATTCCCGCGCAAGCGGGAATCCAGCCGGGGATCGTCGGCCTTGCAGATTCTCAACTGGGTCCTCGCTTTCGCGGGGACGAGCGGCACGGGCGGACGAATGATGATTACTGCTCGAAGCGGTCGATGAACCAGCGCAACACCCGCATCCAGATTTCGTCCTTGCCGACGACGTCTTCGATGCCGTGTTCGAGATTGGGGTTGTCGTTGACTTCCATGACGACGATGCCGTGCTCGGTCTGCTTGAGGTCGACGCCGTAGAAGCCGTCGCCGATCGGGCGCGCCGCGCGGACCGCGATCTCGATCACCTGCGGCGGCGCCTGGTCGATATCGAAGGCGCGGAAGCCGCCCTCATGCGAAGAGCCATCGGGCCGGTATTTCACGACCTGCCAATGGCCGCGGGCCATGCGGTACTGGCACACGAACAGCGGCTCGCCGGCGAGCACGCCGACCCGCCAGTCGAAATCGGTCGGCAGGAATTTCTGCGCCAACAAGAGATCGGTTTCTTCGAACAGTTCATCGCAGATGCGCTTGAATTCGGCCGCCGATTCGATCTTGTGCACGCCGCGCGAGAACGAACCGTCCGGGATTTTCACCACCAGCGGCAAGCCGAGCTCGTCGATCGCTTTGGCAAAGTCGGTATCTTCGGCGATCATGACGGTCGGCGGCGTCGGCACCTGATTTTGCTGCAATAGTTCCATCAGAAATACTTTGTTGGTGCAGCGGATCATCGAGATCGGATCGTCGATGACCGGCATGCCCTCCTGCCAGGCGCGCCGCGCGAAGCGGTAGGTGTGATTGTCGATGGAAGTGGTTTCGCGGATGAACAAGCCGTCGAACTCGGCGAGTTCGGCCAGTTGCCGCTTGGTGATCGGCTCGACATCGACCGACAATTTCTCGGCGATGCGGGCGAAATGCTTGATCGAGGCAGGCGAGGTCGGCGCGGTCTTCTCGTTCGGATCGTACAGCACCGCAAGATCGTATTTGGCGATCGAGCGGGCCTTGGGATCGCGCCATTCGCGCTTGGTGTGGTTGTGCAGCGATTGGCGGAAGAATTCGGCCTCGCCGTTGGCCAGCCGCGTGATGTTGCGCGGCCGGATGCGGTCGATCGACAGCCAATTGCCCGGCTCGACGATGACTTCGAGGGCGGGGCAACGGAACATGTCGAACAACAGACGGCCGAACGGTTCGAAGCGGGTGTCGCGGCAGATGCCGAAACAGACCAGAAGCTTGAACTCGCCGCCAGGCTGGAAATCGGCGCGCCGGGCGCAGCGGTTCAACTCGTCCTCGAGATCGGGCAGCGCGTATTCGTAGAGCTTCTGCTCGCGCAGCTCGAGCATGGTCTCGACCGTCGGCACGACGCGGTGGCCGCGCGCCTCGGCAAGCAGCGACGCGTAATAGCCCTTGGACTGGTAGGCGTAGGAACGCGCCAGGTTGACGAGCTTCGGCCGGCCCATGTCGAACAGGCGCGGCCGCGCCAAATATTCGCTGGTGGTGATGACCTTGTGAGGGGTCTCGGCGTTTGGCATGTCGCGCGGCTGATCGACAAGGATGACCCACCCGGTCATGGATGGATTCCTTTGCTGTCGAGGCGCTTAGGTGAAGCGGGGCCGATCATGTCCGGTCGAGGCGCTTGGATGTGGCAGCGCCGATCATGCGTTCGAAGTCTGGCACGGCACGATTCGTCATAGCCGGAATTGCAACAATTGGCGACCGTGCCGTCGGCAATGTCCACCATCAAAACCGATTCGCGCACCGAAGTCAGGCCGGTTTATGTAAGTCGCGCCGGCGGGCTTGCGGTTCAACGCCGAGCGGCTTCTCGAAGCGGAGCGCGTCGCCGCCGTCGCCATAGTACTCCCGATGCCTGCCGAACAGCCGATAGCCCGACTTTTCATAGCGGGCGATGGCCCGGCCGTTGTGGTCATGGACCTCGAGCCGCATGCACCGGCGCCCGCGCCGCCACGCCTCGGCCTCCGCCGCCGCGAGCAGAAGCGGGCCGACGCCGCGCTTGCCGCTATGCGGCGCGACCGCGACCGAATAAAGGCGGGCATGGTTCGAGCGCGGCGGATAAAGCACTAGCGCGTAACCGGCGATCTTTTCGTCGGCTTCCGCCACGATCACCGTTGCGCCGGGTGCAGCCAGAAAATGGCGGAAACTTCGTCGCGACAAGATGTCGGTGGTGAAGACGGCCCGCTCGATCGCGATCAGCGCGTCGATATCGCCGCGGCGGCCGTGGCGGAGTTTTGCGGCTGGTGCCGCCCGCGTCGGTCCCGTCACGGCAGGCCCTCCTGCCGCCGTCTCGGTTCGATCCGCTCGACCATGCTCTCCAGCCGCTCCAGGCGGTCGGTTGCACCGGCGGCTTGTCGCAGCGCAGCCGGATGATGCGAGGAAATCGCGCCGCCGGCCTTTATTTGTGCCGCATCGCGTGTTGCAAGTCATGAATAATCATCCCCGCTTGGGGCGCGAGCGCACGATGACCGACACCGGCCCGCTGTTCGTCTCTTCCGGCGATCTCATCGCCGACCGGCGCTACCAATGGGCGCTCGATATGGCCGCGCGCGGCGACTTTGCCGACGCGGCCGATATCCTCGAGCAGACCGTCGAGCTTGCGCCGCGCTTTGCCGCCGCCTGGTTCGCGCTCGGCACCGTCCGCGACCGGCTCGGCAACCGCACCGGCGCCGTCGCGGCATTCGCGCGGGCCCGCGACGCCGATCCTGAGGATCATCACGGCGCGCGTCTGCAATTGGCGAGGCTCGGCGAAGGTGAGGTCGCTCCGGCCGCGACCCGGAACTATGTGCGGCGGCTGTTCGACCAATATGCCGCGCGTTACGACACGGCGCTCACCGAGCATCTGCATTATCGCGGCCCGCAAATCCTGCGCGAGGCGGTGGAAACCGCGATGCGCGCCGCCGGACGGCCGCTGCATTTCGCGGCGATGCTCGATCTCGGTTGCGGCACCGGACTCGCCGGCGCTGTGTTCCGCCCGTTCGTCGACCGGCTGGTCGGCGTCGATCTGTCGGCGGCGATGATCGCGCAAGCGGCGGCGAAAGGGCTTTACGACCGCCTGGCCGGCGCCGAGCTTGCGGATTTTCTCGCCGCCGAAGCCGCGGCGGCGGCGCATTACCAGCTTGCCGTCGCCGCCGATGTGTTCGTCTATCTCAGCGACATCGCCCCGGTCATCGCTGCTATCGCGCGGGTTCTCGCTCCCGGCGGGCTATTGGCCTTCACCGTCGAAACCCATTCCGGCGATGGCGTAAAACTCTTGGCGACGCTGCGCTATGCTTACGGAGAATCATATCTCCGCTCGGTGATTGCCGGGGCGGGCCTAACATTACTCGAGCTCTCGGAAGCCGCGATCCGCACTGAGAAGGGCGTGCCGGTCCGTGGCCTTGTGCTCGTGGCCGGTGCGCCGGGTCCATGACCGGGAAATGACCGGGAAATGACCGGGAAATGACCGGCCCATCACGCCTCGACCGCCCATGGCGCTCGCGGCTACTTTAGAACGGTGGCTTTGCTCGACAGGATTTCGCCGCTCCCGGAACTGTTCACGCGCTGGTTCGCCAGCCGCGGTTGGACGCCGCGAGCGCACCAGTTGGAACTTTTGGCAAAGGTGCAGGCCGGCCGCTCCGTCCTTTTGATCGCGCCGACCGGCGGCGGCAAGACCCTTGCCGGCTTCCTGCCGAGCCTGGTGGAGCTCGGCGCAGCGAGGAGCGGCCGCGGGTTGCGGCGCGGCGGGCTGCACACGCTTTATATCTCGCCTTTGAAGGCGCTCGCGGTCGACATCGCGCGGAATCTGGAAACGCCGGTTGCCGAAATGCGGCTGCCGATCCGCCTCGAGACCCGCACCGGCGATACGCCGACCTCGAAGCGCCAGCGCCAGCGCCGCGATCCGCCGGATATTCTGCTGACGACGCCGGAACAGCTGGCGCTGCTGCTGGCTTCCGCCGACGCGCCCTATCTGTTCGGTTCGCTTCGGCGCGTCATTCTCGACGAATTGCATGCGCTGGTCACGTCGAAGCGCGGCGATCTCTTGTCGCTCGGCCTGGCGCGGCTGTTTCGCCTGGCGCCGGCGCTCACCAGCATCGGCTTGTCGGCGACCGTCGCCGCGCCCGACGAGTTGTGCCGTTTCATGGTGCCGCAGCACGGCGGCGAGGCTTCGGCCGATCTGATCGTCGCTTTAGGCGGTGCCGCGCCGAACGTCGCCATGCTCGACACGTCGGAGCGGCTGCCATGGGCCGGCCATTCGGCGCGCTACGCGCTCGGCGAACTCTATGCGCTCATCAAGGCGCACCGCACCACGCTGGTTTTCGTCAATACCCGCAGCCAGGCCGAAGGCATCTTCCAGGAGCTCTGGCACCTTAATGACGACAATCTCGCGATCGCGCTGCATCACGGCTCGCTCGACGTGGCGCAGCGCCGCAAGGTCGAAGCGGCGATGGCGACCGGGCGACTGCGCGCGGTGGTGTGCACATCGTCGCTCGATCTCGGCGTCGACTGGGGCGACGTCGATCTGGTCGTCAATGTCGGCGCGCCGAAGGGCGCTTCGCGGCTCATGCAGCGCATCGGCCGCGCCAATCACCGCATGGACGAACCGTCGAAGGGCGTGCTCGTCCCGGCGAACCGCTTTGAAGTGCTGGAATGCCGCGCTGCGCTCGACGCCATCGCAGCGAATGCGCAGGATACGCCTGCTTTGCGCGTCGGTGCGCTCGACGTGCTGGCGCAGCACGTCCTCGGTTGCGCCTGCGGCGCGCCGTTCACGAGCGAGGCGCTCTTTGCCGAAGTGACCGCGGCCGCGCCCTATGCGGCGCTCAGCCGGACCGATTTCGACGCCGTCGTCGATTTTGTCGCCACCGGCGGCTATGCGCTCAAGGCCTATGAGCGGTTCGCCCGTATCCGCTTGGGCGGCGACGGCCGCTGGCGCATCGCGCATCCCAAGGTGGCACAGCGCTACCGCCTCAATGTCGGCACCATCGTCGAGGCCGACATGCTGAAAGTGCGGCTGGTGCGCTCGCGCGCTTCGAAAATGATCCCGCGCGGCGGCAGGCTGCTTGGCGAAGTCGAGGAATATTTCGTCGAGACCATGGTGCCTGGCGACACTTTCATTTTCGCCGGCGAGATTCTCAAATACGAGGCCTTGGTCGAGGACGCGGTTTACGTTTCGCGCTCGACATCGGAGGATCCGAAAGTGCCGGCCTACGAGGGCGGCAAATTCCCGCTGTCGACCTATCTCGCCGACCGCGTGCGCCAGATCATTTCCGATCCCGACGCCTGGCGCGATCTGCCGGCGCAGGTGCGCGAATGGCTCGAAATCCAGCAATGGCGCTCGCAGCTGCCCGGCCGCCGCGAACTGTTGGTCGAGACCTTCCCGCGCGCCGACAAGAACTATCTCGTCTGCTATCCGTTCGAGGGCAGGCTCGCGCACCAGACGCTCGGCATGCTGTTGACACGCCGGCTCGAACGCGCGCGGTTGCGGCCGCTCGGTTTTGTCGCCAACGAATATGCGCTTGCGGTCTGGGGTCTGGGCGATGTCGCGGCGCGGCTCGCCGGCGGCGAGTTGTCGCTTGCCGCGCTGTTCGACGAGGACATGCTCGGCGACGATCTCGAAGCCTGGCTTGCCGAGTCGGCGCTGATGAAGCGGACATTCCGGAATTGCGCGATCATCGCCGGCCTGATCGACCGGCGTTTCCCGGGCGAGGAAAAGTCGCGCCGCCAGGTCACGATCTCGACCGACCTGGTTTACGACGTGCTGCGCAGCCACCAGCCCGATCACGTGCTCTTACGCGCGGCGCGCGCCGATGCCGCAACCGGCCTCCTCGACGTGCGCCGGCTCGGCGAAATGCTCTCGCGCATCAAGGGCCGAATCGTCCATAAGGCGTTGGATCATGTTTCGCCGCTCGCGGTACCGGTGATGCTGGAAATCGGCCGCGAAGCGGTTTACGGCGAAGCGGGCGATGCGCTGCTCGCCGAGACCGAGGCGGAATTGGTGAAAGAGGCGATGCAGTGAGGGTCGGATCACCGCGACTGCGGCCAACTCCTCCCTCCCCCCTTGTGGGGGAGGGATGGGAAGGGCGGTCGAGAGGCGACGCACTGGCGTCGACGCAGGCACCATGCCTCGCGACCCCCACCCCCATCCCCTCCCCACAAGGGGGAGGGGAGCAGTGCACGGCGGCATTTGAGATCAAACTCTCCGGCGTCGCCCTCGTGGCCGATTCCGCCGGTGCGCTCTATTGGCCGGACCAGAAGCTCCTTGTCGTTGCCGATCTGCATCTGGAAAAGGGCTCGGCCTTTGCCGCGCGGGGCGTGCTGTTGCCGCCTTACGATACGGCGGCGACGCTGGCGCGGCTGGCTCGGCTCGTCGATCGCTATGCGCCGGGTCTGGTGATCGCGCTGGGCGACAGCTTCCATGACGGCGGCGGTCCGTCGCGGATGAGCGATAGTAGCCGCACGGCGCTCGCGGCCATGCAACGCGGGCGCGATTGGGTCTGGATCGCCGGCAATCACGATCCCGAACCGGCGCCGAATATCGGCGGCCGTTTCGCCGCAGCCATATCGCTCGGCCCGCTGACCTTCCGCCACGAACCCGCGGCGACCCACAGCGCCGGCGAAATTGCCGGGCATCTGCATCCTTTGGCGCGGGTGGCCCGGTGCGGGCGCGCCGTGAGCCGGCGCTGTTTCGCGAGCGACGGCGAGCGCCTCGTGATGCCGGCGTTCGGCGCCTATGCCGGTGGGCTGAATGTGCGCGACCGCGCCATCGCGTCGTTGTTCGGCGCGCCGTCGTTCACCGCGCACATGCTCGGCAGCACGCGGCTCTATGCGGTTCCCGCGGCGCGCTGCCTGGCGGATTAGCCGCCGCGCCTTATTAGATCGCTTGCTGCTTGACCGTTGCGCTCGGCGCGAGATTCGGCCGCGGCTTCGATTTCGCGGACTGCGCCTGCGGCTCCCAGCCGCCGGGCGGTGATTTGACATTGATCGCGTCTTCGGGTTGCGGCTGCGGCGTCCAATTCTGAATCGCGGCCTGGGCCGCCGCAAGCGATTGCGTATCGAGATGCGACGCGATTTCGTCGCGCTTCTTCGCCGCTTCGCTGTCGCCCTGATCGGCCGCCAGCAGGAACCACTTGTAGGACTCCGCGAAGTTCTGCTCCACGCCGATGCCGCGCGCATAGAGAATGGCGAGATTGAACTGGCTGTCGGTAATTCCGCGCTCGGCGGCCTTGCGGAACCACTGCGCGGCGCTGCGGTAATCGGCCGGGCCGTTGATGCCTTCGGCGTAGAGCACGGCGAGATTGTGCATGGCCTTGCCGTTGCCCTTGTCGGCGGCAGCGCGATAGAGGTCGCGGGCCGCGGCGAGGTCCTTTTTGACGCCGATGCCTTTCTCATAGAAGCCGCCGAGGCGGAACTGCGCCGGAGCCAGGCCTTGCCTGGCGGCGCGTTCAAGCCATCGCGCGGCTAGCTCGTTGCTCGGCGGCACGCCGTGGCCGTCGAGAAAGCGCGTGGCGACCTCGAACTCGGCCGCCGAATCGCCGGCAAGTGCTGCGGCGCGAAGCGTGGGTCCGCCGATCGTGGCCGGCAGCTTTTCCATGGCGGCGGAGTCAGGGAGGGATTGAGCCGGCGCGATGATCGGCGGCGGCGCGCTGCGGGGCAGCGATCCGGTGATGTCGGACGGGTCGCGTTGCGTCGATTGCCGCGAAGAATTGGCAGGCGCGGCCGGGCCTGAGCGGACGGCGGGCGGAGCCGGCGGTGCCGTCGGTGTCGGCGCAGGATTTTCGCTGTGAGCGGGGTTGGGAGCCGCGTTCTGTGGCGGGGTCGGCTTCGTGGCGGGCGGGATGTCGAATCCTACGCCGGGAATCGGCAGCACCAGTGGACCGGGCTGTGGCGCCGTTTGCTGCGGCACATTCGTTTCCGGCAACACGGCAGGCGGCGATGTTTGCTCCTTCGGCGGCGGCGGCGCGACGGCGGACCCGGTATCCTCAAACATGTGCAGCGCGATGTGAACGCAGCCGACCGCGATCAGCACCGCGGCTCCGGCCACCAAGAACTTCCGCAGCCGAGACTGCGGCTTTTCCACCGGCCCGCTTTCGACCGTGGCGTTGGCTTGGCGGCCGGGCGCCATCGCGGTGGCAGCCCGCGCGGCGCGGCGCGCGGCGGCAATGAAATTCGGCTTATCCTCCGGCTCGGCGATGACGGGAGGTTTGGCGTAATCCGCCGCCGCTTCGGACGCGGCAATGCGGTCGGCCGCCGATGCGCCCGGGCGTGCGTGAGCGCTGAAACCGGGCTCCAGCGGATGATCGGGCGGCAGGTTCGGGTCGATCGGCTTGCGCGGTGCGCCGGTTCGGCGCGGCGCCGGCTCGGCCGCTGCCGCTGAAACTGCCGCGGGTGCCGGCGCCGGCATCGGCGCGACGACAGGCGGCACGACGGGTTTCGCCGGCGCGGGTTCGGCGGCTTCGACGACGGCCTTGAGCGCAGGCACCGGCCGCGGCGCTTCCTCGCGGGTGTTGTCGCCCGCACCGTCGTCCACCCCGTCGTGGATGTCACTTTCGATCATCGCCAAACGGCCGATCATCTGTTCCACGGTGCCATGAACTGCTTCGAGCGAGTCCTGGGTGCGGCGCTCGCTGCGCTCGATCTCGGCGACGTTGCCGCCGCGGATCTGATCGAGATGCACGAGCAGGTCGGCGAGGCCGCGTTCGATGGCTCCGAGATTGCCGAGCCGCGCGTCGGACGCATCGAGCCGCTTCATCAACTGCGCGATGCGGTCCTCGAGATTCCCGAGCGCGGTGTGGTCGGTCTGCGTGAGCTGCGCCCGTTCGAGCTTTTCGACGAGGCCGGAGAGCAGCTTTTCCAGTTCGCGGGGTACCGTATGGCCGGCTTCGGCCGAAGCGTTGAGCGCATTCGTGAGCGTATCGATGCGGCCTTCGAGCATCGCAAAGACGTGCCCGTTGGCGCCGCTGTTGGCGATCCCGTCGATCTTGGCGGCCAGCGACCGCACGTCTTCGGCCACTTTGTTCAGCGTGTCGTTGGAAGCGACGTGGGAGACGATGCCGCGCAAGGCGCCGATCGCCGTCTCCAGCTGCTGCAGCGTCGCCGGGTCCTCTTTCGCGACGATCAGATCGACTTTTTGCGAGAGCGTCCGTACCGCGTCTTCGAAACCGACCAGGCTCTCCGCGGGCGTGAGGCCGCGCAAGGCATCGCGGACCTCCGCCAGTCCGCGTTCGAGCCGTGACACCTCGCCCGGATCGACGCCGGATCCGCGCGAGTGGTTGATGCGCTGCGAAAGCGCCTGAACCTCGAGCTCGAGAGATTCCACGTCGTGGCGCGGCCGCGCTTCGGTGAGCTGGCGCCTGATCTCGGCCAGGTCCTCGCGGATTGCCGCGATGACCCGCTCGAAGTCGCTCGTCGGACGCAGCGTTTCGATCCGCGCCGTGATGGTGCGCAGCTGGTCCCCGAGATTGCCGAGGTCGACCGACGGCTCGGACGGTTCCGGGTTGCTCGGGGGAATCGCCGCCGCCGCCGGCGCTTCCGGTATCGGCGCCGCGGCCGGAGCCTCGCCATAGAGCGTGCGCTGCCGGGCATTTATTTCGGCGACGGCTGCGTCGATGGCGAGCGTGCCGGTAAATGCCGGCGGACGATTGCCGGAGCGCGCGCGCGGCAGCGGTTGGAGCGGCGGAGCCGAGCGGACGCGCGGCAGCTGCCCCGGAGCGCCGGTCAGCCGAGGAGCCTCGGCGCGGGCGATTCGCTCGAGCTGATGCGTCAACCGGTCGAGGCGGGCATGGACTTCGCCGAACTCCTCCCGGGCCGTCATCGCGTCGCGATCGAACGCGTCGGCGCGTGCATGATCGCGGCGCCGGCGGCGGGGCCGCCGCGGCTCGCGGTAATCGTAACGGAGCTCGCCGTCCTCGTCGTCCTCGTCGTCGTAATCAGCGAACCGCATCTGCTCGCCTTAATCGGGGTCGCCCGGCAGGATGACGCTGTCGAGCCATTCGCCGACCGACAGGCCGGACCAGCGCGCCGCATGGCGGGCGGCATCGCGCGTTTCGGGACGGAGGCCTCTGAGATTCCATGGACCGCCGGATTTCATTGCGCGCCAAGCCAAATCGGGAGGAACAAGGTCGCACTGTCTTGAGCCAGGGCTCGTTAACAGACGAAGCGGAGGGCGCGATCCACAGTCCTCGGCTCCGACTTTTCCGGATTGAAGTAAAGAAGTCGTTAAGGATGGGCCGGCGGGGCCGAACTCGCGGCGCCCCGGGCCTCGGCGCAGGGCGCCGACGCCCTAGATCGCGGTCGTGACAGCGTCGTGAATCGGGCTAGGATATCCTCGATGTTCCGGCCCGTTCCGGCCGGATACGCGGATATGATGCGGAGAGCGATCATGCCGGGCTATAAAGCTCCCGTCGAAGACGTGATGTTCCTGTTGAGCGACGTGTTCCATATCGATCGCTACAACAACTTGCCGGGTTTCGCCGAAGCGACGCCCGATCTCATCGAGGCCGTGCTCTCGGAGGCGGCGAAATTCAGCGAAGCCGTGCTCACGCCGCTCAACCGGGTCG
>Ga0181527_1001416_pt1 | contig 24771 bp, 20 predicted proteins | sample PEATcosm2014_Bin_30_FD_119762 | JGI IMG/M metagenome (GOLD analysis project Ga0181527, IMG submission 119762) | Peatland microbial communities from MTU Mesocosm Facility, Houghton, MI, USA - PEATcosm2014_Bin06_60_metaG | ecosystem: Environmental > Terrestrial > Soil > Wetlands > Peat | place...
CGGCCCGCGCCACCTGGTATTCCTCCGCCACGTTCTCGGCGGTCTCGGCCATGGAATCGATGCCGTATATCGTCTTCATCGCCGGATTGACGAAACGCCAGCCGATCGTGGAGTCGAAGACCTCGGTCGAGCGCGCGAAGGCTTCGCCGGCCTTGCCCATCACGAACGGCGCGCGCGTCATCGATTCCACGCCGCCGGCGATGGCAAACTCCATCTCGCCGGTGCGGATCGCGCGTGCCGCATCGCCCACCGCGTTGAGGCCGGAGGCGCAAAGGCGGTTCACGGTGACGCCCGGGATCGAGTCCGGCAGCCCGGCGAGCAAGAGCGCCATGCGCGACACGTTGCGGTTGTCCTCGCCGGCTTGATTGGCGCAGCCGAAAAACACCTCGTCGAGCCGGCTCCAGTCGGCCTTGCCGTTGCGCGCGACCAGCGCCTTGATCGGCACCGCGGCAAGGTCGTCGGTGCGAACTTTTGCAAGCCCGCCGCCGTAGCGGCCGATCGCGGTCCGTGCGGCATCGCAAATAAAGACCTCTCGCATCGGGCACTCCCGTTATTGTTGTCTTCAATGGGGGTCTTGAATTGGCGTATCGGCGCCGTTTGTACGGGGCACGCCGGAACGGGTCAATTGAGGTGCCGAGCGCGGATCGCGCTCAGCCGAACTCGCGTAACAGCTCCAGCAGCAGCATGCGGCGCTTCGCGCCGATCAATTCGACCATCTGCGCTTCGTGGCGCGCCGCCAACGTCCTGATCCGCGCCAAGGTCTTGGCGCCCAGGTCGGTGAGAAACAACGAATGCGAGCGACGGTCGTCCAGCGCGGCGCGGCGCTCGATCCAATCGCGCCGCTGCAGCTCATGCAGCATGCGGGCCAGCCGGGCTCGCTCGATATTCAGGGCCTGCCCGATGGCGGCTTGCGACTGTCCCGGGTTGGCCGCGATGAGCACCAGGATCGAATATTGCGCCGGCCGCACGTCGAGCGGTGCCAGCGTGCGGATGAAGTTGTTGAAGACAGCGACCTGCAGCCGGCGCAGGAAATACCCGACGTGACGGTTCAATTCGGCAAACTCCAGCCGTTCGGCCGGCGCGGCGGCCGGCCGGGCCGGGCTGCTGCGCTGGCTGCGCCTATCGCGATCCGATCGGTTCGAAACGTCCACCGTCACGCCCTCCCTTTTCGCCGTGTCTATCAGATTCCGCAGCCGCGAAAGCGCTTGACGCAAATTGTTGTCAATGACAACATATTTGTTGCGCTGGGCAGGATGGCCGCGACGCCGACAATGACGAGCGCCACGACAATCGGCGCCGCTCGATCGCAAGACGACAAGCAAGGCGACCGCGAACAGACGATCGCCGAGAGGGAGGGTTGCATGCTCAAGCTCGCAACGATTTCTGCTGTCCTGTTTTCTCTGATCTGGCCCCCGGCCGCGGCAGAGACGAACGGGGTGCTCCGCATCGGCGTGCTCAACGACATGTCGAGCGTGTATGCCGACTTCCAGGGGCCGGGCTCGGTGATCGCCGCGCAGCTCGCGGTCGAGGACTTCGCCAAGCATTCGAAGCGCAAGGTCGAGATTCTGTCGGCGGATCACCAGAACAAGCCGGACGTGGGCGCCAGCGTCGCGCGGCGCTGGTTCGACGTCGACGGCGTCGACATGATCATCGACGTGCCGAATTCCGCGGTCGCCTTTGCGGTTGCCGACATCGCCCGCGAAAAGAATAAAGTGCTGATCGGATCGGGCGCCGGCAGTTCGTTGCTGACCGGGGCGAAGTGCTCGCCCAATACGGTGCATTGGACCTATGACACCTGGGCCATGGGACACGGCCTCGCCCGCGGCGTGCTGCAGCAGGGCGGCAAGTCCTGGTTCTTCGTCACCGCGGATTACGCGTTCGGCGACGATCTGCAGAAACAGGCGGCGGCCGAAGTTGTCGCCGAAGGCGGCCAGGTGAAAGGCGATGTCCGGCACCCGCTCGGCGTCGCCGACTTCTCCTCGTTCCTGTTGCAGGCGCAATCGTCCGGCGCCGAGGTGATCGGCCTCGCCAATGCCGGCGGCGACACGGTCAATGCCATCAAGCAGGCGGCCGAGTACCGGATCGGCGACAAGCAGAAGCTCGTGGCGCTGATCTTTGATCTGCAGAGTGTACCGGCGCTCGGCCTGAAGGTCGCGCAAGGAATTACCGCTCTCAATGCCTTCTATTGGGACATGAACGATCAGACGCGGGCCTGGTCGCGGCGCTATCAGGAGCGGCACGCCAAGCACGAAATGCCCAATCACATGCAAGCCGGCGTCTATTCCGGGGTGATGGATTATCTGCAAGCCGTCGACAAGGTCGGCTCGCCGGCCGACGGCCGCGCCGTCGTCGCGGCGATGAAGGCGACGCCGGTCGACGACCCGCTGTTCGGCCATGTCTCGATCCGCGAGGACGGCCGGGCAATGCATGCGATGTATCTGTTGCAGGTGAAGTCGCCGGCCGAATCGAAGGGGGAGTGGGATGTCTTCAAGATCACAGGCACGATCGCCGCGGACAAGGCGTTCCGGCCCTTGAGCGAGGGCGGCTGTCCGCTGGTGACCAAGCAAAATTGAGGTCGGAGCTCGCGTAGCAGCCGACGTTTGTCATCGTAGCGAACCGTGCCAAACTGACCGGCATCGAAAATGCCGGTCTCACCATCAACGCCTGCGAGTAAAATGACCCTGGAATTCAGCGCGCTCCAGCTCCCCGCCTCGCTCAAGGCCGAGCGCCATGACACCATCGCCGTGCTGACGCTGACGCGCGCCGAGAAGCGCAATGCGCTCGACGACCCCACTGTCGCGGGCATCGAAGCCTTCTTCGGCGCCCTGCCGGATGACATCCGCGCCGTCGTCATCGCCGGCGAAGGCGATCATTTCAGTGCCGGGCTCGATCTGAGCGAACTCGCCGAGCGCGATACCTTTGCCGGGGTCGAGCATTCGCGGTCCTGGCATCGCGCCTTCGAGCGCATCGAGTTCGGCAGCGTGCCGGTCGTCGCCGTGTTGCACGGCGCGGTGGTCGGCGGCGGCCTCGAACTGGCCGCGGCGGCGCATGTGCGCGTCGCCGAACGCAGCGCCTTTTACGCGCTGCCGGAAGCGAGCCGGGGAATCTATCTCGGCGGCGGCGGTTCGGTGCGGCTGCCGCCGCTCATCGGCACCGCCCGCGTCATGGACATGATGCTGACCGGACGCACGCTGTCCGCCGAGGAAGGGCAATCCATCGGGCTCACCCAATACCTGGTCGATACAGGCGAAGGCCTCGCCAAGGGCCTCGAACTCGCGCAGCGGATCGCCGGCAATGCGCCGTTCACGAATTTCGCGGTGATGCATTTGCTGCCCCGGATCGCGCGGAGCGACCCCTCGGCCGGCTACATCACCGAAGCGCTTGCCGCCGCGATCGCGCAGGGCGACGACGAAGCCAAGACGCGATTGAAGGCATTTTTAGAAAAGCGCGCGCCCAAAGTGACGCGCGGCTGACACGAAGCGAAGCGGCCGAGATGTCGAACGCCTGCCAAATCCCCGCCATGCCAATCCGCGCGCCGCTACGGCCGGTCAAGCTCGGCCGTCCCGAAGTGGAAGTCGAGCGACGGAGCGACGGTGCATTGCTGCTGCGCTCGCCGCGGCCACTGCCGCCCTATCCGCGGACGCTCACCGAGCGGCTGGTCTATTGGGCCGATGCGGCACCGGACAGCATTTTCCTGGCACAGCGCGATACCCCTGGCGAAGGCTGGCGCACGTTGAGCTACAGGGCCACGCTCGAGGCAGTACGCGCGATCGGCGCGGCGCTCCTCGAACGCAATCTGTCGGCCGAGCGACCGATCGCCATCCTGTCCGGCAACGATATCGAGCATGCGCTGATCGGGCTTGCCGCCATGCATGTCGGCATCCCCTATGCGCCGATCTCGGTGCCTTATTCGCTGTTGTCGCAGGATTTCGGCAAGCTCAAAACCATCATCGCCATTCTCACGCCGGGCCTCGTCTATGCCGCAAGCGGCCCGGCCTTCGCCCGCGCCATCGCGGCGGCCGTGCCGCCCGGGACCGAGATCGTCACCGCCGACGGCTCCGCAAGCGACCGCCCGAGCACCGCCTTCGCCGCGCTCGCTAAGACGCGGCCGACCGCCGCGGTCGATGCGGCGCACGCCGAAACCGGGCCCGACACCATCGCGAAATTCCTGTTCACCTCCGGCTCGACCGGTCATCCGAAAGGCGTCATCAACACCCAGCGCATGCTGTGCGCCAACCAAGCCATGATCTCCGCCGGTTTCGAATTTCTCGCCGACGAGCCGCCGATCGTCGTCGACTGGCTGCCGTGGAGCCACACCTTCGGCAGCAACCACAATTTCGGCCTGGTGCTCGACCATGGCGGTTCGCTCTATATCGACGAGGGCCGGCCGCTGCCGGGCGGCATCGACGCGACCGTGCGCAACCTGCGCGACATCGCGCCGACGATCTATTTCAACGTGCCGAAGGGTTTTGAAATGCTGGTGCCTTTTTTCGAATCGGATTTGGGCTTGCGTGAAAAATTCTTCAGTCGGCTGAAGGTTCTGTTCTATGCCGGCGCGAGCCTGTCGCAGCATGTGCTCGACGCGCTGCAGGAACTGGCGGTCAAGACCACCGGCGAACGGATTATTTTCGTCTCGAGCCTCGGCTCGACCGAAACCGCTCCGCTCGCTTTGGCCTGCACCTGGGAATGCGAGCACGCCGGCAATATCGGATTGCCGGCGCCGGGCGTGGAGCTCAAGCTGGTGCCGGGCGAGGGCAAGCTCGAAGCGCGCATCAAGGGAGCCAATATCACGCCCGGTTATTGGCGTGCCGAGGGGCTCACCGCGGCGGCGTTCGACGCGGAAGGCTATTACAAGATCGGCGACGCCCTGAAGTTCGCCGATCCGGACGTGGCGGCGAAGGGATTGCTGTTCGACGGCCGCCTCGCCGAGGATTTCAAGCTTGCGACCGGCACCTGGGTCAGCGTCGGGCCGTTGCGCGCGTCGTTCATCGCGCAGTTTGCGCCGCTGGCGCGGGATGTCGTCTTCGCGGGCGCCGACCGCGACGAGGTCACGGCCTTGGTGTTTCCCGATCTCGATGCCTGCCGCAAAATAGCCCCCAGCCTGCCGGCGACGATCCCGGCGCAAGCCTTGCTCGCCGACGCGCGCGTGGCGTCCGCCTTTGCCAGGAAGCTCGATGCCTTCGTCACCGCCTCGACCGGCACATCGAGCCGCGTCGCCCGCGCCATCGTGCTGGCCGATCCGCCTTCGCTCGATATCGGCGAAATGACCGACAAGGGCTCGATCAACCAGCGCGCGGTGCTTGCCCATCGCGCCGCTTTGGTCGAAGAACTATACGCCGACGAGCCGCCGCCTCATGTCATTATCGCCGGCGCGGCGCAACCAGCGTAAGGTAATCGGATATGGAAATTCGTGGACATGCCGCAATCGTCACCGGCGCCGCCTCGGGCCTCGGCGCCGCGACCGCCGAAATGCTGGCCGAAGCCGGCGCCCGCGTGGCGATCCTCGACGTCAACGACGACGGCGCCCAGGCGACCGCGAAAAAAATCGGCGGGCTCGCGGTCCATTGCGACGTCACCAAGGCGGAAGAAACCGCGGCCGCGATCACCGCGGCCAAGCGCGAGCATGGCGTCGCCCGCATCCTGGTCAATTGCGCCGGCATCGGACCGGCCAAGCGCATCGTCGGCCGCGACGGCCCGATGCCGCTTGCCGACTTCGCCCGCGTCGTCGAGATCAATCTCATCGGCACCTTCAATGCGATGCGGCTCGTTGCGGCGGACATGCAGGCGATCGAGCCGCTGCAGGACGGCGAACGCGGCATCGTCATCTGCACCGCATCGGTGGCGGCCTACGAGGGCCAGATCGGCCAGGCTGCCTATGCCGCCTCCAAAGGCGGCATCGTCGCGCTGGTGCTGCCGGCGGCGCGCGAATTCGCCCAGTTCGGCATCCGGGTCAACGCCGTGGCGCCGGGAATATTCTCCACGCCCATGCTGCACGCGCTGCCGGAGCAAGCCCAGCAAAGCCTCGCGGTCTCGGTGCCGTTTCCGAAGCTGCTCGGCCAGCCGGCGCAATACGCAAGCCTGGTGCGCCACATGATCGAGAACCGCTATCTGAACGGCGAAGTCGTCCGGCTCGACGGCGCGCTCCGCATGGCGCCGCGGTAATCCTCGATGCTCAGCAATATCCGTACGCTCCGCATCGAATGGGGCGACTGCGATCCCGCAGGCATCATCTACTATCCGCGCTACTTCGCGATCTTCGACGCCTCGACCACCCATTTGATGGAACGTGCGATCGGGGTGTCGAAGATCGACTATCTCAAGACCTATAATCTTGTCGGCCATCCGGTGGTTGAGACCCGCGCGGTGTTCCACTCCTCCACGCGCTTCGGCGACGAGATAGCCGTCGAAACCGCGGTGCTCTCCTGCGGCCGGTCGAGCGTCAAGATCGGGCATCGTATCAGCAAATCAGGCGTGCTCGCCGTCGAGGGTTTCGAGACCCGGGTCTTTGTCGGCCGCGATCCGCTCGATCCGGAACGCATCAAGTCGCAGCCGATTCCGCCCGAGATCGCCGCGCGCCTGATGCAGGGCTGATCCGACAGATCGAGCTCCCCAAGGCGCTCCACGCCGCGCCGCGACGGGATGCGTATTCCCGTGGGCGCGAAAGTGCTTTAGAACGCAGCCGCCAAATAAGGAGAGAAACGCCCATGCGCATCGACGCATATACCCACTTTTTCCCGCAGAAATTCTTCGACAAGCTCAATGAAGTCGCCGGCGACTACAAGGACATGGGCAAGCGCGTGCGCTCGCTGCCGGCCTTGTTCGACATCGATGTGCGCAAGAAGATCGTCGACGGCCACAAGGACTACCAGCAGATCCTGTCCTATCCGCAGCCGCCGGTCGAGAAATTCGCCAAATCGCCTGAAGACATCGACGAGTTCTGCCGCATCATCAATGACGGCTTCGCCGAACTCATCGACAAGGAAAAGGATCACTTCCCCGGTTGGGTGGCGCAGGTTTCGCTGGCGGCGTCGGATGCCGGCGTCGGCGAGGCGGAACGCGCGATCAAAAACGGCGCGCTCGGCGTGCAGATCTACACCAACGTCGCCGGCAAGCCGATCGACCGGCCGGAATATCTGCCGTTCTGGAAAAAGATGAACGAACTCGGCGTCCCGGTCTGGATTCATCCGGCGCGCGGCGCCGAAGTGCCGGACTACATCGACGAGAAGCGTTCGCTCTATGAAATCTGGTGGACGATCGGCTGGTCCTACGAAACCGCCTGCGCCATGCTGCGGCTGGTCTATTCGAAAATCATGGACAACCATCCCAATCTGAAGATCATCACCCACCATTTCGCCGGCATCGTGCCGATGCTGGAAGGCCGGCTCGGCCCGGGCAACGACGTGATGGGTTCGCGCACCACCGACGAGGATTACGTGGGCTTACGCAAGAGCCTGAAGAAGCGGCCGCTCGATTATTTCAAGCAGGATTTCTGGGCCGATACCGCGGCGTTCACCGCCGTGCCGGCGACCAAGGCCGGCATGGAGTTTTTTCCGATCGACAAGATCGTGTTCGCCTCCGACTGCCCGTTCGATCCGGAAGGCGGCACGATGTTCCCGCGCGAGACGCTCAAAATCCTCGATTCGCTCGGGCTCGACAAAGCCAGCCACGACAAGGTGTTCTACAAAAATCTCGAAGCTGTCACCGGCAAGAAACTGGTGAAGTAGTGATTTTCCTCCCCCGCTTGCGGGGGAGGCGACGAGTGAGGGGGTGATGGGGCCTCTCCGCGATTCTGAGCTGTGTAGTCCAAGTCCAGCGGAGCGGCCCCCTCGCCCCGACCCTCTCCCTGCACGCGGCGAGAGGGAGCCCGCAGTGTCATCCACAACGGTGAAAGAGCGCGCTACTTCTGCTAGCGTCACGCCATGGATGCCGCACGCACCGTCATGACTGACGCGCCGGAGCCTGTCTCCGAGGCAGCCGCCAGTGTCATGCCCAAAGCGGCCGACGACATCGGCCGCGTCACTCCCATGATGGAGCAATATATCGAGATCAAGGCGGCCAATCCGGATTGCCTGCTGTTCTACCGGATGGGCGATTTCTACGAATTGTTCTTCGACGACGCCGAGGTGGCGTCGCGCGCGCTCGGCATCGTGCTGACCAAGCGCGGCAAGCATCGCGGCAACGACATTCCGATGTGCGGCGTGCCGATCGAGCGCGCCGACGAATATCTGCACCGGCTGATCGCGCTCGGCCACCGCGTCGCCGTCTGCGATCAGCTCGAAGATCCGGCGGAGGCGAAGAAGCGCGGCTCGAAGAGCGTGGTGCGCCGCGACGTGGTGCGGCTGGTCACACCCGGCACGCTCACCGAGGATTCGCTGCTCGACGCCAAGCGCAACAATTACCTCCTGGCGCTGGCGCGGAGCCGCGCCTCGGCCGGCGAGGATCGTTTCGCGCTCGCTTGGATCGATATTTCGACCGGCGAGTTCACCGTCGCCGAATGCGAGCGCGCTGCGCTCCAGGCGGAAATCGCGCGGCTCGAGCCCGGCGAGATCATCGTCTCCGATGGGTTCTACGCCGATACCGAGCTTCAGCCGTTTCTGCGTTCGCTGCCGGCATTGACGCCGCTCCCCCGCGACGTGTTCGACGGCGCCACCGCGGAGCGGCGGCTCTCGGCGTTCTTCGGCGTCGCCACCACGGCGGCGTTCGGTTCGTTCTCGAGGATCGAGCTCGTCGCCGCGGCGGCCGCTGTGACTTATGTCGAGCGCACCCAACTCGGCAAACGGCCGCCGCTGTCGCCGCCGGCGCGCGAGGCTGCCGGCGCGACGCTTGCCATCGACCAAGCCACCCGCAGCAATCTCGAACTGATCCGCACGCTCGCCGGCGAGCGCCGCGGCTCGCTGCTCGCCGCGATCGACCGCACGGTGACGGCGGCCGGCTCGCGGCTCCTGGCGCAACGGCTCGCGGCGCCGCTGACCGATCCGACGGAGATCGCGCACCGGCTCGATGCGGTCACCGCCTTCGTCGAGGACAGTGCCGCGCGCAACGATCTGCGCAGCGGCCTCAAGGCGGTGCCCGATCTCGCCCGCGCGCTGGCGCGCATCGTGGTCGGCCGCGGCGGCCCGCGCGATCTCGCCGCGATCCGCGACGGCATTGTCGCGGCTGCGGAATTTTCGGCGCGGCTTGGGGCGCTCGGCGCGCCGCCGCGCGACATCGCGCGCTCTATCGAAGCGCTGCGCCGCCCCGATGGCACTATCGCCGCCGAGCTGCGCGCGGCGCTCGACGACGAATTGCCGGCGTTCCGCCGCGACGGCGGATTCGTGCGCGCGGGCTACGCGCCGGCGCTCGACGAAGCGCGCGCGTTACGCGACGAATCGCGCCGCGTCGTCGCCGCTCTGCAGGTGCGTTACGCCGAGACCACCGGCATCCGTACGCTGAAGATCCGGCACAACAACGTGCTCGGCTATTTCGTCGACGTGTCGACGCAGCACGGCGAAAAGCTCTTGAGCCCGCCGCTCAATGCGACTTTCATCCATCGCCAGACGCTCGCCGGCCAGGTCCGTTTCACGACAACGGAGCTTGGCGAGTTGGAAGCCAAGATCGCCAACGCCGCCGAACGGGCGCTGGCGCTCGAGCTCGAGATTTTCGATGCGCTGGCCGCGGCCGTCGCCAAGGCGAGCGTGGCGATCAAGGAAGCCGCCAACGCTCTGGCGGCGATCGATGCCGCAACGGCGCTCGCCGCGCTCGCGGTCGAACGCGATTACGTCCGGCCCGAAGTCGACAGCAGCCTCGCTTTCGCCATTAGCGGCGGCCGGCACCCGGTGGTCGAGCAGGCGCTCTTCGCCGACGGCGGTCCGTTCGTCGCCAATGATTGCGATCTGTCGCCGCCGCTCCTTCCCTACCCTCTTCCGCGGGCGGGGGAGGGTTCATCGATGTTTCCTCCCCCGCTTGCCGGGGAGGATGCGGAAGGGGCCGGCCGCATCTGGCTCGTCACCGGTCCCAATATGGCGGGGAAATCGACCTTTCTGCGCCAGAACGCCTTGATCGTGGTGCTGGCGCAAATGGGCAGTTACGTGCCGGCGCGGGCGGCCCATATCGGCGTGGTCGATCGGCTGTTCTCGCGCGTCGGTGCCGCCGACGATCTCGCCCGCGGTCATTCGACCTTCATGGTCGAGATGGTCGAAACCGCCGCGATCCTCAACCAGGCCGGCCGCCGCGCGCTCGTCATTCTCGACGAGATCGGCCGCGGCACCGCGACCTTCGATGGGCTGTCGATCGCCTGGGCGACCATCGAGCATCTGCACGAGAGCAATCGCTGCCGCACGCTGTTCGCCACCCATTTCCACGAAATGACGGCGCTCGCGGCCAAGCTACCGCGGCTGCACAATGCGACGATGCGGGTGAAGGAATGGCAGGGCGACGTCGTGTTCCTGCACGAGGTCATTGCCGGCGCCGCCGACCGCTCCTACGGCATCCAGGTGGCGAAGCTCGCCGGCCTGCCGAAAAGCGTCATCGAGCGCGCCAAAGTGGTGCTGGCGCAGATCGAGGCCGAGGACCGCATCTCGCCGGCACGCCGGTTGATCGACGACCTACCGCTGTTCGCCGCCGCCCGACCCGCCGCCGCGCCGCGGCCAGACACGGCCCTCAACGCCGTGGTCGAGGCGCTCGCCGCGTTGCATCCCGACGAAATGTCGCCGCGCGAAGCGCTGGAAGCGCTCTACGCGCTCAAGGCGCGGCTGCCGAAGCGCGACGCGTAATGGCATTGCGGGCGACCTAAAACTCCTTCCAGTCCGGCTCGCCCTTGAGTGCGGTGGCGAGCGCCGTCTGCATCTGGCGAGCCGGTCCACGCTTGACCGCCGCAGCCGTTTTCGCTGCGGCGGCACGCGCCGGTCGCGCCCGCGGATTGGCTGCGACGACCTTGGGAGCCGGCGTGCGGATTTTGCTTGCATCATGCGAACCGGCCGATCGCGATCCTTCGGCAGCGCCAGCGTCGTCGAGAATGAAGACACCGACGCGCTCATCCATCGCAGCGGCTTGGCTTTCCAGATTCTTCGCGGTCGCCGCGTTCTCCTCGACCAGCGCCGAGTTCTGCTGCGTGACCTCGTCCATCTGCGCCAGCGCCTTGTTGACTTGATCAAGCCCGGTGGCCTGTTCGGCGCTCGCCGCCGCGATGTCGGACACGATGCCCGCGACCTTCTTGATCGAGGTAACGATCTCGGTGAGCGAGGTGCCAGCGCGGTTGACGAGATCGACACCGTCCTTGACCTGGCTCGAACTGCTGGTGATCAGGTCCTTGATGTCCTTGGCCGCCTGCGAGGAGCGCTGCGCCAGGCTGCGCACTTCAGTAGCGACCACCGCAAAGCCGCGGCCGGCGTCGCCGGCGCGCGCCGCTTCGACCGCGGCGTTGAGCGCGAGCAGATTGGTTTGCCGGGCGATCTCGTCGATCACGCCGATGATGTCCGAGATCTTGCGCGAGGATTCCTCGATCCGCGCCATGGCGCCGACGGCGTCGCTGACCACCGCGCCGCCGCGTTCGGCGACCTCGCGGGTCTCTGCCGCGAAATGACTGGCCTGCTCGGCGTTCTCGGCGTTCTTCTTCACGGTCGCGGAAATTTCCTCCATCGACGCCGAGGTTTCCTCGAGGCTCGCGGCCTGTTCCTCGGTGCGCTGCGACAGATCGGTCGTGCTGGTGGAAATCTCGGCAGAGGCATTGGTGACCTCGCGCGTGGCCGATTTGATCCCGGAGACAACCTCCGCCATCGTATCGATCAGGCCGTTGACGCCGGCGCACAGTGATTCGATTTCGCCGGTCTTGCCGGCGAGCGGTATGCGCCGCGTCAGGTCGTTCTCTTTTGCCGCCGATACAACTCCCTCGGTCTGCCGGACGGCGAGTTGCAGCGCTTGGCTGGCGCGAACCTGCGCGGTGACGTCGGTCGCATATTTCACGACCTTGAACGGTTTGCCGTTCGCATCGAGGATCGGGTTGTAGCTGGCCTGAATCCAGACTTCCTTGCCGCCCTTGCCGATTCGCTTGTATTGATCGGCGTCGAATTCGCCGCGGCCGAGCTTCTCCCAGAACATGCGGTATTCGGGACTCTGGCGATAGGCCGGGTCCACGAACATGCTGTGATGTTGGCCGCGAACCTCGTCGAGCGTGTACCCGAGCGCATTCAGGAAGTTTTCATTGGCGTGAACGATCTTGCCATCGAGGGTGAACTCGATCACGGCCTGTGCCTTGTCGATGGCCGCGAGCATGCCGGCGTTCATTCGGATCGCAGTGACATCCTGCCACTCCAGAACATTTCCGACGTAATTTCCCTTGCGGTCGAAACTGCCGCTGACCAATAGCTGAACCTTCAAATCGCCGATGGTGATGTCGGTCTTGAATGGCAGCTTCGACGGGTCGGAGAGAAGCTCGCGTTGGCGGGCCGGGTTCTTATGGAAGGCGTCGATGCACATGCCGAGGATCTTGTCCGGCTCGAACGTCGGCCAGACCGAACGGAAGGTCGATGCATTCTTCTTGAACAACTCCATGGTCGGGCCATTGACGTAGGTAACCGTGAAGTCGCGATCCACCATCATCACGGCGACCGAAACCTTGTCGGCGATGTCGGCCTTGAGCTCCGGCAGCGGATAGGCGGCGGCGGGCCGGCCTTTGGCGCTGGGACGAGCGGACGATGGCTTCAACCACAACATCGGGGTCTCCATTCGAAATGAAAGGCTGGGAGTGGAAATCGCGGGCTAATTCTGGCTGGTCGCGTCGTTTCGGTATGGCCATGGCCGAAGCGGCAGCGCAGATCGACGATCGGCACCATCACGCCGCGCAGATTGAGCACGCCGCGCACGTAATCCGGTTGATTCGGCAAGTGAGTGACGTTCGACCAGCCCTTGATCTCGCGCACTGCCATGATGTCGACGCCGTATTGCTCCTCGCCGATGGCGAAGCTGATGAATTCGGCGCGATCGGCGAGCGGACCCGCCGCGGCATTGGCGACCGCCGCATTGCTCGCGGGCGAAGTGCCATGAATGTTCACTGGCCGATGACCCCTCTGACCGTCAATGCGCTGGACCCGCGGCGATGCGAGCCGGGCGGTGCAAAAAAACTAAATGTCCGACACAGTGCTTATTTTGTTAGATAATTTGGAGTCGATTAGTTTCCAACTTGTTACATAAATTTGAACGATTCGAATTATTGCATAGGCCTGGATTATTAAACGGCCTCGTCAATTGAATGGGGAAAATCCGATGTGCCAGCTCGGCCTGCGCGTCCTGGATGAATTTCGCGGGGCGACAACTTATGAAGTCGCAGACCGGGCCACATTGCGGCGTCATCGCCGCGCCCGAAACAACAAGAGGATTCCACTCCAGGCGATCGAAACGCTCATGCCGATCACCAGCGCCCACCACGAGCCGAGCGATTCGGCCGCGTAATGCACGGCGATGAAACTCAGCGCCAGCCCGATCAGGGCGATCTGCGCATGCGCCAGCATGCTGGCGGTCGCCTTGCCGCCGACCCGCGGATGCAGGATCACGATCGAACTGCACATCACGATCGGAAACACCGCGAACACGCCGGAGGCAAACGAGCCGATGCTGTAGCTCGCCGTGGTCACGACGGCGACCACGACGGCGGCGGCCAACGCCCGCAACGGAATATCGAACGCCGTGCGCAGGAATTTCCGCAACGGTCCGGCCTCGCGGTAGCGCCAGCTCAGCGGGATGGTGCCGGCGAAGACGACGGCGTCGAGCGCCAGCGCGCCGAGCGGCGTCCAGTCGATCATGCGCAAGACTCCGGCGACCACGAACCATATCGCGAGTGAAACGCCGACGCTCATGAGCAGGCCGCGGCGCTGCGCCAGAACGGCATAGGCCAGAGAGAAGATCGAAACCGCGGCGCTGGTCGCCGCGCTGCCGATCGCGCTCGCGGCGATGAAGCGCGGCGGGTGCTCGATGGCGAGGATGACATAGGCGGCGCCCGCCGCGGTCGGCAGCGCGGCGACCAGCGAACCGATGAACGGACCGGAACGCTCGACCGCGACCGAAGTGATGACGACCACGATCGCCGTCATCGCCATCTTCAGGGCGAGACCGTACCAGAACAGGAGTTCGGGAGAGATCATGGGGAAAATTGCCCACGTCATTCCGGATTGCCACCGATCTCGGGTTCACCCGAGATCGGCAGGCAGCGGGCCAAGTCGGCAACAGCCGACTTGGATGGCGGCAAGTCCGGAATCCATAATCACAGGTCAGCGAATATGGATTCCGGGCTCGTCGCTGCGCGACGCCCCGGAATGACAGTCATTTGCGCTGCAGTTTGACTTCGACCGGCGGTCCGCTTTTGATCGTCTGATAGACCACGCAATAGCGCTCGGTGAGTTTGAGAAGCTGGTCGAGCTTGTCTGGCGGCGCGTCGGTGTCGAGATCGAAACGCAGTCGGATTTGCGCGAATCCCACCGGCGCCTCCTTGGCGACGCCCAGCGTGCCGCGGAAATCGAGATCGCCTTCGGCCGAAACCGTGCCGGATTTGAGCGGGATGTCGATCGCGGTCGCGACCGCTTTGAGGGTGACGCCGGCGCAGGCGACCAGCGCTTCGAGCAGCATGTCGCCGGAGCACAATTCGAGCCCCGATCCGCCGGTGGCGGGATGGAGCCCGGCGACCGCGAGCGCGCGCCCGGTCTCGACCTTGCACGCGATATGACTGTCGTCGAGCGTGCCTTTGGCTTTGAGCGTGATGAAGCCGGCCTTGGGATCAGCCTTGTAGCGCTCCTTGATCGGCGCTTGCAGCGCGCGCAGCCCGGCGGCGTCCATCGCTGAGTCCCTTCTGCGTGAAATGCCGGAATAAAGGACGCCGCGAGTTTTGTCACCACCATAGCGCCGCGCCGGCTTCAGCCTTCGGCTCGTCGGTCGCGCCGGTCGTGGCGCGGTCGAGCGAGCGGTCGAGCGCGGTGAGCACGCAGCGCTTGGCGAAATCGAAGGCGGCCGAGTGGCGGTCGCGCGGCCGTGGCAGCTCGACGGCGATTTCGTCGAAGATGCGGCCTGGCCGCGGCCGCATCACCATGATGCGATCGGCCAGCACGATGGCCTCTTCGACGTCATGGGTGACGAGCAGCAAGGTCGGCTTGGCGTCGGCCCACAGATCGAGCAGATGGTCCTGCAAATCGGCGCGGGTAAAGGCGTCGAGCGCCGAAAACGGCTCGTCGAGCAGCAACACCTCCGGACGCGGCACCAGCGCCCGTGCGATCGCGACGCGTTGCGCCTGGCCGCCGGACAGTTCGCGCGGCCACATGGCCGCTTTATCGGCAAGCCCGACGCGCTCGAGCGCCGCCGCGACGCGCTGCGCGCGCTCCCGTTTCGGCCGCTCGCCGAGACCGAAGCCGACATTGTCGGCGACCTTGAGCCAAGGCAGCAAGCGCGGTTCCTGAAAGATGATGCCGATCTTCTCGTGCGGCGCCGTTACTCGCTCGCCGTCGAGCAAAATGGCGCCGGCGCTCGGCGCGTCGAGGCCGCCGATGGCACGCAGCAGCGTCGATTTTCCGCAGCCCGAGCCGCCGATCACCGCCACGATCTCGCCGAGCGCAACGGTAAGCGACACCCCGCCGAGCGCATGCACGCCGTTCGCATAGGTCTTGCCGACGCGATCGAGGACCAGCATCGAAGTCTCTACTCCTGCCGCACCACGTCTTCCCAGCGCAGGAACGGCGCGGCGGCGAGCGCGATCAGCCAATCGGTCGACTTGCCGACGATGGCGAAAGCGACGATGGCGGTGACGATTTCAGCCGGCTTGCCGAGTTGCTGGCCGTCGATCAAGAGATAACCGAGACCTTCGGAAGCGCCCATCAGCTCGGCGGCGACGACGAACATCCAGCCCAGGCCTAGTCCCGAACGCAACGCGATGACATAGGCCGGCAGCACCGCCGGCAGCAAAATCCGGCGCACCATCCCGATATCGGACAGCCGGAACGCACGGCCGACTTCCACGAGCTTGCGATCGACCGATTGGATCGCGCCCATCAGCCCGAGATAGACCGGAAAGAACACGCCGACCGCGATCAGCGTCACTTTCGAGGCTTCGAAAATACCGAGCCAGAGGATGAACAGCGGCACCCAGGCGATCGACGGAATGGCGCGCAGCGCCTGCAGGCTCGGATCGAGCAGCCGCCGCACCAGCGGCGAATAGCCGGCGGCGGCGCCGAGCACGGTCGCTGTGGCGACGCCGATGCCGAATCCCGCCGCCACGCGCGTCAGCGTGACAAGCGTATTGCGCTGCAGATCGCCTGAGCGGGCGAGATCGACGAAGGTGGCGAAGATGACGGACGGCGGCGGCGCCAGGCGCCCGCTCGCCCAGCCCATGCGCACGATGAATTCCCAGGCCAATGCCGCGGCGACCGGCACGATCAGCCCGAGCGCCGGCCGCGTCCATCGATTCGACAGTGCGCGCGCCCGTGTCGGATTGGCTTCTGCGGCGATCGTCATGCCGACAAGAGACATAGTGACACCGGCAAATGCAATACGGCTAGACTCCGCGCACTCCCTCGCCCCGCGTGCGGGGAGACGGAGAAGAGCTACGCCGCCGTCACGAAGCGATCGTCGACCAGATCGTCGAGCGTTTTCTTCACGTCGACATTGGCGGCGATGACGCCGGCCTGCTGCAGCGCCAGCCCGGCCTGCAGGATGGTGTCGCGCTGCTCGGGGCCGATGCGGTTGAAGGTGAGTTCGGTACGCTCCTTGAGCTGAATGTCGACCACGGCATCCGGCAATTTGGTGATGTCGATGAAGACCTTCTTCTCGTCGTCGTAATGCGCCAGGGAGTATTTGCGCGCATCCTCGTAGACGGCGAGCACGCGCTTGGTCAGATCCGGATATTTGTCGAGGAAGTCTTCGCTCGCATTGAGGATGCCGTAGGTGTTGGCGGCCTTGTTCCGATAGAACAGCCGCGCGCCGTCCTCGACCTGCGCCGCCGCCATCATCGGATCGAGGCCGGCCCAGGCGTCGACGTCGCCGCGGATCAGCGCGGTCTTGCCGTCGGGATGCTGCAGCAGCACCGGCACGATGTCCCTTTCGCCCAAGCCCACCGATTGCAGCGCGCGCACCAGGAAGATGTGCGGGTCGGTGCCGCGGGTCACGGCGACGCGCTTGCCCTTGAGGTCTTCGATCTTGGCGATCGCCGTATCCTTGCGCGTCACCAGCGCGGTCCATTCCGGGCGGGAATAGACGTAAATCGACTTGATCGGATTGCCGTTGATCCTGCCGAGCAGCGCGGCGGAGCCGGCGGTCGAGCCGAAATCGATCGAGCCGGCATTGAGGAATTCGAGCGCCTTGTTGGAACCGAGCGACTGCACCCAACGCACGCCGATGCCGTCCTTGGCGAATTCGGCCTCCAACAGGCCCTTCGACTTCAGCACCATGGAGACGGGGTTATAGGTCGCCCAATCGATGCGGATTTCAGTTGGCTTGTCGGCCGCGCGGGCAGCGCGCGTTAACGGCAGGAAACCCGCGCCGATGGCGCCGGCGAGCAACCCACGACGTGAAAGCATGACTCAGCTCCGGATATGGCAGCGCATCGGCTCGCCGGTTTGCGTTATATTTTTCTTTATGAGAGCCGCTGACGCCAGTCAATTAGAAATAAATACTACGTATTTGCGTTATCACAAAATATTATTGATCTTGCAGCCATAACTGCTTCATCCACTGCGGCGGAGCCGACGCCGGACGGGGCCGATGACAGTGCGCGGCAGCTCCGCTATCTCGTATCGATGATGTTGGAGAGCCCCCGTTCCGCGCGCGCGCCGGTCGAATTGCTCGACCCCGCGGCCATTGTCGCCGACCTCAAGGAACTGGCCGAGACGCATGCCGGGCGGGAGCGGGAACTGCGCGCCGCCGTCGCGCAGCGCCTCAAAACGTCGCTGACGCAGGCCCGCGCCCAAGCCGAGCAGCTCCTGCTCAAGGACCGCCACGGCCGGCGCTGCGCCGAGCGGCTGTGCTACGTCCAGGACGAGATCATCCGCATCCTGTTCGACTTCGCCCGCCAGGAGCTTTACCGCTCGGCGGTGCCGTCGGAAGCCGAAACCATGGCGGTGGTGGCGACCGGCGGTTACGGCCGCGGCCTGCTGGCGCCCGGCTCCGACATCGATCTGCTTTTTCTCTTGCCTTACAAGCAGACCGCCTGGGGCGAGTCGGTCGCGGAAGCGCTGCTTTACTGTCTGTGGGACATGGGCCTGAAGGTCGGCCATGCCACGCGTTCGGTCAACGAATGCATCCGCCAGGCCAAAGCCGACATGACGATCCGCACCGCGCTTTTGGAATCGCGCTACCTGTTCGGCGACATCAAGCTTTACAACGAGATGACGACACGCTTCGACAAGGAAGTGGCGCAATCAACCGCGCCGGAATTCGTCGCCGCCAAGCTCGCCGAGCGCGAAGAGCGTCACCGCCGCGCCGGCCAATCGCGCTATCTGGTCGAGCCGAACGTCAAGGACGGCAAGGGCGGCTTGCGCGACCTGCATACATTGTTCTGGATCGCCAAATACGTCTATCGCGTGCGCGAGCCGGAGGAATTGATCGCGCGCGGCGTGTTCGACCGCGACGAATACAAGATGTTCCGCCGCTGCGAGGATTTTCTCTGGTCGGTCCGCTGCAACATGCATTTTCTCACCGGCCGCGCCGAGGAGCGGCTGTCGTTCGACATCCAGCGCGATATCGCGGTGCGGCTCGGCTACACCACGCATCCGGGCCTGCGCGACGTCGAACGCTTCATGAAGCATTACTTCCTGACCGCCAAACATGTCGGCGATCTAACCGCGATCCTGTGCGCGGGATTGGAAGACATGCAGGCCAAGCCGGCGCCGGTCCTGAGCCGGATGATCGCGCCGTGGCGTTCGGCGCGGGCGCCGAAGAAGCTCGGCGACACCGACGATTTCGTCGTCGACAATAGCCGCATCAACATCGCGCGTGCCGACGTGTTCAAGCGCGATCCGGTCAATCTGATCCGGCTGTTCTGGCTGGCGCAGAAGCACAATCTGGTGCTCCACCCCGAAGCCATGCGGGTGGCGACACGCTCGCTCAATCTCATCGACAAGGAACTGCGCCAGAACCGGGAGGCGAATCGCCTGTTCCTGGAAATCCTGACGTCGAAGAACGCCGCCGAAATCGTGCTGCGCCGCATGAACGAGGTCGGCGTGCTGGGCGCCTTCGTGCAGTCGTTCGGCCGCATCGTGGCGATGATGCAGTTCAACATGTACCACCACTATACGGTGGACGAGCATCTGTTGCGCTGCATCGGCATCGTCAACGAGATCGAACGCGGCGGCAAGCCGGAATTCGCGCTCGCGACCGAGCTGATGAAGACGATCCAGCCGCAGCACCGCGCCGTGCTTTGCCTGGCGCTGTTCCTGCACGACATAGCCAAGGGCCGGGTCGAGGATCATTCGATCGCCGGCGCGCGCATCGGCCGCCGCCTCGGCCACCGCCTCGGGCTCAGTACCGCCGACACCGAACTGGTCGCCTGGCTGGTCGAAGTGCATCTGGTGATGTCGACGGTGGCGCAATCGCGCGATCTGTCCGACCGCAAGACGATCGAGAATTTCGCCGCGGTGGTGCAATCGCTGGAGCGGCTGAAACTCCTCACCGTCCTCACCACCGCCGACATCCAAGCCGTCGGGCCGGGCGTCTGGAACGGCTGGAAGGCGCAGCTCATTCGCACGCTGTACTATGAAACCGAGCCGGTCCTGACCGGCGGCTTCTCCGAGGTCAACCGCGCCCAGCGCGTGGCCGCGGCGCAGGCCGAATTCCGCGCCCAGTTCCAGGACTGGCCGGCCGACCGACTCACCGCCCATGTCGAACGTCTCTACCCGGCCTATTGGCTCAAGGTCGACCTGCCGCACAAGCTCGCCCATGCGCGCTTCGTGCAGAGCATCGAGACGGCCGGAAAGACGCTCGCCACCAGCGTCGGCTTCGATGCCGCGCGCGGCGTCACCGAGTTGACGATCTTCGCCCCTGACCATCCGTGGCTTTTGTCGATCATCGCCGGCGCCTGCGCGCTCGCCGGCGCCAATATCGTCGACGCCCAGATCTACACCACGACCGACGGCCGCGCGCTCGACACGATTTCCATTTCGCGCGAGTTCGAGCGCGACGAGGACGAGGGCCGCCGCGCCGCGCGGATCGGCGATGCGATCGAAAAAGCGCTGCGCGGCCAGCTCAAATTGCCCGACGTGGTGGCCAAGCGCGCGCCGCCGAAGGGCCGGCTCAAGGCCTTCGCCATCGAGCCCGAAGTCACCATCAATAACCAATGGTCGAACCGCTACACGGTGGTCGAAGTCACCGGCCTCGACCGGCCGGGCCTGCTCTACGAACTGACCACGACGCTGTCCAAGCTCAATCTCAATATCGCCTCCGCCCATGTCGCGACCTTCGGCGAACGCGTGGTCGACGTGTTCTACATCACCGATCTCACCGGCGCCCAGATCGCGACACCGACCCGCCAAGCCGCGATCAAACGCCCGCTGCTCGCTTTGTTCACGGCGCCGGTGGAGACAAAGCCGGCGAAAGAGACCGCGGCGGGGTAGCTTTCCCCTCCCCCTTGTGGGGAGGGGCAGGGGTGGGGGTCGGGAGGCGATACGCAAGCGGTGACAAGTTTCAGAGGCAGCGCAGACAATAGATGAATGATGAGGAACGATATGCCGCGGCCTGGCGGGATCGGCGAAGGCGATTCTGGCTGTTTAGAGTGATGCAAATAGCGCTGATTCCCATGATGATCGGCTTAATCCATCTTTATCGTTCTGAACGTGCCACGTTGCTAAACGCCTCGGTTGTCATTCTGGTACCGCTCGGTCTCTATGTCATTGTTGGGGTGTGGTTGAATCGATTTCGATGCCCCCGTTGTGGCGGTTTGTATTACTGGAATCTGCAATGGAGAGGCTATTTCCAACGGCAGCGAGCTTGGAGGGATTGCCGCCATTGCGGGCTGAAACAGGACGCATCCTACGTCCCGAATCAAAATTCAGATTGAGGTACTAACCAATTTTCTGCAGGTGTAATCGCTGAGTACTACCTCCCGACCCCCCTCCCCACCCTCCCCCACAAGGGGGGAGGGATCAGCTCCAGTAACCCCCCCTTAAACCGCCCGATTTACGATGGATTAAGTGCGTTTACCGCGCTGGGGACGGGTTATGGCGTGGCGAGAGGGACGCAAAGCTGCCGGCCACGCTGAGGGCTTCGATCTGCGGCTGCGGCCGCAGGACCGCATCGGCGGTCCGCCCAAAGGACGAAGCGACTCCCGCTCCGGCAGCTCGCGCCGCAGCAGCCCGAGCCCGCCGCCGCGCGAAAGGCGCAAGCGCAAAGGCGGAGGCAGGCACCGGTCCGGCTTCGGCCGCCTCTTCTATTGGGGTTTCGTGCTGGCGCTGTGGGCCCTGATCGCCGGCATCGGCGCGGTCATTTGGATCGGCATTCATCTGCCCCCAATCCAGTCGCTGGAAATCCCCAAGCGCCCGCCCTCGGTGCTGATCCTCGGCGCCAACGGTGCCACGCTGGCGACGCGGGGCGACATGGGCGGCGCCGCGGTGCCGCTCGGCGAACTGCCGGATTACGTGCCGAGGGCCTTCGTCGCCATCGAGGACCGCCGCTTCTATTCGCATCACGGCGTCGATCCGTTCGGCATCGCCCGCGCGCTGGTCGCCGACATTTTGCGCCGCGGCGCCTCGCAGGGCGGTTCGACCATCACCCAGCAGCTCGCCAAGAATCTGTTTCTCACCCATGAACGCACCGTCACGCGCAAGCTGCAGGAAATCGCGCTCGCGCTCTGGCTCGAGCACAAATATTCGAAGGCGGAGATTCTCGAACTCTATCTCAACCGCGTCTATTTCGGCGCCGGCGCCTACGGCGTCGAAGCCGCGGCGCAGCGCTATTTCGGCAAATCGGCGCGGCAATTGACGCTGCCGGAAGCGGCGATGCTCGCCGGCCTCGTGCAATCGCCGTCGCGGCTCGCGCCGAGCCACAATCCGGACGGCGCACAGCGCCGCGCCGCGGTGGTGATCGCCGACATGGCCGAGCAGAAAATGATCGCGCCGGAGGCCGCCAAGCTCGCGCTCGTCCATCCCGCGCGCGCTATCCAGCCGGCCGGCGCCGGCTCGGTCAATTACGTCGCCGACTGGGTGATGGACGCGGTCGACGACCTGATCGGCAAGTTCGACCAGGACATCGTCGTGCAGACGACGATCGAGCCTGTGCTGCAAGCCGCAGCCGAGCAGGCCCTGGTCGACACGCTCAATCAGAGGGGCGAAAAATTGAACATCGGCCAAGGCGCGCTGGTCGCGATGACGCCCGACGGCGTGGTGCGGGCACTGGTCGGCGGGCGGAACTACGGCGACAGCCAATTCAACCGCGCCATCGACGCCAAGCGCCAGCCCGGCTCGTCGTTCAAGGCCTTCGTCTATCTCACCGCGCTCGAACGCGGGCTCACGCCCGACACGGTGCGCGAAGATGCCCCGATCGCGGTGAAGGGCTGGAAACCGGAAAATTTCGAGCACGACTACGCCGGACCGGTGACGCTGACGCAGGCGCTCGCCAATTCGCTGAACACGGTTTCGGTGCGGCTGACGCTCGAAGTCGGGCCCGAGGCGGTGGTGCGCACCGCCTACCGGCTCGGCATCACCTCGATGCTGGAACCCAACGCTTCGATCGCGCTCGGCACCTCGGAAGTGTCGCCGCTCGAGCTGGTGTCCGCCTATGCCACCTTCGCCAATGGCGGGCTCGCGGTGTCGCCGCATGTCGTCGAGCGCATCCGCACCACCGACGGCAAGCCGCTCTACGACCGCTCGCAACAGCCGCTCGGCCGCATCGTCGACGCCCGCTATATCGCGATGATGAATACGATGCTGCGCCAGACTTTGGTGTCGGGCACCGCGCGCAGCGCCAACCTCCCGGGCTGGCAGGCCGCCGGCAAGACCGGCACCAGCCAGGATTTCCGCGACGCCTGGTTCATCGGCTTCACCGCGCATCTCGTCACCGGCATCTGGCTCGGCAACGACGACAATTCGCCGACCAAAAAGGCGGTCGGCGGCGGCGTGCCGGTCGAGATCTGGAGCCGGTTCATGAGGGTGGCGCACCAGGGCGTGACGCCTGTGGCGTTGCCGGGGCTCGATGGCGGTTGGTTCAATTCGTCGCCGCCGCCGGCATCGATCACGACGCCGTCCGCCAACAATCGCGGCGGCCAACGCGACGATCAACAAGGCAATTCGGGCGGGCTCGACTTCTGGCTGCTCGATAAATTGTTCGGACGGCGCTGACGCAGAGCGGGCGCCGCGTATCACTTCGACGGCGCGCGGAAGGCCGCCGCGTCACCATAGTCCTTGAACTGCGCATAATAAGGATGAGCGCCGATGACGCGGCGCGCGTGTTTTATCGGGCACCAATATTGTTCAGTGCGTCCGGCGATTTCGCGGACATAGGCAATGAGGCCGTTAGCGTAGGAGCAATAGGCGCAATTGAGCTTTTCGAGGGCGTTTAGGTACGCCAGATGGCGACGATCGAATACAAAATAGTCGCCCCGACGCACTTTGGCGATTCCGTATGCCGGGAAGCAGACTGCCTGATAAACCGTGACGAACAGATCGAGTAACAGGAGCGGAAGAATCAGTGAATAGATCACCGGCGCGGTCAGCACCACGAGCGGGTGCGCGCGGAGAATATAGCGCGACAGCTTCGTGCGCAGCTCGCGGTGGCGGCGCAGAATCTCCTCCTCGAAAACCACTCGACCTCTCTCCATGCCGACGCGAAGCTCGGCGCGGCGTTTGGCAAGCTCGGCTTCAAGCTCTGCTTCGAGCGTAGCGATCTTTTCGGTGAGATCGGAGATAGGGGTGCTCATTGGCATTGCTCCTGTCTGACGCAATGTGCCGGTTTTCGGCGCATTTGTCCCAGGATTTACCGCTCGTCTTGCCGGGATCACGGAAATGACAAGAATCCACGGCGCTCCGGGACTTATCGGCGGAATCCCCGAACAATCGGATTAAGAAACAAGCGGCTCGCGCAGCAGCCTTTTCTGCTGGGCGACACACTGAGCGTGCTCGACATTGCCTGGTTCATCTATGCGCACCGGCTTTCGCTCGCCGGATATCCGCTGGGGCGGCTGCATCCGCGCCTCGGCGCCTGGGCCGAAACTCTGCGTGCGCGTCCGGAGTTCGCCAAAGAGATCGCGATGCCGCCGGAAGTCGCGACCCAGCTCGAATTGACGCGCCGCGCGCTGACGCAGGGGGGAAAGACGCTCGAAGCGGTAGCGGGGTTTTAAAGCCCGATTAATTTAAATCGCCGTACCGTTCGTAGACGGCCGCGGCGACGAACTTTTTGCGCCCTTCGCGGCCCGGACTCGTGCCGTGGCTCGAGCACCACGCCGGAAAGGTTTCCGGATCGATGCGAACGCGCAGCACGGGGTGCCCGTAGGCCTTGAGCCCCCGCTCCATCTCCTCGGCCATCTTCAGCCATTCCTTCCAGGCGCCCGGCATCCTGTCGCCGTCGTCGAAAATCTCGAGCGCCGCCGGGTAATCGGCCTCGTCGATCCAATAGACACCGACTGGCGGCGGCGGCCTGTCCTCCAAGCTGGTCATCCCGGTCATCCTGCAAAACCTCCAAGCCGTCCCAACACCCCGACCGAGATCACGGCCCGTTAACTCCCGGCCGCCATTCTGCCGGCACAGTGATTCGTGGAGTGACGTGTGAGCGCAGAAATATACAACTTCAGTGACTATTGCATCGACCATGACGCCGACAGCGAAATCGACCTCGCGA
>Ga0181527_1001417_pt1 | contig 24765 bp, 27 predicted proteins | sample PEATcosm2014_Bin_30_FD_119762 | JGI IMG/M metagenome (GOLD analysis project Ga0181527, IMG submission 119762) | Peatland microbial communities from MTU Mesocosm Facility, Houghton, MI, USA - PEATcosm2014_Bin06_60_metaG | ecosystem: Environmental > Terrestrial > Soil > Wetlands > Peat | place...
ACGATCTGCAGGCAGCCGGTCCACACCACCAGCAGGCCGAAGCCAATGTTGTCGAAGGCGCCCACCTTGGCGTTCTTGATGTAGGGCGGATCGTGCACGAAGCGGCTGATCATGATGACCGCGAGAATGCCGATGGGGATGTTGATGTAAAAGGCGTAGCGCCAGCTCCAGGTATCGGTGAGCCAGCCTCCGAGCGTGGGGCCGAGAACGGGAGCCAGCACGATGCCGAGGCCGTAGGCGGCCATGGACATGGAGCGCTTCTGGATGGGAAAGCTTTCCAGCAGGATGGATTGCGAGAGCGGCTGCAATGCGCCGCCGCCCGCGCCCTGCAGAACGCGCGCCACTAAAATGACAGCCAAGGACGGCGCAGCGCCGCAGAAGAACGACGCGATGGTGAAGAGGATGACGCACGTCAGCAGGAAGCGCTTGCGGCCAAAACGCCGCGCGAACCAGTTCGACGCGGGAAGGATGACGGCGTTCGCTACCAGGTAGCTGGTGAGCACCCAGGTGGCCTCGGAGTTCGAGGCCGAAAGCGAACCGGCAATGTAGGGCAGCGCCACCGAGGCGATGGCGGTGTCAAGTACCTCCATGAAGGTGGGCAGCATGACCGAGAGCGTGACCAGCCACGGGTTGACACCCTGGGTGAGCGGGTAGCGGGCGTGCGCGGCGGCCGTCGTCATAAGGCAGGGACCAAGGGAACAAGGGAACAAGGGACCAAGAAAACCTACCCTTTCAGCTTCTTCATCAGCGCAATCAGCAGACGACTTACGTCAGCGGAGAGCCTTTCGGTCGATTCGTGCGCATTCACTGCGCCGAAGCCAAGGGCCTTTGCGATAATGAGCTGCGTCTGTAATTCGCAGGTCGAACCCCTTGCGTGGCCTAAAGACTGCACATACTCGCCCCTTGTCGATTTTCCGTAACCTTCAGCTATATTGCTGGCAATAGAGACCGAGGCACGCCGCAGTTGATTGCTCAAACCGAATTGCTCTGAAGGCGGAAAGGCGGCCGTCAAACGATAAATTTCCGCAGTCAGATCCACTGCGCGCTGCCAAGCAACCAGATCCTTGAACGATGCTCCCATGCCTCATACCTCACGTTGTCGATCAAGAAGAAAAGCATAGCGCCCTTCAAGGCCTCTCCATGTGACGTGCAGCACGGGCAACCTTGTTCCCTTGTTCCCTCGGTCCCTTGGTCCCTGCTTACTTGACACAATCAGCCTCTCCCTTGATTCTTAACAGTTCCGCTTTATTCAGATTCCTGCCCAGGAGGGCTTCAGGTTTTGCAAGTTCGCGTCTTCTACCACGACAAATGTTTTGACGGAGCTTGTTCAGCATCGCTGTTCACGCGCTTTCATCGCGAGTGCATCGCGAGCGATGCCAATTACGACTATCACGGGCTGGTGCATCGCGCCGGGGCGTTGTTCGATGAAAGCGAATTCGCGGGCGACGAAAACGCCATTGTCGATTTCAAATACTCGGCCTCGCCGCACATCACGTGGTGGTTCGATCACCACCAGTCGGCATTTTTGACGCCGCAGGATCACGAGAATTTTCTCGCCTGCAAGCGCGACCCGGTTTGCGCGGCGCACAAGTTTTTCGATCCCACCTACGTTTCCTGCACCAGTTTTCTGGCCCACATTGCCTCCACGCGCTTCGGCTTCAATACCGCGCCCGTGGCCGACCTGATTCACTGGGCCGACATTGTGGATGGCGCCAAATATGAGAGCCCTGAGGCGGCGGTGGAGATGGCCGCGCCGGCCATGAAGCTCACCCTCATCATCGAGTCGTCGCAGGATCCGCAGTTCATTCCCCGTCTGATTCCGCTGCTCACCGAAATGCCGCTCGAGAAAGTTCTCGAGCAGCCGTTCGTCGCGCCGCTGCTGCCGCCGCTGCTCGAACGCCACCAGCAGGCCCTGGAGCTGATCCGCAGCCGTGCCGAAGAGCGCGACGGGACAATCTTCTTCGACATCACCGATCATCCGCTGGAAGGTTTCAACAAGTTCATCCCGTATTACCTCTATCCCAACGCCACCTACTCGATCGGCCTGTCGAAATCGAGCTTTCGCACCAAGGTAGCCGTGGGATCGAACCCGTGGACCAAGGCCGACCCGGCAAAGATGGTGAACCTGGCCGAAATCTGCGAGCGCTACGGCGGGGGCGGGCATGCGCGCGTGGGCGCCATCAGCTTCCCGCCCGACCAGGAAGCCAAGGCCCGCGTGGCGGCCTCGGAGATTGTGGCGGAATTGCGAAAGGCAGCAAGGGGCCAATAGGGAATCGTGTGAGTGTGAAGTGTGAGTGTGCCGATACTTCACACTCGCACTTCACACTCGCACTTCACACTCACACTCGCTATGCCCGAATATCTTTTCGCTTACGGGACATTGCAGCCCGGCTTCGCGCCTGAGGAAGTGGCGGAAGTGGCGGCAAAGTTGCGGCCCGTGAGCCAGGGTTTCGTCTATGGCGAGATCTATGAGCTCGACGGCTACCCCGGCGTCGTGCCCGATCCCAAATCGAAGAACAGGGTCAGAGGTACGGTTCTGGAGTTGCCGGAGGATGCGGCCGTCCTGCGCCAGATCGACGAGTACGAAGGCTACGATCCCGACGATCCGGAAACCAGTGAATTCGTCCGTGTGCGGCAAGCCGTGGAACTGAGCGGGGGCGGCACTCAGGAGTGCTGGATCTATCGCTACAACCGCGAGCCGGGAACGTAAATGAGCACAGCGAAAAAACCCCGAGAAGGTGTCTTGTATCAGGGCGCGGCTTTACGGCATTTTCGGAAATACTGTGAATTTTTGAGAGTCGTGGATGTGGATTTTTCTTGAGGAAAAATCCACTCTGCAGTCGCGGCTTCGGTCTACGCCATTTCCGAAAATGCTTCCGCCGCGCCGCAAGCCCGCCCAAAGTATTCGGGCTTCAGCCCCTGTGGCTCGCCCATTCACTGTGTCTGGGATTTTCAGTTCGGAAAGATCTGGCTGAGCGAGCCGGTGACCAGCCCGAGATAGAGCACAGCCAGAACATGGAGGCAGGTGACCTGCCCGCACACGCTCCACACGGTGGGACGGTGCTTGAGGACGATGCGGGCCAGCAGACCATCCAGAGGAAGCTGCGCGTAGAGCATCACCTGGGAGAGCGCTTGCCCCATGCCCAAACTGAAATGGAGCTCGCGCTGTTGCGCCACAGCAGACAGGGGAAAGAGGAGCGTTGCGGCCCAGGGCGCGTAGCTGGCGGCGAGATCGCGCAGCAGAGGCGCGTAAAAGCCCAGCAGCACACCCAGGGCGAGCGGCCAGAAGCTGGCCCAATAACGGGTTGAGCGTGCCTGCCGCTCCCTGCGCATCTGCTTGTTGACGGCCGCGATGCGCGCCTTCAAATGCAGCCGCTCCAACTCGGTGGCGATGTAAGCAGGCGAGAGCGCGCCCGCCGGCATTCCCGCACCTTCCGCCGCGAACTGTCTGTTCTCAAGCATTACGAAAGACACTGCCCCTACAACCAACGGGGGATTGATCCAGTGTCAACACCAATCGGGCTCTAATCAACAGAGATTGGGTATTTGGAAGGTTGAATGCATTACCAATTTGAGTTACCTGGGACGGTTTTGGCCCTGGTACCGGAAGGGGAACCGAGTCTCCGAGAAGAACCAAAACAATTGACTTTTGATGGGGTTAGAGTCCGCATGCGAGGGCCGCGCCAGCCTGCAAAACGGGCAAATTCTGGTAACTTGAGCACAAGAAAGTACCTAAAGCCCCAATTCCCCCGCCCGTTTCTTCATCGCCTCAATGCAAAAGCCAATGTGCGCGTCCAGGTCGACGCCCAGCTCCGCCGCTCCCTGCACAATGTCCTCGCGATGCACGCCGCGGGCGAAGGCCTTGTCTTTCATCTTCTTTTTCACGCTGGCAGTTTCCACGTCGGCAATGGCCTTGCTGGGCTTGACGAGGGCGCACGCTGTCAAAAAGCCGGCCAGCTCGTCGCAGGCGAACAGCGCTTTGGCCAAATGCGAGGTGCGGGGGACGCCGGAGTACTGTGCGTGGCCCAGAATGGCCGTGCGCAGCTCCTCCGGCCAGCCCAGCCGCTCCAGTTCGCGCACGCCCACAAAAGGGTGTTCGTTGGCCGTGGGATGGCGCTCGTAGTCGAAGTCGTGAAGCAGGGCCGTGGTGGAGTAAAGCTCGATGAAAGCGGCGCGATCGTCACCCGTAAGGCCAAGCCGCCCGGCTTCCTGCTCCCCGCAGGCCGTCACACATGCCTCCACGGCCAGCGCGTGCTTGCGCAGGCTTTCGCTCGCTGTCCACTCGGTCAGCAGTGCCCAGGCCTGTTCGCGTCCATACGCCGAATTCGTCATTGAACACCTATCCATTGCAATTCTGCGCGTTGCGCGTAGGAAATCTCCAAAAATGTGCGCTGGCGTGGCTCCTCGGTCCCTTGGTCCATCGGTCCCTGTTTTCTTGTTCCCTTGTTCCCTCGGCCCCTTGGTCCCTGTTTACTATTATGGTTCGCGAATCGTCGGGGTTCCTTGGGTCTACCGGGAGATTCTTCGGTTTGTCCCTAAGTTTCTACTTGACAATTATGGTTCACTTCGTTGACAGTAGCACCAATCGCAGTGCAGCACGACTGCCCGGGACGCTCGCTCTGGCGCTCCGCACATGGCCAATGGCTACATCTCTGATCTGCGTGGAAACACGCGAAGTGGTGCGGTGTGAGTACTGCAGGCTGATGCAGTATCGAACCAGCAACTCCCTTTGCAGAAGGTGCCACAAACCCCTCGATTTTGAGGAACTGGCACCATTAGCCCCACAACTGGTGACGAGCCAGCCCGTGCCCAATAGCGGCGACGCCGGGTCGCAGGTGGCGGCACAGGTGCGCGAGCTGCGCCGCGCGCGCCATCTCAGCCAGCGCCAACTGGCGGGACGGATGCTGGTGCCGCGCACCTACATTTCGAAAATCGAAAACGGGAAGGCGATTCCGACACTGGGCTCGCTGGAGCGGCTCGCTCTCGCCCTGGGCGTGGAAGTGCGCCAACTGGTGCGCGACGCCCGCAGCCGCCGCGACGAAGAGGTAGCGGCGATCCTGGGCGATCCCTTCCTGGCCGAAATTGCCCCGCTGCTGCCGCATCTGGACTCGCTGCACCGGACGCTCTTTTTCGGCGCGGTACGGGACGCGGCGACGGGACGGCGGCGCACCGCGTAAAAACAGGGACCAAGGGAACAAGGGAACAAGGGAGAGAGGCAACGACGAACAGTTGCTTGGCCCGATTTCTGATCCTTGTTCCCTGTTCCTTTTTCCTTATCTCCTCTCTGCCTCCTCATCGCCTCAGCGCGTGCATTCTTGTTCCCTCGTTCCCTTGGTCCCTTGGTCCCTGCTCCCCTTCTTTGCAGCACGTCGGCGCTTGTGCTACGGTCAAGATTGTGACTCCCCGGACCCGGCCGAATGTGTAGTGGTCCCGGCCGGAAGCTCGTTCATGCGATGGCCGGCCTCACCTCCACATCCGGCGTGAACTCCGTCGGCGCCACTTCAGGACGCACTTCGGCGCCCGCGTTACACCGGTTCCAGAATTGCTCTACGCGGGAACCGCTGCAGCCCAGTGGCATTTTCCTCAAGAAAATGCCACCTTGCACGCCCTCGACAGGGCACGTGAATTCTGGAACCGGTCTAGAACCCAGAGGCGAGTCCTTGCATCCATCTCCCGCGACAAGCGCCCCCATGACGCGCCCTACGACACGAATCGACGAGCTCACCCCCGAAGAACGCGCCCTGTACGCGACGCTGAAACCGGAGCGCCTGCCCCAGCATGTGGCCATCATCATGGATGGCAACGGCCGCTGGGCCGGACGCCGCTCGCTGAAGCGGTTTGTGGGCCACCAGCAGGGCGCCAGGACCGTGCAGTTTGTCATGGAAACCGCCGCCCGCATCGGCTTGCCCTGGTTGACGCTCTACGCCTTCTCTCTCGAGAACAGTCTGCGCCGGCCGCGCGCCGAGATCAGCTTCCTCATGCGCCTGCTCAAGACTTACCTCGACGACAATCTCGAGCGCATGATGAAAAACAACATCCGCATGCGTTCCATCGGGCGCATCCTCGATTTGCCACCCGACGTGCAGGAGCATCTGCGCGCAGTGGAAGAGGCGACCTCGCGCAACACCGGCACCACGCTCACCCTGGCCCTCAATTACGGCGCCCGCTCCGAGCTGGTAGACGCCTTCCGCCGCCTCGCGGAAGAAATGAAACACAAGCACCTCAACCCCGAGCACATCACCGAAGAGGACATTCACCGCCATCTCTACACGGCGCAAATGCCCGATCCCGATCTGCTCATCCGCACTTCCGGCGAGTTGCGCGTCTCGAACTTCCTGTTGTGGCAGATTGCCTACACCGAAATCTTCGTCACCGAGCGCTACTGGCCCGACTTCCGCGGCATTCACCTGCTCGAAGCCATCGCCGATTTCCAGCGCCGCGAGCGCCGCTACGGCGGCATCGGCGAAGCCTGCGGCGAAGTGGAAGAAGATCCCGAGCAGATGAGGATCGCGGTGAGCTGAGGCCCTTCGGGAAAAGCCCGCGTTCGCTTTTACTCCCATCCAGATTGCACAAAAGCGCCATCCGGCAGGCTCTCCGCCTCCGCAATGGGGCATTTGCCTTTTCCTCTCCGCAGGGCTATCGTGATCGGCAGAAAAATCACTCCATGCCGCATGGGTGCCTGCGCCGGTTCGTAGTGCGCCGGCACATCAGCCTCTTCACAGGGAGAACGCGATGAAGAATGTTCTGGCAAGCATCATTCTTCCGGTTATTTTGTTTTCCTTCGGTCCTCTGGCCGCGGGCCAGACCGCTGCTCCGGGCAGCCTCGACGACCAACTGGTGACCGCCGTCAAAAACGGCGACGCGGCAGCGGTCGAGAAACTGCTGAAGCAGGGCGCGAACATCGAGGCCATGAGCGGCGATGGCGCAACCCCGCTGACCGCCGCAGCCCGTGCCGGCAACACCGATCTTGTGAAGCTGTTGCTGGCCAGGGGCGCCAACATCGAAGGCGTGGACATGGCCAACGACACGGCTCTGGAGAACGCGGCCGACGCAGGCTATCTCGACACCGTGACGCAGTTGCTGGCGATGGGCGCCAACGTCAAAAGCGACGCCTCAGGCGGAGCCGCGCTGATCGCGGCAGCCGACCGCGGCCATCTCGACGTGGTGGCGCTGCTGCTGTCCAAGGGCGCAAATATTGAAGCCAGGGGCATCATGGGCGACACGGCGCTGTTCGATGCCGCCGAAGCGGACCGCATTGACGTTGTGAAGCTGCTGCTCCAGAAGGGCGCAAACATCGAGGCAGCGGACCGCGACGGAGAGACGCCGCTGATCATCGCTGCCGCCAATGACCTTACCGACCTTATCAGCCTGCTTCTGGACAAGGGCGCCAACGTCAATGCCCGGATGGACGACGGCTACACGGCGCTGATGGCTGCGGCAACCCACAGCGAGACCGACAGCTTGAGCCTGCTGCTGGCGCACGGCGCAGACCTTGGAGCCAGGGACAACATCGGGGACACGGCGCTGATGTGCGCGGCCACCGAAGGCGCGGTTCCGCCTGCCGCACTGCTGATCGAGAAGGGCGCCAACGTCAATGATGTTGACGACCGCGGCATGACGGCGCTGATGAATGCGGCCTATGACGACTCCGTGGACGTTGCCGCCCTGCTGCTGGAAAAGGGCGCCAATATCGATGCCAAAGATGACGCCGGGGATACCGCATTGACGATCGCGACCTCCCAGCGGCACACCGGCATGGTGCAACTGCTCCAGGCAAAAGGCGCCCACTGAAGATCGCCTTCGGCCCGCGCCATTCGGCCTTGAAATCCTCCGCAGCCCCTCGATCCCCCGCCCCGGCAGTGTATCCTCAACCCTGGATGAAACGCGTCATTACAGCACTCATTCTGGTTCCGCTGGTTCTGGTTCTGATTTTCCTGGGCCCGCAGTGGCAATGGCTGTTTTCGCTCACCGTGGCCGGGGTGGCCGCGCTGGCCGGGTTGGAGTATTTGGGCCTCACCAAACGCTGCGGAGCCAATCCGCCGCGGATTGCCACTCTGGTTGCGCTTCTGGCCCTCTTTGCCTCGAACTTCCAGTGGCCCGACTCCGATCACCTCCTGGCCACCTTCGGCATCCTGGGCCTTGGCCTGCTGGTCTATTGCACCTTCTTCAAGCCGGTGGATGAAGTCATCGCCGACGCTTCCGCATCCATCTTCTGCCTGCTCTATACCGGGTTGACGCTGCTTGCGCTGCCCGCGCTGCGCGCCGAGCCCAATGGAGCCTCGCTGCTGCTGTTTCTGCTTTTCGTAGTGTGGTCCGGCGACACCTCTGCGTATTACGTGGGCCGCGCCTGGGGCCGGCACAAACTGGCGCCCAAGCTCAGCCCCGGCAAGACTTGGGAGGGCGCAGTCGCCTCCGTGGCTGGAAGCATGCTGATCGCTGCGGCGCTGGTGGGACTGGCAACCCTGCAACAAAAGCCATCGGACGCGCTCCTCTTCAGCTGGCTGGAGCGGGTCTGCCCTGCAGCCATTCTCACCTACCCTGAAGAGCTCTGGTACTGGCTGGTGCTGGCCGCGGTGGTGAATGTGGCCGGGCAAATAGGCGACCTGGCCGAGTCGGCGCTCAAACGTTCGGCGGGAGTGAAAGACTCCGGCGACCTGCTGCCGGGCCATGGCGGCGTGCTCGACCGCATCGACGCTCTGCTGCTCGCTGCCCCGGTGCTGTGGTACGCACAAGTGCTGCACCAGAGGTTCTAAAAGCAGCTTCCAGCTTCTAGCTACTAGCTTCCAGCTTGGTCCTCAAAACCTCCGCTGCATCGCGGTACCCCGGTAGCGTGGCCGATTCATAATGGAGAGAGAGGTTTTTGAAATCCACAAATGTACCCTGCTGCAGGGAAGAGCTAATAGCTAGAAGCTAGAGGCTAGGAGCTGTTTATTGAAACGTCTCGCCATTCTCGGTTCCACCGGTTCCATCGGACAGAGCACTCTCTCCATTGTTGAGCAGTTTCCTCAGCGCTACTCCGTGGCTGCGCTTGCGGCAGGCCGCAACGTCAACGAGGCCTTTCAGCAGGCGGTGCGCTGGCGTCCGCGCATTGTCTCGCTCGCCAACGAAGAACTCGCCGGGCAACTAGCCGCGCGGTTGCGCGAGGCCGGAGTCACGGGCATCGAGGTTGTGCATGGGACCGAGGGCACGATTGCCTGCTCGACCCTGCCCGGAGCCGACTTTGTGGTCTCGGCTATCGTGGGCGTAGCCGGCCTCGAAGCTACTCATGCCGCCATCCTCGCCGGCAAGCCGGTAGGTCTGGCCAACAAGGAGTGCATGGTGGCCGCGGGCGAGATCCTGACCGCCGCGGCGCGCCAGCGCAAGGTGCCCATCCTGCCCATCGACAGCGAGCACAACGCGGTGCACCAGTGCCTGCGCGTGGGCGCGCACAACGAGGTCAAGTTCATCTGGCTCACGGCCTCTGGAGGGCCTTTCCGCCAGCTTTCGCTCGATCAATTTGCCGGCATCACGCCCGAGCAGGCGCTCAAGCATCCCACTTGGGTCATGGGCCGCCGCATCACCATCGATTCGGCCACCATGCTCAACAAGGGGCTGGAGGTGATCGAGGCTTGCCGGCTCTTCGACGTTGCGCCCAGCCAGGTGCGGGTCACCATTCATCCGCAATCCACGGTGCACTCCCTGGTGGAATTTGTCGACGGCTCGATTCTGGCACAGATCTCGGTGACCGACATGCGGCTGCCCATCCTCTACGCCCTGGCATGGCCGGAGCGGCCGCAATCCTCGCTCACGTTCGATCTGGCCGCCCTCAGGCACCTGGATTTCGAGCCGCCCGACTTTGCCCGCTTCCCTTGCCTGCGCCTGGCTTTTGAGGCCGCAGAGAAGGGGGGAACCCACTGTATCGCCCTGAATGCCGCTGACGAAATAGCGGTTGCAGCGTTCCTCGAACGGCGTATTCCGTTTATGGGCATCCCGCGTACAATTGAACAAGTCCTCGCCGCCACCCCGGAGGCGCACCCCACGACCATTGCTGAGGTGCTTGCCGCGGACCGGGAAGCGCGGGAACGGGCCCGGGAGTACCTCGCGTAACCCGATTGAACGCAGGCCGGTAGGCCTCTGACCGTCGGACTTTGCACCATGTTCCGTGCCCCATCCTTTCCGCGTTGTCGCCGCGGCGACCGGAAAGGGTGGGATAGCAGGAACCTCAAAGTACGAATTCGCACGGTCAGAGACTTGGGCCGCGCATTGTCGAAGGAATTGCTGTTCATCTATGCATGAGTTTCTGGTTTCCGCCGCTGCCTTCATCGTCCTTGTCGGTTTGATCGTGATTCTGCACGAGCTGGGCCATTTTGTGGTGGCCAAGCTGTGCGGAGTGCGCGTCGAAGCCTTCTCCTTCGGCTTCGGACCGCGCCTGTTCGGCTTCAAATTCGGCGACACCGACTACAAGGTCTGCCTGCTCCCGCTGGGCGGATTTGTGAAGATGACGGGCGAGAACCCCACCGAGGAATCGGCCGACGAAATTGCCTCCGATCCCGCGGCCTTCACCGCGAAACCCCGCTGGCAGCGGATGCTCATCGGGCTGGCCGGCCCGGTGGTGAACTTTCTCCTGGCCCTGGTGCTGATGTTCTTCTATTACGCCCTCTTCAACGAGGTGCCATCGGTCACCGTGAAGAACACCGTCGTGGAGTGGGTAACTCCCGGTTCGGCTGCCGCCGATGCCGGGTTCCAGACCGGCGATATCGTGCGCAGCTTCGGCGGCGTTGCCAATCCCACCTGGGAGCCGCAGGTCTACGAACAGATCAAGCTCAGCCCCGGCCAGTATGTTCCCGTGGTCGTGGACCGCGGCGGCCAAACGCTCACTCTGTCGCTCCACGTGCCCATGGCGGCCAAGGCCGAGGACTTTGGCATCGGCGACACCGGCATCCAACCGCAGTACTTTCCGGGCCCCATCAAGGTGGCCCAGGTGCAGCCGGACTTCCCGGCACAACGCGCAGGCCTGCGCACCGGCGACGAGATTGAAGCCATCGACGGCCACGCCTTCCATTCGATCTATACGTTGCTCGCCTATATGCAATGGGAAAAGGGCAAGCCCATGACGCTCACGTTGCTGCGCGACGGCGTCACCGTGCAGATTACGGCCACGCCCGCGAACGTGGACGGCACATGGAAACTGGGCTTTGGCTATGTGCAGCCTCCCATGCGCGACGATCCCCTGCCGTTTTTTGCGGCGTCGAAGAAGTCCCTGGTCTTCTTCCGAAACAACTCCATGATCGTGGCCGAAGTGCTGAGCCGGTTGTTTACGCACCGGCTTTCTGTCTCGCAGCTCATGGGGCCTGTCGGCATCGCCAAAGTAGCAGGCGAAGCCGCGGAGATGAACGGCTGGATGCCGAAGTTCGATCTGGCCAGCGAGATCAGCCTGCAACTCGGCATCCTCAACCTCCTTCCCTTCCCCATTCTCGACGGCGGCATGATTCTGCTGCTGCTGATTGAGAGTTTTCTGCGCCGCGACATCAGCCTGGCCATCAAGGAGCGCATCTACACCGCGGCCTTTGTGGTGCTGATGGCCTTCTTTGCCTTCGTCCTCTTCAACGATGTGAGCCGGCTGGGACTGTTCGCGCACATCAAGCCGTGAGAACAGGGATCAGGTTTCAGGTTTCAGGTTTCAGAAAAACCTTGGCGCGACCGCTGCAGCTGACCCCTGAAACCTGACACCTGAAACCTCGGAGAACCCATGCCCGTCACCACCCAAGTCCGCGTGCGCTACGCCGAAACCGACCAGATGGGCATTGTCTACTATGCCAACTACCTGGTCTGGTTTGAGCTGGGCCGCGTAGAGTTGCTGCGCTCGCTGGGCCTCGCCTACAGCCGCCTCGAAACCGATCACGGCTGCATTCTGCCGGTCATCGAGGCGCGCTGCCGCTATCGCTCTCCGGCGCGTTACGACGATGAGATTCTCATCGAGACGCGGCCCGCAATGATGCGCGGCACAGTGCTCAGATTTTCCTACCGCATTCTGCGCAAAGGCCACGACGGCGATGAGAACACGCTGTTGGCGGAAGGCGAAACCGTGCACGTGGTCTGCGACGATCAGTTGCAGCGCAAGCCGCTACCCGAGCGCTACGCCGAGGCCCTGCGTCAGTTGATGGCGGAGAGCTAGCGCACCGCTGATTCGCCGGCGGCTAGCCGATCTCAATCCCGGAAGACGGAAACTTAAGCTGCTGCTCGCTGGACTGGCGCTCCGCGCGGTATCTCCGGCAGGCTTCAATCTCTTCAGGAATGAGAACCCGGTAGAGCGTGCCATCGCGGTTGGGTTCGTCCTCTTTGCGAATCGCGCCGATCGCCTCGAGAGCGCGCAGCGTGTCCTGCACCTTGCCCAGCGAAACCGGATTCTCTTCAGCCTGGGAGTAGGAAGACTTCACAACCGCCGTGCGCAAGTGGCGCGTGCTGACGCGCAAATGCGGGTCGCCGTCCCTGGCAATGGAGTGGCGGAAGAGGAACCAGTAAAACGCCGCGTCGTAGGGCGTAAGAAGCGGCTGCAGATCGTCGACGATCTGCTGGATGATGGCTGACAGTTCGAGCGCGGAGAGGTCGCGCCCGCCGGATGCAAGCGCGCTGGGTTCCGCTTCAAGCTCATTCAGGAGTTGGCGTATCTTCTCAATCCGCTGATTCATGTTGCACAGAATTCTACGCCGAATTTACGGGCGTGGGCGCGAATTTGCGCCGCTCAGCGCAGCACCACGGCCATGGCGAAGCCGTCGAGGCCCTTGACGCCGACCGTCTGCAGGGCCACGGCGCTCAGGCGCGGATGCGCGGCCATCATTTCCAGACACCGCCGCGTGCCGCGGATGTCTGCCTTGGCGCTTTGGGCTTCAATCACCGCGCCGTGGCGCGCCACGTTATCCACCACAATCACCGTACCGCGCCGCGAGAGCTTGAACGCCCATTCAAGATACTGCGGATTGCTTTCCTTGTCGGCGTCGATAAAGATCAAATCGAACGGACCCGCGCCCGAGGCTTTGAGGTCAGGCAGGCTCTTGAGCGCCGGCTCCACGCGGATCTCGACACGGCGAAGCAGTCCGGCACAGCGCAGATTGGCGTGCGCGACCTCCGCGTGGCGAGGCTCAAACTCGAGCGAAACGATGCGGCCGCCTTTGGGCAATGCGCGCGCCATCCAGATCGTGGAGTAGCCGCCGAGCGTGCCGATCTCGAGCACGCGTTTGGCCTGCGTCATCTTGACCAGCACGTGCAGAAACTTGCCTTGCAGCGGGGAGACGTCAATGGCGGGCAGACGGGCCGCGCGATTTGCCTTGATCGCAGCATCCAGATGCTCGTCATGCGCAGCAAACAGATCGCCGAAATAGCGATCGACCGCTTTCCAGCGTGATGGGGAGTCTTTTCTCATTGGAAGTATCAGTTTGTAGCTGTCTGCTGTTAGCTCTCAGCTGTTCCCTCGCTTACTTGTTTCCTTGTTCCCTCGGTCCCTTGTCCCCTTGTTCCCTGTCTCTCTCACTTCTCCCGCGCCACCACAAAGTCAGGTACCCAGAGCAGGGCGCGCTTGTACTCGGACTCGGCGAGCGGGGCCAGCGCCTGGCGCGATTGCTCGGCGTAGCGATCGGCAGCGGCCATCGCATATTCGACAGACCCGTTGCGCACCAGGGTCTCCCGAATCTGCTGGCGGCTGACGTTTTCAAAGCTGCGGTCGTCGAGAACGCGGCGGATGGCCTTGCGATCGGCGGCGGTGCCATGGTCGGCAGCATGAATCACTGCCAGCGTGGCCTTGCCTTCGCGCAAATCGCTGGCCACAGGCTTACCCAGCACCTCTTCGGTGGCCGTCAGGTCCAGCACGTCGTCGACGATCTGGAAGGCCAGGCCCACGGCGCGGCCGAATGTGGCCAGTTGCGTCTCCTCCGCTTCCGTGGCCCCGGCCAGCACCGCGCCCAGGCGCATCGAAACCGAAAACAGGCACGCGGTCTTGCGGAAGATGAGGTCGTAGTACTCAGCCTCGGAGACGGATTTGCCGAGTTTTTGAATCTGCAGAAGCTCGCCCTCGACCATCTGCTGCGTGAGGCCGATGAGCAAGTCGAGGACGCGCAGGTTGCGTTCTTCGAGCGCTACCTTGAAGGCCTGCATGTAGAGCCAGTCGCCGGCCAGCACGCATTTTTCGTTGCCCCAGGTGGTGTTGGCGGAGGGACGGCCGCGGCGCGTGTCGGCGCCGTCGATGATGTCGTCGTGGACCAGCGTGGCCGTGTGCAGCATCTCCACCACCGCGCCCAGCCGTACGGCGCCGTGGCCTGTGTAACCGAGTTGATGCGCCGCCAGCAGCAGCAGCGACGGCCGGATGCGCTTGCCGCCGCCCTCGCGCAGGTACTCGGCAATCTCCGTGATGGTGCTGACGCTGGATGCCGCGTCGCGGCCCAGTTCCTGCTCTACCGCAACCAGGTCTTCGCGCAGAAGCTCGAAGACTTCTCTCGCCGCGGCTATGGTCAGTGTGCTCAAAGCTCTCCGATTCTAGAACATTTCGAGAAGAACGCGCGACTCGTGCCGCTTAAGGGCTTGTTAACAGGCCCTGGCTCAAAAGGTGCGGTAGTTGGTGAACTGCAACTCCAGGCCTAAATCTTTGCCACGCAGCATGGCAATAATGGCCTGCAACTCATCGCGATCCTTACTTGAGATTCGCACCGAGTCGCCCTGGATGCTGGCTTGCGCCTTCTTTTTCGAATCCTTTACCAGACGCACGATCTCCTTGGCCTTCTCCACGGGAATGCCCTGCTGCAGGCTGATCTTCTGGCGCACGCTCTGCCCGGCGGCCGGCTCAATTTTGCCGTAGCTGAGGTTCTTGAGCGAGACGCCGCGCTTGACCAGCTTCTGGCAAAGGATGTCCTTCACCGCTTCCAGCTTGTATTCGTTGGCCGAGGCGAGCTGAATGCTGTCGTTGCCCTCGAGGGTGACCTCGGAGTGCGAGTCCTTGAGGTCGAAGCGCTGGCGAATCTCCTTGACCGCCTGATCGATGGCGTTACGCGCCTCCTGAATGTCCACTTTGCTGACAATGTCGAATGAGTTTTCGTGAGCCATGTTTCTATCCTCAAACCCCGGAAAGCGCCGTTGCCGGCTGTGCCTCTATCAGTGTCCCACGTCCGGGCGAAGCTGAAAAAGCCGGTTGAAGTTTTTCGTGGTCGCGGCGGCTATCTCGGCCTCGGAGACGTTCAGCAGCCCGGCCAGGGTGCGGGCCGTCTGGGTGACAAAAGCGGGTTCATTGCGCTGGCCGCGCAGGGGTGCAGGCGCGAGCCAGGGCGCGTCGGTTTCGACGAGTACTCCGTCCAGCGGCATGCGCGCGGCCACCTCGCGCAGCGGCTGCGCCTTGGGGTAGGTGAGATTGCCCGCAAAGGAAACCAGAAATCCCATGTCGAGCGAGCGCCGCGCCTGCTCCCAGCCGGCGCCGAAACAGTGCATGATGCCACCCAGTCCGGTTCTCCCCCAATGCTCCTCCAAAACCAGGAAAAGATCCTCCCAGGCATCCGTCGATTCATTGCTCCCGCGGCAGTGGATGAGGATGGGCCGCTGGCGCGCGGCAGCGATTTCGAGCTGGCGGATCAGGCCCTGCCGCTGCACGTCCTGGGGCGCGCCCTCGTGGTAGTAGTCGAGGCCGATCTCACCGCAGGCAATGACTTCGGGCTCGGCAAGAAGCGCGGCCAGCCTAGCGAGAGCTTCCTCGTCGGCTGCGATGGTGCTGTGCGGGTAGATGCCCGCGCTCGCATAAAGCGGCGGCAGATTCGCCCCATTCTCTCGTCGTCCGTTGAACTGGCGGCAGAGATCGAGCGCCTGGTGCATTTCCGCCGGGCCCTCGCCGATGCCGATGGAGAGCACCGCGCCCACACCCGCTTCCCATGCGCGCCTGAGCATGGCCTCGCGATCGCCCGCGTAGCGCGGACTATCCAGGTGAGCATGGGAATCGATCAGCAAACCAGCCTCTTGTGCGGTATAGGGAGTGGGTGCGGCATCTGGATTCAGTGTAACGGGCGGGAAGGAACGCGCAAACCGCGCCGCGCCCCGCTCCGCTCGTCTACCATCGGTAGCAGATGCCGCAGAAACCCAAGCTCGGACAAAACCTGCTCGTAGACGCGCACGCCGTCGCGCGCATTGTGGCCGCACTGGGCGATCTCTCCGGGCGCACGGTGGTGGAGATTGGCCCCGGACGCGGCGCAATCACCGGCGCGCTGGCGGCGCGGGCCGGACGCGTGGTGGCAATCGAGCTCGACCGTGACTTTGCCGCGGGATTGCGCGGTCAATTTGACCCCCAGCACGTGACGCCGGGACGTGTGAACATCGTCGAGCAGGATGTGTTGCAGTTCGATTTTGCGGCGGCGGCAGCCGAAGCCGGGGAGCGGCTGCGCGTGGTCGGCAATCTGCCGTATTACATCACCTCGCCGATTCTGCTCAAGTTGGCGGCCAGCCACGCCGCGCTGGATGTGGCCGTGCTGATGGTGCAGCGCGAAGTTGCGGAGCGCGTGACGGCTGCCCCGGGCTCGCGGGACTATGGGCTGCTCTCGGTCACGGTGCAGATGTACGGGCCAGCCGAGCAGCTATTTACGCTGCCGCCATCGGCATTTTCGCCGCTGCCCAAGGTGCATTCCACGGTTTTTCGCTGGCGGTTTGCGCCGCGCTTCGCGGAGCTGGGCGTTGACGAGAGTGGTTTCTTGCGCTTCCTGCGCCAGGCCTTTGCGCAAAAGCGCAAGACGCTCAACAATAATCTGCGCGCCGCTGGCGTTGCGCCTGCGGTCGCGGCCACTGCGCTCGCGAGCGCGGGCATCGCTGCCCAGGCTCGCGCCGAGGCCGTGCCCATTGAAGCGCTGGCGGCGTTATGGCGTGCGCTCGGAGGTAGCGCCGGTCTCCAGACCGGCTGTAGTGCGGGTCTCCAGACCCGCACCGAGGGGAAGGCGATTACGAAATCATGAAGTCTAAGCGAATGACTGGGAGGATGCGATGAAACGAACGATATTTGCTGCAATCGCGCTGCTGGGGATTTTGGTGACCGCTGCCGCCACGGCGCAGGAGCCCAAACCCGTGAAGGGGCAAGGCTGCGTGGCGGCCGGCGTAGAGGCCAGTTGCCTGGTGGTGAAGGACGTCGAGACTGGCGTTCTGTACAACCTCTTTTTCAAGGGGACGAAGCCTGCCGTCGGTACAGGCATCGAGTTCACGGGCGTTCCGCGCGACATGATGACAATCTGCATGCAGGGCAAGCCGCTCGAAGTATCCAATTGGTCGCGCGTGGATTCGCTCAAGTGCCCTTCAAACCCGGCGCCGAAGCCGTAAATACGGGCTGGGAACCGGGGTGCGGCCAGACCTGGGCTGCGTAAGCGGGCCGCGGCGGGTTTCCTGCTCGCAGCCTTGCGCGTAAGCTATCAAGAGGAATGGCAAGTCCGGTTCTAAGCCGCATTTTGCCAGAATTCCCGAAGCCCAAAGGCTCTCCCGCGCATCATGTTGAGAAGGAAGCGATGAATCCGGTCAGCGAACAGGCCCGACATACCACCTTTCAAGAGACGCTGCAGAGCGCGCGCCGAACCATGCTCATGAGCGAGATCCTCAAGATTGCGGGGGACAGCTTCCGGGCCAGCAAGACGCGCTTCGCGCTCACCGCTCTGGGCATGGTCATCGGCACGGCTTCGGTGATTCTGGTCGTCACCATCGGTCTCACGGGCAAGCAGTATGTTCTCGGGCTATTGCAGAAGATCGGCACCAACCAGGTGGAAGTGGAGTACGCGGGCGGAGGCGCAACCCCGGCGGAGCGCGCCCGCTATACCGATTACCTGACGCAGGACGACGAAAAGGCCGTGGACCAGCAGGTGCCCGGCATCATGTACTCCTCGCCCGTGCTGGAGATGCACAACCGCGTCAGCTTTCCCGGCGGCGTCCAAAAGGACACGGCAGTGCTGGGCGTGAATTCTCAGTACCAGTTCATCCGCAACCTGATTGTGACCGACGGGCGCTTCTTCGATGACACCGACGATACCATGCACATCAAGTGCGCCGTAGTGAGCCTGTATTTTGCGCGGGAGCGATACGGCAGTTCGGATGCAGCTATCGGCCAAACCTTTCAGATTCTCGGCATTCCCTTCACCATCATCGGCGTCTTCGAGGAGAGCGTTTCGGACTTCGGCTTTTCAGAAATCACCGATGAAACTATCCTGGTGCCTTATTCGGTGGCGCGCTACTTTACCGGAACTGAGCGCGTGAACCAGATCTACTTTTCCATGCAGAGCATGGACGAGGTGAACGACGCCTCAAAAGAAATTGTGCGCGTGATTGGCCTGCGCCACCGCAAGAACTCGGTTTACAAGACGCAGACGCTCACCGACCTGCTGGTGACGGCGGCCAAGATTATGAATGCGTTGACGGTGATGCTGGTGCTGGTGGCCTCGGTCACGCTGGCCGTGGGCGGCGTGGGCATTATGAACATCATGCTGGCCACCGTGCGCGCGCGCATCCGCGAGATCGGCATTCGCAAAGCGCTGGGGGCCACGTATCGCGAGATCAAATTGCAATTCCTCACTGAAGCTGTGCTCATTTCGCTCACTGGCGGCGTGGTGGGCAGTATTGCCGGCCTCGCCTTGCCGCTTTCCGTCCGCTTTTTCACCGAATACGAATTTCCCATCTCGTGGCTTTCCGTGCTGATTGCCATGGCAGCGGCAACCGCGGTCGGCGTCGTCTTCGGCACCGTTCCCGCCACGCGCGCGGCGCAAATGGATCCCGTGGATGCCCTCAAATATGAATGATCCCGACCATGGATAACATCGAGCGTCCCGAGGCCGGCCAGAAGCCTGCGACCGGCGATGAACCCGCGCAGGGCCCCAACCTCATTCTTCTCTACAGCCTGATTGCACTGGCGCTGGCAGTGGCCATCGGCCTGGCTGCGTTGATGGTGCTGCCGTTTTACATGCATCGATAGCCGCCGCGCGATTTAGCTGAGCGGCGATTCCGCTTCCCAATTCCTCACACAGTCTCACAGGATCGCAGAAACTGTGGGACTGTGAGAATTTTTCTCGTAAGTTGTTGATTTTGCTGTGATTTCCTTGCCTCACAGTTTCACAGATCGGTTTGCCGCAGGGGTTGCCGGGGTGCGTGGATCGTGGTTCGTGATCACCTGACCGGGGGAGGGGGGGGGGGGGGGGGTGCAGGGAGTGGTACGGACCGGGCAGATACCTGACATTTTGAACCGGAGACATCCCTGACATTTTGAACCGGGGACATACTTGACACTCTGGACCCGAGATGGTTCTGGCTGCACATGACTAGATTGTGCGCCAAAGCAGCGTAATGATATGCAAAAGGCCGGGGAGAAATTTTCGGATCGGGGATGGTGGGTTGGGTTGCGTGTGGAGTGCGTGTTTCCGAGAAATCTTCCTGATTCTAAGATGGTTATTCTATATACTATACCCCGGTATGGTATCAATGAATCTTCTTTATTCATGCTCTTTCACCCGTGGGCTGGTTTTCCGGGAATCGAATACCAGTTCTACGGTAGCGGGAAGGCGAGAAATCATCGGCGGGACCAGCGACAATCTATTCATAGCCCGTTCCTGGACGCTGCGGCGTTTGCCGGGACCGATCCTGCTAGATCGTGCGCTTCTTCCTGCCAATTGAGGTCCGGAGTCTCCCCGGTCCCCAAGAGCGAGGGACCGGGGGCACCCTCGGTGTGGTTCTTGGGGCGTCGAGACCGAGGCCACCCGCCACCTATGAAGGATGTTGGCAGCCCGCGCTGCCCAAGGCGGCCGGTACGGACACCGTTCATTGCGCCCAAACTATTCCAATCACATCTTCGATGAAGCTCGATGCCTTTTTAATCCCAGGGGAATATTTCGTGGGATGCCCGCAGCGATTTCGCAGGTCAAGAGCTTCTCCGAGAGTTGTTTTCTCCCCCTTGTCAAGAATTCCCAGCTCTTGGAGGGCCAGCAACATGGTTGCATCACGGATATACGCGAAGTCTTCGAGCTTGTTCACCAACCGAGCTTTCGGATCGTGCTTGGCTACGGCTGAGTTGAGGATTGCGTGATGCTTGGTGAAGGCCAACTCTTGCAGGGTCCGAATGGCACCGGTCCAGAGGAACACGATCGCGGCGCGGAGCGCGCCTCCGCTCAAGCATTTGATTGACTCTAGGACGTAGTCGCGGATGACTTGATCGCTGATCTTGGCTGCTAAGGCCTCAAGGGTTGCCACATCGTGCTCAAGGTCGGGCTCCGAAATGGGCAAGTTCAGCTTCTTTCTGATATGTTTCTCTCCGGTGGTGGTCAGCCGCCAAAGCCGGCGCTTGCCGGCTGCCCCGACGCTGTCGACTAATTCCGCACTCTTGCTCAATACGTCCGCGACGTTGATCTTCGATGCCTTCGGCGCCCTGGCGCGAACGAGTCTGTTGCGGACCTCCTCGACCGTGAGGGCGGCGCTGCCCTCGTAATGCTCTTCGTAATAGAGCACCGCGATGCACAGGTCTCGTTGGGGACCTCCCGCCAGGGGCGCGAGGAATTCGGCGAGCGTCATGACTCACTGCCTTGGGCGGGCCTCTTTTTCGTCCCCTTTGCCACCTCGTAAGTCTTCTTGAAATAGAGCTCACCCGGGACAGTAGGCTTGAACTCGCTTCTGCCGGTGTGCTGGAAAAGCGCCTTCCCTTCGCGCTGGGCCTGTTTCAATGTCATGTCGAGGCTGCTTGGGACCGTAAGCCCCACGGAATCGGCAATTTCTCGCATCTCATCGAGCTTGAAAGGTTGCGCCCCATACTGGCTGTAAAGCCAGGCTGCAATGAGAATGGCATTTTCGGAGGGTCTCCCGTCCGGGTATCTGCCGAATAATTCCGTCATCTGCAGGTCGGATTCTTCGCCTTCGCCCGCACCCGCCCCCGCAGGCGGCTTGCCATCGGCCGTGTGGGGTTGTCCGGTGACGTAGCCCGCGAGGAGCGAGAGCGCTCCCTCGCGAATAGCAGGATCGAGCTTTTCAATTACTTCATTAACTTCCTTCAAGCGCTTGACTCGCTCGTGAAATGCGCTGCTTTCCATTACACCACCTCCGCCCCATCGGGCTTCTAACGTTTGCTCGTCTGCGCAGCCGGGAGGCCGTCTAGGAACTGTTCGACCTTGTGCGGGAGTGCGCGATAGATTCCTGACCGGGGCGACTGGGCGAACTTCTCTTCAATCGCGTCCTTTCCGCGGGCCCGCACTTGGTTGGCGGGCAGCCCCGTGGACTTAGTTATCTCGGCCACACTCACCTCGGGTGAAATTGCAGGGTCCATTTCAGCGCCGATCACCCTCGCCGCGAGCGTCAGCTTAACCTGATCCTTCCCAGGGAGCCGTGTATTTCTGATCTCGACGCGTCCGTCCTTGTCGATCCTGCAGTGGGCCAACGCCTTGGCCACAACTGGCTCGAGGCGGGATTTTAGGACGTCCTCATCGACGATGAACTGCTTCTTAAGTTCCTCTATGCCCATGGGGTATTGCTCCTTTCTGAGAATATTCCCACAGTCACAGAGCGTTGTCAAGACAATTGCTCTAATTAAATAACATGTACAGGTACGTATGCGGTGGCGCGCCGGCCAATCTCCCGCACTGGTGGTTTCGCCTGGGGTGCCATCCCGACGAAGGCATCTGCCGATTTTGCTACTAGAATGCAGTGTCCGCATACAGCTGGTCGTTGTCATCTCGCGCATAATCGCAGATTTCCTGCGTATTATCGTGATTTCAGCCGAACGACGTGTCGGCGCACCGAGCGAATCCGGTGAGTTCTTGCCCGAGACAAGTTCGTCCCGTCGGCGCTACGGGGTCTGATCTTGGGTGCGGAGCGGTTCCCTTCGCATCTTGTCCGGAGCACATTATTTTGACATTGATATTGTGCGTCATACTATATATAAGTTTCCATAAGTATTTAATAACAAATATTATGCAATCAACATTCTAAGTACCTGTATGTTTGGGACGCGATCTGGTGTTCCATCTGCGCTGGCGGTTTCGCCGGGGGTGCCGTCCCGACGAAGGCGTCTGTCGATTTTGCTACTAGAATGCAGTGTCCGCATACAGCTGGTCGTTGTCATCTTGCGCAGAATCGCAGATTTTCGGCGTATTATCGTGATTTCAGCCAAACGACGTGTCGGCGCACCGGGCGAATCCGGTGTGTTCTTGCCCGAGACAAGTTCGTCCCGTCGGCGCTACCGGGTCGGGTTTTGGGTGCGGGGTGTAAAGCGTGACGTCCTCGGGTGCATACACCATGTTTGGAAACGAAAAACCCAACTCTTGCCGGGTTCCGGGTGATCCAAGTCTCGACCTTGAGGCCTGGGAAAGCACGAGAGCTTCGGTCGGCTGCATTACTCCTGATATGTCTTAGTGCATGTCGGCTTGTGGTGATCTTTGCCAGTGTGAACGCTCCGGGGGATGGGAGATTGCGGGCGCGCTTGCGTTTCGGAGCCGCTTTCCCAGGGCTGACGCCCTGGGCTATTTTCGGCTCTCCCTCCGGGAGAGGAAACATTGATGTTTGGAAGATGGTTGGGCGGTTTGCGGCACCCTTCGGCTGCGCTCAGGGCAGGCTTTGATGCAATGCCCTTTCAAAGTAGTTTCAAACTGACCCACTGCCTGACTTTCAACAAGCGCAGCGATGCGGAGAAGAAGGCATATTGGGACTGGCGGCACAGCCAGCACTGAGCAGGGGCCAGGGTTCGGGGTTCAGGGGACAGGGGTCAGGGGTCAGGGGTCAGGTTTCAGTTGTCGTTGGGACGTGGCTCGTTTTGGTGTTGCTGACCGGGGCATCGCTGCTGGCGGCGTGGGCGAGGATGCCCGCGCTACAGCCGGCCGGGAGGCCGGCGCTACCTGGTGCTCTCAGCCCGCTCGACGATGAGCGCCGGTATGCCGTCGACGATGGGGTACCTGCGACTGCAAGCGGCGCATATGAGGCGCAAACCCTCCAAGCGTAGATCCCCCTGGCAGGCTGGGCAGGCGAGCTGGGCGAGAATCGATGCGTCGAATTCAAGTGGGGTCGCAGACATGGCGTGTGCCGTTTCAGATGTCAGGTTCCAGGTGTCGGGCTTCAGGTTCCAGGTTTCAGGTGTCAGCAGTTCTCTGCTCCCCGGTTCCTGCTTTCTTGTTCCCTCGGTCCCTTGTTCCCTTGTTCCCTGTCTTTACTGAATGATCGCGCCGGGGCTTTTGCCATGATCGGGGCGGGTCCCGGGCCGGCCGGCAAATGCCTGCGCCATGCGCTCGATGGCGCCGGAGCGCGAGAACTCGTGCGCCACGCGGATGCCGTTGTAGATGGCGACGTCGTTCGAGGAGCCGTGGCCGATGATGCAGACGCCACGCACCCCCAGGAGCGGCGCGCCACCGTATTCGGTGTAGTCGAGACGGCGGCGAAAGTCATTGAAGGCGCGGCGCGAAAGCAGCGCGCCCACCTGCGCCGTGACGGTTTTATTGAGCGATGCCCGCAGCACGTCGCGCACGAAACGGCCGATGCCTTCGCTGGTCTTGAGCGCCACGTTGCCCACGAATCCGTCGCAGACGATCACATCGGCATTGCCATTGAAAATGTCGCGGCCCTCCACGTTGCCGATGAAGTGGATGGGCAGGGCCTTGAGCAGGGGCAGCGCCTCGCGGGTGAGCTCGTTGCCCTTGGATTCCTCTTCGCCGATGGAGAGCAGGCCCACGCGGGGCTTGGCGATCTTGAAAACGCTGCGGGCGTACATCTCGCCCATCACGGCAAATTGCTCGAGGTTCTGCGCTTTGCAATCGACATTTGCGCCCACGTCGAGAAGCACGCATGGGTTGCCTTTTGAGGTGGGCATGGGCGTGGCCAGGGCCGGGCGGTCTACGCCGGGCAGCGCGCCCAGCACCATTTTCGCCGTGGCCATCGCCGCGCCGGTGTTGCCGGCGGTTACGAAGCCTGCCGCCTTGCCCTCGCGCACCAGCTTCAGGCCGACGCGCAACGAGCTGTCGCGCTTGGCGCGCACCGCGTGCGCGGCTTTCTCGTCCATCCCAATCCGCTCGGAGGCGTGGTGGATGACGATGGGCAGGTCCTCGTCTCCGAGGTGCTCGTCGAGCAGGTCGCGGAGCTCCGGCTCGGGTCCGATCAGATGCACCCGGACGGGCAGAGCCCGGCAGGCGAGAATAGCCCCGCGAATCTCCGGCTCGGGAGCCTTATCGGAACCAACTGCGTCGAGCGCGATGTCGGTAAGCATTTGAATTGAAATCTACTTGGCTTCTTTCACATCCAGCACGGCACGGCCCTTGTACGCTCCGCACTTGGTGCAGGCGCGATGGGGCAGCTTCTTTTCGTGGCAGTTGGGGCACTCAGAGAGCCCGACCGCGGTAAGAAAGTCGTGGGAGCGGCGGAGGGCGGTGCGGCGCGTAGAGTGGCGCCTTTTCGGATTCGGCATGACGTATTTCCTCTGACTGACCGTTGCCTCTTAGTTGCATTAGGCAGGGTCCGTTCAAAAATGGCCTTGGCTTTCAGCCATTCGCTTCCACCTCAACCCATGGCAGGCAAGAACTGTCGCACACGCAGGGATGAGCTAAAAGCTAGAAGCTAAAAGCTAAAGGCTGCTTTTTCAGGACTTGATCCGGCTGCGCAAATCGGTCAACGCCTCCCAGCGGGGGTCACTCGGTCCCTCATCGCAGGAACAGGGCTGAAGGTTGCGATTGGCTCCACAGCGCGGGCAAAGTCCCTTGCAGTCGGGCTTGCACAGCGTTCTGACCGGCAGGGACAAAAGCACCTGCTCGCGCAGCACATCTTCAAGCAACAGACTGTCTC
>Ga0181527_1001418_pt1 | contig 24738 bp, 23 predicted proteins | sample PEATcosm2014_Bin_30_FD_119762 | JGI IMG/M metagenome (GOLD analysis project Ga0181527, IMG submission 119762) | Peatland microbial communities from MTU Mesocosm Facility, Houghton, MI, USA - PEATcosm2014_Bin06_60_metaG | ecosystem: Environmental > Terrestrial > Soil > Wetlands > Peat | place...
CCGATATACGGCGGCTTCAGGTGAGTCATCAGCGCCGCCTGCAGTCCCGACCGCATCATGACGTCGGTCGGGTTGACGGTCGTAGCGACGACCCTGACGACGACCTCGCCCGATTTCGGGACCGGGTCCGGGAACTCCGTGATCTGGAGGACCTCCGGGCCTCCGAATTCATTGAACGCAATCGCGCGCATTTCCCCTCCCGCCAATCGTTCCGCGCCAGCGAATGCGCTCCTGGAAATAGCTGGGCGAGCAAGGCTTGGGCGCCGCGGCGCGGCGCTCCGGAGGCGCGCTGAATTTCAGCCATTTTCTGATGCTGCGCGGACCAAAACCGGTTTCCCGAGCGATGTCGCCGATTGAGTTGCCGGCGTCGCGCAGAGTGCGGATTTGATCAAAGATGGCTTGCCTCGAGCGACGATGCGCCTTCTTGGCAAGGCGTCGATGCTCCGCCACATCGCGTCGGCCACCTGGGCCATATGCAATTGCCGCCTCGCTTTCGTCTTCGTCTTTGGATGCCGACAACAAGGCTCGGCCCGTTGGCCGGTCGCCACGGCTCAGTTGGGTCTCGATCGTCTCCCGCAGGTTTTGCAGGAGATGGAAGCGATCGGCGATCTGCCGCGCTTGTGGCGCGCCCTCTCGTGCGCCCTGCGCATACAAACCGCCGCGGTCGCCGCTGATGATTTCGATCTCAGGATGCTGGCTAATTCTACTGAGTCACGATTTTCCCAGATTCGCTCGGCTACGGGATTTGCTATTTTGCTGATTCGGCGAAATGGCGAATGGCGGGGAAGATGGAGCCTGAGACACAATCGAGTGAAGCGCGTTTTGCTTGTTATATCGAGGCTTTGGCGTCGGTTCTGGGTCGTGTGAAGACCGGGCTCGACCGCTCGAGGATTATTGCACGGGGCTCTTGATGCCCGGCGAGCGCAAGAGCGTCGAGCCGATGGCGGCGGTGGTGGCGCCCGCTCACGTCTCGGCGAAACATCAATCGCTACTGCATTTGGTGGGCCAAGGGGCTTGGTCCGATGAGGCGGTTCTGGCCAAAGTGCGCGAACTCGTTCTGCCGGCGATCGAGGCGCAAGGTCCGATCGAGGCGTGGATCGTCGACGACACGGGCTTCGCCAAGAAGGGCGTCCATTCCGTGGGCGTCGCGCGCCAATATTGCGGGAGGTTGGGCAAGACCGACAATTGTCAAATTGCGGTGACGCTCTCGATCGCCAATCACGCCGCCAGCCTGCCGATCGCCTATCGCCTGTATCTGCCGGAAGATTGGGTGGCCGATGAAGCGCGACGCCGGAAGGCCCATGTTCCGGACGCGGTGAAATTCCACACCAAGCCGGAGATCGCGCTCGATCAAGTCAGGGCCGCGCTCGCGGCCGGCGTCGCGCCTGGGGTCTTGGAAACCGAGGGTTGGGAGTTCAAACCTCTCCGGGCGCGCCAACGCTTTCAATAGGTTACGTTGAATTGGCCGAAGCGCTAGTCACTTCCTAGTCACTGTCCTCCTCCAAAAGAGAGGGCAACCGCATCGCGGATGTTTTCCTGGGGTTCCCCGTGGGTCGAGCCATCGGTTTAGAAGCTCACTCCTCGCTTTTTGCGCCGACTGTCGACGATGTGGACAAACCGGGCTTCGGCGTCGTCAAACTGAAAAAATATCCAATTCACGTCATGCACGATGCCGTAGAGCATGGTATCGTAGCCGTGGTTTCGCTTGCCGATTCGGGGTTGGCTTGCGACGACTTCGCAAAACCAGTTGAGGTTGTCCCTGAACGCGTCCGCTGGGCGAACTCCGAGCCGCGATTCGATGTCGGCGGCGATCCTATCCGCGTCGTCAACGAAGCTGTCGGTATAAACGACGCGGCGCATGGGGAGGGTTAGACGCGGCGCGCCTCGGCCCGACGTTTCAATTCAGTCGAGAGCGCATCCTTGCCTTCAATGATCCGGCCATGCCGGATATCGGCTAGACCACGCTTGATCGCCCCGCGACCCTCGGGGCTTCTCACGTAGTCCGTCATCGCCGTAAGATCATCAGTCAGCGCCACCGGCGTCACGTCAAGTTTTTCCTGAACCTTGGTCATGTATAAAGTGTATCACAACGCGCAGAAAAAGCACGTCTCTGCTGTTACGACTTCTGTGGAGACAATACTACTTCCCGTCGTTAGCTATGCTTTCGTTCTCGGCGAGAGGCCTTCACATAGAGGGCGTTAGCCAAATCATTCACTCCGCTGATAATTAGGCTTACTTATAGTGGCTCTGTTCCGTTCGGGTTCGCCTGCCCTTGCGGTAGAAAAGCCGCACCCGCCATTTTTGGAAAAATCTGAAAACGATCCCGCGAAATCCGCACTTCGCGCCGTGTGAGGTCAAAGAGCTGTACAATGCGGGCTAGCTTGTGCCCGCGGCATCGCGCCGCACTTATCGGGGAATGCGCACCTTAAACCGTTTTCGAGCAATGGAATTTACTCTGTTGAAACGGCGTGCCTGTAGATTGGCGCTATCCGGCGCGGCGTCGCGTTCAACGCGGAGTGGGCTCGTCATTCTTCGGTCTGGAGCCAAGCCATGATTAAGTTCCTCAGGAACTTCCTCGCCGACGAGGCTGGCGCAACCGCGATCGAATACGCGCTTATTGCCTCGCTGATCGCCGTCTTCATTATCGGTTCATTGCAGGTTCTCGGCACTAAGCTCAGCAGCGAGTTCGCCGAAGTCGGCAACGCCCTTAATTAAGCACGACCGGCGAGCTCCCTTCCACACGTCAATCCGCCTCTTTTGACGTCCAGTTCGAGAGCAAATATTAACAGCACCCCTAAGTGTAATTTGGAAAACCACGCACAAAATTTAGGTTCCTCGACGTTCCAAGTGGAATTGGCCGGCGGTTGTGCTGGCCTCGGAAAGCGCGGATTCGACCACCACGCAATCGCCGAATGCGGCGACCCGGAGGTCGCAGAAGAATTCCTACCGATCATCCACTTGGTCTTTGCCAACCTGAAGACCTGGATCAACGGCATCCATCACGGGGTCAGCGCCAAGCATCTACAAGCCTACCTCAACGAATTCACGTTTCGATTCAATCGACGTTTCTATCCCTTCAACGCGTTCCGCTCGCTGCTCGGAATCGCCGGCGGGGCAGCCGCGCCGACCTTTGACGGGCTGTACTCCGGGGAATGGGTGCACCCCACATTTAGTGGCTGTGGGTAACAAACGGATAGGCAAGGTTCGAACCGACACCGCCGCTGCTCAAGACGGCGTAACACCCCAGTTAATTTAACGGTCCCCCAAGTACCTCGACAATTACCTCCATTGGTATCACCTCGCCGTGCTCCCCAAAAATCCGACGGCCAGGGGATGCCTCAACACCGCAATCGCCCCGTCTGCCCCTACGTAACGCGACTAGAGCCTTCCACAAACGCGCGCCATGCGCCGCTTTTGGTGTCGGTGAACAGAGGAAGACGAGGGCGCCTCCCGTTCAAGGAAGAACCGGTAAGGGGTTCGTACGTGAGAAACCTGCCGCGCGGTCTTGCCGGCCGCTCGCGTCCTGTCGATCTGGGAGCGACTGCGCCCACTCCGGCCGGTCGCCGACGCGCTCCTTGGCCATCACCGCCAAGGAACGCGCCAAGCAATGCCAACTGCCTCACGAATTGGCTTCTTGTCATTGCCGGGCTTGACCCGGCAATCCGGGGCACATGCTCAATGCTGGTCGTCTAGATCCCCGGCACAAGTCCGGGGATGACAAAGCGCCGCAAGAAAGCCGGTCACACCAAAGGGCCGCAGGTATAATTCGTCAGTTCAGTGTGCGCGCGACGCCGAGATCTTCCGTCTCGGCGTCAGTCCCGCAATTTGGGAACGGAGCCCGTGTAGTCGACCCAAGGGTTGGTTCCCAGAACGTCTGCCCCGACGACGCTCAAGTCGTCGTAACGCATGTGGAAGTCCTTCGGTCCGATCGCGTAGGCAACCGTCAACCCGTAAGGCGCCGCGATGAATGCGCCATGCGGCACCAGGCCGGCGTAGCTTATAGGAAAAGCCTTGCCCCCGTCGCGCATGGGGCCAACGGTCAACTTCACGATCTCGCCGCTTGGCAGTCGGTAAAACCAGATCCAGGGGCCGCCGGACACGACGGTCATGAATTCGTCAAGCCCGTAACCGTCATCCGACGTATTTACATGGAGTTTGCTGTATTTAGCCTTGACCATGGAAGTGATATCGGCCGGGATAGCCTTCATATCAAATAATTTCGGATATGGAGTGTCCCCAACATCCGATGTTGTAAGATAGCCGCCGCGATGCGCCTCCGGCTGGCGGCCGGCTTTGCTGATCTCCTCGAGGTATTGCCCACGATGCATGGGGAAAAGCGCCATGAATCGCTTGCCTTCGTCTTCGGTCTGCGCGCGCGTTTTGGATGCTTCGACGAACGGGGCTGCCTCAGCCGGGATCGGTACTTGACCGATCCGGGCGCCGATTTGACTCAGAACCTTGTTGACGTTGTCAATTCCCACCGTCGCCGGCTTGCCGTCGAGATACGAGAGCTTCAAGAGCTCGTCACCTTCGTTCGCTCTCGCCATGCCGGGAACAAAAGCGACTGCGATAACAAACGCTGCGGCCAGATTAGTAAACGACTTCATCATTTGGATATCCTCCTGTTGGTAGGCGAAGTATCATTCTCAGCCTCGACTCCGAGCCATTCGCTTCAGATTTGGGTCTCGTCGGTGACCTTTAGCGGAGGCCGTGGCTTGCCGGAGTTGCTGGAATGAACCTTTGATGCGGGCATCAACTGCCGGCCTAGCTGGGCCGACACTCGATGTCCCGAAAAGCTCTAGGATGCTCCCCTGTCGCCACCTCCGCGAGGCGGCATAGAAAGGTGATTCCAAAAGGAATTGGCGAATCGGCAAAGTCGAACATAGGCGAGTGGAGCGGCGCGCTCAGTCCATTGCCGATGAAGACAAAGGCGCCGGGCCGTTCCGCCAAGAAGTAGGCGAAGTCTTCGGACGCGAGGATCGGCCGCGCGGAACTGTCGACGGCTTGATCTCCCGCTATCGAACGCGCAACCGCAACCGCCAATGCTGTCTTTTCGGGATCGTTGACGGTGGCAGGATATTCGCGTCGGTAGCCGACATCAGCCTTGACGCCAAACCCCGCCGCGATCTTCGGCGTCATACGCCGAAGCTCCACCTCGACGCCTTGCCGCGTCGCCTCGCTCAAAGTCCGAACGGTGCCTCTGATCGTCGCCTTTGCCGGCATGACATTCTCCCGTTCGCCGGCGTGGAAGCAGGTAAGCGATATCACCGCAGGCTCAAGCGGATCGAGCCTACGGGAGGTGATCCGCTGCACGGCTTGCACGATCGCGGAACCCGCCAGAACCACGTCGTCTGCCAGATGAGGCGCGCCCGCATGGCCGCCTCGACCAATCACGTCGATTGTGACGAGGTCGGAGGAGGCCATGAGCGCTCCTGGGCAGGTCGCGAAATGACCGATAGGTAGACCAGGCATTGCATGGAGGCCGTAAATCTCCACGATCCCGAAATGATCGAGCACGCCGTCGTCGATCATCGCCTTGGCCCCCGCGCCCCCTTCCTCGGCAGGCTGGAAAAGGAGCGCGATAGTGCCGGAGAAGGAGCGGGCTGCAGCCAGGCGTCGCGCCACGCCGAGCAGCATAGCGGTATGCCCATCGTGGCCACATGCGTGCATCCGTCCGACCACACGAGAGGCGTAACCCAGCCCTGTTTGCTCGCTGATCGGCAGGGCATCCATGTCGGCCCGAAGGGCAACGACGCGGCTGGACGGGCTCCGTCCGCGAATCAAGGCGACGATTCCACTTCCCCCGATCCCCGTCTTGATGTCGTCGACGTGTGCTTCGGCGAGGCGTTCGGTGACGAAGCGCGTCGTCTCCGGCAATTCGTAGAGGATTTCCGGGTTAGCATGGAGATGGCGGCGCCAGGCGACGCTGAGCTCGATATCCTCACTCATGGGGCGCACCATCGCTTTCCGCCAGGATTTCGGCGATGCTTCGTCCGCTCGACAGCGCGCGATGCGCGATTTCCGCCGCTTTGGCGTATCCGATGTGAGGCGCCAGTTCGGTTGCCGCCGCGGTGCTGCGGTCGAGATGTCGCGCGCACGCTTCTGCGTTCACGCTAATCCCGCGAATGCACTTTTCCGCGAGCGCCTGGCATCCGCGCGTCAGAAGATCGATGGAGGTCAGGATGTTGTAGGCCATGACCGGTTCCATCGCGTTCAGCTGCAGCTGCCCCGCTTCGGAGGCGAGCGTCACGACTAGATCTGAACCGATTACCTGAAAGGCGATCTGATTGATCATTTCCGGGATAACCGGATTGACCTTCCCCGGCATAATGGAAGAGCCTGGTTGCATTGGGGGAAGGTTGATCTCGCCGAGACCGCCGCGCGGCCCGCTCGACAGCAACCGAAGATCGTTGGCAATCTTGGAGAGCTTGGTCGCGGTTCGCTTCAGCATCCCGGAATAGAGGACAAGACCGCCCGTGTCCCAGGATGCCTCGATGAGGTCGAGCGCCGCGGTGAGTGGCAACCCAGTGAGCGCCGCGAGTTCCGCCACGGCAATCGGGCGATAGCCCGCCGGGGCGTTCACGCCAGTGCCGATCGCCGTGCCGCCGAGATTGATCTCGTTTAGCAAGGCCCCAATCTCGGCAAGCCGTGCCGTGTCTTCCCGGAGAGTGGCGGCGAAGGCGCGGAACTCCTGGCCGACGGTCATGGCCACGGCGTCTTGAAGCTGGGTGCGGCCGAGTTTGCGGACGTCCTCGAAGTCGAGCGCCCGCGCCTCTATCTCGCTTGCGAGAGCACTCAGAGCGCGGCGCAGTCGCTCGTTCCCGAAGAGCACAGCAATGCGTATCGCGGTCGGATAGACATCGTTCGTCGATTGGGAGAGGTTGACGTGATCGTTCGGATGGACGACATCATAGCTGCCGCGCGGTTCGCCGAGCTTGTCCGCTACGAGATTGGCGACGACCTCGTTCATGTTCATGTTCGAGGATGTGCCCGCACCACCCTGCAGCACGTCGACGCAGAAGGCTTCGATATGACGCCCAGCGATGATCTCGTCGCAGGCGTCCTCCATCAGCGAGGCCATAGCCTCCGACAGCAGGCCAAGGCGGCGGTTTGCGCGAACGGCCGCCTTTTTGACGAGCGCGAGTGCCCCGATCAAATCGGGAAAGTGCCCGATCGGGATGCCCGAAACATTGAAGTTCGAGCGCGCGCGCGCCGTCTGAGCGCCATAGAGGGCTTCGGATGGCACCTCGACGGCGCCGAGCGAATCCCGTTCGATCCGCGTCGATTGACTGGGGAAGGTCACGACGTCGTCTCCAGAGGGTCAGAGACGGGGCTTCCGGCCCGTTCGCGGAACTCCGCTTCGATGCGCGCTTTATCCCCACCTGACATGATCAGGAGATCAAGGAGCAACCGGGCCTTGAGGCCGCAAAGCTCGCCCGCGTGCATGACGCCGGCGCGGAAGAGTTCGATTTCGGAGCCCGGATAGGCGTAGGTGGATCGGAGGACCGGCCCGTTCGGGCAGCGGCTGGCGAGGGCTATCGGCATGAGGGCGGCAAGCTCGCGAATCGTCGGCATCAGCGCAGCGGAAACGTGTCCGCCACCCGCTCCCTCGATCACGAGACCGCCGTAGCCGAGATCCGGAAGGCACTTCAGCAGTCGGTCGTCTTCGCCCATCGCGAAGCGGAAGAGAGCCACCGGACGTGCTCGCGCGGGATCGAAAGAAGGAACCACCGGCGGCCGCGGTGTGCGACCATTGAAGCGTACCTGTCCTTCGATCACGTCCCCGACGGCCGCTCGTCCGACTGAACGAAAGGCCCTCCGGCTCACGGTGTGCGTCTTGCGGACGAACCGTGCCGCGTGGATCTCTCCGGAGAAGACAGCGAGCGTTCCACGCCCGCGGCTTTGTTCATCCATGGCAACGCGCAGCGCATTGGCGAGGTTCGCGGGGCCGTCGGCGCCCGGCTCATCGCCCCCCCTCATAGCCCCCGTCACCACGACAGGCTGGGTTTCGGGGATAAGACTGTCGAGGAGAAAGGCTGTTTCCTCCAGGGTATCCGTGCCCTGGGTGACAACTGCGCCCTCGTATCCTTCGGCAAACCGCTCTCGCAGCACCTTCGCCACTTCGACGATCTGAGCAATGCTCAGGGACGCGCTCGGCAACGTCGCGGGCGACCAAGTTTCGATCGCTGCGAGCGACGCGATCTCGGGCGATCGGCGAAGGAGGTCGTCCGCGGCGAGCGTCGGCACGAGCCCAGATGAAGCTGCCTTGGTCATGGCGATGGTTCCGCCGAGCGAGACCATCAGAATGCGCGTTTGCATGATCAGTTCATCCGACAGGCTTTTCTGCCGCCCGCACGTCCATGTCATGACGCTGCCGCCACGACGTTTGCCTCGCCGAAATAAGCGATCGCCCGAGATCCCTCGATCGCAAGTTCGCTGCCCATGGTCGCCGACAGGCGCCGGAACCGCTCGAGAATTGGCCGAGCTGTCGCCTCGTCCTCGATGAGATTGGGCATGCCTTGGGTGTCGCACTCGGTGGCGCGAAACTCGATCGACTGCACGCCGGCTGCTCCGAACTCGATCCGGGTCACTAGAGACCACGGGTCGATCTGAGAGAATATTTCCTTCTGAGCAGGGGTGGCGTTGTCCCGATCCTGTTGGGCGATATGGTTGCCGAGGCTGTACAGGATCGGCCTGCCTCGATAGGTCTCGATCCCGGCCGGGCTGTGAGGATGATTGCCGAGAACCATGTCGGCGCCAGCGTCAATTATCGCATGGCCAAGCGGGCGCTGATACTCCGCCAGAGGGTCTCCGCGCCCGTAGCCCCAGTGGACGCTGATCACGAGAAAATCGACGCTGGGGCGCAGCTTGCGGATCGCTTTCGCTAGCTGTTCCTGATCTTCCTGCCGAACCCGGCTGCGCATCTTCAGCGGCGCTCCGGGCTCGGTCGCTAGCAAGATCGGATGGAACTCAGTCCATTGTTCAACCTGTAGGGGGGCGATGCCCGGGCGCGCGTCCGTTGCCGCATAATCGGGTGGCAAAAGGCATGAGACGGCGACAAAGCCGACGCGATGACGTCCGACATCAAGCACTTTTGGGGCAATGGCCTCGCTTAGCGTTCGTCCACCGCCGACGGGAGTGATGCCCGCAGCACTGAGATGGTCGAGCGTTTCGAGGAAAGCCTCGGGACCGAAGTCACAAGTGTGATTGGTGGCCACCGTCATGACCCCGAATCCAGCGCGCCCGAGGTCGGCCGCGATCGCCGGGTCGACCAGATAGGCAATCGGCGCATCCGTCCGATAACCCTTGCTTGCGAATTGCACTTCGCAGGAGCCCCAAGTGAGGTCGGCGTCTCGGAGGTATCTGAGTGTGCGCTCGTAGTCGGGGTGAATTGGCCCGCGCACGTCGAATAGCCTCCGCCTGACAACAATATCGCCTGCCGCACTCAGTACCGGATAATCGCCCATCGCCCGCCTCGATATTTTTTTGATATTTCATCAGATGACAAAATTATCATTGAATGTCAAGGCAAAATAGCGCGACACCGCCTCGGAGGCATAGGGTTGAATCCGAATTTGCGGCATTCTCTTGACAATGCAAATTTTTTTGATGTTTTATAATTGCGAGCGGATCCGTTCAGGCAACATTCTAAACATGGAGGAAAAGTATAATGAGTAGCGCGATCGGCGCGGCCGCCACCAAAGCCACATTGGGCGATCTCCGCCCGATTTACCGAAAGATCGCCTTCCGACTCGTTCCGATACTGATGCTGCTCTGGATTTTGGCGTGGATCGATCGGGTCAACGTCAGCTTTGCAAAGCTTCAGATGGCGGACGAGTTACGATTCAGCGATGCGGTTTACGGATTTGGCGCAGGGATATTTTTTGTCGGCTATTTGATTTTTGAAGTTCCGAGCAATCTACTTCTTCAGAAAATCGGTGCGCGTCATACGATCGCGCGAATAGCAATTGGGTGGGGTGTCACATGCGTGTTGATGTCGTTCGCAATTACGCCGATGCGATTCTACGTGTTGCGGTTCTTGCTCGGGGCCTTTGAGGCAGGGTTCTTTCCCGGTGTCATCCTTTATCTAACTCTTTGGTTCCCCAGTGATCGCCGCGCCAAGGTATTTGGCATCTTCATGTCCTCGGTGGCTCTTTCCGGCGTTTTCGGCGGACCGCTCGCGGGCTCGATAATGAGCGCGTTAGATACCCATCTGGGTCTGTCCGGATGGCAATGGCTCTTTGTTCTTGAGGGGGTGCCGACGGCTTTCATCGGCGTTTTCTGCCTCTTCTATCTGACGAACCGACTTGAAGAGGCGCATTGGCTTTCACCTGAGGAGCGATCCGCCGTCGCCGCTGATCTTGAAAGGGATCACGCCCTGCTTGGGGATCGACAACACGATTTCAGGCTGATAATCGGCGATCCACGCCTATGGACCTTCACTTTCATCTATTTTTGCGTGGTGATTGCGAACGCTACGGTTGCCTTCTGGGGCCCTACCATCATCCGGGAGGCAGGCGTCGCCAGCATTTCGACCATCGGTTGGATTGTTTCAGGCGCGTCTCTTTTGGGATCCGCAAGCATGATCCTTAATGGCTTGATCGCCGATCGGACCGGGCGTCCATTGATTCTCTGTATTCTGTCCATTGTGGTCGCAGCCGTTGCGCTGGGAACTGTCGCGACTTTCATTCACAGCGCGCCCCGGATCGCGATCGTCGCCTTTGCTTTCGCTCTGGCGGGCGCCTATGGGGCGATACCCGTTTTCTGGCAGATGCCAAACCGGCTATTCACGGGGGTCGCAGCGGCGGGCGGCATTGCCATTATCAACTCTTTCGGAAACCTGGGCGGCTTTCTCGCCCCCTACGGTCTCGGCATCGTGTCGACGCAGACTGGCGATGTGGCTCTCGGTCTCATCGCGGTCAGCCTCATCTCGCTTGCCGCTGCCGTTGGAATTGTTATTGCTCGGCGATTTTTCACGCCGGGCACGGTATGATGCTGTACGGGGCCGAACGACGATCTTTTCGCTTCGGGTTCGCTATAGCCGTCGGGTCCTCCGGCGGCCACTTTTCGCCGATGAAACGGATCGAAACACTCGATGAACAATAACAAAACTGCCGAGAAGATGTCCTTGGGGGGACGAGTCTACGAGGATTTGCGTATCGCGATTACGCTTGGCGAGATTCCCCAAGGCCAGGTTTTTAATGAGTTGGACCTAGTTGCGCGCTACAAGGTCAGCACGTCGCCACTACGCGAGGCGTTGACCCGGCTGAGGCAGGACGGCTTGGTGCGGGTCATACCGAGGCGAGGGTACACCGTCGCCGAGTTGACCTTGCGTGATTTTCATGAACTCGTGCAGATGCGCATGATAAACGAGGGCGTCGCAGCTGAACTTGCCGCCCCCAGGATTAGGGACGAGCATATTCTCGAAATGCAGCGTTTATCGGCCGCTACTCTGTTGGTTGGGGACAAGACGAGCTATCGCGTGTTCATGCAGACCAACCAAGCGTTTCATGAGTTGATCGCTTCGATATCAGAAAATACCCGACTTCTAAGGGCTACCAAGCAAGCCTTTGACGAAATACAGAGGGTGCTCTTTACTGATCTGAGCGAGGCAGAGGACGGAAATCTCAGGCACGATCATGATGACATTATTGCTGCGCTTGCCAAGAGAGATGGGCTTGCTGCGCGTAAAGCCGCTATAGAACACGTCAAACAATCACGTGATCGGGTGGTGCAGCGAATGTTGCGACGTGATCATTCGCTGGAGACTTTCAGCATCCTTCAGTAGGCGCGTACATCGGTTCGAGGGGTCGGAACGGGACCGCCAAGTTAACGGACTTGAAGTAGTCGCCCGTGAAGAACGCGCTTTATGCGATGCGGGGCAGATTTATTGAAATTTCGGCGCCCACGATCGCGGCGATGCAGAGGCGCAATAAGATCGCCAGTGTAGCGCGACAATCTGGATGGGAAGTGTCGATTTACCCTCGAAACTGGGACTCGAACTGGTTCGCGGAAAAAGTGGCACTCAAATTGGGATTGGCGGGTTGTCCAGTCTCAATTTGAGTGCCAATTTTGGACGGCGGTCAGGCGAAAGCGGCCTCCCTTTCGATTGCGGGCTTCCAGGCTTCGATAACGCTGTCTGAAATGCACTCGGCCCCGGTTGCGATGGCGTCGATAGCGAGTTCGTTGAGGACGCCAAATACGCGCGCGGTAATGCCGTCGGTTATTCGCGCGAGGTGACGCAAGCTTTGTGGGGATACGGCAGAGGGGCGTTTGAGAGGCAGGCTGCGCAGGATCGCGGTGATCAATTCTTGAAACTCCTCGTCCGCTTTCCAGCGGGATAAGCCACCGCCGCGGCTCTAATCGCCGCTGGATGAAAGTTCCGTGGCAGGTCAGGCGAACCGTCGCAATGGCTATTCGAAGAAGAAGGCGCCGCGAATAATTCTGCCAAAGTATTGCTAGCGCTCGACCTCCGCCGAACCGGCGATCGCTTCCATCTCGATTTCGACCTTGATCTCAGGTCGGATCAAATGCGCCAAGACTCCGATCGAGGCGGGCATGATGCCGCGAAACTTCTCGCCGAGAATGGGAACGATCTTCTCGAAGTCTTCCGCTGACGGGCAGTAGATGCGGGCCATCACGACCTCGTTCAGACTCGCGCCGGCGGCGGCGAGCGCCGTCTCGGCGTTGCGAAACAGCTGGCGGCACTGCTCGGCCGCGTCGGGATGAATGGTCATAGTGGCGTAGTCGTATCCGGTTGTGCCGGAAAGATAGACGTGGTCCCCCACGCGAATGGCGCGGCTATAGCTCGCCTGTTCCTCCATTTTCGCGCCGGACGAAATGAGTTTCCGTTTCATAGCTTCTCCTGTTGGCGCTGGGTCTTACGAGCTTGTGGTTTCCCCGTCCCATGTCTGCAGCGACAAATCGTCCCGGATGCAGGCCTTGAAGTGTCCGGGCGACACTTCGCGCAGGGGCGGGGCGGAAACGGCGCACTCGGGCTTCGCGTATCGACAGCGGGTGCGGAACGAACAGCCCGAGGGCGGCGCGAGGGGGCTTGGAATGTCGCCCGAGAGCACAATGCGATTGCGCTTCACCTTAGGGTCGGCCACAGGCGCCGCGGAGAACAGGGCTTCGGTGTAGGGATGGCAAGGCGCGCGGAAGAAATTGGCAGTCGGAGCGATTTCGACGATTCGGCCCAGATACATCACGGCGACGCGATCGCAGATGTAGCCGACCACCGCGAGGTCGTGCGCGATGAAAAGAATCGAGAGTCCGATGCGCTCGCGGATTTCGAGCAGCAGTTTCAGAACCTGCGCCTGGATCGAGACGTCGAGGGCAGAGACAGGCTCGTCGGCGACAAGAAAATCGGGCTGAACGGCGAGCGCGCGCGCGATGCCGATGCGCTGGCGCTGGCCGCCGGAAAATTCGTGGGGAAAACGAACGGCATGGCGCGGCGAGAGGCCCACGAGTTCAAGAAGCGCAGCGATGCGCTTGCGCCGCTCGTCGCGGCCGAGCGCCAAGCCGTGGATTTTCAGCGGCGCGGTCAGCAGGTCGTCGACCGTCATGCGCGGATTGAGCGAGCTGAACGGGTCCTGGAAGACCATTTGCATCTTGCGCCGGAATGGCTTCAGGGCCGAGCGGCTGAGCGCCGTGATGTCGACGCCGTCAAAGACGATCTTTCCGGAGGTCGGCTGCGAGAGTCTGAGGATCGTCCGCGCCACCGTCGACTTGCCGGAGCCTGTCTCGCCCACGAGGCCCAGCACTTCGCCCCTCGCCATCGAGAAGCTCACGCCGTCGACCGCCTTCACCGTCGCCCGGCCGCCGAACAACGCGGAGCCGATCGAGAAATGCTTGCGCAGGTCGCTGACGGTGAGGATGTCGGTGCGCTTGCTCATGCCGGTCGTCAAATCTCCCGCCACCGCAGGCAGCGCACCCGGCGACCCTCGCGAGCCTCCTCGAGCGGCGGCTGCGTGGCGTCGCAGCGGCCGGCGACAAAGAAGTTGCAGCGCGGATGGAATGCGCAGCCAGGCGGCAAATGGCTGGGATCGGGCACGCTGCCGCGGATGGCGTCGAGCACGACGTCGCGCCGGCCAGCCATGTCCATGCGCGGCACGGAATTGAGCAGCGCGGCGGTGTAGGGCATCAGGGGCTTCTCGAACAGAGGCAGCGCGTCCCCCTCCTCGACGAGGCGGCCGCCGTACATCACCATCACACGGTCCGCCACCTCCGCCACCACGCCGAGATTGTGGGTGATGAAGATGATGGCCATGCCCGTCTGTCGCTGCAGGTTCTTCAGGAGCTCGAGAATTTGAGCCTGCACGGTGACGTCGAGCGCCGTCGTGGGCTCGTCGGCCACGACGACCCTCGGCTGGCAACTGATGGCCATCGCGATCACCACGCGCTGGCGCATGCCGCCGGAGAGATGATGCGGATAATTGGACAGACGCTTGGCGGCGTCCGGGATTCCCACAAGGCTCACGAGTTCGGCCGCGTCGCGCAAAGCCTGCCGCTTTGAGACCCTGCGGTGAAGGACAATCGCCTCGGCGATCTGGTCGCCTATGGTGAGAACCGGATTAAGCGACGTCATGGGCTCTTGAAAGATCATCGCGATCTCATTGCCGCGTATCGCTCGAATCTGCTCGCCGCTCGCAGCGATGAGGTCGCGGGTGACGCCGTCCTTGCAGGTCAACAAAGCTCTGCCCTTGACCAGCGTTCGAGGCGCCGGAGGCGTAAGCTGCATGATGGCGAGATTGGTGACGCTCTTGCCCGATCCGGATTCGCCGACAAGCGCCAGCGTCTCGCCGGGCCTGACGAAGAAGGAGACGTCGTGCACGGCATGGATCAGGGTTCCGCTGCGCCGGAAGCTGACGCTGACGCCGTCGACGACGAGGGTGGGAGCTGCGGCTGGTATCGCCTTCATGTCAGTGGTCAAGCCGTGGATCGAGGGCGTCGCGAAGCCCGTCGCCGATGAAATTGAAGCTCGTCACCGCGAGCGTGATGGCGACGCCGGGGAAGATCGCGAGCCACGGCGCCGAGGAGAGATACTGCTGGGCGTTGTTGAGCATGTTGCCCCAGCTCGGCGTCGGCGGCTGGATGCCGTAGCCGAGGAAGGAGATATAGGACTCCGCCAGAATCGCATTGGCGACGTTGAGCGTCGCCGCCACCACGATCGGCCCGACGGCGTTGGGAAGCAGTTCGCGAAAGATGATGTAGCGGTCCGAGCCGCCCATGAGCTCCGCCGCCACCGCGAAGTCGCGCTCGCGCAGGCTCTTCATCTGGCCCTCGACGACGCGCGCGACTTCCATCCACGAGGTCAGCGCGATGATGAGCGTGATCGAGGCGACGCCGGGATTGATGAAGGCGGCGATGGCCAGGAGCAGGAAGATCGAGGGAAAACAGAGCATGGCGTCGACGAGGCGCATGAGCGCCGCGCCGAGGTAGCCGCCATAGTAACCCGCAACGGCGCCAATGGTGGTGCCCACACAGGTGGCGATCAGCATCGCCGAGAAGCCGATGCTCATCGAGATGCGTCCCGCCGTCATCAGTCGCGCAAGATGGTCTCGGCCGAGAGGGTCGGTCCCCAGAATATGAATGCTCGCGAATGGAGGCGCGAAACGATTTCGGATGTCGATGTAGAGGTCGTTGAAGGGCAGGAGATAAGGGCCGGCGAAGGAGAGCAAGACGAGAGCGATGATCATGCCGGCGCCCAGCACCGCCAGGCGGTGGCGCATGAAGCGATCACGGGCGCGATTCTTTCCCAGCGTGGGCTCAGTGGAACCGGCCACTTGCGTCGAAGAAGTGAAGTCCGTCATTCGCCCCTCAATCGAGCCGGATGCGGGGATCGGCGACAGCATAGAGAATGTCGGCCAGCATGTTGCCTATCAGAACGAGCACGGCCGACAGCATCAGGACACCCATCACGACGGGATAATCTCGGTAACTCAGCGAATCGAGGAACAGCCGTCCCATGCCGGGCCAGGTGAAGACCGTCTCGGTCACGAGGGCGCCGGAGAGGAGCGTCGGCAGTTGCAGCCCGGCGACGGTGATCATCGGCAGAAGCGCGTTGCGGATCGCATGCCGGGTTAGCACGACCCACTCGGAAGCGCCTTTGGCGCGCGCCGTCCGGACATAGTCCTGGTGGATGACCTCGAGCATCGAAGAGCGCATGTAGCGGCTCCAGAGAGCCACGGTCACAAGCCCGAGCACCAGCGAGGGCGCAATGAGGTGGCGCACGTAATCCCAGAAGGAGCCGTCGCCGATGGTGTACATGTTGCCCGCCGGCAGGATCGCAAGCTTCACCGAGAAGACGTAGATGGTGACGAGGCCAAACCAGAAGGTCGGGATCGACAGCGCGATCATGGCGCCGATCGTGGCGAGATAGTCAAAAACCGAATAGCGGCGGATGGCGCCGAGGACGCCGACCCACATGCCGACCGCCACCGCGACGGTGGCCGAGACGACCATCAGCTCGAGCGTCGCCCCGAGGTGCGAGCCGATGATCCACAGCACCGGCTGGCCGTCGCGGTAGGAATGGCCCCAGTCGCCGGACAAGAGCCGGGTGAACCATTCCCAGTACTGCGCCGGGATCGGCCGGTTGAGGCCCATCTGCTCGGCGATTCGGAGAAGCTCGGCCCGCGACATGCCCGGCACCAGCGCGAACTGCGCCAGCGGGCCACCCGGCGCGAGAAAGAGTACGCCGAACCCGATCATCGAGACGAGCCAAAGCAGAACCACGTTCTGCAGGCTGCGCTGGATCAGGAATCTCAACACGAAATAGCGACCCCTTTCGCGAAAATGACGAACCGCGGCGGCGGCGCGCCGCGGTTCCGACTATCTCGACATGGAAGGCGAGCTAAGACCACTTCCACTCGTTGACGTTCCAGCAGTTCTCCTGGGTGTTCACGTTGGACTTGAAGCCCAGGAGGCCCTTCTTGACGCCTTCGACCATCGCGTACTGGAAGATCGGCAAGTAGGGCAGATCGGCGCGGACGATCTCCTGCTGTTTCTTGTAAATCTCGTTGCGCTTCTTCTGGTCGACGGTGGCGGAGCCCTCGCCGAGCAGCTTGTCGACCTCGGGGTTGACGTACTGGGTGGTGTTCTGCCCCGAGCCGCCCTGGGCGTTGATCGAGCGGCTGCTGAAGTAGTCGGTCGTGTCGGCGTCCGGCCCGATCATGAAGCCGATGCCGACCATGGCCGAGTCGAACTTCGATTGCATCCAGTTGTCGCCCCACATGACGGCGGGCGGGAAATTCTGGATCGTCATTTCGGCGCCGATCTCCTTCCAGCTCTGCTGCAGGAGCTGCTGGGCCTGCTCGCGGACGTGATTGCCGGCCGTCGTCGAGTTGACGAAGGCGAGCCGCACCCCGTTCTTCACGCGGATGCCGTCGGAGCCGGGAACCCAGCCGGCGTCGTCGAGGCTCTTTTTCGCCTTGGCGATGTCATAGCTCTGCTTCGGCAGGTCGGGATTGAAGGCGGCCGCCTCGTAGGGCAGGTACGACTCGGTCGGACGCGGCAGACCGTAATAGATGGCGTCGATGATCGCCTGCTTGTCCATCGCGTAATAGAGCGCTTCGCGCACAGCCTTCTCCTTGAAGACCGGCTTGCCGAGATTGAAGGCGATGTTCTCGATGAATGGCAGCGCGACCGGCATCACGACGCGGTCGGCCAGCTTCTTCGCCTCCTGGTAGTGATCAGGCGTGATGCCCTGTATGCCCAGATAGTCGATCTCCCCGGTCTGGAACTGGGTGTAGAGCATCGTCATGTCGGGGATGTACTTGAACACGAGCGTGTCCACGTACGGCCCCTCGCCGAAAAACTCGCGATTGGCTTTCAGCGTGATGTGGTCGCCAGGAACGCGGCTGTCCCACTTGAACGGACCGGTGCCGATCGGATTGGCGGCGAAGGCGGAGGAGTTGACGTCAGTCTGCTTCTCGAGGATGTGCTTGGGAACGATGAAGGTCCACGAGAGGATCGAGACGTAGGGCGCATAGACCTTTTCCATGCGCCAGGTGATCTCGGTCGGGCTGACGATCTTGATGTCGCGCACCAGCTCGTGGCCGGCGCGGCGATTGGCCTTGAAGTCCTTGTTGTTGAGCAGGTCGAGCGAGAACTTCACGTCCTCGGCGGTGAACGGCGCGCCGTCGTGCCACTTCACGCCGGGGCGCAGCTTGATCTTCCAGTTGAGGCCGTCGGCGGAGATGCCGCCGTTTTCGATCGTCGGCACTTCCGCGGCGAGCTGAGGGGTGAACTCGCCCTTCTCATTGACGCCCCACAGCGGGCTGAAAAGGTTCCAGTGAACGCCCTGGTCCACTTCGATGGCCAACATCAGCGGATGGAAATTAACTGGCTCCTGCGACAAGCCGATGATGATCTGGCCCTTGGGGCTCGCATTGGCGGCGCGGGCGTTTTCGGCGCCGACGACGGCGGCGGCGGCGAACGCGGCGCTCATGCTCAAGAAACCGCGGCGGCTCAGCAGTTCGAGACCGTGGGATCGGATCATATCTTTCAGCGAAAAGTCAGTCATGTGAGCTCTCCTGGACGTGTCGGCGTGGACCGCCGCTTTCTAGTGATGTCACCGCTGTTTGCAGCAATTACTCTGTTCGCTCCCTGTCCCTTCGGGACAAAATAATTGTAATCGCCAACTATGGAATCGGTCAAGCATCGGCAATCACAGGTGCGCCTCCGGCCGTGGGTTTGACCCGTCGAAGAAGCGCGAGAGGCGGAAGTGGGAGGGATCGACGATCGGAGCGTCGCCTGTCACCAGATCGGCGGCGAGGCGGCCGGCCGCAGGGCCGATACCAAAACCGTGACCGGAGAAACCGCAGGCGATGTAGTATCCCGGGATCGCATCCACCCCCGAGATGACGGGCACGACGTCGGGCGTTACGTCGATGATGCCCGCCCATTCCTGCGCGACCTTCGCTTTGGCGAAGATCGGATAGAGGGCCGTCATGCTCTTCATCGCGTCGGAGTTGAGCGCGCTCTTCGGTTTGGGATCGAGGACGCGCACCTCTTCATAGACGGATGTCTGGTCGAGCGGGCGCGGACGCGACTGCGACCAGGTTTCGAAGAAGCGCTTGCCCACCGAGAAATGCAGGGTCTTCCAATCCGTTCTGAGGGAGGGCAGGAAGTGCATGAGGAAGCGGAAGTTGTCGGGCTCGATGTCGGCGACCGCCGAGCGTGAGTTGGCGATATTGTACCCGCCGTCGAGGCGCCGGCGATATGCGACGCTCGTCGCCCAGGCCGCGACCTCGGGGCCGCCGTCGATCGGCGCGGTGCGGAACACGGAGGAGCGCACGCGAAGCGAAGGCAGCGTGAGCCCGGCGCCGGCGCAGAAGATGCGCGACCAGGCGCCGCCCGCCACCAGCACGGCCTCGCAAGCGATGGAACCCTTCTCGGTGACGACGCCCGACACGCGCCCGCCGGAGGTTTCGATGCCGCGCACCGCGCAGTTTGTGAAGATCTTCGCGCCCTTGCGGCGCGCGGCATTGGCGACCGCCGGGGCCGCCTTCTGCGGCTCGGCGCGGCCGTCGCTCTTGGTGTACAGCGCGCCCTTGAACTTGCGCGTGGCGCCGGGCATCAGCTCGGCGAGTTCGTCGCCGGTCAGGAGCCGCGTGTCGAGCTGATATGGCCTTGCGACGTCGAGCCACTTGGCGCAACGCGCCAAGTGCTCGTCCGTTTCGCAGATGTGGAGGGTTCCGGCTTGGCGGAAACCCGTTTCGGCCTGAACCTCTTCATTGAGCCGCTCCCACATGCGCAGCGACTCGACGATCAGCGGCATCTCGCGGCTGTCGCGCCCCTGCTTTCGCACCCAGCCCCAGTTGCGGCTGGACTGCTCGCCCGCGATCTGGCCCTTCTCGCAGAGCACGACGTCCACGCCACGACCGGCGAGCGAGAGCGCGGCGCTGGTCCCGATAATCCCGCCGCCGATGATGACCACGGCCGCATGGCGCGGAAGACTCGCATCTGACTGAACGGGATCTACGGTGGGACCCATGGGGCGCTCCTAATAGGCTTCTTCGATCTTGCAGTTGATGGGAATTTCCGCGACGCTCGCCGTGTTGGGGAGGTCGAGCACCAGCGCCACGATGCGGGCGACTTCCCCCGGCGGCGTCATGTCGCCGGGCGACATGTCCGTGAGGCCGAAGGCCATGTCCGTCGCGACAAGCCCCGGACAGATGGCGGTGGAGCGGATGCCGAGATCCCAGCCGGCGTGGCGGATCGCGTGCGCAAGCGCGAGCGCTGCGAACTTCGAGACCGAATAAGAGCCGGAGCCCGCGAATTTCACGCGCTTGCCGGACAACGAGACCATCGTGACGACCCTGCCGCGGCCGCTCTTCGACAGTCCGTCCCATGCCGCCTTGACGAGACGCAGAGGCGCGAGCACGTTTACGTCGAGCATGGCGCGCATTTCCGCTTCTTCGACGTCGATGACCGACTTCGACGCTACGATGCCGGCGTTGTTGATGACGGCGTCGACGCGCCCGAAGCGTTCCATCGCGGCCTTGACCCAAGCCGCCTCGCTGCCCGGCCGGTTCGCGTCATAGAAGCACCGGTGATGAGACTTGAGCCGGTCCGGCACAGCCTCCGGCTTTCGAACGCCGAGACTGAGGTTCCAGCCGTCGGCCGCAAGGCGGTCCGCGATGGCTGCGCCGATGCCGCGGTTGGCGCCGGAAATCAGGGCGGCGCGCGCGCTCACGCCGCGCCGCCCTGCGCATAGGCCGAAATCAGATTTCCGGCAGGTCCGTCACGTAATGGCGATACAGCTTCTTGAGCAGCGTCATGAGCTGCGTCTGTTCGGGCGGCGTCAAAACGCTGAAGAATGCGTCCGACTGCGCCCTCGCCAGCGTCCGCACCCGGTCCACCAGCGTCTCGCCCCTGGCCGTCACATACAGCTCGCGGGCGCGGCGCTCTTTGTCCGAAATCCGTTCGACGATGAGGCCGGCCGTCTTCATCTGATGCAAGAGGCGCGTCATCGCGGAACGGTCGCGCAACACGTAATGCGCCAGCACCGAGGGCCTTATGCCGGGATTGGCCGCCACCATCAGCAGCGTAGAGACCTTGCCCGTTCCATGCGCCAGCGAGACGCTCGAAAGCACGTGGTCGTAGTCGCGGTTCAGAACCACGCCGATCGCACGCACGTGGAAACTGAGCAGATTCTCCAGGATGTCCAGTTTGACGCCGCTGAGGTCCGCCGTTTTTGGCAGCTGTTCCCTGCGAGCCTGAATCGGCGCCTTGCTTCGCGCTGCGTGGGCCTTGGCCATTTCTCTCCCAATCCGGACTTTCCGCCGCTCTCCCGCGAGCAAGCCGCGGATGCGGACTCCGGCGCAATCCGCGCGGGCCATTAGCGGCGTCAAGGCACGGTTGTCCATCGCTCATTCGGCGATGGTATGGGACGACGATTGACCTTGTCAATTGTTGCTCTTTGCAATCAATCGCGGGGGACGACGGTCGCGAGCTTGCGGAAGGGCGCCAGGACCTCGAGCGTGATCGGCACGCCCTCCGGCACGCGCACGATGGAGCCGACGGCGATGTGCTCGGCCGGGGCGCCGCCGAGCGAGCAGTTGGCCTCTCCCTCGCAGACGACGAAAGTCTCCTCGAGCGCACGCGGCGGATATACGTATTTTCCAGGCTCTGCTTTCCAGACGGCGACAATCGTTCTCGTCCTGCCGTCATCGGTCCAGATTGTGCGGCGCCATGAGCCGCCGCTCCCGCCTTCCGCAGCCGCGGCCGGCGCGAACCCGTCTTCGGCGTGGATGGTTCCGATGTTGCCGCTCATTTCGTTCTCCGTCATGCGTGCGGGGGAAGTTCTGCGCCGTCGCGCTTCGTCGCGATCCAATCCTTCGCGCGGTAGTAGCGGAGCATCATTTGCGGCGCGAAGCTCATGTAGAACGGCGCCGCCCGCAGCGGTTCCACCTTCAGCGATAGATCCTTCTCCGGCGCGCCGAGCGCCCACTCGGAGAGAATTCCGCCGAGCATGCTGCCGGTCGGCACGCCGCGGCCCGATAGGCCTGTGAGAGCCACGACGCCGGGAGCGAGGCCGTAAAGGCGAGGAATCGTTCGGCGTTGCATGTCGAGTTCGCCGAACCAGAAGAACTCCCAGCGGATGTCCTCCTTGATTTGCGGATGCAGCCATTTGAGGCGGTCGGTCATGACTTTGCGGGTATATTCGATGTCGCGGCCGCGTCGGCCCATCGGGAACATCGAGGCGACGATGCGGCCTTCGGCGTCGTACTTGTAAACATAGATGTCGCCACGGCCATCATAAATGGTCGTGTTGTTGGGCAGGACCGTCTTTCGCGTCTCGTCCGACAGCGGTTGCGTCGCCGCGACAAAAACCTTCATGATCTTGAAGGTCCGGTCGAGCTTCGGCCAGCCCTCGACCGTGTAGGCCCCCGTCGAGAAGATCACCTTGTCGACCAGCGCCGCGCCCTTCGCCGTCTGGACCAGCCACTTCCCTTTCTCGCGCGCGACGCCGACAGCCTTCGAATTGGTATGGATGACGCCGCCTTCCTGCATCACGGCGCGCGCAAGGCCACGCGCATACCCCAGCGGATTGAGATGGCCGCCTTCGAGATGATACCAGCCGCCGAAGAAGCGCGGGCTCCCGGTGAGGTGTTCGACTTCGTGCTTGTCGACGAAACGGGTCTTGGCGCCAACCGCATTATAGTCGCGCACCTTTTGGTCCAGCGCCGCGATCGCGCTGGGGCGATGGGCCGCTTGCACATAGCCGTTCTGCCGCCACTCGCATTCGATCTGATAACGCTGCACCATGTCGGAGACGCGCGCATTGGCCTGGGTCTGGCGCGCGATCAAGCGCTCGGCCCACGGCTCCCCGAGGAGCGTCCTGATCTCGGGGAGGCTGAAATGCGTGAAGGTCGGGGTGCAGTGGCCTGCGTTGCGGCCCGAGCCGCCGAACCCTGCCTCCTGCGCCTCCAGCAAGACAACCTTCACACCCTTGCGCGCGAGTTCGAGCGATGTAGTCAGGCCTGTATAGCCGGCGCCCACAACGCAGACGTCCGCGGCGACGCGACCTTCGAGTTCTGTCGTGGGAGGAGCTGGAGCGGCGGTGGCGAACCAGAGCGTGTCTTTGAAGGGCGAGAAGCGGCTCATATCCGGCGTCACCTCCGAGATGATCACTGGTAAGCGCGGCCAAGGCCGGCTGAATATAATGCTAAACTGCAACAATGGACGTCGTCAAGCATCGACGCCGCTGCCGCTGTCAACGCCGGACCGGACCATCACTCGCACTATCGCAATGGCCCGTGTTGCCTTCCGAGTTGGTAACCTCGTCGGCCTCCGGGATGTGAGTCTTTCGCGGCTCAATGGCCAGCCTGCTCGATCCCCTACCGACGCTTCGCCCTGCCCCTCACGGGACACGACGCACGGCTCGGGGCCAGTGTGGGTCGCTGCCGCCTTCACTGTAGAGGACTTCCACCTCCTGCTCTTTGCCGGTCTCCCGGCGCACTGCCAAGACTCTCTGATCAGGATGTCGCGCTGTACTTAATTCGGGTCTGATTTACTCTTGGTGCAAGCTGTTCTCCTGCAATGGCATCATCCGAGCGCGGAGCAATTCCAGGCCGGCGCGACCGTACATCGCCCGCTTGAGGGTCTTCAATTTGTTGATTTGTCCTTCGGTCTGCCCGTTGCTCCAATGCTCCAACACGGCGTTCCGGACGGCTTCCAGATCCTGACGTATCGTCCTCGCAAAGCGCTGCATCGCGTAGATCCCAGACGCGCGCGCGTCGATCAGCCAAGCATCCAGACCCTCCGGCGTTCCGCCGCGAAGTAGCCCCCGATATCGCATTGCCAGACGCCTCATCGCGCTGAACTCCATCGACGCCGCTTTCAACGCGTCGACGTTGGCGATCTGTCGAGCGGTCATCTGGCCCCGGGGTTTGACGCAAAGCGCGGCTGCAGTCAGCGGCGAGATCACACGACCGGTCATCGGATCTATTGTTCGCACGAGAACCGGTGCGAGCTCCTCCTGCTCGGCTGCGTCGGGCGGAGGCCTGCGGCGGCGCCAGGGAGCGAGGAACCGCGCCAGATGACTGAAGGACCCTGTGTAGCCGCGATTGCGTATCTCGGCGAGCAGATGCCGGACTTTGGTAATGCCTTCGGCCCAAAGCCGCGTCAGCAAAGCGCTGAAATACGCCGGGGTGCTGGGCTTTGACGTCATTGTGTTGAGGTCCGGCAATTCGATGCGACGAACCCAACGTTCGACCCGTCGGCGACCAAGACCGAGCTTGCGGGCGATTTCCCTGACGGAGCTGCCACCTTCGAAAAGCGCCCGGATCTCATCGAACAGCTCTTGCCGAACGGCCTGGCGTCCGCGGCACATCAAGCGCTTCTGGGTGACTGCGTCAGATGGACGATCCGATCGTGCGGGAGGCGGCGGCGTCGCCTGACCACCTCTTTTTTTGACCTGCGACTCCGAGATCGGCGCTTCAAAGCGGCCGAGCTGTCGCTCAACGGTCTCGCGGAAGTTCTGCAACAGATGAAAACGGTCGGCAACCTGCCTCGCCTGTGGCGCGCCCTGACGCGCAGCCTCCGCATAGAGGCCAGCACGGTCGCGGCTGACCACTTCCACTTCCGGATGATCCTTCAGCCAACTGGCCGTCGTTTCCGCCGAACGATCCGCCAGCAAGTCCACAACCCGCCGACGCTCCAGGTCCACGATGATCGTGCCGTAGTTGGCGCCCTTGCGCCACGCCCAGTCATCAACGCCAGCCACCCGGA
>Ga0181527_1001419_pt1 | contig 24705 bp, 20 predicted proteins | sample PEATcosm2014_Bin_30_FD_119762 | JGI IMG/M metagenome (GOLD analysis project Ga0181527, IMG submission 119762) | Peatland microbial communities from MTU Mesocosm Facility, Houghton, MI, USA - PEATcosm2014_Bin06_60_metaG | ecosystem: Environmental > Terrestrial > Soil > Wetlands > Peat | place...
ACATTTCAACCTAACCGCCGCAGCCGCGTGAAAAAGCACGGCTTCCGGTCGCGCATGAAGACCAATGCCGGCGCCGCCGTGCTCAGCCGCCGCCGCGCCGTGGGCCGCAAGCGCGTCTCGGTCAGCGCCGGGCACCGCGACTAAACCTCTGCCGGTTCCGGTTTTCTTACCGGAATCCGCCGCGCAGTGGGGTCGTTCTTCCCCGAGTATTCCTAATGAATCCTCTTTCCAGGCCAGCGCAACGCCAATCGCTGGCGGGAGCGCGTCTGCGCAAGCACGCCGACTATCTGCGCGCCTACGCGGCTGCCCGCAAGCGGCAATCCGCGTCCATGAGCTGGTTCCTGGCGCCGCGGGTACCTGCGGGGCCGGATGTGGGTGTTCCGTCGGAGCCGCGTGTCGGCCTCACCGTGGGCAAAGTGCTGGGCAAAGCCACCCAGCGCAACCGCATCAAGCGCCGCATGCGCGAAGCGCTGCGCCGCCACGTCGATTTGCTGCCTCAGGGCTTCGATCTCATCTTTCATCCCCGCCGCAACGTGCTCACCATGGAATTCGCGCAACTTGAGGCAGAGATCGTGCGTATCCTTGAACAGGCCGGAAGTGAAGCCTCGCGGGTAGCCAAATCGCTCGCGGCCGCGCTTCAGAGCCCGGGTATACCTGCACCATGACGCGTTTTCTGCTCGCACTCATCGCTTTTTATCGCCGCTGGATTTCGCCGCCGCTGCATGCGGTGAGCACCAGCCGATGCAAATTCATCCCCACGTGCTCAGAGTACGCGGCCGTAGCCATTGCCACGCACGGTCCATTGCGGGGCTGTGGGCTGGCCGCGTGGCGCCTTTTGCGCTGTCATCCCTTCACGCCGGGCGGTTTCGATCCCGTACCACCCGCACGCTCCGGCGGGGATTGCGGCTGCACCCCGCCTGCTTTGCCCCGCGAACCGTTACCATAGAGGAAGCGGCGGCCCGAAGGCTGCCTTTTCCACACGATAGGAAGTAACCTTTGCCCGAAATACAAAATCCCAATCTTCAAACGCAGGGTTCCGGCGGTGGTGGCGGCGGCGACATGCGCTCCACCATGGCCTTCATGCTCCTTGCCATGGCCGCCATCTTCGGCTACCAGTACTTCTTCGCGAAGCCCAAGCCGGACCAGCAGCCGCCCGCGCAAACCCAGTCGCAGGCCGCTACTCCCCCGGCTTCCGCCGCTCCCGCCGCGCCGGGCCCGGCCCAGCCCGCTGCTCCCGCAAAGGCGCCCGCGGCCACGCCGCAGATTACGGCCTCGCTTGAGACCTACACCACCATCGAAAACGAGTTCTACAAGATCGTTTTCACTAATCGTGGCGCGCAGGTCAAGAACTGGATCTTGAAGAAGTACTTCGACTCGGCCGGCAAACCGCTCGACCTGGTGCAGCCGCAGGCCGCCACTCGCTTCGGGCTGCCGCTCTCACTCTTCACCTATGAGCCGGCGCTCACCACGCAACTCAATGACGCGCTCTACCAGGTGAGCTACGGCGGCGCGCAACCCTCGGCCACCGGCCAACTCCTCGCGCCGGCGGCGATTACCTTTGAATACTCGGCCAACGGCATCGATGCCGTGAAAACCTTCCGCTTCGACACGAGCTACGTCGTCAACGTCGAAACCGAGGTGAAGCGCAACGGCGTGCCCGTGCGCGCCCTCGTTGAATGGCCCGCCGGCCTGGGCGACATGGAGGAGCTCCATCAGACCTCCATGCTGCGCGGGCAAATGCCCACTCAGTCTTCCTTCGCCTGGTCTGTCGACGATCGGCAGGACGTGCAGGCCGCTGCCAAGGTCAGCGGCAATAACACGCTGGAAGGGTCGTACCAGTATGCGGCCGTAATGGATCTTTACTTTGCCGCCGCGTTCCTGCCCGATGCGCCGGATCGCTCCACGGTCGTCACGCTGCACAATTCCATCGACCTGCCCGCCGACCCCAGCGATCAGAACGGCAAGAAAGTTTCCGTCGACGTGCTCGGTCTCGCCGTCGGCGACACCAGTGGCGATACCCGCCTGCGCTTGTTTGCCGGCCCCAAGGCCACCGAGCTCCTCAAGTCGATTCACGCCATCGGCAGTGACGGCAAACCCGACGGTCCCGGGCTCGAATCGCTCATCCAGTTCGGCAGTTGGCTGGGAGTCATCGCCAAGCCGCTTTATTACGCGCTGCGCTTCCTGCGCAACTTCATCGGCGCCGGCACGTACAGCTGGGGCTGGGCCATCATCCTGTTTACGACCGCCTTCACCCTGGCCTTCATCCCGTTGCGCTTCATGATGATGAAGTCGTCGCTCAAGATGATGCGCATTCAGCCCAAGGTCGACGCCATCAAGAAGCGCTATGCAAACCTGAAGATGAACGACCCCAAGAAGACCGAGATGAACACCGAGGTCATGGCGCTCTACAAGGAGGAGGGCGTCAACATGTACGGCAGCTGCCTGCCCATGCTGCCCCAGCTCCCGCTGTTCTACGGTTTCTTCCGCGTTCTCTACAATGCCGTGGAGTTGCGCCAGGCGCACTGGTTCTGGCTGCCCGATCTCTCGCAGCCCGACCCCATCCACATCCTGCCGTTGCTCATCATCGTCACCATGTTCCTCACGCAGTACATCACGCCCTCGCCCGGCATGGATACCATGCAAAAGAACATGATGGCTTTCATCATGCCCATCTTCATGGGCAGCTTCCTCTGGCACTACGCTTCGGGGCTGGCTCTCTACTGGGCAACCCAGAACGTGTTGAATCTCGCGCTGCAAGTCTTTATCAACCAGTCAAGCTATGGTAAGGAGATGCATGCCATCGCCGCGCGACGAGCAGCCAAAAAGGCCGGCGCGAATCCCAAGACCATCCAGGGCAAGCGGTAAGAACAGTGTGAGTGCGAGTGTGAGTGTGCCGGACGGGTGCAACCACACTCACACTCGCACTCACACTCGCACTCTTCCCTACTCCCTACTCCCTGCTTTATCGTCTCTGGTATGGCCGCCCCTGAAAGCTCCGCTCCCCGCCCCACGCCTGAAGCCGAAGAGATCTATCGCCGCTGGATTCAGTTCCTCGATGACGAATTTGTTCGCCACAGTTCACCGGAGCGCCGCGGCGAGATTGTGCGCGACCAGCTCTACCAGCTTTATCTGGGGCGTCCCTATAGCGGCAAACTCAACCTCAAGCTCACCTCGGAACTGCCGGGCAACGTGGTCAACCTCTCGCTCGACCCGCAAAACGTCACCCTGGAAGCGGAGCACTATGCCGAGGTGGACCGCGAACGCTACGCGCGCCGCAAGCCTTTGCTCTGGTTCTGGCAAATGTTCGACCGCTCGCCGATAGGCCTCAATCACTGGCTGGGATTGCGTTTCCGCTGCATGCTTGGACGGCACATCTTCGAGCATCTCGGCACGGGCGTGAAAATCGACCACGGCGTCGATCTGACCTACGGCTATAACCTCTCCATTGGCGACGGCGCGGTCATTCGCCAGCGCGCCCTGCTCAACGACCGCGGCGGCATCACCATCGGCAATCACGCGGTCATCGGCTCCTTCTCGCGCGTCTTCTCTTTCTGGCACGATCCGCAAGACTACAACAAGGTCCGGCTACAGCCCACGGTGATCGGTGCCGGCGCCCACATTGCCAGCCATGCCATCGTCCTCGGCGGGCAAAACGTCGCGCCCGGAGAATCCGTCGGCATCTTCCCCGACGATCGCGTCTAAAGCGGGACTACGGACCCAGCTCTGAATGATTGCGCCCGTGCCCCATCCTTTTCCGCGCTTTACGCGGAAAAGGGTGGGAAAGCCTGCCACTGTGGATGAGCCGAATCAGTCGTGCGCCGCGTTCACGCCGCCGTGCACCACAAAGCGCACAAGGTAATCGTGCAATAGCTGCCGGTGGGCGTCGCGGTACGCTGCATAATCCTGCACAATGCCCTGGTCGGCGCCGTTGATCAAAATCCAGCAGTCCAGCATGCCCGCGTCGTACACCTCTAGCAAGTTGCGCAGGCTCTCGTCGAGCTTTTCGGGAGGGATCTTATTCTGCCGGACCAGCGTGACCACCAAACTCAACGCCTCGTCCTCCTCTTTGAGGGTGTGCCGGTACTCCTGCTCATTGGGAAACTGCTTCTTGAACTCATCGCCGCGAAAGAGAGCCCGCTTCGACGCGTACGCCACCCAAGCAAAACTCCCCTCGTTGTTCTTGTCGAGCGCATCGGGATTGATGTTGATCGTGATGTTCTTGGGATTCTTGGGATCCACTGCAGGCGCCGCCGGCCGGTCGATCTTCGGCGAGTTCAGCACGGCCTTCTGGCGCACCGCCCACTGCTGCAATCCCTGCCACGCGTACTTGTTGTAGGGCTCGGCCACGATCGCGTCGATAAACTTGTTCTTCGCCGCCTCAGGATCGTTGCCGTAGAGCAGAATCGCGTCACCCCAATACCGGTAAGCTGTCTCGCGGTTGGGATCGATGGCGACGGCCCGTGCAAACCATTGCGCCGCAGTGGGCAAATCGTGTTGTGCGTAGGCCGCGTCGCCTGCATAGAGCGCCGCCACGTAAAGATGCGGATCGGCCGCAGCGGCAGCCACGTATTTGGCCTGGGCCGCCGGGTAGTCCCCGGCCGCGAACGCTTTCTCTGCTTCCTGCATCAGCGCCTCTGCAGAGCTGCCTTGCGCAAGCGTTTCCGGCGCGTCGACGTCGAAGTTCGCCATGTCCTGAACGAAGTTAGCCTTGTCGCCGAGTTGAACGGCGCGCCGCGCCGCATCGCGCATGCGCGTCAGCAATGCCTTTGCCTGCGCCGGATCGTTGGTCTGTTCCGCCTCAGCATCGAGGCACGCAGCCAGCCGCTCCTGATAAAGCATTTCGTTGGGGTATGTCTTTGCCAGATCTTCATAGAGCGGCAAAGCCTCCAGCTTCTTGCCCGCCTTGTAGAGTTCGTTCGCCTGTCCGACTTCGTTCACCATCGCTTGCCAAGCCCATACCGGGCACGCCATCGCTACGCACAAACAAACACCCGCGATCCATCTCCGCATCGCGTTTCACCTCTTCGGGAAATCGCGGAAAGTGTACACCATTTGACGCCGCCTGCCGCATTTCCAGCCATCTTTCAGCGGTCCGAAGATGCAATCTCAACCCGCGTGTAGTATGTTCTAAGGAATCACTACGTCGTAAAGTTTCTGAGAAACACGGGATTGCCATCAATCCCCATTTGCACGGCTTTTTCCCTGACTTCTGCGGTGTTGGTCGCACACCGCCATGCTCTTTAAGGCTCTTAGCGCTGCAGTCTACGGCATCGACGCCAATCTCATTGACGTCGAAGTCGACTACAGCGGCGTGGTCTCGAACGAGGACCACTTTCACACGGTAGGGCTGCCTGACGCCGCGGTGCGCGAGAGCCGCGATCGCGTGCGCGCCGCCATCAAGAACTCCGGCTACCTCATCCCGCCCACGTTCATCACCATCAACCTTGCCCCCGCCGACCTCAAAAAAGAGGGCTCCGGTTTCGATCTGCCCATTGCCGTCGGCATTCTGGGTGCGTATGGCGCTTTGCGCACCAACGACCTCAGCCGCTTCCTCCTGGTCGGCGAGCTGGGTCTCGATGGTGGTGTGCGCCCCATTCCCGGCATGTTGCCTGTGGCCATTCTGGCCCGCGAAAAGGGCATCGCAAACCTGATTCTGCCCGCGGCCAACGCCGCCGAGGCCGCGGTTGTCGAAGGCGTCAACGTCTATCCCGTCTCCTCGCTCCTGGACGTGCTTGAACTGCTCAACACGTCTGTGGTTGGAGTCATCCAGCGCGAGCCGTACCGCGTGGTCACAGCAGATTTACTCGGCAAGCTCGAGCAATTCACCGTCGACTTCAGCGATGTGCGCGGCCAGCAGACCGCCAAGCGCGCCCTGGAAGTAGCCGCGGCCGGCAGCCACAACATTCTCATGATCGGCCCGCCCGGCTCCGGCAAAACCATGCTCGCCAAGCGCCTGCCCTCGATCCTGGCCTCGCTCTCCTTCGAGGAAGCTCTCGAAACCACCAAGATCCATTCCGTCGCCGGCGTGCTCGAGGCCGGCGCGGGACTCGTCACCCAGCGCCCCTTCCGCGCCCCGCATCACACCATCTCCGACGCCGGACTCATCGGCGGCGGCATTATCCCCCGCCCCGGCGAAGTGTCGCTGGCGCACAACGGCCTGCTGTTTCTCGACGAGTTGCCCGAATTCCCGCGCAACGTTCTCGAAGTCCTGCGCCAGCCGCTCGAGGACCACACCGTCACCATCGCGCGCGCCTCCATGTCGCTTAGTTTTCCAGCGCGATTCATGCTGGCCGCGGCCATGAATCCCTGCCCCTGCGGCTACTTCAACGACAAATCGCGCGAGTGCCTGTGCACGCCGCCCATGATCCAGCGCTACGTGGCCAAAATCTCCGGCCCGTTGCTCGACCGCATCGACATTCACATTGAAGTTCCCGCCGTTCAATACAAAGAGCTGCGCGGCTGCGCGGCGGCCGAGGGCTCCGCGCACATTCGCGCCCGCGTGATGGCGGCGCGCGAGCGCCAGCGCCAGCGCTTCAAGAAGCACGGCGAAAAAATCTACGCCAACGCGCAGATGAACACCCGGCAGATTCGCGCCCACTGCGAACTCGGAGCCGACGCCGAGCGGCTACTGGAGCGCGCCATGCAACAGCAGGGACTCACCGCGCGCGCCCACGACCGCATTCTGAAAGTGGCGCGCACCATTGCCGATCTTGAAGGCGCAGAATCCCTCACCGTCGCCCACCTTGCCGAAGCCATTCAGTACCGCACGCTCGACCGCAGCTACTGGGCGTAGCTCTATGGGCCACGCGCGACGCCGCCTTCGCATGATCCTGCTGCGTCTGCGCGCGTTTGCGGCGTCACGCAAGAATGGTCGGTGGCATTCGCCTCGCGCCACACATAGCCCTGCACGCATATCCCTGAGGCGTTCCTGGATCGGCTCGGCTGCCCATGTTACGAAGCTGGCGGCGCCGCCACTTGTGTGGTTGGTCCATGCGTGGATGGTCCATGCGTGGTTGGTCCATGCGTGGTCGGTCCATGCGTGGTTGCTCCGTGCGTAATTCCGCCATCAGTAGCATGCGTTGCTCCGCCGGTGGTTGGTCCGTGCGTGGTGGCTCCGCCGGTCGTCGGCCCGTGCGTTTGTACCCCGCCAGTGGTCGGTCCATGCGTTTGTACCCCGCCGGTGGTTGGTCCGTGTGACGCTCCGCCGGTCGTTGGTCCGTGCGATACCCCGCCGGTGGTTGGTCCGTGCGTTTGTACCCCGCCGGTGGTCGGTCCATGCGTTTGTGGCCCGCCGGGGGTCGGTCCGTGCGACGCCCCGCCGGTGGTTGGTCCGTGCGACACTCCGCCGGTCGTCGGTCCGTGCGACACTGCATTACTGGTCGTCGGCCCATGCGTAGTTGGCCCATGCGTGATTGGCCCATGGGTGGTTGGTCCGTGCGTGGAATTCTGGGCTAGCAGGAACGCGGGAGACGGTCCCGGCGCAAGCTGCGCCGCGGCACCCACCGGCGCTATCCCGACACATACCGCTGCAAACCATAAAGCCTGATATCTGATCATTGTGCACGCTCCACATCCAGAAGAGTTCTGTCTCTCTCGGGGTCCGGAGATCTCAGCGCGTGTCCGGCTCAAGAGGCGACCAATTATACGCCCGGCAATGCACCCCCGGCTGAAGCCATTCAATATCGCACGCCCGACCGCAGCTACTCGGCGTAGCTTCCGCCATTTCCGGTCCGTCAGCGCCTGATGATCGCTGTAACCTGTTCACTCTCCTGCCAATATGGTGGTTACTTTGGATTATGAATGTTTTCTAATTTTGGGCGATATCCCAATAGACTGAGGAATGTAACACCGCTGCACCGCAGCATCCTGGAGTCCGTCGTGACAGATACCATTCTGCAATCCGGCTGGGAGAACTTCGTGGTTGCCGTTCCCTTTGTGGGAATCCTCCTCGTGGGTCTGTTCCGGTTGGATGAAATCATCGCCTCCCCCAAACGCGACAGGGCTGTGAAACGCCCCGCCAGCGGTTGCGATGAGCATGGACACTTGCTTCTCTCCGATCCCGACGGGCACCTCTGGGGCGCTTCGAGCAAGACCAGGTAAGGCAGGCGCCCAACATCCGGGTAACCGGTAAGGTTCACTCTTTCGCCACTATCGCCTGCCGGCACTTTCACACCTTGGGAACGCGCCCCGTGCAGAATTGGGAATCCGCAGGTGGTAATCCGTAAATAGTTAATACAGAATAGGTTATCGTGGATAATTGCATCGGATGCGCGCTCCGAAGGGACCGGTCCCGATGTCGCCGGAAAAGCCCTCCAAGTGGCACGAAATAACTATTGACCCCAACGAGGGTTGGTTATACTCTCAAGTTAGCCATCCATAGAGGGCAGGTTGCGCATTTGTGGCCGGGTGTGCCCATCAGCACATTTCCAGCATCAAACTATGAGCAGTTGCTAGCTTGATGCCTTGGGTGCGCATTTGGAGCTCCCGAAAAGGCCATGCAGGCACACGGGTGTTCGCGGCGCAAACTGCAATCCGATACGGTATGGCATCCATTTCATAACGTGCAATCGCCACCAAGATTTTGCATTCGGGGGCGTAGAGAGTGCGTCTAAGAGATGGAAGCGGCAATTTGGGGTAGCCCTCGACTGTAATGGCTCCCCTCCACTGCACGGGCGGTCACATTGGGATTCCTCCTGTGCAGGGATTCAAGAAAGAAGGAGAATAACAATGCGTTCTGATCTTGTTTTTAAGGCACTTTCTCAAGTGACCAATCGCTACCAGCTCTGTCAACTGGCTAGCAAGGCAACTCGCAAGCTTCACAAGCCGAATACACGGCTGCAGGACACCACAAATGAGGTTTTGTGCCGCTTTGAGACGGCCAATCCGGGAGACCGGAAGCTTGAAGAGGCGCCAGTAGCCCAACCGGTGGAAAGGCGCCGCGCGGCCTAACGGCGCCGTGCGTCTCTTGTAAGGTTAAGTCAGGCAAAGTATTAAGGGCAGTTTCCCTGTAGAACTCCTGGTTCCTTCCCGGCGCTCCGTCAAACCCGGTACGTTTGGTAAACTCGGAGCCTGGAATTCAGTCTGCTTTGCGCCGGTTGAATTTCTCAGTGCCTGTCGGATCTTCTCCTCCGGAGCACTTCTCCCTTCGTATCCCACCCCACACATCCCGCCTTCACGCAGGTGAACATGACCATCGCAGAACTCAAAGAAAAAAACATTACTGAATTAAGCCGCATCGCCCGCTCCCTTGAGATTCCGGGGACCAGCGGACTGCGCAAGCAGGATCTCATCTTCAAGATCCTCCAGGCGCAAAGCGAAAAGGAAGGACACATCTTCGCTGAGGGCGTCCTTGAAATTCTCCCCGACGGCTACGGCTTCCTCCGTTCCCCGGACTACAACTATCTGCCCGGACCGGACGACATTTACGTGTCGCCCTCGCAGATTCGCAAGTTCGATCTCAAGACCGGTGATTCGATCAGCGGCAACGTGCGCCCGCCTCATGAAGGCGAGAAATATTTTGCGCTCGTCAAGATCGAAGCCATCAACTTCGAGTCGCCCGAAGAGACGCGCAACAAGATTCTTTTTGACAACCTCACGCCGCTCTACCCGCAGGAGCGCATCAAGATGGAGACGGTGCGCGAGGGCATCAGCGGCCGCGTGATGGATTTGCTCACGCCTGTCGGCAAGGGCCAGCGCGGCCTCATTGTGGCTCCGCCCCGCACCGGCAAAACCATGCTGCTGCAGTCCATCGCCAACTCCGTCACCACCAACCACCCCGAAGTGGTGCTGATCGTTTTGCTGATCGACGAGCGCCCCGAAGAAGTCACCGACATGCAGCGCTCGGTGAAGGGTGAAGTCATCAGCTCGACTTTTGATGAACCCGCCGCCCGCCACGTCCAGGTGGCAGAGATGGTCATCGAAAAGGCCAAGCGCCTCGTCGAGCACAAGCGCGACGTCGTGATTCTGCTCGACTCCATCACCCGCCTGGCGCGCGCCTACAACACCATCGTTCCGCCCTCGGGCAAGGTCCTCTCCGGCGGCGTCGACTCCAACGCCCTGCAGCGCCCCAAGCGCTTCTTCGGCGCGGCCCGCAACATCGAGGAAGGCGGCTCGCTCACAATCATCGCCACCGCCCTCGTGGATACGGGTTCGAGGATGGACGAGGTCATCTTCGAAGAATTCAAGGGCACCGGCAACATGGAAATCATCCTCGACCGCAAGCTGGTGGACAAGCGCGTGTTCCCGGCCATCGATATTCAACGCAGCGGCACCCGCAAGGAAGAGTTGCTCATCCCCAAGGAAGATCTGCAGCGCGTCTTCATCCTGCGCCGTGTGCTCAACCCGCTTTCACCGGTTGAAGCCATGGAACTGCTGATCAGCCGCCTCGAAAAGGTGCGTAACAACGCCGAATTCCTGGCCAACATGAACCAGTTGTAGGCAGCTTCGGCTCTGGGTCTAGGTGGTCCAGGTTCGCCAGAGCAGTCAAAAGGCCGGGGCATCGTCCCCGGCCTTGCTTTCTCCATCGGCGTGGTGCATTGTGGTGCTGTCGCGCCATGCGCTCTACCCCTGCCATCTGGAGCCACCTCACTCTCGCCCTGGTTGCGCTCCTCTGTTCCTTCGGCATTCGCTCTGACGCCCTTCCGCGCCCGCCGGCATGTCTTCGGTCTCTGCCTCCGTTCACTCTGTGGGCCTGGGAACGCCGTGAAGATCTCCACGCGATCGACACGCACCGTTTCGCCGTTGCCTATCTCGACCAGACGCTGACCGTCGGCTTCCTGGTCGACAGGCTGCCCCGCCGCGACCTTCTCGTGCTTCCCGCTTCCGCCGTTCGCATGCCCGTGGTGCGCATTGAAGCCACGCCCAGTGCGGTTCTCGACGATTTCAACCGCGACGATCTGGTGCGCGACATCCTGCTCAGCGCGCGCCAGCCGGGCATTGCCGCGCTTCAAATCGATTTCGACGCGACGCGCTCCCAGCGGCCCTTCTATCGCGATCTGCTCGTCGCCCTGCGCCGCCAGATGCCGCTCCATCTGCCTCTTTCCATCACCGCACTGGCCTCCTGGTGCAGTGCCGACGACTGGCTGCAGGGCCTCCCCGTCGACGAGGCCGTCCCCATGATGTTCCGCATGGAGCCCGATCGCCGCCGCGCGCCGGCAACCGCGGACGACTTCCGCATCCGCGAGCCGCTCTGCGAGTCTTCTGTCGGCGTATCCACCACCGAACCCTGGCCTTCGCACCTGGCCGGCAAGCGCATTTATGTTTTTGCTGACAATGGCTGGCGCATCGACTCGACCTCAGAACTTGAACGGAGACTCCGATGAAAACGCGCATCCTGATTCTGGCCCTCCTGCTCGCCGCCCTGCTCCTCGCGCCGGTAGGGAATGTCGAGGCCTGTGGTCCCTTCTTTGAGCCGGAAGTCTTCGTCAGCACTACGCATCCCGACGATCTTGCCTCGTTCGGCAAAGGCCAACTCGGTATTCTCCAGGCCGGCTTTGATTCGAACGAGTACGCGGTCGCCTACCGCTATCTGAATGGCGGGACGCTCTCTGACGTCGAGCTCCGCGCTTACACGCGGGATGGGCAGTACTCGGGAGAACTCTCGCCAGTTCAAATCGCCCGAGCGGAGGGCGCAGAAGACGCGGCTGAAGCCATGGACAGAAACAAACTCACCCCACAGCAAATCGCCGCGGCGCAGGCGGCAGAAGAACGGGCCCGACAAAATGCCCAGCCAGCCGGGAAGTGGCTGCTCGCGCGTGCGAAATATCTTCCTCCCCTCGCTTCGGCTGTCCAGGCACAATCCTTCCCGGTGGATTACGACGGAAACATTGTCTTCGATGAGAGCTACCTGAATTGCCCCGACCCTGCGTTCATCAGCGCGACCCTCACCCTCTCGAAACGCGCAGATGCATGGGGCAAAGACAGCAAATGGCTTGCCGACTGGATCCATGGCCAGGATGCAGTGTTTTCTAACTGTGCGGGCAAGAGCGCCACATCGCCCACGCCAGCCGCGCCCGACAGCCCCGCGCTGCTCAAGGCCGATCGCGCCTACCAAATTGCCTCGGCAACCTTTTATGCAAAGCAATTCGACGAGGCCGCCAACCAATTCGCCGCCATCGCCGCCGATCCAAGCTCGCCGTGGGCTCCCTGGGGGCAATATCTCGCCGCCCGCGCCACCGTGCGCAAAGCCTTCGCCATGGGCAAGGCGACGGACCCGTATAGCGGCGACCTTGCCACCTACGACGCCCCAACGATGCAGCGCGCACAACAGATGCTGGAAGCGCTTCTCGCGCAGCCCGACCCCACGCCTTCGCGCGCCATCGTTCGCGATGAACTGACCTTCATCCTCATCCGCACCGATCCCGGCAAGCGCGCCGCCGACCTGTGCGCAAGCCTCGCCGGCCCCAGGCCCGACGCCAACTTCCTCCACGATCTCCAGGATCTGAGCTGGCTGCTCGTCAAATCCGTCTCCATCAAGAACCAGCCGCCTCTGCTGGCCTGGATCAGCGCCTGGCGCACCGGAACGCCCGTCTCCGCCTTCACCACCTGGCAGCAGAGCCATCAACTGCCCTGGCTCGTGGTCGCCATCGCCAAAGCGGGTCCCACCGACGCCTTTGCCCCTGCGCTCATCGATGAGGCCGCCAAAATCACGCCGGACTCTCTTGCTTACGACACCGTCTTCTACCATCGCGTGCGCCTGCTCATCGCGCTCAAGCGGACCGACGAGGCTCGCACGCTGCTCGACGCGGCGCTGCCCGCTCTTAGCAGTCAGAAACCCACCTCCAAACGGAACGCACTTCTCGGTGAGCGCATGGCTGTTGCGCGCGACTTCAAGGAATTCCTGGAGTTTGCGCCGCGCAACACGCTATCGACGGGCTCGGAAGGTGCTGACGATCTGCAAGAGATATGCAATCAAAATGCGCACGCGGTGAATGCCAATGCCAACTGTCCTGAGGTCACGCAGGATCTGTGGTTCGACGACGACGCTTCCGTCATTCTCAATCAGAAGGCACCGCTTTCGCTCCTCATTGAAGCGGCCAACACCGCATCGCTTCCGCAGAATCTCCGCCAAAGCCTCGCCGTCATGGCGTGGACCCGCGGCGTTCTGTTGCAGGACGCGAAGAGTGTCGCGGCCCTTGCGCCGCTTTTGCCCAAGAGCCTCCAGGCCACGGCCGGTTCCAGCGCCGGTTTTCCCGCCGATCTTGCAATCCTCCGCAATCCGGGCGTGCGTCCTTACCTCGAGGCGGGGATTCCGCGCGTCGCCAGCTTCAGCCAATTCGATGAGTTCCGCAACAACTGGTGGTGCAAGCCGTGGCAGGAACAGGATCAGGGCAACGGGCCCTCGCTCACCCCGCTGCCGGCGCCGGCCATCATTCCGCCGGACCAGCAGGCTCTTGCTGACTCTGAATATCAGCGCCTGCAACAACTGCCCGACTCGGCCGCCGTCATTGGCCAGCGGGTGATCGACTACGCCAACGCTCACCCCAACGATCCGCAGGTTCCTGAGGCGCTTGCCCTCACCGTCCGCGCCACGCACTATGCTTGCCAGTCGTGGGACTCCAAAACGCCCGGGGCCACAACATCGAATTACACTCCGGTCGGCAAGGCAGCCTTTGAATTCCTCCACAAGCACTACCCCAAGTCGCCCTGGACCGCAAAAACGCCTTACTACTATTAGGCCAAACGCGCTTAGCCACCCCTTTCCGGATTTTCCGTCCGCTGGTAAGATAGAGAAGTCGTGGGGCTGTAGCTCAGCTGGGAGAGCGCCTCGTTCGCAACGAGGAGGCCAGCGGTTCGATCCCGCTCAGCTCCACCAAAACCATCTCCAGCACTGCTCCTTCCCAAGGGCCTCCACCCGGCCGCCAAGCCCGCACATCTCAGGAACAGCCCGCGCTTCGTTGCGTTACACTCTTTTTCAATGTTCCTCACTCTGATTGTGGGGCCGCTCATGGCTCTGAATCTCAGCGCCGCTGAGATTACGGGGCGCGTGACGGACGCACGTTCCGGCAAAGCGATTCAAGGTGTTGAGGTCTCATGCCGCGATTCGAGCCAATCTGTTCGCACTGATTCCGACGGCAGATTCGATCTTCATCTCGACGCCGATGGTTGCACGCTGCAGATCTCCGCAGCCGGCTATCGTCCTGCAACCCTGCCGGTCACCGGCTCCACGGCGCTCGACGTCATGCTTGCGCCCGACGTTACGGCAACGCAAGAAGCCGTGCAGGTTCACGCTGGGGCCTATGCGGAGGAGACCGCCGGATCGGTGGGCCTTTCCGGCGACCAACTGCAATATCTGGCGAGCTCCCTGGGAGACGATCCGCTGCGGGCCGTCCAGGCTCTTCCCGGCGTAACCGCGGAAAATGACTTCTCCAGCCAGTTCGCCATGCGCGGCGCCGATTACTCGCGCATTGGCCTGTTCGTCGACGGCGTGCTGCTCCACGCTCCGTTTGATTACGTCCATGGCGACTCGAGCGGCGCGTCCATCACGGATTTCCAGAGCTCGATTGTGAACTCGGCAACCCTCATTCCCGGTCCCATTCCCAGCCGCTATTCCGATCGCACCGCGGGCGTGCTCGATTTGGAGTCGCGCGACGTCAGCCCATCGCGCACTCGCGCTCAACTCAACGCCGGCATCCTTTCGGTCGAGGGCTCGGCGGAGGGCGGGCTTGGCCGCAAAGGTACGTGGCTCGCCGCAGGGCGGCAGAGCTATTTGCAGTACATCGTCAATCGCGTCACTTCTACACCCGGACTCGCTTTCGGATTTCGCGATGCGCAGGCAAAAATCACCTATGCGCTTACCCCGAGCAATCAGGTGAGCCTGCTTCTGCTTGAGGGCTTCTCCTCGCTCAATCGCAATTCCGCGCAGTCCCAGCTTGGCCTCAACAGCATCGATACGGGGCACGTCCACACGACGACGCCGATTCTCTCCTGGCGCTTCACTCCGCGCTCGGATTGGAGCATCACAAACCGCGTCGCATACCTTAGAGAGCGTTTTGACGACGACAACAAAACACCAGCGCCCATGGGCAGCGGATATTACGCCGAATGGGTCTGGTCCGGCGACGCTGTGAAGCAGTCGGGCAGTCGCTGCCTCACTTTCTTCGGCGCTTCCGTGCGAAGGCGGAGCCAAGACGGCTTCGCAATGAAGTACTTCACTTCGCCCACGCCTCCGTCGCTGCTCAACCAGTACAGTGGCACGGGGAGATTGTGGGGTATCTATGCGCAGCAGGATTGGATCATTACGCGATTTCTCCGCCTGAAGGCCGGGCTGAGAACGGATGAGAATTCAGAGCCGCAGCCCCAGACCGTCTCCCCCTATCTCTCGCTTGCCGCCGACGCGTGGAAGCACGAGCGCATCACAGCTTCCTGGTCCAGGGCCGCGCAATTCCCTGAAACTGACCAGTCCAATTCCATTCTGGGGCATCCCAACCTGCTGCCGGAACGGAGCTCGCAAGTCGAGATCGCTGTCGAGCAGCCCTTCGGCGAATCGCGGCGCATGCGCCTTGACGTGTATGACCGCCAGGACAGCGATCTCCTATTCCAGCCGTTTTACGATCCGCGCATCCTCAATGGCGCCGTCTTTTCCGGAACCACTCTCGACCCCTTCCAAAACTGCGAGCACGGTTACGGCAAAGGTGCGGAGTTCTCCTTCGAGCAGCGCAGCGGCAATCGGCTCAGCGGATGGGTCTCCTATGCCTATTCCGTCAGCCGCATTCACGATGACACTCTGAACCTGGTCTTTCCCTCTGAGTTCGATCTGCGCCATTCGATTCACATCTTCGGAAGCTTCCGCGTGAATCCGGCCTGGACCGTCAGCGGACGTTTTTCTTTCGGGACCGGCCTGCCGGAACCCGCGTTTCTCGGATTGCGTAGCGGGGTAACGTACCTTGCAACAAATCGCAACTCGTTGCGCCTCGCCGATTACCAGCGAACCGATCTGCGCATCGACAAGGCGTTTGCCGAAAGGAGATTTGAGGGCAGATTCTTTGTCGAGGTGCTCAACATCACCAACCACGGCAACTATATCTTCGATAGTTTGAGTTCCTTCAACTCCAAGACCGGCCAGGCAGCGGTTCAGTTGGACAGTACCTTCCCTATTCTGCCCGCCGCGGGCATTGTGCTCGACTTCTAGTGTGGTGTCCCGAAGGTCTGTAGCATGAAAGCGGAAGGAGCAATCGCAGGTTCAATTTCGCTCCCGCTCAGCCCAACAAATCCCCTCCAACCCAACCTCCCACCCATCTCCCCGTCTTATCATCGATGCAAGAGTTCTACACCTTCGCTGAGGTGATTGGTTGTCCCAGGTTGTCTCTCTGCCGCAAGCTCCCGCAACCACGCTCAGGCCCCTCTGTGTCGACCTCGACGGAACCCTGGTCAAATCCGACACTCTCGTGGACTCACTGCTGGTGCTGGCGCGCACGCATCCGGCGCTGTTGTTCGCTCTGCCCCCGCGCCTGCTGCACGGCAAGGCTGCCTTCAAGGAGTTCGTCACCTCCCACGTCTCGCTCGACGTCGCGCATCTGCCCTACAACCGCACCCTGTTGCAGTTTCTTCACGAGGAACGCGCCCGCGGCCGCGCCGTCTATCTCGTGACCGGAGCTGACGCGCGGCTGGCCGAGCGGGTCGCCGCGCATCTCGGCATCTTTACCGGCGTTCTGGGCAGTGACGGCGAGGTCAATTTGACGGGAAACCGCAAGCTCGATCGCGTGCGCAGCCAGTTTGGCGGCGAGTACGGTTATATCGGCAACGACACTCCCGATTTGCCCATGCTGGCCCACGCGGCTGAAATCATGGTGGCCAATCCCAGCCTCCGCCTGCGGCTCCGGATGCGCCTGCGCGGCATTCGTCCGACGCGCACTTTCGATGAAGGCCCCGGATCGCTCTGGTCGATGCTCTGGTCCGGGCTCCGAGCCATGCGCGTGCATCAGTGGGCAAAAAATCTACTCATCTTTCTGCCTCTGTTGCTGGCGCACGTAGGCGTCGCCAAGCGCCTGCCGAGCGCGCTGCTGGCCTTCTTCTGTTTCGGACTCACGGCTTCGTCGGCCTACATCGTCAACGACCTGCTCGACATCGAGGCCGACCGCCGTCATCCGCAAAAGTTCCAGCGTCCCTTTGCCGCCGGCGACCTCCCGGCCATCGCCGGTGTCTGCATGGCGGCCGTCTTTCTGCTTTTGGCGTTTTCTGGCGCGCGCCTGCTTCCCGCGGCCTTCTCCGGATGGCTGCTGCTCTATCTGGCAACCACGCTCGCCTACTCCTGGTTCCTGAAGCGCATCGCGCTGGTCGACGTGCTGGTGCTCTCCGGTCTCTACACGCTGCGCCTATTCGCCGGCAGCGCCGCCACCGGAACGCACATCTCGCATTGGCTGGCCGGCTTTTCGGTTTTTCTGTTTTTCTCCCTGGCCATCGTCAAGCGTTTTGCCGAGCTGCAGAATTTGCGCAGCAGCGGATTGCCGCCGCGCAATGGGAGAGGCTATGTGGTGGCCGATACCGATCAGTTGCGGAGTTTCGGCACTGCCAGCGCCTTTGCGGCAGTCATGGTCTTCGCCATCTACATCAGCAGCAATGACGTTGTCGTGCTTTATCGCCGCAATGAATCGCTGTGGCTCATTATGCCGCTGATGATTCTATGGCTCTGCCGCGTCTGGTTGCTGGCCTCGCGCGGCGAACTCGACGAAGATCCCTTCGTCTTCGCATTGACCGACCCCATGAGCCTTGCGATTGGGATTGTCATCGCCGCCATCGCCCTGCTGGCGATCTGATCGCCGCACAGTGACCTTGATCGTCAACCACACGCAAAGATAGCTTTGCGCGATCGAGACGCGCCGGTTTTCTTGGTCCCTCGTTCCCTTGGTCCCTTGGTCCCTGCCTTTTTCAGTTGAACAAGTCCTTCATCTTTTCGATCAGACCAGGCGACGTGGGCTGGTTGTCCACGGTCATGGTTTCGGAGAGCTTGGTCACCAGCTCGCGCTGCGCGCGGTTCAGCTTGCGCGGGATCTGCACCACCACCTTCACGATCAGGTCGCCGTGGCCCTTCTCATTCAGGTGGGGAACGCCGCGTCCCCTCACGCGCAGCTCTCTGCCGCTTTGCGTGCCTTCGGGAATCTTGATGTTTACCGGTGCATCGATGCCGGGAATCTCGAACTCGGCGCCCAATGCCGCCTGGGGAAAGCTGATGGGAATGACGCAATAAAGATCGTGCCCGTGGCGCTCGAAGAAATCGTGCGGACGGATGGCAAGAATGATGTAGAGATCGCCCTTGGGCCCGCCACGGCGGCCGGAGTCGCCCTCGCCCGCGTAGCGGATGCGCGTTCCCTCTTCGACCCCCGGCGGGACCTTGACCTTCAGCTTGATTTCCGTCGCCGCGCGGCCCTCACCGCGGCACGCCGTGCAGGGATCGCCGATCACCGAGCCCGTGCCGCCGCAGGCCCCGCAGGTACGGGCAACCGAGAAAAATCCCTGCTGATAGCGGATCTGCCCGTGGCCCTGGCATTGGCTGCACACGCTCGGGCCCCGGCCCGAGGAGCTGCCCTGGCCATGGCAAACGGTGCATGTCTCCAGGCGCCGGATCTTCACCTCAGTCTCCGCGCCAAAAATCGCGTCTTCAAAATCGATGGTCAGGTCGAAGCGCAGATCGTCGCCACGCTGCTGGCGCTGAGCCCGCGATCCCCCGCGAGGAACGCCGCCCATCGAAAACATTTCGCCAAAGAGATCGCCGAAGATGTCGCCCAGGTCCACGCCGCCTGCAAACGGTCCGGCTCCAAAGCCCTGCGCGCCCAGACCGGCGTGGCCGTATCGATCGTAGGCCGCACGCTTGTCGGCGTCGCTCAGCACCTGATAGGCTTCGCTGGCCTGCTTGAACTTCTCCTCGGCCGCGTGGTCCCCGGGATTGCGGTCAGGATGATACTTGAGCGCCTGTTTGCGGTACGCGCTCTTCAGTTCCTGATCGGTGGCGTCACGCGAGACGCCCAGCAACTCGTAATAATCTGCTTTGCTCACTCTTGCTTCTAGCTCCTGGCTTTTAGCTTCTCCGTGTTATCTCCCACATCGCATCAATCTTAGGCCGCGATGTTCATTTTGGGGCTTCTGCTGTCCTGCCTCAACCATGCTAGAGGCTAGCAGCTAGAAGCCAGAAGCTGCTTTATTCATTCACTTGTTTGCTGTTATGCGCCACGCGCACCAGCGCCGGCCGCAGCAGCCGTTCGCGGATCTTATAGCCGCGGCGGACCTCCTCGGCCACATGCTGGTCGGGCACGTCGTCGCGCTCCACTGCGCCCAGCGCCTCGTGCACGCGAGGATCGAAGCTCTCGCCCACTGCGGGAATCGCTCTCACCTGCATCTTTTCGAGAATCTCTTCCATCTGCTTCATGATCAGGCTCACGCCGGAGCGCAGTTGTTGCGCTGAGCCTGTGGACTTGAGCGCCAGTTCGAAATTATCGAGCACCGGCAGGAACTGCTCTACCACGCTGCCGGTCACATGGTCGCGGAACTCTGTCTTCTCGCGCTCGGCGCGTTTGCGCGCATTCTCGAATTCCGCCTGCATGCGGGCCAGCCGGTCGAGCAGTTGATCGCGTTCGGCCTTCAGTTGATCGATCTCCGTTTGCCCGCCTGTCGGCGTCTGGCCGGCCGCCTCGGCCTCGGCCAAGGTCTCATCGGGCGGCGGCAACTCCATCGCGGGATCGATCCTCGCTCCTGTTGCGGCGGTGATGGGCTCTTTGGATTCTCTCGCCTTCAACTCTTCTGTCTCCTGATTCAGCATGATTCAGTACTTTCTCCGAACAAATCCATACCCTATTTAGATGACAAACGCTTGGCGCGGCTCCAGAAATCCCTGTCAGGGCTCCGGCGGCTTTGCCGCTGGGGTGGCTCGCGCCCTCGTTCCCTTTTTCCCTTGGTCCCTCGGTCCCTGCTTTTTTCGCCTACGCGTTGGGGAGATCAAGGAGGCGCTCGGAAAGGCGCGCAATGTAACTGACAGCCTCGATCATTTCCTGGTACTGGATGCGCGTGGGCGCGATCACGGCGACCGTTCCCACATTGGCGCCGCCCAGCCGGGCCGGCGCGCCGATCAACACCATATCCTGCATCGCGGGTGAAGCTTCATCCAGGCCCACGACCACGCGCACCTCCTGCTGGCGGCCGTCCACGTAAGCGTTCAACAGCTCCACCAGCCGTTGCTTGGCCTCCAGGGCCAGCAGCATCTGGCGCATCCGCTCGCGATCCTGCTCCGCGCTGATCAGATTCGCGATTCCATCCACAAAAATCGCCGGTCCGCTTTCATCGCCGGCCAGCGCGCCCTTGCGGCACAGTTCCTCCACCGCGGTCAGCAACTGGCGGTAGGCCTCGCGCTCAATCTCAACCCGGCGCTCCACTTCCGCGCGAATACGATCAATCGGCCAGCCGTGAAAGTTCTCGTTCAGGTAGCGGCTCGCGGTTTCCAGTTCGATCGGCGTCAATTCGTGATCGAGCGCCAGCACGCGGTCCTGCACGGCGCCCGCCTGGGTTACCAGCACGGCCAGCACGCGTCCCGTGGAAAGCCGCGAAAAATGAATGTGCTCCAGCACCTGCCCTGCTGCGGAGCCGGCCAGCGCCACGCCCAGACCGCGCGAAAGCTGCGCCAGCACGTGCGAGGTGCGCTCCAGATACTCATGCGAGCTCGCCACGCCGGAAAAACTCTCCTCAATCTGCCCGCGGCGCTCGATACTGAGGGGGCTCAGCGGAGATTCCGCGCCGCCGGGCGCAGAGATTCCGGCCAGCCCTGCCGCGCGGCCGGGTTGCGTAATTTGCCCCACGTAATAACGGAAAGCCGCCGCGGTAGGAACGCGGCCTGCCGATGTGTGCGGTTGCTCCAGAAGTCCTGCATCGCCCAGCGCGGCCATCACGTTGCGCAGCGTGGCCGAGCTCAAACCTTCCCGATCGGCAAACAGGCGCGCAACCGCCTGCGAGGCCACCGGCTCGCCGGTCGCGATGTACTGGTCGATGATGGCGGTTAACACCAGCCGCTCACGCGGGCTGAGGCGCACATCGGACATCTTTTGAGGCTCTCCCTCCCGTCCCGGGCGCAGCCCACAGCAAACTCGCTTCCGCGCTTCCCAGGCAGAAATTCTCGTCAGTTAAGTCGATTTATTCCTTGGACTTACGTACGAAAATTCCGGGAATACTCCTGCTTAAGTCTAGTGAGGGTCGTCTGTCCATGTCAAGGCGCGGCGCCTTGCTGCCGGTGCACATCATGGCATCCTCACACGCCTTTTATGACGTTCGTAATGCTTCTCTGCCGCCTGTTCACCGTCCAACTTCATAGAGTGCTATTGTGAAACCGTCTGCAGGCGATCAAAGTTACGGCTGGGCGGGCACAATTGCCTCAAGGTCGATGTTTTCTTCTTTTTGGGGGCTTCATGAACAGCTTTCTCCGTTTCCTTCGCCGCAACTCGTTGCTGCTCGTCGCTATTGCCTTCGCATCGATCGCTTTGGCGCCCACCTGCCGGGCTCAGTCGTCCGCAAAGATCGAAAAGCACGCGCGGAAGATCGAAAAACGGCTCGCCAAGTACCACACCGGCACCCTTTTGCAGGTCGACTTTCGCGACAACAGCGAGGCTCTCGGTTCTCTCGGCGACGTCTCCGATGCCACCTTCCAGATCACCAACGCCGAAAGCAATAAGGTGCAGACCTTCAACTACGCCGATGTAACGCGCGTGAACAAGGCGAAAGAGTACATCGGCGCCGGCTCCGAGCCCGAGCACCACTTCCGCCTCTGGATCCCGGTTGTGATCGTGGCCGCAGCCGCCGGTGGAGGCATTGCCGCCTACGAAGCCACCCGCTGATCGGCTCCTATGTAGCGCCGGCCTCCCGGCCCGGGGTCCCCGGCGAGCGATCTCTGTTCGCTGGGGTGGTGGAACGGCTGTCGTGCGGGTCTCCTGACCCGCACATCGGCGCTGGTTCGACGCTGTTAGATTGGAATGAGGACGTTGCAAAACCCTCCAGACGGAGCTTGCTGCGCCGGTAGAAGCCAATGTTCCATCCCACTGAAGATATTCGCATTCAATGGACGAAAGTCGTCCTTCCCCCGGTCTTTCTCGAGGAGGAGCTTCCCCTCACCGAGGCCGCTTCCACCACCATCTTCAACGCCCGCAGCGAAATCGTGGCCATTCTCAACGGCCGCGACGACCGCCTGGTGGTGTTGGCCGGCCCGTGCTCCATCCATGACGTGAAGGCCGCGCGCGAATACGCCGGGCTGCTCAAGGGCGCGATCGACGAATTTGCCGCCGACCTGCGCATCGTCATGCGCGTCTACTTTGAAAAACCGCGCACCACCATCGGCTGGAAGGGCCTCATCAACGACCCGCATCTCGACGGCACCTTCAAGATCAACGACGGCCTGCGCCTGGCGCGCCATCTGCTGCTCGACCTGGCGGAAATGGGCGTGCCCACGGGAACCGAGTTCCTCGACATGATTTCGCCGCAGTACATCGCCGGCCTGGTGTCGTGGGGCGCCATCGGCGCGCGCACCACCGAGAGCCAGGTGCACAGGCAGCTCGTCTCCGGCGTGTCGTGTCCCGTGGGTTTTAAGAACGCAACCTCGGGCGACGTGCAGGTGGCCGTCGACGCCGTGCTCTCCGCCTCCTGGTCGCACACCTTTCTCGGCCACACGCATCACGGTCAATCGGCCATCTTCGTCACCACCGGCAATCCCGATTGCCACATTATCCTGCGCGGCGGCCGCAACTCTGTGAACTACACCGCCGCGAGCGTGGCCGAAACCGCCGCGCTCATGGAGCGTGCCGGCATTGCCCCGCGCATCATGATCGACTTCAGCCACGCCAACAGCGGCAAGGATTTTCGGCGCCAGAGCGTCGTTGGCCGCGATGTCGCCGCGCAAATCGCTGCAGGAAATCGCAACATCATCGGCGTGATGATTGAGAGCAACCTGGTCGCCGGCGCGCAAAAGCTCACGCCCGGCCAGCCGCTCGTTTACGGCCAGAGCATCACCGACGGCTGCATCGACTGGAAGGAAACCCGCGCGCTGCTCGCAGAACTCGCCGCCGCCGTCCGCGCCCGTCGCAGCGCGAAGTGACCTTGCGCAATAAAGGCCGGCGCTTCATCGCCGCCGGCCTTTCACTTCTTTACTCTTTCACTCTTTCACTCTTTCACTTTTTTCACTCATTCACTTCTTCGTCGCCCCTCACGCACTCCCCATCACCACCGTGTGCGGGCTCATGGGAATCGGATGCTCCGTGATGCCCTTGAATCCCGCCTCGCTGTACATTGCATGAAGTTCCACGAAGGTATACGCGTCGCCTTCCGCGGTCGTCGTCAGCATGGTCATCGCAAACGCCGCAGGCATCGGCGGCGATACCCGGTCCGGGTTGGGCACAAATTCCAGTGTCGCCGCGCGCCCGCCGGGCTTGAGCGCCGCGCGAACCTTCTTCAGTAGGCTGACGTTCGCGGCCTTGTCAAAATGGTGCAGAAAATTCGTCAGCAGCACCGCGTCATACGGTCCTCCGAAGTCCACTTCAAACGCGCTGCCCGGCAGCATATCGTAGCGGTCGTTCACGCCCGCCTTCTCGGCGTTCTTCAACGCCACGCGCAGCACCGGCGCCCAATCGAGCCCGGTCACATGCGCCTGCGGGTTCTGTTTTGCGATTTCGATCCCGAACAGCCCATGCCCCGCGGCAATATCGAGCACGCGCATCGGTCCGCTTCGTCCTTCCAGCACCACTTTGCCCAGCGGTCCCGCCATGGGCCCCATCATGGGCCCCATCTTTTCCGCGAACACTACCCATATCGGATTCTCCGGCTCGACCGTGCCCTGGCCGGGAAGATGCGTGCGGCCCGCGCGCACAATATCGGCCAGTTGCATGTCGGCCTGCATGATCGCCGATTCGGTGAGAAACTGCGCCACCGAAGCCATGCAGGCGGGCGACGCCGGATCAAGAAAAGCTGCGCTCGACGGCGTGTGCTTGTAGTGCCCGTCTTCCTTGGCCAGCACGCCGTTGATCACCAGAAAATCGCACAGGATGCGGATGCCCCGCTCCGATGCCGAACACTGCTGCGCGATCGAAGCCGCATCTCCGGGCCCCTGGCCGACCGCGCGAAACACATCGAGTTGGATCGCGGCGTTGAGCGCCGCGGTGCGCTGATGGGCCTGAACCATCTCGAAAACGATCCCTGGATTGAGTGGAGCTGCGGCGGAATTGCCTGCTTGCATCGTCGACCTCCTCGTGAGCCCATTGGGAAGATTGGATTTTTGGGGAACCCAGGTCTGGGCACAGTGAGTGTATCACCGGAATCGCATGATTGCGCGGTGTTTCGCCCTCACGCAATGGGCCAGTGCGAAGGACCGCACGGCGCACAGCGGCTTGCCCCCCGCCGCCGCGATACATTGAAAGGTTGTGCGCCTTCGCTCGAACATCTTCCGTTTGCGACAAAGATCGCTGCTGCGCGCCATGCTTCTATCGCTAGGCGCATTTGCAGCCAGCTTGCGCCTGGCCGGCTTCCCCTACATCGACAACCTGCACGGCTCGCACTGGCAGTTTCTTGCCCTTCTGGTGGCCGCGTGGGGCATGGCGGAGACGGCCCGCTGCCTGCGGCGCAAATGGAGTCTCTATCATGCCGGTGTCCTCATCCTGCTCTATACCGACCTCATGATCCTTGCCGGCATCGTGGTTCTGCTGGCCGTGCCGTAGCGCGCGCATCCACCTCGCCCCCTTCCGCAATCCA
>Ga0181527_1001420_pt1 | contig 24699 bp, 51 predicted proteins | sample PEATcosm2014_Bin_30_FD_119762 | JGI IMG/M metagenome (GOLD analysis project Ga0181527, IMG submission 119762) | Peatland microbial communities from MTU Mesocosm Facility, Houghton, MI, USA - PEATcosm2014_Bin06_60_metaG | ecosystem: Environmental > Terrestrial > Soil > Wetlands > Peat | place...
ATCATGGTCTGTCTCCCCACATCCAATCGCCAATTATTATCACCAGCCAAAACACACACAATAATTCTAGATAGGGAAGAATTATGCGGATCATCACGCATCTCCCTTCTCGCAGGCGGCGATGGCGGCGTTTGCCTCTTGTCCTAGCGGTGCGTCTGTCCCCGCGTATTGGAGGGCCACACGACGGGCGAAGGCAAGCAGCCGGTTCCGCTGGCAGCAATACTCATGCGCGAGATTGCCATATCCACCAGTTCCAACGTCGTCCATTACCTGCTTGGAGGCGCTGAGACGTTCCATTTGCGTCCATTCACTTGCCATTGTTGCCTCCGATCTGGTGGATTGGTGCATATGACGGCTGGCGGCAGAATGCTACAGCACACGGCCCCATGAGTGATTGTGCGGGTGTAACGTAAAAACTTTTGAACTCATGCGTCTGCGGCTTCTCCTCCGCCTCGACCGCTGCCAGCGCATGGTCCAGACTGGTTGCTGCGCTTTCAGTGATGTCTCTCCGGTGTTCTCCAACGCGCAAGATGATTCGCGCCCGATCCGCCGCTGCTATCAACTCCTGTATTGCCTCGCTGTGTGGCATCAGTTCACCTTCCCTTTCTTCGGCGTGTATTTCTTGCAGGAACATAATCGACAATCGGCATGTTCACGCTTGGCTGTGATCCACGAGTTGATTTCATGCGTTCTCATCGGATGCCCACATTTACACATCTTAGTATTCAATTCATCCTCTCTTTCTCCGCCGGAAATAGCATGGCGCATGTTTCTTCAATCGCAAGGTCGATGCCCAGAGGTATGCGTACCCGTGGCACGAGTGCGTCCATCTCGTCCTCGGCAAGCTCAGTCCATAGATCGTGCATCTCTTGGGTCTGCGCCTTCCGTGCTTCTTCGAGGTGCGCTGCGATGTGGGCGCGGGATGTCATTTGACCTCCACAAACTTTCTGCCTTTCAGTGTGTAGAATGTGTCCGCCTTGATATTCTTGCCGTCTACCTTTGCAGTTTTGACCCAGCGCAAAGAATAATCTTTGTTCCATTCGGCAAGCACTATCCAGTTGCCGAAAGTTCCCGAAGCTCTACCTGAGTACCCAGTGGACACGGCGATGGATTCCTTGCCGTGGGTCTGCGCCGCTGAGTAGTCGCCATGTGTTTGCGCCGCTGAGGATTTGCCATGTGTTTGCGCCGCTGAGTAGTCGCCATGTGTTTGCGCCGCTGAGGAGTCGCCATGTGTTTGCGCCGCTGAGTAGTCGCCATGTGTTTGCGCCGCTGAGTAGTAGCCGTGGGTCTGCGCCGCTGAGTAGTCGCCATGTGTTTGCGCCGCTGAGGATTTGCCATGTGTTTGCGCCGCTGAGGAGTTGCCATGTGTTTGCGGAGTGTCCTTCTTGCCCCATACGACACGATCAAATACAAACTTCATCCCAGTCTCAATCAGGTTCTTCAGTGTTATCTCGGCCTTGATGTGCAGACGAGAGCTAACGCGCTTAGAGCCCGTTTCTTTTTCAGCAGACGCGCCTCCATTGTCGTCTACTTCGCCAAACCTAGACGTAGCAGGATTATAGAAGGCTAGAATATGCAGAGGGTTCTCACAGAAGTGGAAGCCAGTCGAGCATAGCTTCACCGCGCCGTCGTGCGTGTAGGTCTTGCCGACTTCATACTGGAAGCCTTTGCATTTGAGGTCTTTGTCAAACCCCTTGAAGCCGGTTATAACCGGGCTTGCTGTTTTTTTCACTTTGTCTGCCATTGCGTTCGGCCTCCTGAGCCGGTGGGGGTTAGACTGCCTTCAACTTCAAAACTGTTGCTGCGGCCTTCCATGCTTGTCGCGGCGTTGCATGGAGTCCACTGGGAATCGGGGCCGTGTTGCCAGCCACTCGTCCTCGACCGATGAACCAGCCAGGTCGGATGCCGCATAACGACTCAACATATTCGTTATGATCGAGAACGTACTCTCCGTGCGCTTGGACTGCCTTCTTGTAGCTTGCCATCTTGCTCCTCATTTCTGCCCTCCGGGGGCTGTGCGGTGGTGCGGAGATGAGCCAATGTTGCAGCCTGAGTCCGCGTGATGTGTTAGTCGTCCTTCCCTGCTGCGGCCATTTTCCCATCGCGGATAGGAGCAACAGGCTTATGGTCACATCGTATGGCCACTTGCCGGTATCCGAGACGCCGATTGATGTCGGGGATACGGACGATCTCGTACCGCATCCCCTCGCAACGTGGACACTGCGAGTTCATCTTTATACCTTCCGTGCTGTACTGGTCTATCAGCGTCTATAGCTGCTATCTTGGTAACAAGTCCTACAGCGATCTATCCTAGTGCCAGTACAGCACGCAAGGTATAACCTTGCGATTGTTCTATGCTTCCTTTGCCTTGCGCGGAGCAGGAATCAACTTGCGATACGCCTTGTGCGCCGCAATCAACTTCAGTTCCATGTCCACGGTTGCGTCTTCGATCCAAAGGTCCACCGCCTTAGCGAGTTCCTCAGCGGCGTACAGAACCAGGTTAGACTTCGTTCCGTCCTTCGTGGCCTTGGCCGGGGCAGGACTCGTAGGAGCCTTGTCACGCTTCGCTGTCTTCTGTCCAGCACTCTTGGCAGCTTCGACCCGCTGTTTCAGGATAGCCGTAGCCTCGGAGCCGTTGGTGCGGAGCGTGGCAAGGGCAAGGGACGGCGTTACGGCCTGTTCGGACAGGAGATGCTTGATCTCCTCCGGGGCATTGGCCAACTCCACAGCCTCAGCGACAAAGCGAGCATTGTATCCCGTCTTCTTGGAAACGTCGGCCTCAGACCAGCCGAAGCGAAGCAGACGGCGGAACGCATCGCCCAACTCCCACTTAGAAAGTGGTTTTCCAGTGTTTGCGGTGATAGACAGGATGAGCCGTTCCGTCTCGGACTTGCCCTCCACTTGGATGACAGGGATGGAGCGGATTTCCATTCCTTCCGCGATGAGTTCCAGCACAGCCCGCAGACGGCATTCTCCATCGACCAGTATAGCCGTCTTCTTCTCGCCCGCGCTGGGAACGTCAAAACGTACCAGCAGGGGCATCTGGACACCGATCTGTGCGATGGAACGCTTGAGTTCGTCCAAGTGCGCCCGATTCTCAGGGAGGTCGTACCGGCGAACATTGTGACCCTCTTCCACGCAAACCATTGAGGGGGGGATGGCGAACATATCCCGCGCCCCGGTCTTGAGGTCGCGGAGCCGGTCAGGGTTGGTTGCACGGTCCCAATAGCCGTCAGGAACGTTTGCAAGGTCGTAAGGGAGCGGAGTTACCGCTGTCTCAGGGTTTACTGCCAGTGTTGCCATTTTGATTCCTCCCGGTCTGAAAATATGATGCTCGATCACTATTGCATACTCGGTTGTGGAGTGTCAAGTAAAAACTGTTATTCAGTGAAACTATCTTGCGTCACCCCCTGAGTTTGGCGAAGCTCACGGAGCCGGAGCAAGCACTGGTAGGCGGTGTATCTGGCGCAGATTGCATACTGCTTATCTGTTTCATCGCCATACTTTTCCCACCATCTTGCCTGCTCTAACGTATGCTTGCGAAGGCGGCGAATCTTCGCGGCATCGGTGTCTGTGATGCGCTGGTGAGATACGCCGGGGTTGCAGTTGCAGATCGTGACTTTCATGGTTCCCCTTCAGGCTGCCAACTGAGCCTCTAGCTGTTGCCGTTCGGTTTGTAATTCTGCCCTCATCTCCGATATATCGGTGCGCCAGTATTGCTTCTTCAGCTTGGATTCCAGCCGTTGCACTTTGGCCTGTACTAACGCCGCAGGAACCTCAGCCCCTATCGCTTCAATCTGCGCTTGTAGGCTTTGCCGCGCCCGCATGTCTTCCAACTTGACCTGATACCGTGCCGGACCCCACACGGGGCAAGGATCATCCGCTGTAGGCACTGGCGACTCACTCACACGCTGCGCTCTCCACTTGCGACAGTCGATAAACGATTGTGAGCCTGTCCCGCGAACAAATCGCCATAGCTCTTTCAGATAGGAATAGTAGCTTTCTGCGTATTTTTCTTTCGCCGGTTGCCGGACTTCCGAGTATCCGGTAAACTCCCATCCGCGCTCACGCATACAGTTGTACAGGTCACGGCTAGGAGCATGTCGTTTCCGGCAAGCTAACGCCCCCACCATCCCACGCATCCGGCGCGTAGCATGGTAAGTCTTCCAGTCTGCCACTTCCCGCGCCCTGCGTTCACTCTCGCTCTCGCCCCACTCGGAATCGTACTCAGGGTCATGCCGCGTCCCCAGTAGGCAAGGATTCCTCAGCGTGTACTCCGGTCCCATGTTGTCGAGTTCCTTTTGCAGCCGTTTGATAACCGTGACGGCTCGATCTAAGTTCTTGGGTTTGGGGACTCTCGCGGCTTTGGGCTTTACCGATTCCTTCCACTTCGCCAGTGCTTCCTTGCCCTGCCACGTTTTCCAGTACGCGGCAGGAGTAGAAATCATCTTCATACACGTTCTGACACGTCCTTCGCTTGCTATCCCCTCGACAATCAGCCAGCGCGTATCCCCGTTGACTTCCACCCGAATGTCCAACGGCTTGACTCCCCGCAATGCCGCTGCGAGCTTCGCACGGCATAGGGTGAGCGGAGCATATCCCGGCATAGGAATCCCTACAAACGGAGCCTTTGCTTTGATAGCAGTTGCGAGCGGCTTGCTCAGATCGTATTCCTGATTAGCTTGCATCGGTGTTTCCTCCCGTTGCGTATACTTTCACACTTGGATAGATAGTGACAATAGGTAACTACACCCTCCCTATAATTCCCCGCCCGTATCGTCATATTCGTCTGGGTCGCCCAGCATAACGTCATCCAGCGTCGGAGCCTCATCGTCCGCTTCGCCATAGTCCGCAAAGACTCCCATCGGACCGTCATAGGCCGGGTTGCGCTCGATTGTTCCACGTGGAACCTCTGCGCTTTCGGACGGCTGGATAGGAGTATCGTCATCCGGTGCTGGCGGGTAGCAAGGGTTAATGCCTTTGATGCACTCTTCTGTGTGGGCATCGTCTTCTGGTATGCAGTTCATTTGTGTTTCCTCCCGGTTTCCTACTATTCCACAACTGGCGATAAGGTGTCAAGTAGTAAAATCAATCCTCCGGTATAGTTACCATAAAGTGTTTACCGTTAATGGAAGCAGGATAGAGCTTCAGCGGTTTCCGTGTCCGCTTCTGTTTCCGCGTAGCCTCGTACTCGGCTTGTGCAATCTGCGCTTGGAGGTTTCCACGTTGCCGGTAAAGCTCTGCCTCTTGGCTGTGGAGGTCTGGGTGCTTATCCCACGCGGCCTGCCAGCTTGCGGCGGAGTACAGGTCGATTGTTTCCAGTCGCCGCATCTTGCGATGGATGGCATCGACTTTCCGATCAATCACCTTAATCTGTGTTTTCAGTTCATTCAGCATTGGTTCCTCCCGGTTACGGCTTTAGGTCTGCAATCACTTCCCAGCCCAACTCACACAAACGATCCTCCACGCGATTCCTGCTCGCCCCGGCCAACTCTTCCGGTGTCCAGACGATAACGGCGTACCCCTTGGCGCGTAAGGCGTCAATCTCGTTCATGTAGATGCGCGGCTTAGGACTCGCATTCTCGCATCCGTACTCCGTCGCATACGCTTCGAGGTTCGCCATGAGTTCGGCCTTGGTTGCGTACTGATACCCCACCTGAGCGGGCCTGTCGCCGGTGAGGTCTACGCATTGCCAGAAGTCGAACAGATGGCAATATCCCAACTCTGTGAAACGTGTTTTGTGGACTACAGGAGTCCAGTCGGTCAGGATGTCAAAATGTTTACGGTCGCTCTCTATCGCTTGCCCTAAGAGTTTACCCATTTATTGCCTCCCATTTGCTAACACTACTCCTATTGGTTGCGCGGTGTCAAGTGCTAATTGTAGGAATTGCGAATTTATATTTTGGCGGTACAATTTAGTTTCTATCTGATAGCAGTTTTACTGTGTTTTTCTATGAAAAAGCGTAGAATCACGGTTTTGAGTCTGCCAGATTGCTCAACTTGCCGAACGCAAGAGTCTTTTCGCGCAATTTTGGGCTAGCTGACCGGGGTGAATTTTGTTGCAAGGCGTGAATTTACCCCCATTCCAATGCCCAAACTGAACCTCATTATGTGAAATTAACTTCTCGCAAGATTGTTCCGCGTAGGCCGCTAGGATAATCTCATCCATCTTTCCCTCTGTGCGGTCGATAAGGGGTTGAGTGATTGTGTATCCTCCCGTTTTGAGGCTTCCAGCCATGAGTGTAAAGGCACCAAAACCAAATACTCTTGCGAAGCTCCTAGCTCTGTTGCATAGTCCGTTATTGTAAAGATCGTAATAGCAGTTTGAGGCAATTCGGAACCTCTCTAATGCCCGATTCTTGATGTGCGATTTTACCTTGCCCTCGTCAGGAATAAGCTCTTGTAAGGCCGTGTGCAAGTCTTCGTGTTTCCCTTTCTTGCACCAGTATGTGCTGCTATAGTCACCTTTCATCCAGCCCCCTTTCCTAAATAACGTGTCCTGTTGCGGCTTGGAATTGGTACTCCCCATCCTGTATTCTTTCCTCCACATTTTCATCGCTAAGGCGATAGTTGTATTCCTGTTCCAGCCCCCGGTATATCCAATCCGCGAAGTCGCGCATGAGGTCTAGAATCTTATCCTCCGGCTCTACGTCTTCCAGTTCGTCCCCAGTCTCGGCGTCTTCGACCGTGACACTCATGCTCATCTTGTGGACCTCGCGCCCGTTATGAGTGATTCTTGCGTTTATCCTATGGCCGGTAAGGAGTCTAAAGCCGTTCTGAATTGCATCCAATCCGTCTGCAATCGCGTGTAAAGCTGTATCTGTAGGGAATTCAGATCGTATCTTCGCCGGTGAGTTTGGGGAGTGGGAGTAGGAGCCTGCAAAGGATAATCCATCCCCCTGAGAGCTAAAGCCGGACCAGCAAATAGCCGGGTTTCCGTTTCCGCGCCTACTCTCATCGAATTTAATCCCTAGTATTCCTGCCGCTACGCGGGTAGGCTCATAGATAGAGTCGTCTTGGCTAAAATCCTCCGCTTCCCCTTCGCGCATCCAATCCCGCGCCGTGGACTTGCAGCGGTCTGATAGCTCATCGTATGTACAGACGTGTTTCTCTAAGGTTGCTGGCATTACTTTCCTCCCTGAAAGTCGTTTATAGCAACTTTTTCCAATTCAAATCTTTCCATTCCTGAGTTCCCGGCATGAAAGTTTTAGACTTCCCTAGTAGCCTATCCGCTACAAGGCGGGCCTGCTTCGTCCTCTCGCGGGCAAGTTTCTTGAGATGCACTCGCAGCCGTTTCTTTTTCTTGCGTGCGCTAGGCGGCATGTCTTCCCCCTAGTAACCGGCGAGCCACAGCAGCGGCCATCTTCTCACGATCTTCCCTCAGCTTTGCTTGCATCTCTTTAATCTCCCGGCGTTTACTGGTCTTTTTCGCTGGCGAGCAGGACACGCTACTTTGTTTTAGTATCCTTGCGCCTTGCCGTTCTAGGTCTCGCGCCTTGCGCCGTGCTGTGCGCTTGCTATCAGGATGCGCCGGGGATGGGTCTAGGACTTCCCGGACGCATAGGAATATGATCTCAGCTAGTCCCCGCTGTGGAACCCATCGCCATTTCTTCCCGAACATTCCTGCCGGTGTTCTCACTGTATCCCCCGGTTAGCGGTAGAACTTCGCATGTTCCCAGTCGGCAAGGATTAACACCTTCGCATGTTCGCGGGATGTGGCATCCATGAACATCTCTGCGCATCCCGTCCATGCCCGATAGAGTCGTTCCCCTGTCCTGCGAAGTCCCCAGTAAGCTCCCCCTGAGTCGTACCCGCCTGAGTCCAGCGGTACGGTGTGCAGGTGAAACTTGACGGCGAAGGGATTGTCGGCCATAAATGACGGCCTTCCCATATCCGCCCCTCGGTTAGAACATGCGTGAGATAGTTGCGCTGTGATCTGTTTCATTGTGATACCTCCCGGTGTTACGGTACTCTAGTGGTACGCTAGTGTCAAGATACGAGTATCAGGGGCAAGGATACGGCATCTCGCCCCTGTAATGCTCACTGTGGCAGCGGTATCGTTTCGCCGAACGGAGCGATTTTATCGGTCGTACTGAGCCATAGGACGGGAAGATCGCAGGAATCGGGGAAGGACCCGTATAGGTCTGTAATGCAAAGGACGCATACAGCGGTACCCTCTTCTTCTATCGCCTTAAGAGCGGGTCTAAAGTCTGTACCCCCTCCCCCGGCAGGTTCCCATGTTAGGGATTCCCCGCGTTCAAAACGGTCTACGCGGCAGATCTTCGCATCGGAGTACCAGACACTAACGGTTGTGGGCGATACCTCGTTAATCACGTCTTCCACGATAGCGCGAGCATAGGCGAGCGATTGACTGTCCACACTCCCGGACGTGTCTACCATGATCGCCACTTCCCCCATGCTTACAGATTCCAGCGCGGGCAGATACAGGTTTTGACACAAGTATCTCGGATTCGGACGGGTCCAGGAATAATCCGCCTTTGTTCTCTCGGTCATAAAGCGGAGTAACAGGCTGCGCGTATCTATGCGCGTCCCCAGCGCGTCTTCCACTTTGCGAGCTACTCCGGCGGACAAGGAACCTTGCATTTTCGCCTGTTGCAATGCCTCTGCCGTCTTCTGTTTCCATTCCCCCTCAGTAGGGGCAGGCGTTCCGTCTGTATCGGGTCCAGTAGGCGCATCGCGGACTTCCCCGGCGGGACCAGGACTACCTTTGCCCGATTGCGGCTTGCCTTTTGGTTGAGGTGGGAGACGAGCGAAAATCCACTCCGCAGACTTGCCCTTTTGGGATGCATCTGGCAACAATGCGCCTTTAGGTAGGCACATCTTAACCGCAGTATGGGAAGAGGCGAAATGGTCAGCAAGGTCCCCATTTTCGGCAATGTCACAAGCAATGTTCCATTGCCTCATATCCCGCCCATCGCGCCGAAAAATGTGCATTAGAGCACAATGCTCTACCTCATGCGCGATGAGTCCACAAGTTTCGCCAAGAGTTAAGGACTCTATAAATGGAGGATTGTAGCCAAACGAGCGCCCATCGGTCCATGCGGTATCGCAGGTTGGGTCCTCTATGAAAACGAGGGACAAGGCCAGCGAACCGAAAAAAATTTGGTCCATGATAAGTTCTGAACGGGCGGATGTAAGTTTCTTCTGTGCGGGAGTCATTGCGCTATCCCCTTCCCGTAGACTTGCATCATAGTGTTAAGGATGCCCTGCGCATCATTCGCGGTCTGTATGCGCGTTACGGCATCATTGCGGAGGGTATCGGGGGAAACAGTGGCGAGTGAATCGGTCTGCTTGCGTAGGGTCTCAAGGTTCACATCCCCGCTGATATTCAATCGGGTTAGGACATCGCAGAGTTCAGTTGCATTATTAATGAGCGAATCGCGGAAGATTGCTTCAGGTTGCGCGAGTCTTTCGTGGATTCGGGAAACGCAATCATACAAGCGTTTAACCGCGTCCCGGTGTGCGTCTTCAAAGGCAGACTTAACGCGGGATTCCGTGCGAGTGGCGATAACGTCTATCTCCGCCTGCGACAGCTCCACTCGAAAATCACCACCACTGGGAACCGGCGAGTATTCGATTACAAAGTCATACTTTCCGGCAACGTCTGAGGGATAATCCTCATCGCGGTACATGCCGTTAAGTTTGATCCGTGCGGCCTGTTGCAATTGGGGATAATCGGCGAGAAAATCGGCGAGCAAGGAATCATATTCATGCTTTGCCGCACGGAGCTTGTCTGTATACCGCTGATAGTTTGCGACGGGCAGCAACCTCCAACCGTCATCACTCCACGCGAGCGTCTGCTCGTAGTGGAGTACGCGAGTAGCTGCGATGTGAGACGTGAGAGCCTTATAACTTGACGCATCGCCAGGCAGTAGCATCTTGTTATACCGTCCGGCGTCATCGGATGCGCCGTGGGATGAGTTGAATTCGCGGGTTAAGTCTTTTGCATACTTGCGAGCGGACCATGAGCTGATCCGCAAGGATGCGAGCATTGCGCGTGAGATGAGTTGATCGTTTGCCATGTTAGTTAGTCTCCATTCCTGAGATTAGTTGACCGAGCGGACCGGATGAAATACGGATAAACGAATCGGTATATTGCAGTTTGGGGGTACGCCGGATGCAATCGCGCATAAGTAGCACGGCGAATTCTCCGCGCTGTGCATCCATAAGGCGATTGGCATATACGCCGATACGGGATAAATTCTGGTCTGTGGCCTTACTTGCGAGCGCCGTGCAAGTCGCATAAAGCTCGTTTGGGGCAGAGGGAAGTTTGCAACTTTTAGGATCAAGTAAGATTGCGTCAATCGAGGTTAGGGATTGGAACATGCGCCGGAATGCGATATATTCGGCTGCTGCTCCATCTCCGACAGCTCCGGCCATTGCCGACAACTCCACTTGTGAGGGGAGATTCAGCGTTTCCAGTTTGGCAAGGTTCGCCCAGGTTCGCGGCATAGGACTGTTAGACATATCTGCCGTAGGCTTAAAGTCTGAGAGAAGATCGGGACGGAAGCGGAGGAAAGCTATCAGTGTTGCGGGGATGCCCGCGCCGAATGCCCAGTTGCACCATGACTCAATATCCGGCACTAATTCGACAATCGAAGCGAACCGGGACTTAACAGGTTCCAAGATTCCCGATACTCCCGCCCTATCCGTTCGCCGGTTAGTTGCGCCGATGAACGTCACGCAATCGGCAACATGATGGCCGTTAATGCGCCGTGCAAGGAAGAGTTGCATACAGTTGTGTACTACGCAATTCGCTGCCGTATAAGTGTGGCTATTTTCTACTTCGATATTGAATACATCGCAATCAGGAGAGGATGCCTCAACAGAGACGACGCGAGTCCATATCTTCCCATCGTGCTCAAAAGACCATGAGACGCTGCGCTTAGGCTCAAACTCTTCGCTCAGAGCTTGCATAAGACGCTTTTCTGAGCATTGCAAGTGGTAAGAAATGCGAGTGTTGCACTCTTTTCCGCGAAAGATTGCTTTTCCCCCTCCGCGCATTTTCAAAGTTCCAAGTGATCCATAGCGCGTCAGGAGAGATTGAGTTTGCAGGGCGAGTGTGCGACTAACGGTATTCCATTGAACACCGCGCACCTTGCCATGATCGCGCATAAGTGCTCCATCGGTAGCTAGGTATCCGCGAAGAAAAGCGGAAACGATATTAATATCCGCATTATTAATAATCCAGCTAGGAATGCGCTTATTCCACGATCTATCTCCGCATTGACTTACAAGCCATTGCCCGAAAGAAACGTCATGGAACCCGATACGATGATGATGCTTGAGTTGACTGGAGTAGATAGTTCCGCCGATGACCGCAGAAATGAGATGCTTGAGCCTATCTTGAATTTCTGGCCACGCATCGTCCAGAGCGAACCCTACAGACTGCACGGCTTTATGCTGGACAAACCATCCATCTCCAACGTAAAACCCAACAAGCTCTGCTAATTCCTCAGTCACACAGACTGAGCGGCGGACTTGCCCAATTGCGCTAAAGGTAATTTCCGGCAAAGTCCAAGTACCCTGCGGAACGGGAACGGCAACCCAGTCTCCACACTTAATATTTTTTGCCTCAGTCCAAACAGGTTCGCCTATCTTTTCTTTTGCCACTACATATTCACCGGATTCTGTTTTGCGATACTTGCGCTTGCGTCCAGAACTAACCAAAAATGGATGCTCAGGTGTTGCGTCTATCGGCAGCAGTCCAACTGCCTTTACAGTGAGCATTTCCTTAGCGGTTCGCTTGAAAGTCTCTGTTACCTGCTGAAATACGCCATTTTCATCCATAACCATGTCTCCAATGGCGACCGTAGCTATATCCTTGACGCCATCTTTACATAGTACAGGGGTATGAGATGGGAAGCAAGCCGATTGTACGCTGGGGGGCGCTTGCCCCAAGTCGTCAAAGAACCATATCAAAGGCTTAGTCGCATTAATGGCGATTGACAAATCGCCAAACGGCAGGAATGTTGCTTCTGTGGACTGATTGTTAGCGAACGGCAGGCCCTTAAAATCCGTTGGGTCTGAAACGACAGGGTGAGAGGTGAGAAGATCGTAACCGAGGGTATTCTTAACTTGCTCGGTTATATCGGTTTTGCCGATTCCCGGCGAACCTGTAATTAATACAGGCAAGCGGGCAGGGATGGCAGCCGTTAAGAGTGTAATCAGTTGCGACGGTGTAACTTGCATAATATCCTCCCGGATAAGGGTTAATGGTGCGGTTAATCAAGGATGCCGGGGAAGTGAGTCCACGGTGCGATTGCTTGCCCCTTATCATCTGTGGGACAGTGCTTCTCTGCAATACGTTGCGCGATGCGAATAAAGTCATCTGTATATTGCAAGCGGGGATTATTGCGGATGGCATCGCGCAGCAACAACATAGCTTCGCTATCCTTCCCCTCATCAAATAAGGTTTGCGCTTGCTCAATTACATTCATAAAAAGAGTCCTCCCGGATAAGCATTAATGGTGTGAGTTTAAGGGGCAGGTAAAACGCGAATTTCAACATCCCCCTATTTGTAATATCGCAGGCCGTCATCTGAAACAAGCCATTGCTTAAGAATGCGCGTCCCCTCTTTACAGCATCGCGGAGCTTACGCAGTGTGGTAGTGAGCAGCATCGCTTCGGGATTCTTCTTCATTGTCTCCGGCCTCCTGAGCCGGTGGGGGTTACTCCCCCACGATATTTTGAATTGCCACGCCTTGTTGCCGATCTTCGGGCGATAGATCGGCATCATCCACGTCGCCGCGCAGCCCGCTCACGTCGCCGCGCAGCAGCCAGCTCACGTCGCCGGTCAGCCCGCTCACGTCGCCGCGCAGCAGCCCGCTCACGTCGCCGCGCAGCAGCCATCTCACGTCGCCGGTCAGCCCGCTCACGTCGCCGCGCAGCAGCCATCTCACGTCGCCGGTCAGCCCGCTCACGTCGCCGCGCAGATTTCCCCGCGATATTTCTTTTCCTTCGGAATCGAAATATCGCAATGCCGATTCAAGGGAATTGATTTGCTTCAAAATGCGCTTCATCATGCTCCTCATTTCTGCCCCTGGGGGCGGTGCGTGTGAGGGTTAGGCTACCAACCCGCGTAGCAGGCCCAGCAAAGGAACCTGCATATAGTCTTGCGAACCCAACCTGTTTCCTTGCTCGGTTGGAGTGTAGTGTATTCAGAGTGCCCGATCTGGTTATCCGTGTTGCATTTGTAGCAGCGCATTGTGTTCCCCTTTCCTGCGTTGGTTGGGGAGATGAGCCAACTGTGGTGCGTTAGACTGCCCTATCGAATCACGACAGGACACGCCTCTGTCCAGTCAGCAGCCCTCGTGGCAGGATCGACGATCGGCGTGCCAACGGCGTTGTACTTGAGCGGTGCAGCCGTATCCACTCCATAGGCGGAGTCCATCTTGTCATCTTTGCGGTGTGTAGTGTTTGGTGTCATCTCTTCACCTCATGCTGTACATCGGCTGCGGCTGTTGTGGTGCGTTAGGGTTAGGCGATTCCTGGCACGTTGGATTACGATGGTAAGTTGCCTCTGTTACGTCATCTCTAACCGATAGCGTCATTTGTTGCCCCCTTTGAAACATCCTAAAACATCATACTCTGTAATACTGCGCTTTTGTTCCAATCACTGTCAAGTATAAAATGCTTTAGATGTGAATATCGGGCGGGGGAGTGAATTAATCGCGTATCAATATATAGCAAGGAATTTTGACCTGAGGGGGCAGGATGCAATGAGCGTACCTTAGAGAGACACTAGAGCATGGCGGGGGCAAGGTGCGGGGGGATGCCCCCGCTAAGCGGGGATTAAAGCGTTCGCAATATATTCGCTTATGTTACTAAGTGGTAAATAGCGATTACTGCGCATTACAGACCCGTAGAGCGACCCCTATTTCTTAAGGTAGGGTCGTATCAACTATTTTATCGGAGTCACTACGGTACCGCTCCGTGTCACTACGGGGTATATTCGTTTCGCCGATTATTCGCCAAAATGCGTAACTAAGGCGAAAACAGGCTAAAAATGAGAATATAAGGCGAAAACGTCCATTTTGACGCTGGGAACTGTAGGCGGGCAGGAATGTGTGACTCCGCTCACTAGAGAGAGCATATAGAGGGGGGAAGGGGAGGGGACCCCCCGCACAACTGGGACTGTGACCACTATCACATCGCGGGGGATTAAAGCACAGTGGGCAGGATGAAATTGACTCCCAGACCCATGAGAGCTTACAAGGGCAAGCGGGGGGGACCCCGACATGGCATAGCGCGGCAGGATGAAACAAGTATCCTCAGACAGACTAGAGAAGCTAATGGAGGGGGGGTCCCCCGTCACACCTGTATCAGCGCCGATATTATTATCTCCAAACCATCCCCCCTCAGATCGGCAATAATTCCCCTAATTATTCCCCCGCTATCCCCCTAACAACTGCGCACAACCAATGCAAGTAAACACCATGCAAGGGCAAACCCATTTTTCGCCACCTGCAACATTCTCAACTGCCCCCGTTGTTCTAATCATGGCGCAGGTTGTCTAAACAAGTTGTCACGTTGTTATAATCATTGTCTCATGGTATCAGTTGTCTCTACGGGGTACGGGGTATAAATAGCCTACTATCAGCGCGTTATGAGGGCACTATCTGAGGGGGGATATAGGGGCATTGCTAAATCTGTGCAATTAGCATTAATATGACAAAGATGGCCGCAGGAGTAGTCTTTACAGTCGTTTCAGTTGTCCGGCGTGACGCCATCTCACATAGTCGTTAACGTGTTTTAGCCCTTCGTATAGAAAGGCTTAGACCGAGGAGGCGCAGAGTTTTATTTACATATTTTAATTAAAAAATGAGGGGCGGAGTGTATATTGAGGCGCAGGATAGTGGGTTTAATATTTATCTATCCGCTTTAAAATACGGCTGATGGTACATCCATTCCATAAAATTCCACTACGACTAGGGATTCCGTTAGCGTTCAATGCTTCGGCAATTTTGTCGTATGAAAGTCTGGATGCTCGTAAAGACCGCATTGTATTAATTATTTCAGTTTCTCCGGGTTTATAGCCATAAGGTTTCCGACCTTCACATCGCAGTCCACTGTTACGGATATACTCTCTGGCTTGGCGAAGCTGGAATTTACGAATGTCGAGTTCCATTTCGACTAGAGCGGAGCAAAAGGCCGTGATTTGTTGGGTATTGAGTGTGAGGTTGTGTTTTGCGAGATGTCGCTGGAATATTTCTGCTCCGGTTTCTCCATAACTTATCCATACTGAAAATGCAGTTTTACCCATAGGTGCTACACCGTGACAGAGATAGCAGAGTGTGGCGAGATATTCTGGATCGTTTATTTTGTACCCTTCGATGTGGTGAATTTCCAGAGATAGAGCGGAGCCGCATTTTACGCATCGGTTTTGATCGCGCTCTAGGACAAACGGTTTGGCCGCTTCAAATAGAGGGCTAAATTTAGCGCGTTTGATGGGCATAACATTTTTTCTCCAAAACACTTGACATGGTTCTGTGTGTCTGTTACAACGGTAACACAGATGGGGAGGAAACTCAAGATGGCGGTTTTGAATTTGCGGGACGTACCCGATGATTTGGCACATGCGCTGCGAGTGGAGGCGGCACAGGCGGCGATGGGAATCAAAGATTACTGCGTAGCGATATTTGAGTCCCGGAAAAAAATCGCGGATGATTCGGCGGGGGTGGTTGGGGAAAACCCTGCCTGCGCGCCTATGGGTAAACGGGAATTGCCGGATAATATTCAGCCGCTGCCGGATAAACAGGCGGCATTAGCTAAATTGCGCGGGTTGGTTGCGGGGATCGAGAATAATGTAATGATTACGCCGACGATGGGCGCGGACGGAAATTTCGTAGAGATTTGTCCTGTGTGCGGGGGGCGTGGGATTATTGCGGGGTGCCCTGAGTGTGGGGTAATTATTGACGGCGATCAGGAAGAAAATAACCTGCCGCGCTGTTCTCATGTGGAACGGTGCGAGGATGGGGAAAATTACGGTTGTGCGCGGGAATTAGGGCACAAAGGGAAATGTATTCGAGGAGAGAGGGTTGAGGAATGAATCTTGAACTGCTGAAATTCGATACTGAGGATGGGATTGAGTGGGGGCTTCCACGGTTGGATGGAACGGAACAGGAGCGTCAGGCTGCGCGAGATTGGGTCGCAAAAATTCCCGAAGATCAATTGAGGATTACGTTGGTTCTGTATCATGCTCTGCTGGCGGTTCGGGAGCGGCAATTGTTTGAAGCGTTGGAATGGACGAAAAAATGAGGTTGTGGAATGAATCGCTGGGAATTCTCTGTTGAGCAGGACGGCATGGTAGTAGCCTCTGGTGAAGCCCCTAGCGAGGCGGAAGCCAAGATGGAGGCTGGGCATTACGCTTTGATGTACTCGCAGGATGGGCTGGTCAAAGTTTCGATTAAAGAGGTTCGGGGAACACCGACCCTGCCGCGTGGGGGTAAAGCGCAGGATGAGGAGAATCTAGGAATTCCTGCCGATGCTCCTGTTCCGCCCCATATTTATCCGACCTACGGCGGAATCACTAGGACGCCGATTGAGGAGTTTGTGGATGAGCGCATAAAGGCGGCTGAAACTAAGATTGTTGAGGAAATCATTGAAGACTACGGGGCGGCGATGCGGGCTGACTTTGAAGGTAGTCCGAGCAGGACGTATAACGGGATTTTGAGGATGGAGGAGAGCAAGCATGGCGTTGAAGCGGGAGGATCGGCAGGAGAAGATCGACGAACTGTTGAAGCCGTATCGAAGGGTGATGATGGCGTTGAAAGCGGTTCGGTGGGAGTTGGAGAGCAGAAAGGGGTAGACAGATGATCTCAAGCAACGCAGCCCTTGTAGGGGTACTTTTAAGCCTAGCGGCAGGATTTATTATTGGTTTCGGAATAGGCTTTGACCTTGCGAAGTCGCGTAGGCCGAAGCGGGACGCGAAGGGGAGGTTTACGCGATGACTGTAAAATGGAGGATAGGATTCGAGATCATAGAGTGGGTATTTCTGTTGGTATCAGTTATCTTTCTAGTGACAGCATTCTTGCAGGAGGATGGGAATAAGGCATTTTCTTACTCCGCTGTGTCTTTCATCGTATTCCTCGTCGTATGGGCTATTCAAATTATATTCGACTGGAGCAAGCGATGAGGAAATGGCGGATTTCAGTTAATTGGGAGCGCGAATACGAGTGTGACGATGAAGGCGGTGCGCTCATGCAGGCGGATAGTGATTTCGATTTGATGAGTGAAGCCAGTTCCGAAGAGGTATACCCAGAGGAAGAGGAGGAAAGCGAGTGAACCGGGAATTGAAGCATTGCCAGCATTGCGGAAAAGAGACGGCGAAGAGGATTCGCTGTAATATCTGTCATCGTCTATTTTGCCGCGTCTGTATTGGAACACCTGCCAGAGACCTTGCGGGGCCGCTGTGTGAGAAATGTACGAAGGCGGAGAAAGGGTGATAGCATGGACGACTTCCGGGAGAGAACTGAAATGGCAAACGATGAATTAGGGAAACTGAAGTATCCTGCCGACCGTCTAGATTCAGCGGTAACGGAGTTCAAGGCTGAGTTAATTCGTCTCCAAGGATTGCTTGACGCGCAGACGGGAAAAGTGCGTGATCCTAAGCCTTATCCAATTGACAAAATTACCTATGGGATGCACATACACGATGCCGGTAGACCGCCGTATAGTCAATATGGGAACAGTGAACCAACCCCATCCCTTGCGCTATCCAGAGCGGAGAAGGCGTATGAAGAATCTAAGCTATTGGTTGAAGAGAATCGAGTTATCTGCGCTGAGAACAAGCGTATCGTAAACTTCCTGCTAGATTCAATCAAGAACGCTGGTATTCCTAGCCGCGTTGAGGTCATTGTTTCTGGGCCAAGAGCGAGGAGAACCAAGCGAGAGTATCAGGATGCCTCTTGGATGCGGTTAGGATCACAAGTTAAAACCTACGACACATGGGAGCAAAGCGAAATCTGGTATCAGGATTTCCTAAAGCGCGTCAAGAGGTGGCAGGAAGAGGTTGATGCGAAGATACACGCAAAGGAGCAAGAGGAAGCAAAGAATACCGCTCGTATCGAGGCTGAGAGTCGCAGGATAGCTCTCTGTTTGAAGTATGGGTTTGATCCCGTAAAGACTCAAGAGGGTGACTTAAGAGACCTTTTTCTTGACAAGAATAAATATCTCAGGCTTGCCTACTATCTTGAGCGCAACAGAGGAGATTGGAGTGACGGATCAGATTTTGCGGAAAGAGGGTTGGACGGATTCAAGGTCGAAACGGAAGACGATAAATTGATCTTCGATGACATCCAAAGCCACATAACGAATTGGGACGGAGACGGCAGGATTTTCCGTGACTGCACATGGAACTACGGTAGAATCTATGCCGAGTTTGTTCCTGCGGAGTTACTATCAGATTTTCAGGCGATAAGGAAAGAAGAGTATTGATCTATGATCTGTGCGGTCTGTTTTCAGCCTATCGAGCCAGATAAGGATGAACCGCAGGAATATCGTCACAGTTTGGACGCGGACTTAAAGTGGTGCTTAGATTTAGGATGTTTGGGAGAGGCTGTAGCGAAAGACGAGGTGGATAATGACGCTTGCGCAATTCAAAGAGAAGACTAAGTGGATGAACCCTGACGCCACTTTGGTTTGGCTGGGGGCCGACAGGATTGAAGTTGAACTTGACCGCGTGTACGAGCGTCCAGACCTTGTAGCCAAGCTCGTTCTTCGCGGTGTTCCAACAGAGAAGGAACTTCGGGAGGTGCGCGATAAAGTACGCGCTGCGATTGAGGGTTCATCTTTGGGAGGTGAGTGATGGCTAAGATCAAGTGGTACAGGATTAAATGGAGAGGATTTTCGGGCAGGATTCATCCCTTTCCGCAAAAAGTTGCATGGATTGACGACTGGTGGCATTACAAAGAAGATGGGGAATGGCGCGGTATCAGTAGGGCAATGGGAGGGAATGTAGTGAAATCGACTGAGGTGAAGTGATGGAGAAGAAGATTGTAGTGCCGGAAGGGATGCTGAGGGCGGCTTGGCACGCACAGTTACCCGCAGACAATCCCACGTTCGAGTGGGACGAGGGCGATGAGTTGAACCGGAAGTTCTATCGGCGTATCTTTGAAGCCGCCCTGCGCTGGCTCTCGGAGAACCCTATTGTGCCGACACTAGAACAGACGGAAAGTATGCGGCATTTGTTTCACATCACCGACAAGCCTTTGAGTGTCTATCAAAACGTCGCCGTCGAGTGGCAGCGCCGCTGTTTCCTCGCTCCAGAGCCGGAGGTGCCGGAAGATGTGAAGGAATTACTATGGGCTGATGCACGTTGTCCAGACGGAATCTTCTATTTCCCCGTGGATGATAGAAAGCCCTATACATCCGAAACTTTACATCACAATGAACAGATCATCGAAGCCTACCGCCGTGGCAAGGGGGCGAAGTGATGGGACTACGCAAAGGGGCAAAGAAGATCGGATGGCCGGGTACGGGAGTATGGCGGCTGGTTAGGAAATCAAAGGCGGCGAAGTGACCAACAGGTTTGAGAGGTTGCTGCTCACGTTTCTTCTGTGGGTGGCGAAAAAATAAAGGAGAACACGATGAAGATTGGAGACATTGTACTGGCAGGTCGCGCGACGTTTCGTATCGTCGGGGTATATCTCGGAGCAGAGGGCACACAGAACATTGTTGGCCTTGAATCTCTGAATCTCAGTACAGGGTACGCGCAAGGTTGCCCCATAACAGAGATGTTTGTGCCGGAAGAATTGGTGATTGCGGCTGGAGTCTTTCGGCGCGTTGACTGAGTGGGTGGCGAAAAGGAGAGCAAAATGTTGAACTTTGTTTACTGTAGGCAGTTGGAAGACAAGAGCGGTTTCGGCGTGATGCAGAGGATTGTTCTCTGGCGCAAGAATCCGCCCATAGCCGTTCTCGATGAAAAATGGGAGCGAGTATTAGGCGTTGGGAAATCGACAGCAGCGGCTTGGAAAGATTACCGGACGCGCAAGCAGTAGCCCCTGACGGGGTGGCGAGAGGGGTGAGATGATCCCATTAGACAACAGTGATGTAGCGCAACACCTTGCCGCAGGTTTGCATAATATCGAGGGGGTTGAAGGAGTCGATAGGAGAGTGTTGTTTCTTGGCATTCTTGCCCTATTGGAACATCTCCGATTTGAGGTGGCTATCCACGAAAGTAACTATGACAGATTGCCTACGCTTTCGGCAGGAGTACAATCGTGACGACCGCACCACAGCTATCTATCGAGCAAGCGCGAACCCGTGAAGTCTTCCTTCGCCTTGCATATCAGCGTCCAGATGACTGCGAGAAAGTCGCAGTACGAGCAAACCTGTGCCTTGATACGCACTGCCGTCATTGCAGGCGGGAAGTATCCAAAGAAGATGCGGATGTGCTGGTCGGATATTGGGTCGCTATATGGTTTATCGCCCACAAGGAATGCGTGAAGCCAGGTAAGGCCGAGGAAGCCTACGAATGCCAGAAAATTGATGCCGACTGCAATGACTGCACCCACTTTCGTCGGGGAAAACACAATAAACGATTCAGCAGCGAAAGCCTCCTCGACCGATCAAAGTATGCCATTTTCACAGGGAATCAAGAGGCGGATGCGGAAGAGCAGAAGCGATACATTAAAGACGGCTCGTTCGTTGGCAGTTACGATGGGCACTGCCTGAAGTTCGACAAGCCTGCTACCGCATGGCCAAAACAGGCGACAATGCACCCCTGCTTTGAGCATCGAAAAGATGGAGTACACTAATGCAGACCGCACCACAACCCGCCATGAGATTCGCATACGCAGACCCGCCATACATCGGCATGGCAAAGAAGTATTACTCGCACGATCCCCTCTGCGCCGAGGTCGATCATGCGGAGTTGATTGCAAGACTTTGCCGCGACTTCCCTGACGGCTGGGCATTGTCGGCATCAGCTCCGTCGCTTGGCCAGATCATTCCGCTGCTTCCTGACGGCTACCGAATCGCGGTGTGGTGCAAATCGTTCTGCGCGTTTAAAAAGGGAGTGCGGCCTTGCTATGCGTGGGAGCCGGTCATCTTCTGGCGTGGTCGCAATCCAAGCGCGGGGTTCAAACACGCACCTCCTGAGAAGGGTGGCAGACAGATCACGCCAAAGGATTTCATCGTTGAACCGATCACATTACGCAAAGGGCTGATCGGAGCAAAGCCGGAGAAGGTGTGTCGATGGATTCTTAGCCTGCTAAATGCACAGATGGGGGACGAGGTGGTTGATTTGTACCCCGGAACCGGAATAATGGGAAAAGTTGCTGGCGAAGTGACAGGAGGACACTAACGATGCCCTCCGCACCACAACCCGCAAGCAACTCCGCAGCCCCCTCCGCATCGCAAACCCCTTCACCCACGGCGGCTACTCCGGTAGCCGCTCCCGCCATGACTGTCGAGCAACAGGTAGCGCAGATTCGCATGAAGCTCGCCGAACACACGATTGGTTCGGATAACAACACTCACCGCGTCAATAACCCGATTTGGGACGAAAAGGAGAACCATTGAAACTATACCCATTACTTCCCCTCATTCTCGCGCTTCCACTTGCGGCACAGACTCCTAAGCCGCCATCAACCTTACCTCCTACTCCACCCACCACTGTGGCGAAACCTGTCCCGCCACCTGTCATCTCTGACCGTCTACGCGCTGACTTCTTCAAGGCGCAATCGCAGATGATTCAGGCGAACGCACAGGCCCAGCAGCGGCAAACCGAGTTTCAGAATGCCGTCGCAGAGATGCAGAAGACGTGCGGCGACGCCTACACATTACAACTCAACCCCAACGGCGACCCCGAATGCGTTGCCAAGCCCGCGCCAGCCAAGACGCCCGAACCAGCGAAAGGAACAAAATGACAACCATCAAAAAGCCTGTAAGCATCGCTCGTTCGCACATCATGGCTGCAATCGAAGCGGCTCCTTGCGTGTTGGAGTATCCGCGTTATACCCTAACATCCAGTCTGTACCGTCCAGCGAAGGGCGGAGGATGCAAGGGAGTGAGGGTTATGTGGGAGATCAAGTAGTTCCTATCCATCTCGCCATTCGCGCCGCCCGTAAACACTACGGTCTTTCACAGGGTCAACTCGCTCTTCGTATTGGTTGCCCACGCACTTGGGTTTCCAAGGTTGAAACAGGACATGCTACACCAACTATGACGAGTTTTCTGCGTGTTGCCAAGGCTATGGGAATCGAGGGGTGGAAACTGCTGCGCTGTGCGGAGCATTGGGGAAGGAAGAAGGCAGAAAAATAAGTGAGGTAGATTGATGGCAAATAAGAAGACGACACTGGTAATCTTCGCATACGACAATGGTTCATTGGAATACGCAACAGGTGACCACGCGCAGGAAGTTATGGAATGGTTGAATGCTTGTCAATCTATGGAGTGCATCCACGGAGGACAGTACACAGGTAGGAAGATGATTGAAGTTCCTGCCCCGCCAGAGGTTAAACCATGAGAGTCTGGAGCGTCAAAGGCTGGTTTCATGATGCCAATGCGGAGAAGCCGACAGAGCATAATCTTACTGTAGGAGCGTACTGGCTAGACTCCGCGATTGATCTGGCCGTTGAGGTATGGAATAAGTTGCGAGAAGGAATATCTCAGGTAGAACGAAAGAATATCTACGGAGTAACTCAAATTCTAACGATGGACGGCGTTGAAAGTGAAACGGAGACGCAATAATGGATGATTTAGAATCGGTTGAGGACATTGCGGAGCGAGAATTTCCCGAAGAAGTCGCATGGCTTCGCAGGAATAAGGATAGTCTTGTTCCGCATATTGACTCTGACAGAACTATCGGACAAACCGACTGGGATAGAGAGTGTCAGGAGTCGGGAAGGCTGAATAGGGGATGATTCTGACTATTTCATTATCGAGTATAGCTCTTATTGCAGGATACGTCGTTGGAACTTTAATCCACAAACGTAAGCGAGATAAGCAAATGGCTAGTATTTGTGCGGAAAGGCTTCTACGGAAACCACAAGTTTCAGAGCCACCTAGTCCACAGGTTAACGCTGTTCTCCAACAGATGAATAATACATACCAGCAACTTGTCTCGCAAAATCCGCGCATAGGTATAGGGCAACAGAGCAATTTCGCCAATATGATCGGCGGAGGAATGGGGAGTAGTCAGGGGTTAGCTCAAAGTCAATTTGGAAACAATAGGGTACTCTCCGGCATATTAGGCAAGCTATGATTATCGACGGGAAGGAATATGAACGAGACAGGAAAGGCTTCTACAGGTGTCCATATCCTGACTGTCACCACCCTGATTACCCCGCACGAAAGTTCAAGACTGATGCAGGATTCATCAAGCATCTTAGCGAGTGCAAGGCTCGTCCTGACGGCTCTAGATCGTGGAAACCGGCTCCTAAACAGGAAAAAGTTCTCTTTGGATTATGTCCATGTGGGGAAATTATCTTTGAAGGAGATTCGGTTGGGATGCGAGGCGATCACGACGCTGTAGTTTGCTACACCTGCTGGCTCGCTGACGCACTTCCAGATTCGCATTTGGACTGCGCTGGGCTAAAGTTTCCAGAGATTATGCTGTCGCAGTGAATTTGCTTGACATGGGCGCAGCGCATGAAATACTGTATCGCCAACGGGAGGAATCAAATGCTGCTCTTCAATATTGTCAATCCGTCAGACCCCTACACAATTGAAGCAAGCTCTCTGGATGTAGCTGTGATGGCCTCTATCCTGCTTGGACAAGGAAACTATCAGTTCACATCTTTGGATGGTGGGAAAGACATCCCTTTCTTTGCCTTTGGCGGAGGAGATAAGTGGAGCAAAGAGAACTTCAATGAGACTCTGATGGAACTTTCCAACCGCGTGATGGACACCAAACTTTCTGAGGTTGCCGACTCTCTTGACTCTGTGCTGTACGGAGACGAGCAAGAGAGAGTACAATTCCTAGCGAAGACGAAGGATATGTCTCGGAACGACTTTCTGGCTGAAAGGATCATGCGGCAGGATAAAAAGAGGTCGTCTATGAATGACATCGGTGAGAGAGCGTATCGCATGGCAGCTAAGTTGAGGCAGTCGATTCAGGATGGCATAAGCACTCTTCAATAGAGAACTATCGGAGGGCATACAAGTGGGCAAAGGAAAATCACCAGCGTGGTCACTTAACGGAAGCTCCTGTCCTGATATTCCAAACGAATTATCGCGGTGGGAGAAGTTTATTGAAGCCGAACACTTAGAGGACAAAGATTTGAAGAATAATAAAAAGGTTCTTGATTTCATACTAAATAATTATCGGCAATACTATGTTCCAACTAAGGTACTACGGATGTACGGGAGGGAATGGAGTGATGCGTAAAACTATCCTTCAAAATACTCCACGAAGAGAGAAAGTAGATGCTGTGGCTAAGATTGTGAAGCGAGTTTGCGGAGTATCGCAGTCAGATGCTTTCAATATTGCAAAGCAAGCATGTGTATTCAATGTGCCAAAGAGACAGGCGGCAGGAAGTTCGGATAATAAATGATGGAACGGTTGAAAATGAGTAGAGTATGGGCGATGCCTAGCGCAGACACCTTCGACATAGAACCAATTCACAATTTCGTATGGAAGTACCTCCACGCAGCGAAGGTGAGTATTGACCCATTCGCACGGAATAAGCGGTGGGCCACATACACGAACGACATAAACCCAAATACCACGGCG
>Ga0181527_1001421_pt1 | contig 24692 bp, 19 predicted proteins | sample PEATcosm2014_Bin_30_FD_119762 | JGI IMG/M metagenome (GOLD analysis project Ga0181527, IMG submission 119762) | Peatland microbial communities from MTU Mesocosm Facility, Houghton, MI, USA - PEATcosm2014_Bin06_60_metaG | ecosystem: Environmental > Terrestrial > Soil > Wetlands > Peat | place...
ACGTTTTGAAAGCCGTCGTCCGATCCGTCATTGATAAGAAGGACCTCCCACGCACCGTCGTATCGCTGTGCGGCGAGCGAGGAAAGCAGCCGTTCGAGCCTTAGGGCCTCGTTCCTGAACGGGATAACCACCGAAATTCCCGGTGAGGCGCCCTGACCTTCCAGGGGCGCTCCCCTGTGCAGCGCAAGTCCGATAATCAGCCGCACAACCAGCGCGGCGTAGGCGGCGAGCAGAATGGATACAAGCACGGATACCACGCTGACGTTTTCCCCTGATAAAGGAATTGTTGGATCACGCCGATTATTGTATACTTACAGAGGATACCTGCTAAATATACGTGGTTACGAGGCAAACCGGTCGCCCAAAACCGCCCGGTGCACGCGGGACGGGAAGCGTCGTACATGACAAAAGGAATAGGTGTTGATATTGTCGAAATCCGCAGGCTGCAGGAGATGATCCGGAAGTACGGGGATCATTTTTTAAAGAAGGTGTTTACTGCGGCGGAAATAGAATATTGCGAAAAGATGGCACGGCCCGAAATTCACTATTCCGGCCGGTGGGCCGCAAAGGAGGCATTCTACAAGGCGCTTCCTGCGGCTTGTCAGAAGCTTTCGGGCTGGAAAAGCATAGAAGTGATGCCGGGCGCGTCAAGGGCGCCGTCGATATCCATTTGCAGCCGGACTTTGCAAACAGCAATGGAGCGGGAGGGAATACGCACGTGCCTCGTGTCGATCAGTCATGAGAAAACGGTATGCGTGGGCATGGTGGCGATGGATGGACCGGGGTAGGCGCGACAAACGAGAGTTACGGCGGACCGTGGAGGGCAGGAACCAGGTGAAAAGAGAACCCTGTGCGCAAAGGTTCCTGTATGCTAAACAAGCGATTCTCATATAGTGAAGCGGGAGGCAGCATGCGCGGTATTGTGAACGATGCGGTAAAACGATTTCTTGTTCTGTGGTTCCCCTTTTTCATGATTGCTCAGGTTTTCGGCCAGGAAGGTGAACCCGGATCAAGCGAAATTGCTCCTCTACCCGATTCATTGTCCATTCCGCCCGCGGCGGCGGCAGCGGCCGTTACGGTGAATCCCGTGCAAAGCGCGGTGCTCGAAGGCATCCAGATCTCCAGCGAGCCTTCCAAGGAAGGGAATGAGAACGTCGTCACCGGTTATTTTATTTTCAGGGACAAACCTTCGAGCTATTTCTATGAAGTAAAGAGAAAGACCAATAAGCTCGTGTTTGAATTCAACGATACGCGAAAAGGCGAGTCGCCTGTCGAGTCGCAGAAACAGCCTCCCATTGAAGGATTCGAACTCGAACAGCGCAAGACTGACGTGAACAAGGATGTAAAAGGGCTCAATCCGGAATGGCACGACATGGTGAGCGTCACGTTCAATTTAAGCGCAATCCCTAAAATCAACGTGACCGACGAGTACAATGTAATTTCGTTCAGCTACAAATGGTCAACGGATCCGCAGAAACAGAAGGCCTTGGTCGACCGAAAGGGAAGCACAAACTGGGGACTGATGGGCGGCCTGGCGGGCGGAGGGGCTCTGGCTCTCGGCGCGGTCCTCTATTTCCTACTCAAGCCGCCGCCGCCGCCGGTGCCTGATGGCGCGCTCGATACAAACGACCTTCCCTTGCACACGCAAAGAATCCGATGAAAGGCGCTTCTGAGCAAGGTCGCGGTAGGCGCCGTCTCATGATTGACGATTGAGATTGACGGCAAAACAGCCCATGTTCCCGCCTCCCGAAAGGTATTGACTCCGCGCAGCTTTTAGGGTATTTTTATAGAGACGATCAGGAGGCGGTATGCAGGGAGTTGTATCCGAAGTATTTAAGCGCTTTCTTATCCTGTGGTTTCCCTTCTGCATGATTGCTCCGGCATTCGGACAGGAAGGCGAGCCTGCCTCAAAGGAACTGGCTCCTCCTCCGGAATCGTCATCTCCTCCGCCGGCACCTGCGCCCTCCGCCGGTCCGGTGAACCCCGTTCAAAATGCCGTGCTCGAAGGAATCCAGGTCTCGAGCGAGCCCTCCAAGGAGGCCAACGAGAATGTCATCACCTGCTATTTCATTTTTCGGGACAAGCCTTCCAGTTACTTCTATGAAGTAAAGAGAAAAACCAACAAGCTGGTGTTTGAATTCAACGACACGCAAAAAGGCACTTCGCCTGTTGCTTCGCAGAAACTGTCTCCCCTAGAAGGCTTTGAGCTCGAACAAAGCAAGATAGACGTGAACAAGGATGTCAAGGGGCTCAATCCGGAATGGCACGACATGGTGAGCGTCACCTTCAGCTTGAGCGCCATCCCTAAAATCAACGTGGCCGACGAATACAACGTGATTTCCTTCAATTTCAAGTGGTCTTCCGATCCCTCAAAAGTAAAGGCCCTTGTCGATCAGCAGGGCAAATCAAACCCGGGCGTTATCGCGGGAGTGGGCAGCGGGATTGTCGTTGCCGGCGGAATCGCGGCGTATTTCATTCTTAAATCGATGAAGCACAACGGTACGGAAATCAACAACGGGCCTCTCGACACCACGGATCTTCCTTCACATTCCTCAAAAATGTGGTGGTAAAGGGGCGGCGTTCTCTCCGCGTGCGCACGTTCCGGCCGGGTTGAGCGTCCGCCTCGCCTCACTCAAGTCTCCGGGTTTGTCCTCGTACGAAAAGCATGCTCTCGCCGGATTGTCTCTTTTTTCCACAGTCTTTTTTCATTGGAACGCGCCCCACGTAAAGTATTTTTTGATTTCCTTCCAAAGGAACGGACGTTCGGCGATTGCCGGAAGGCGCCGGGCACCGTGCAGGAAGGTCATAGGGAGGACGGCGAAACGGAAGAACGCGAACGCGACGCGGCTTCCCGCAGCGCACGGGCTTTCACCACGGAGAACCAGCAATGAACGCGCAGGAAATTGAGGCGATAGTCTCCAAGGTCCCGCTGTTTTCCTGTTTGTCTAGTATGGACCGGTCTGCGATTTGCAGGATCATGGTCTCCAAGACGTTCTCGGCAAACGAAGTGATTGTGCACGAAGACGATGACGAAGGCCAAACGTTCTTTGTCATCGTCGCGGGCCGTGTGCACGTCGCGGTCATCACTTCCGAAGGCAAGAGCGCAATTCTCGCGACGCTCAAGACAGGCGATTTTTTCGGCGAAATGGCGATGCTCGACGGCGAACCGCGCAGCGCATCGGTCATCGCGTCGGAAGATTGCACGCTGCTCATGCTGTACCGTACGATGTTCATCGACATTCTGCAGCGCTACCCGAAAATCGCCATCCGGATTCTTGTTGAAATGTCAAGGCGCATCAGGCGCGCTAACAAGCACATAAACACGCTGTCGCTGATGAGCGTGTACGGACGTGTGGCCGACGTCCTCCTCCAGCTCGCCAAAGACCAGGGGCAGCGGGTGAGAGATATGATTGTCATTCCCAACAGGCCCACCCACCAGGTGATGGCCGACATGGCGGGAACGAGCCGCGAGACGGTGTCGCGGATTCTGTCGCAGTTGCAAAAGAAGCATTATCTTGTCGTTGATGGAAAGAAACTGGTGATCCTGAATGAAGAAAAGCTATTCGATTAACATCCCCGCCGACCTTGTGTGGAAGGTAATCCTTCCGTCGGCAGTGGTTGTGTGCCTTGCGGGCGCCGCGGTAGGGGTTTTTGTAATTGACAAAATAGTAATGCCCGGGATCGTCCACACCGACCGTCAGGTCGTCACCGTTCCGTCCCTCGCGAACCTTCCGTGGGAGAGGGCCCGCCAGCGGCTGTTCGATGTTGGCCTGCGGCTGCAGATACGCACACGGCAATACGACGAAAAAATCCCCAGGGACTGCATCATCAGTCAGCAGCCCGGCGCCGACGAACAGGTGAAGAAAGGGCGCATGGTGATTGTGGTGGCGAGCAAGGGTTCCGAGGTCGGTGTGGTGCCCGATGTGCGCAGACTGACGGAGCGTAAGGCGGTGACCGAGTTGCGCAAGGAAGGATTCATTATCGGAAAAAGAAAAAGGGACTTTTCCGATTCGCTCGAAAAAGACATGGTGATGCACCTGTCTCCGGCGCAGGGTACGTCGATTTCCAAAGAAATGCCCATAGATCTCGTTATTTCCGACGGCGTAAAGCCCACCCATGCGGACATGCCCAACCTGATCGGCGAAAGTCTGCTTGACGCCAAGAAGAAGATCGAAGACGCAGGCCTCAAACTCGGAAACCTGGATTACAAGACCAACGCGACCCTATCGCCGGGGACCGTGGTATCGCAATCGGTGCCGCCCGGCAGCAGCGTGCCGCTGGAGAGCTCCATCAACGTCGTCGTTTCAGTCATCAACTGATCCCATGCACAGCACGAACGAGCGCACAGGCGCTTCCAACCATCGTTGTGGAAAAAGAAACGCGTGCGGCGCCGCCGGGGTTGCCGCGCTCTGCGCGCTTGTACTTGCGGCGGGCTGCACCGCCACGAGATTCCCGCTTATCAAACCTGTTGAGCGGCATTCCAGAGAATGGTATTCTCAGCGCCGGGCCCAGGAATATTTCATCAGGGCCCGCGAATGCGAGCGGCACGGGCTCTCGCAGATGGCGTTGCGGTACTACGAAATGGCCTACGAGCTGGAACCGGAGTCGAAGACCTTACGGCAAATCCTGGTCCAGCGCTACATCTTTTCATCGAAGTTCAACCAGGCCCTCCTGTGCATCCGGGGCGCGAAAAGAGAAATCAACCTGTCCGATTCCGACAAGGCATTGTGCGCAGGCATTTACATGAGAATGGGCCAGTATTCCCGGGCCGCGGAACTCCTTGAATCGGTTGCGAACAAGCATAAGGAAGAATACTACATGTTGGGACTCCTGTATGAGTCCCTCGGAAACATTCCCAAGGCGCTTGCAAACTACAAAGGATTTCTCAAAGAAGATCCTTCGTCGATCGATATGACGCTCAAGGTGGGGTCTCTGTATGCCAGGCTCAAAGAGTACGGCGCGGCGGAAAGCCTGTTTGTGGCGGCTGGAAAAAACAACGGCCAGAACCCCCAATTGTTCAACGCCATAGGTGAGGTCAAACGCGCGAAAGGGGACAGCGCGCTTGCGCTTGACTTCTTCAAAATGGCGGTGATGATCGATTCCAACTACCTGGAGGGCGTCCGGAACATCGCCCAGGCGTATATTCACAAAAACGACTACGCAGCGGCAATTCCCTATTACGAAAGGCTGTATGCCTCCGACAGCACCGGCGAGCTGTTCGGCAAGACCCTTGCGCTGCTCTATTACTATGCAAACCGGTACGAGCGCGCAAAGTCTCTTATCCGCACCATGCTTGCTTCCGACATCGAGGACTACGAGTTGCATTTCTATTTGGGGCTTGCGTACGAGGGCCAGGACAGCCTTGACATCTCGCGTGTGGAGTTTGAAAAAACGCTGGCGATCCGCAATGACTTTGCCGACGCATGGCTGCAAATAAGCTTCCTGGACCTGAAACGGAAGGAAATGGATGAGGCGCTTGCAGACGCGCAGCTGTTTACAAAAAGCATGCCATCCGCCGGGGCGTCGTGGCGTACGCTCGGGTACGTGTATAACGTGCGCAAGGAATTCCAGCGGGCGCTTTCACCCCTGCGAAAGGCCATAGGGCTCGACTCCCTGGACTCCTTTGCCTGGTACGAACTGGGAAGCGCGCTCGAGCGCACAAAAGACGCCGCATCGTCGACCGCGGCGTTCCGCCGCGTGCTTGCCCTCAAGCCCGACGATGCCGCTGCAGCCAATTACCTTGGGTACATGTGGGCCGATGCGGGGGTTCATCTCGACAGCGCGAAAACGCTGCTGGAATTTGCTCTCGCACACGATTCGGCGAACGGCGCCTTCCTCGACTCCTATGCATGGGTGCTTTACAAAATGGGGAAGACCGACAGCGCGCTTGTATACATCCGGAAGGCGCTTGGGCACATAAGCGACGACGGTGTGGTGCTCAGCCACTTCGGCGATATCCTGTTGAAGATGGGCAGGGAGCGCGAGGCGCTTGACGCGTACAAAAAGAGCCTCGAGGTTGATGCCACATCGGATGAAAGCGACCACGTGCATGACAGGCTCCGGGCGCTGGAGTCGAAGCCGGGCAATGGGGAAGGAAAGAAATCAGGAAAGTGAAGAGTTTTTTGGTGGGGGAAGTTCTCCCCCTGGCCTTGCATGCAGAGACGTAACGCCCGGTTCTTCTTCATGATTTACCACTGCCCTCTGCTCGAAATATATGCATAAATCAACCCTGGCTATCCTTGGCTTCGTGATTTGTTTCTCGTGCACGGTGCGGCCGCCGCTCACCATGGACGCTGCGCGGGCCTCACTTATTTCGACTTTGTCATCGGACACCATTCGTTCACTTAAGGGAAACGGTACCGCTGTGTTTGCGCAAAACGGCGAGCAATTTTCCGCAAGCTTCGACATTTCCTGGAACGGCGATTCGGCTTTTTCCGCGCAATTCTATGGCCCGCTGGGCATGACGTTTGCCTCGATAAGGTCGGTTACCGCCGTGCGTTGGCTTGTTTCCGCCGGCGATTCCCAATATGTGCAGCATCCGTCGCAACGGGTCCGCGTCGGCCAGGGATTCTTGGAATATCCGTTCACCTGGGAAGAGTTGCTCGCCGCCTTGACCCTGCGGTACCCCTGCCGCACCGACCTTGGCACTCCGCCCGATTCCATGTTTACCGACAGGAAAACCACCCGTCTTTTGTGGAAGGCGCGCCGGTTTCACGGCCAGCCGGCCGATATTTCGGTCTCGCTCGATAATAAAAGCCATCGCCTGTCCGAAATAACATACAGTGCCCGAGAAGGAAGCGGAGAAAAGGTTATTTTTGGCGGTTTTCTCGATGGACGCCCCAAAGAAATACGGATTATTACTTTCGACAGTAATTATTTTTATGTCAAATATCATGCGCTCACGGTGAACCCGCGGAAGGCCTTCTCGCCATGATCAAAAGACTCGTGCTTGCGGTATGCGCCGCCGTCTGCTTCACCTGTTCGATTTGGGCGCAGGCAGACCAGGCCGGCACGAGCGCATTTGCATTTCTCAATCTCGACTACGATGCACGCACCATTGCAATGGGCGGTGCAGCGGTTGCCATGCCCAACGATCTGTATGGCGTTGTGGTAAATCCTGCCGCCCTTGGGTATGTGTCAAAACGTCAAGTAGTGTGCGGATACCGGTCGATTATCGACGACGTATGGGGCGGCCCTGTTGCGGTTGCAATCCCGTACCCCACGCTTGGAACCTTTGCACTCAATATCGTCAGCGTCACCTATGGTTCGCTGGCCGGCGTGGCCGAAGGCCCGGACGGCAGTCCGGTTGCAACCGGTGTCACCTGGAATTCGTATTCGATTGCCGGAAGCCTTACCTGGGCAAAGGTCGTGTGGGAAAATCTGTCCGTTGGCGGTTCCTTGCGCGAGATCCATGACTACATCGGAAACTCGGGCGGTCCGGACCAGCACGTTTCCGCAGACGCCGTGGTGGTGCAGGGAGGGCTGCAATACCGGTGGTTGGGATCGCGCGTGATTGCCGGTCTTGCGTTCAACAACGCCGGATTCATGATCTCAAGCTACTCCGACGAGACCGAAGATCTCAAGATGCCGTTCTCGGTTACCGCCGGTGTTTCGTATTCTCCCGATTACATCCCCAACCTGCGGCTTGCCCTCGACCTTTCTCAGCCAGCGGACGGTTTTCTCACCTACAAACTGGGCGGCGAGCTCGACGTTTACAAAAAGTACCTCACGATCCGCGCAGGATACGCCTGGGCCGAACCTGATCTGGAAGCTCAACTCAGGGTATTGCAAGGCGAGTCTTCCACGGGATACACGAAGAACAACTGGGCCGGATTATGCTTCGGCGTGGGTGTCAACACCGACATCGGAAGAGTGAACATGGGCGTTGACGCCGCCGTCCAGCTTCTCGACGACTTGGATCCGGCAATAGCAGTAACTCTCATCGCCGGCTTCTAGGCTCTCTCCGTTCAAAAAGTCCCTTTTCATCACAACCCTCGCGCGCAGCCCTGTGTTCTTCCTGCCAGAAAGCTCTCGCGGCCATACCCTCAAGAGTCTGAAGCAGGCTCGCCTCAAGGTTCCAGCGGCAGCCTGGAGAATGCAACGGCGGTCACGTGATTTTCGTACCGTGTGTTCCAATTTCTCTCATGCCGCTTGTGCGGCGTAAGGCAGGGCTATATTTTATATCATCGGGCAGGGAGCATTGCGGCGGAATCGAAAACAACGAGGAGGTAACCGTGAAGAAGAACGAGATTGCGGTTTGTTTGTGTGCTGCGGCGCTTGGCGTTGGAATCCTTTGCTGCTCCGGCGGCAAAAAAGAGGTCCAGGCGGTTCCCAAGGTGGGCGTGTCGCTTCCCACTCAGCGGGAGGAACGGTGGGTGCGCGACAAGGCGAAAATGGAACAAGTGTGCCGGGACATAGGGCTGGAGTTTGCACTGCGCGTATCGGACAACAGCGCGGCATTGCAGGAACAACAGTGCGACAGCCTCGTTGCCCAAGGCGCAAAAGTCCTCATTGTGGCGCCGCAAGACGGGAAGGCAGCGGCCGCCATTGTCGAAAAAGCCCACAAGGCCGGAGTGAAGGTCATTGCCTACGACAGGATGATCCTTGGATCAGATGTCGATCTGTATGTGTCGTTCGACAACGTAAAAGTGGGCGAGCTCCAGGGACATTACATCACCAACCTGGTCCCCAAGGGCGTGTACGTGGTGCTGGCCGGTTCCCCGGACGACAACAACTCCGCGTTGTTCCGCCGGGGCGCCATGAAGTACCTGCAGCCGCTCATTGACAAAAAAGATATCACCGTGGCGGCCGATCGGTGGATACAAGATTGGCGGCCCGACGAAGCGCAGAAGATAATGGCCGCCGCGCTCGCGGCTGCCAGGAACAAGATAGACGCCGTGCTCGCGCCCAACGACGGTATTGCGGGCGGGTGCATCGCGGCGCTCGAGGCGCAGAAACTCGCGGGAAAGGTGCCGGTCACGGGACAAGACGCGGAACTTGCGGCCGCCCAGCGCATCGTGAAGGGCACGCAAGCCATGACCGTGTACAAGAACACCCGCAAGCTGGGCGCCGTTGCCGTTCAGGCCGCGCTCGCGATGGCCATGGGCCAGCCCGTTGCAATGATAAACGGGAAGGTGAACAACGGGAAGATCGATGTGCCGGCCATCCTGTGCGATCCCATCGCTGTTGACAGAAGCAACCTCGACTCGGCTCTTATTTCGTCGGATTACCTCAAGAAAGAGGACGTGTACAAGTAGAACCGTCTGAATGCAGATTGACGATTGCAGATTGTCGATTGTACCCTTCGGTTCAGATCGTGAGGGAAGTTGCGGATTGAGGAGACGCCCGGTTTGCTCTTTTTGCAATCGTCAATCGTCAATTTGCAATCGTTCATTCTTCTCACTCCGTCACAATAAAGCACCGCTCCGCCGGATTCCAGAGGAATTTTCCCTCATAAGGCTTGAGGATCGCCTCAACGCCTTTACGGATTCCGGCGCGGCCGTATTTCCTGACAACCGCGGCCCACGACTTCCAGCCCGTCTGGCCCTGATCCTCACCGCCGATGATCGCAAATAATCCCGGGTCCGGGAGCGTGGAAACAAGGCTCCTGGTAGTGAAGAAGTCGTACAAAATGAACCATGCCACATCGCCGACGCGTACCCGGGGCCAGGAGTCCAGGACCCGTCCGCGGATGACCGTTGAATCTTCCAGCTTTGACACGAGAAAGGGAATGGCATCCGGCCCGGCCGAGATGAGTTGGTCCACAACCGCAAGGTTTGGATTGTATTCCTTGTCCTGAACGCGGCCGTTGGGAGCGATATGGCCGATCTTGCGCAGGTCAACCGTAAGCTTCTGCGCAGCCGCGGGAAAACGGAAAAGCGCGATAAACAGAAAGAGGGCCCACAGAAGGCGGCGGTCGGAAACACCGGGACGGCGATGGCTCTTCATTTTTGTGTCCTCTCTGGTCATTGGCAGATACTGCACAGTCATTCCGATTGTTCGGTCTTTGCTCGCCCTGAACTGCCCAGGATCTTATTGCTTGGCCAAACCTTGGGAAGAATCATTACTTGAACATCGTCCTTCCGACGGTTATCTCCCATGTGCCGATTCCTGCGGTGATGCCGCCAAGGGTGATGAGGGAAAGAGAAAGAGGTAGTATGTCTTGTTTGTCCAACACCGCCGCACCTGAGATCACGGCAAGCACGCCTGCCGCAACCATGTAGATTCCCATGGCCTTATGGAATGTGCCAAGGTCTCGAAACAACGCTCTGGTATTGACTTGCAGAGTGTCCCGGGCAACGGATGTGGTGGCCAGCGGGTCCTTGACAGGGGCGGCCGGGGCCTTACCGGAAACAGGCCCGGATTGCGGAACAGTCTTTTTCTTTGAGAGGTCTTCTATGATGAGGGCGGTGTCTGCGGAAGAGCCGGATTGCATGCCCGCCGAAGATTGCAAGCCCTGGGAAACAGAGTCCGGTTTTGAAGGAGCGGATGAAACGGAGGAAAAGAAAGCGACAAGTGCGAGGAAGACCGGAACAAGAGCCAGGTGAACTTTCATGCAATGCCGCATGTGATGCCGATTTCTTTGTGCAGCGCTTTTGCAGCCCGACGTTCCGATCAGATATCTTCAACCAGCTTCTTGAGCCCGGATTTTTCAAATTGAACAAGGATCCTGGCCGGTACGCCACGGTCTTTGCCCACCACAAGCCCAGTTTCCTTGAATTTCTTATGGGATATTTTCTCACCGACAACATAATGATTCTTTGGGACATAATCCCTGGGCTCGGAATCTGTCTTCGATGCATCTTCAGAGGGAAGCAGATCCTTTCCCGCGTAGCAAAAAGTCTTGCGGCATTTTGTGCAGAAGTACTCAAAAGTGGATTCCTTATCTAACAGCCTTCCGTTCCCGGCAATGCTCCTGTCCAAGTGGGCAGGAAGAATCTTCTGGCAAAAACGGCAATAGGCGTTCAGGTCGACAATTGGCGCAAACGATACGGACGACATAAGAACTCCTTATAGTAAAATGATTTTTATCAGGTGGTTGCAAGTTTCTAATAAGAAAGCGCTTTATGGGAAATTAAGTCATGGCAGGTTTACATTGCAACAACAACGTAGTTATCTCTGGCGTCGCTTCTTTCATGTATTTTATTGAATCTATTTGGTGGGCGCCTGAAAGACCTGCTTTGGCCGCAATGTATTCCCGCTCCTTGATGCTTTCCCTTCCGGGTGCGGTTCCTCAATGTGCTGCAGCGGGTGTTGCGCCGGGTCAATTCCCTTGCTGCCGGAGGAACTGGTGCGCATTGTGTTCATGGGTTCCACAGAGTTTGGTGTTCCGGCTCTGGAGGCATTGAAAAACAAGGGACATGACGTGGCAGGAATCGTGAGCACTCCGGCCAGCCCCAAGGGGCGTGGCCTGGCGCTGCACGATTCTCCTTTGGTCAGTTACGCAAAGAAATCCGGATATGCGCCCATACTAACTCCGCAATCCCTTGCCGCGATGTCGTTTGCCGATGAACTTAGAAACCTTGCTGCAGACGTTTTTGTGGTTGCAGCATTCAGGATACTCCCTAAGGCCGTGTTCACCATTCCGCGGCTTGGGACTTATAATATCCATGCCTCGTTGCTGCCACGGTATCGTGGGCCGGCGCCGGTGCAGAGGGCGATTGCAGCAGGGGATAGGGAAACCGGAGTAACCATTTTCCGCATCGATGCCGGTGTTGATACCGGTGCAATCGTTTGTGCCAGAAAGACCGGCATCGGTCCTGAGGAAACTGCGCCGCAACTCAGTGAGCGCCTGTCAAGGCTTGGCGCCGATGCGCTCGTGGAAGCGCTCGAGCTTGTTGCGTCCGGTTCTTCGGTCTTTGCAACGCAAGACGGAACGCTGGCGTGCGGCGCCCCGAAACTCACCAAAGCCGAAGGCAGGATCAATTGGAACCGCCCTGCGATGGAGATTTTCAACATGATCCGGGCTTTCAAGCCGTTTCCCGGCGCCCAGACCTTTCTTGACGATCTGCGCATCACCGTCGAATGGGGCGTTGTTGCCGGTGAAAGAGATGCCGCAGCGGAAGCGCCGGGGACCGTGGTGGCTGCCCCAAAAGACGGGTTCGACGTGCAGTGCGCAAGCGGCCGGATACGGGTCCTTCTGGTAAGGCCGGAAGGCAAGAAGACCATGACCGCCCGCGATTTCGCAAATGGCAGGGGAATCGTTGTGGGAACGAGGTTTGCATGAACGCGCGCGCAATTTCGCTGAGGATATTGTCGGCGTGGGACAGGCGGCCGGGGGTGCTCGATACCGTCATCGAGCGCGAACTATCGCAGAACGTCATTGACCACCGCGACACACGGTTCGTGTACGAGATCGTGCACGGCGTCATGCGGCGCAGGCTCACGCTCGATCACGTGCTGTCGCAATTCGTTGAAGACCCTGCGGTACTGGAAGACCAGTTTGCCATGCGCATTCTCCATATAGGCGCATACCAGATTTTGTACATGGACAGGGTGCCTGATCACGCAAGTGTCAATGAATCCGTGAACCTCACCAGGCTATCGCGGCGCACGGAGCATCTGTCCGGGCTCGTCAACGCCACGTTGCGCAATCTTATCAAGAACAGGAAACACATAAAGCTGCCCGATCCTCAGAAAGACCTGGGCCGCAGGCTTTCCGTGGAGTTTTCGCATCCTGAATGGATGGTGAGACGGTGGCTTGCAAGGCTCGGGCTTTCCAAAACAAAACTGCTGCTGTCGTTCAACAACGAAACCCCCGATATATTTCTCCGGAGAAAACTTCGCGGCGTCTCGCGACAGCAGGTTGAAACGGAACTGGGTGATTTGTGCGACGGCGCCACCGGGTACCTCAACCTGTACTACAGGCTGCGCAGGCAGTCGGTTCCCATGATGATCCCGCTGTTCAAGGAAGGCGGGTGTACGGTACAGGCGCCTTCATCAGGTTGGATCGTCGCGCTCCTGGACATTGCGCAGGGGGAACGCGCCATCGACGTCTGTAGCGCGCCCGGCGGAAAAAGCGCGCTGGCCGCCGAACTTGCGGGTGCAAACGGCAGGGTGGTCGCCTGCGAAATACGAAAGAACAGGATGGATCTCGCGCGGAGCACGTTTCGGCGCCTTAGGCTTACCACCATTGTACCGGTCATGTGCAACGGCACCGCCCTTCCGTTCAAGGGAACATTCAACAAGGTCCTTCTCGACGCGCCGTGCTCGGGCACCGGTGTTTTACATCGCCATCCCGAGGGAAGATGGATAAAATCGGAGGCGGATCTGGGCCGTCTGGCGGGGGTGCAGAAAAATCTCCTTGTTTCCGCGTCGGGTGTCGTGGCCAGGGGCGGAGTGCTCGTTTACTCAACCTGTTCGCTTGAACCCGAAGAAAATGAGAACGCGGTCGTAACGTTCTTGAAAGAGCATCCCGACTTCGTTCTCGACCGTCCTCCCGCCGGAATTCCTGCGGCATACCTCAGTGCGGACGGATTTGTCAAGATCACGCCGTACGAACATAAATTGGACGGCACATTCGGGGCGCGGCTCAAAAGAATTTCATGAACAAAAGGTAATGCGGAATGATAGGGGAAGATTTGGGATCCTCTGTCATATCAGTCGACGCCCCCTAAATCCCCCGGAGGGGGACTTTAAGGTGTTGACCTTTTATCAGAGGTTTTATCCGATAAGTCCCCCTCCGGGGGATTTAGGGGGCATGAACGAAATAGCGAAAGGATAACCTGGTTTCCAGGGATTGGTGGTCTGACGCGATCGGGAAAGCAATCATGATCATCGTCCTCCTGCCGATTTTTTGGACCTGATCCGCAAGAATACTCTTGTTTTTTGAGCGTGAGACCAATACAATTAAGTGTCGGCATCCGGCAGGCACCACGGTTTGGACGCCGGTTCCGCTCAATGGCCACAAAGGAAAGGAATTCGCGATGAGATATGAGATCGAGGACAAGGGATCGTTCAAGATGATCCACATTATCGGCAACATCGACACCGAGGAGAATACCAAGAAGCTTGACGAGGACATTTTCAACTGCATCAAAACGGGACACCACCATTTCGTGTTCAACTTGGAAAAGACCACCTACCTCGACAGCGCGGGAATAAGCATCTTTATCCACTGCCTCTGTGACGTACAGGAAAACAAGGGGTCGGTGTATATCATTGCGAAGGAGAATCAGGTGAGAAAGGTCCTGGAAATGGTTGGAATCGACCGTCTGATGAAGACCTACAAGAACGAGGCCGAATTCATGAAAGACCAGAAAGTCGCCCTTGCATGAAATCGTTTACGAACGCATCGGTTTACTTCCGGATCGCGTAACCTTTCAACTTCTCAACTTTTCAACTCTAATAATTCTAATAATACATATCAAGATACAGATGATATCCCGGGGTCTTACTGTACCAGATTCCCACCGGATTGTCATGCGGCCGGATAGGCCACACAAGGTCGGCGCACGCGGCTCGGAGTAATGTGGGGGCCATTATCCTGAGGCCAACCCCAACGCCTGCAGCATCCTGGTGCACCCCGAACGGGGAGGGGAGATAGCGCCAGATTTGCCCCGCATCAAGAATAAGCGCGCCATCCGCCCTGAGGTAAAAATTTTTGAGGCTGGGAGCATAGTCGCACAAAACGGGAAGATCAAACGACGGGGTGGGCCACAGAGGAAAACGGTATTCTCCGGAAACAGTGGCAAAGTCGTTCATCACCGAATCGCGACCGAGCGCATCCGTCGCCCAGCCCCGCACAGTGCTTTCGCCGCCGATATACAGGCCTTTGTAGGGACCGGCATCGTTCGAGCGCAGCACAAGCTGCATGCGGGAGGCAAAACGGTCCTGCGAAAAGAACCCCCGATGGTAGAGGCGCAGGTCGTTGTTCCACTGCAGATACTTGTAATTCGTTCCAGGATAAAGGACATTCGTGGAAAGCGACGTTATCCCCTGCCACCCGTCCGTCGGATCGTATGATCTGTTTTTCCGGTCGGTCACCCATCCCAGTTGCGACATGACTTCGCCGTATTCAATCCTTCTGTCGGGTCCGGCGAGCGAGTCGATGCGGTTGTAGGTGGGAATAATTGACAAGAACGACTTCGAGTTCCCAAAGAATCTTCTTCCCACCGTCACTCGTGCCATGCCAACGGTAAGTCGGCGGGGAAAACTGAGATCAGGAGATTGGTCGCCGCTGATGCCCGCGGAGAAGAAGTACGGCGATGGAACAAACGGTTTGCTCCACGACAGCGACAGTCCTTTGTCTTGCCAGAACGATGTCGCGACCGAAAAGGTTTCGAATAATCCGCGGAAGTTAAGCAGGGAAAGGCCAAGGCGCATGCGCCACCAGAGCGTGTTGTCGTCGCCGTACATGCCCCGGAAAAGGTCGAAGCTGCCGGTCGGCATCCAGTAGAAGAATTCGGTTACCAGAACAAACACATGCACGCCGTCGAGTTTCTGAAGGCGAAGCACTTCAACCTTGGAGAACAGGTAGGTGTCCATCAGCCTTTTTTTGCCGGCCGCAATCAGAGCAGAATCGTATACCTCGCCGGTGTCGATGCCGAGGTAGATCCGCAGCATGATCGGTTTGGTGACGTGGTTTCCGCAATAGTTGATTTCCACGATCTTCTGCGAAGGCACGAGGGCGGAATCCGCGCGCGGAGGTGCGAGCGTGTCGGCATTGACCGTTAAGAAAACCGGCGCAAGCGCCGCGAGAAACAAAATGAGAAGATTTCTTGTACGCCGGTTCATTCGGTCACTGGATGAGCTTCGCTGGAAACAGGTTTGAGTGCCGACGCTGCGGGCAGCCCCGGCCGGAAAAAAAAGGGGAAAGAAGATCCGTAAGCCGGGTTCTGTTCTAGCAATCATTTGTCTGGCCCGCGCAAAAACGCGGGCATTGAGCGACCTACCCGAAGGAATTTGAAACGGACAGTTTCCGCGCCCCCGAGAGGGCGCCTCCTTCATGCTTGGTCTTGCACCGGATAGGGTTTTTCAGCCGCCTCCTGTTGCCAGGAAGCGCGGTGGGCTCTTACCCCGCCTTTTCACCTCTCGCTCCGCGAACAGATTGCTCTGCGCGCGGGGTGGTCTGTTCTCTGTGACACTTTCCGTACTCCGGGTGCCCGGAGTCCCTTGCTTGACGCAAGGTATCCTGTCCTGCGGTGCCCGGACTTTCCTCTCCGCAGTAACGGAGCGATTGCCCGATCTTCTTTCCCGGCCATAAAATAATCCATGTAGCGATACTGCATATATACGTTGTTAAGCATCAAATATTATTGGATTGAAGAAATACGGCGTGCGTGCACTTTCCGCCTGCAAAGTTAACCGATATAACAAAGTTATTTTATTGGCACTCGCGTTCTTTTATTTTGGTATATATCATCGGTTATGCAGAGTCTGCTGAGTCCACCATTAAATATAGGGCTCGAAGGGGAACGTTATGAAAGTTACCAGAACCAGCGTCCGGGCCTTGCTTCTGCTGTCATTGACCATTTGGTTTTCTGCGTCAACGGCGTTTGTAGACCAGACGCTCGATCAGCTCGTAAGGTCCAAGAAGTACCAGGATGCAATTGCCTATGCGGACGCAAAACTGCCGTCCAACGTGCGCACTGCCGACGTTTGGGTGAAGGTGGGCGTCGCCAACGAGGAACTGGGCACAACGGAGAAAGCGCTCGCGTGTTACCTTGTCGCCTCCCGCATGGACATGAAGAGTTACGACGCGCAACTCGGCATTGCGCGGGTGTACAACAAGCTCAACCAGCCCGACAATGCCGTCACATTCGCAAAAAAGGCGCTCGAACTTCAGGCGACGGGGGAGGCAAGCTGGGAATATGCCAAGGCATGTATGGCGCTCAAAAGACCGGCGGAGGCAAAAGAAGCGCTGGAACGCGTGATTCAATCCGATCCGTCAAATGCGTCCGCCAGCCGAGGACTTGCCGAAATCTACTGGCAGCAGCAGGAATACAAGAAGGCCATACCGCTGCTCAAGGTTGCCTATGCTTCTCAGCCGAACGCCGACGATGCCTATAGGATCGGCAGGTCGCTTTTGGAGGCGAACCGCGTCGACTCCGCGATTTTCTATCTGAAAGACGCAATTAACCGTAACCCTAATTTGTACGCGGCGAACCTGGATCTTGCCCGTGCGTACTATCAGAAGGACAAGTTCCTTGCCGCGGCGAACGAATACGAAAAAGTAGTCGGAAAAGTAAAACTCTCCGCCACCGACCAGTACTTTCGCGCGGTTTCGCAGGAAAAAACGGGCAGCGTCGAGAGCGCTCTCAAGGCATACCGGGCCGCAGCGGATGCGTTTGGCGCCGACAAGTCGCCGGAGGCGATTACGTCGCACCTGAAGGTTGGAAACGCAGACCTGGAAAAGAAGAACTGTGAATCGGCCCTTGTCCATTTCCGGTATGTTGCCGCTGCGGACAGCGACGGAACCAGGGCTCCCGACATCCTGTTTCTCCTCGCCGATGCTTACAGCGGCTCGGGCAATCTTCCAAAGGCGATTTCCACTCTGGAGAAGGCGCTCGCGGCCGACAATAAGAACGTTGAGGCATATGCTCGCCTGGCCGACCTGTATCAAAAGAGCGGCATGCCCGACAAGGCGAACAAGGTGTACGAAAAGATAACAACGATCAGCCCCAATGATCCTAAGATCTTCGTCACGCTTGGCGACTATAGCCTCAAGGCGAAGAAGTATACCGACGCGCTCAAATACTACGAGAAAAGCTATGTTATAGACAGAAACGTAAAGGCCGCCGCCGGCATGGCCATGGCCGCGGCCTCCCTGGAGCAGTGGGACAAAGCAATTGACGCAGCAGAATCCGCCATCCGGCTCGATCCGTCGCTCGTCGATCCGCGGGTGGTGCTTTCCAAGGCGTACCTGCGCAGCGACAAATTCAAGGAGGCGAAGGAGCAGCTCGATTTTCTGGTCGGAAAGAAACCGTTCGAGCTCGAATACTGGAAGCAGCTTGCCTACTGCTACAAGAAGCTCAACGACCCGGTGAACATGGCCTACGCCGACAAGAAGGTTGTGGAGATGGACAAGACCAACGTCGAATCGCGCCTGCGGCTTGGCGCCTATGAGCTTTCCCAACGGGAATACAAGACCGCGTTCGACATTTACAAGGAGCTCGCGACCCTTACCCCGCAGAACCCCGAGGTATTCAAAAGCTTGTACGAGATAACGCTTAACAGCGGCGACAAGGCTTCGGCTGCTTCGTACCTTAAGAAATACATCGCTTTCAACCCGTCCGACGCCGTGGCACAGAGGAATCTGGGCATCTTGTGCAACGATGTCAAGAACTACGACGCGGCGCTCATCGCGTTCCGCGCGGCAATCAAGCTCGATCCGACCATCAAGGGTGTTTACAAACCCTATGCGGAAATCGTCATGACAAAGGGGCTCAAGGAAGAATTCGGTACGGCGCTTAACGGCGCGGTCGCCGCAGGCGAGGCGGATGCAACCATGTACGCCGCGCTTGCCCTCGTGTACCAGAAACAGGGGAACTGCGCCAAAGCCATTGAGCTTTTTCAGAGCGCCCTTGCCAAAGATCCCAAGAACGTGCCGGTCCTTTCGGGCCTTGCCCAGTGTCAGGCGAAAACCGGGAGTGTTGATGCGGCGGTGGTGACGTACGAGCAGGTGCTTGCACTCAATCCCGGGGCAATCGACGAATGCAAGGCGCTCGGCGATTTGTACACGAGACAGGGCAAGGACGCCGACGCCGCGGCAATGTACAAGAAGTACCTTGACAAGAGAAGGGATGACGTCAAAGTCGCCCGCCTGGTGGGCGACTTTGCTTTTAAGCAGAAAAACTACGATGAGGCCGCGCGGTACTTTTCGATGGTAAACGGCGAAGATGCACGGAAATCGGATTTCCTGATGCATTACGGCCAAGCGTGCTATTATGCCAAGAATTACAAGAAGGCTGCCGCCGTCATGAACGAGCTTGCCGTTCTCACGCCGCAAAACCCCGAGGTATTCAGGCTGTTGTACACCATTGCGCAGCAGGATACTGCCCAGAAGGAGGCGGCAGCCGGCTATCTCAGGAAATACCTGGCGCTCAAACCGTCCGACGCCCAAGCACAGAAAAGCCTCGGCGACATGCTCTACGACCAGAAGGAAACGGCGGGCGCTCTTGCGGCCTACCGTAAGGCCCTGGCTGACGATCCTACCATCAAAGGTATTTACAAACGATACTTCGAGCTTGCCACCGCCCAGGGCAATCAGGCCGACGTCAACGCTGCCTTGACAGGGGCAATCAACGCGGGCGAGGCCGACGCGGGAATGTATGCCGCGCAGGGAAACTACTATCAGCGCCAGGGGCTTTGTCCCAAGGCCATACAAATGTACCAGAAGGCGCTCGCGGCCGACCCCAAGAACACGGCGGTCCTCATGTCGCTTGGCGCCTGCCAGGTGAAGGTGGGCAGCACGGCCGAGGCATCGGTTACCTACGAGCAGGTGCTCGCGCTCAATCCGCAAGATTCGCGCGTGTACAAGATGCTGGGCGACATGTACCTGCAGCAGAACAAGAAAGAACAGGCGGTTTCGGTATACAAGAAGTATATCGAAAAACAGCCCAAAGACTACGCGGTGGCCTACACCATCGGCGAATACGCGTACGGTAACAAGAACTACGATGAGGCGGCAAAATACCTCGCCATGGTTGCGGGAACGGAGACCAGGAGCGCCGCGTTTCTCTCCATGTACGGCTTTGCGTGCTACCAGAAGAAAGATTACGATAAGGCAAAGGAGCTGTATGGGCAGCTTGCCCTGCTTACACCGCAAAACCCTGAAATTTATAGAATTCTGTATTCAATCGCGTCGCAGGACTCCAGCCAGAAGATCGCTGCCGCCGGATATCTCAAAAAATACGTTGCACTCAAGCCCTCCGATGCCGCCGCCCAGAAAAACCTTGGCGACCTCCTGTATGAGAGGAGGGACTACGCGGGCGCGCTGGCCGCCTACAAGAAGGCGCTTGCGCTCGATCCGACGATTAAGGGAATTTACAAACGATACTTCGAAATGGCCTCGTCCCTGGGGCTTTCCGAAGACATCGCGTCCGCGCTCAAAGGTGCGATCAACGCGGGCGAAGCGGATGCCTCGATGTACAATGTACAGGCAATGCATTATCAGAAACAGGCGCTCTATCCGCAGGCGATCCAGATGTACCAGAGGGCGCTGGCCTCCGATCCCAAAAACACCGCGATGCTCATGGAATTGGGCGCGTGCCAAGTGAAAAGCGGGAACACCGGCGAGGCTTCGGTCACCTACGAACAGGTATTGGCCGTCAATCCCCAGGAAATGCGCGTGTACAAAATGCTCGGCGAGATGTACCTGCAGCAGAAGAAGCCAGAGCAGGCGATTGCGGTGTACAAGAAATACCTGGAGAAACAGCCGAAAGATTATGCGGTCGCTTATCTCATCGGTGAAGATGCCTTCAAGAACAAAAATTACGATGATGCCGTCCGGTATTTCGGCATGATCGCCGGCGAGGACGCGAGGAAACCGGCATTTATCACTATGTACGGTCAGGCGTGTCTGCAGAAGAAAGACTACGACAAGGCAAAAGAACTGTACCGGCAGCTTGCCGCCGTGGAACCCGGGAATGCGGACGTGTACATGAGCCTCTACGACATTGCGATGCACGACAATGAAAAAGAGACGGCGATATCCTACCTCAAGAAATACATAGCGATCAAACCGCGCGACGCACAGGCGCAGAAGGAATTGGGCGATTATCTTTACGAGCAGAAAGACCTAAGCGGCGCGTTTCTGGCCTACCGCACGGCATTGTCGGTAGACCCGTCTGTCAAGGGAGTGTACAAACGGTATGCCGAACTCGTCGTCGCGAGGGGGACAACGGAGGAAGTGCTCGCGGCGCTCACCAAGGCGGTGAGCTCGGGGGAGGCCGACGCATCGGCCTATGCGACGCTCGGCTCGATTTACGAGAAAAAACTGATGCTGCCTAAGGCGATCGCCAATTACGACAAGGCGCTGTCTCTTGACCAACGCAACACGCAGCTCCTTTCGTCGCTCGCGCGGTGCCAGCTTAAGAGCGGCAACGCCGCCGACGCCATCGTATCGTACCAGCAGGTGATTGCGATCAACCCGGACGCGACGGAGGAGTGCAAGGTGCTGGGCGATTTGTATACGAAAGAGCACAAGAAGGACGAAGCGCTCGACATGTACCGGAAATACCTTGCCAAGTCGACGGCGGACGACGCCGATATTGCCATGCTGGTGGCCGAAGACTCCTTTAAGAAGAAAGAATACGAAGACGCAATCAAGCTGCTTAACAAAGCGGTAAGAACGAAAGGCCAGGACGTGGAATTCCTGTATGCATACGGGCGCGCCTATTACTACGCCAAAGACTACAGGAAAAGCGCGGACATCTTCGAACGCCTGCATGCCCTGAGCAGGAGCGGGAAAGCGAAGAACCCGCATATGGCCGTGACGCTCAGGATGCTTGCGGATTCCTACGACAAGTCCGGAGACAACGCAAATGCGGTGAACGCCTACGCGGCGTACACGAAGCTGCCGGACGTGAACGATCCCGAGGCTTCATTCAGGAAGGCGCAACTCGAGGAGGCGCTTAATTCGGCCGCCGCGGCCAAGATGTATGAAGAGAATGCGCTCAAATCGCCGCGGGACTATCGAAATTACTTCGGTGCCGGCTTGCTCTACGCGAAGCAGCCCGCAAACCTGGAAAAGGCGGTTACGTTCCTGAAAAAGGGGCTTGCGCTCAAGGACACGATGCCGCTCTTGTGGATTGAGATCGGCAAGATTTACGGCCAGCTTGGAAGACCCAAACAGGAGACCGAGGCGTACCAGAGTTACATTCAGCACGATGCTACCAATGCGGATGCGTGCGAGGAGATCGGCGTCATTCTTCTTAACAAGCGCCTCACAAACGACGCCATGGTGTTTTTGGAAATGGCAAACGCGCTCAAGGCCAATACGCCCGACTTCATGTACCAGCTTGCCAGAGGGTACGTAAAAACGGACAGGCTAACGGATGCTCTGCCGTTGCTCGAAAAAGCCGAAAAACTCAAACAGGATGATGAAAAAATAAAGAGCCTGTATAATTTTGTGCTGCAAAAAACCTCGAGCGGCAAGACCACCTCCGGAAAGCAAGATGCCAATGCCGACTGGTAGAAACTTTGTGGAAGAAATGGTTCCCCTGTATTGACACATAAGATGGCGCCGCCTTTGTCCTTCCGGGTCGCGCCGCAGCCGCCATGAAGAACTTCTTCGTGAAATCGCTCGTTCGTACATGGTTTACGGGCGCGATATATCTCGTTGCGGCACTGGGGTACCTGTTCTACGGCACGTTGTGGACGATTCGCCTCATGCAAAAACTCAGGATCTTTCTTTTCCTTCTCGTGCTTCCCGTTGTCGCGGCGGTGTATCTTTTTGTGCCCTTTGGGGCAACAAAGACTCCTGTGGAATTTGTAGTCGAGAAAGGCGCCACTCTTCATGTGATTGCCCGGAAACTCAGACGCGAACACGTTGTTCCTTCGTCAACGGCATTTGTTCTCTGGGTAAGGCTTATCGGCGTGGAAAAAAAGATCCAGGCCGGACGCGTGTCGCTCTATAAAGGTGAAGGCATTATTTCAGCGGCAAAGAAGTTTTTGCATGCGGAGCCCATCGAAATCACGGTCACCGTACCCGAAGGACTCACCGTGGAACAAACCGCGGCGGTGTTGGGCCATGCGCTTTCCGTGGATTCCGCGGAATTCGCGTCCGCCTGCGACGACCCGGAGACACTGCGTCGCCTCGGCATTTCCGCGCCGTCACCGGAGGGATATTTGTTCCCGGACACCTACCGTTTTCCCCCCGACATGAAAGCTTCCGATATTGTAAAGCGAATGGTGGACCACGGCGTCGACATATATGCGACGCTGGCGCCCGATTCCGTGCCGCAGGAACTTTCGAAGCACGAAATAATCACCCTTGCCTCAATCATCGAAAAAGAAGCCACGCTTGCAGAGGAACGGCCCCGCATCGCGGGAGTGTTTCACAATCGGCTTGCCAAAGGAATCCCGCTCGGGGCAGACCCAACGGTCCGGTTCGCGTTGAAGAAGTTCTCGGGTCCTCTGCTCGCGTCCGACCTGTCCGTGGACTCGCCGTACAACACGCGGCGCCGCGCCGGGCTTCCTCCGGGCCCCATCTGTTCGCCGGGCTTGGCGTCCCTGCGTGCGGCGCTGTTCCCGGAAAAGACCAAGGACCTTTACTTTGTGGCAAAATGGGACGGTTCGGACTCGCACGATTTTTCGATGACAAACGAGGAACACGAGAAGAAGAAGAACGAAATTCGGCGGATGAATGAGGCCAGAAAGAAGCGGACGGACCGTTCTGAAGATTAGCCATGGCCGGGATCACGCGCAACACCCGTGGAGCACAATGACGCACAAAGTATTCGCCTTTGTCTTTCTGTTCGGAACACTTGCCTTTGGGCAGTTTCCTCCTCCCGCCATGGAGGAGCCGGCGGCCTTCGATTCGTCTGACCTACTTGCCGATCAGATTTTGAGGTCAAAGGTGCCGGTGGTTATCGATTTTTGGGCAACCTGGTGCATGCCGTGCAGGATGCTGAGTCCGACGATCGAAGACCTCAAGAAGAAGTATGTGGGCAAGATCAAGGTGATGAAGATCAATGTGGACGTGAACAGGAGGATCTCCAATTATTTTCGGGTGTCGGCCATCCCCGCCGTATTCTTTGTAAAGGACAAGGCCGTTGTATTGTTGCTGGCCGGGCTGCGTCCCAGGGAAGATTACGAAGCTGCCATCAAGCAGGTGCTCGAAACAGGACCGGCCCCGGCCGATTCGGCCAAGCACAAGCAACCTTCTGCGGCCCCGGTTCCCTCCGCGCCGGTTGGAAACCAACAGTAAATCGCCGCGTCTCCTTTTCCGGGAATACCCGATGAACCTTCCCGAATTGCTCGCGCCGGCAGCAACCGTTGAATGCGCGCAGGCCGCGTTCGACCATGGCGCCGACGCCGTGTACATCGGCGTGGGCCAATACAATCTGCGGGCGCGGTCGCGGAATGCCACGCCCGAACAGCTTCAAACCCTGATCACCTCCGCTCGTGGCGTGAGGAAAAAGGTGTATGTCGCGCTCAACACCATGCCGAACGACGCGGCCATTGCCGGCATCGAGTCACTCCTCGTTTCGCTTTCCAAACAGGAATGCTTGCCTCACGCATTTATCGTAAGCGATCCGGGCGTCATCGCCCTCTGCAAAAGGCATGCCGTCCCTGTTGCGCTTCACTTAAGTACGCAGACCGGGACCTTTAACAGCGCGAGCGCGGGCTTCTGGGCCGAGCAAGGGATTCGGCGGATTATTCTTCCGAGGGAGCTTACGCTCCAACAGATAGGTGCGATATGCAGATCTTCGCACACGGAGATCGAGGTGTTTGTTCACGGCGCGATGTGCGTTTCGATCTCCGGCAGATGCCTGCTCGGCGTGTACACCGGGAAGAGGCACCCGAACCAGGGTGACTGCCGCCAGCCGTGCCGCTTTAGGTACCGGGTGTCGCCGATGTACGACAACGAAACCGAGAACGGGGAATGGTACACGGTGGAGGAAGCCGGGGAAGACGCAGGCACGCCGGCGCGCGCGTTTGTGTTCAATTCCAAAGACCTGTGCTGCCTGCCCATTCTCGACCGCATCGTTGCCGCCGGGGTCGCGTCGGTCAAAATCGAAGGCCGG
>Ga0181527_1001428_pt1 | contig 24612 bp, 17 predicted proteins | sample PEATcosm2014_Bin_30_FD_119762 | JGI IMG/M metagenome (GOLD analysis project Ga0181527, IMG submission 119762) | Peatland microbial communities from MTU Mesocosm Facility, Houghton, MI, USA - PEATcosm2014_Bin06_60_metaG | ecosystem: Environmental > Terrestrial > Soil > Wetlands > Peat | place...
ATCGAAGGGCCCGTTTTCAGAAAAGCCCTCCAAGACTTCAGGGGACTGAAGACATGACGGTGATCGGCACATGACAATCGCATTGCTCGGCTGTATTTTCCTGATGGCTCCATTTGTTTCATTATGGAAAAGAGAGCTATTCGTCTTTTTCGTGCTGCTGATAGCTTCCCAGTTGCTCGGGCTTATCCACGAGTTCGACTTCGGTTTCGCCGGCTACTTCGACATCAACGCGATCATAGTCATATTGTCGGGTTTTGCGATCGGTATGTCTGCCAATCGGCTTCGCGAGATTCGAGGGTCTGTCCTTGCAAAATACTTTATACCCATTGTCATCCTATGGATCTACGGAACGATGGGCCCCTATTGGCGGGGGCATTCGTCGCTCTTCTATTCGATCAAGTATTCGAAACAATTTTTAAGCTATATCTCTTATTTTGCTGTTTTTCTCTTCTTGCGGAACCAAAAACAAGTTGACCGAAGCTGGAAGTTTATAGGATGGCTGGCTGTCTATCTGTCGGTATTCGAGATTGCCGGCATCTGTACGCGCGGATATGTTTTTTCCCTCTTTCAGTATGACTACCGTCCCGAACCGCCTATTTTTTACAAGGTATATCCACCCGTTTATACTGTTATGATCATCGCCTTTCTTCAAGTTCTTTATGAATTGCTGTTTAATAAAAAGCGGACAGGACGGGCGTGGGTCTTTTATGTTGTGAACAGTCTTGGAATATTGTTTACCTTCTTCCGTAGCTACTACCTTGCGCTCTGTGCCGCCATTCCGCTCGTTTTGGCAATGAAGGGAAGCTTGGGAAAGGCAGCAAAATCCGCCGTTCTCATTGGAGTGGTAGTTGGTGTCTCCACATTGGGCATTGCCGGTATTTCCAGTAAAAACTTGGGTCTTGGCGATGCCTTTGATTCATTTATAGGGTCGGGGGTGAGAGAGTTAGTTCATCATACAGGAGGTTCCCTGGTGGGCCGGGACATCGTATCGCAAGGCCGTATGGCCATTGCGCATGAGCGATACTGGATGGGGTGGGGCTTCATAGATAAAGACTCGGAGATGGGCCGTAGGATGGGCCGTAGGCTGGGCCGGGGACTGGGCCTGGGTGCCGTCGGGGGTGTGGACACAGGCATGATCGATAAGGGCTATTTGGATGTGGAGATGAAATTCGGAATGATCGGCCTTGTAGTGCTTTACGGCACGATGTCTTTTCTTGGTCTTCGCTTGGTCCGGTTGTTGCGCTCGGTGGACGATATAAAGTTTCAGGCGAGGATCTTCGCAGCGGCTGCATTTGTATTTATACTGATCATCGTTCAGTACGTGCATGCCAGTCTGACATACCAATTTGCGGTTCTCCCGCTGTCAATAATACTCGGTCTCATTGATCGGGAGTCCATGCTTCTCAGGAAGAGAACAAAGTCTTCCGAAGCCCCTCCTGTCACGGGGGGTTCCAAGTGAATGCAATAATCCACGTTATTTCGCACCTTTCTCCATATGGGGGAACAACCGCCAAGTACTATGGGTGGGTCAAGTATTCGCAATTCGATCATGTATTTCTCTTGCATGAAGCCAGTGCTCAAGCCAGGGAGACCATCGGCTCGTTTCTTGCTTCCGGCGCGCGCATAATTGAAATACCGTCGCGAGGTCTCGTCCCTCAAGTATTGGACATCAAGAGACTGTTGAAGGCTTATCCTCACGCGGTAATAGTGGGCCATTACTTCAGAGGCGCGCTGCTTGCCTTCCTTGTCAGCCTTCTTATTGGAAAACCTCTGGTTATTCCGTTACACGGGTCTGCAAATCTCTTTACCTTCAGTAAACGTACCCTTTACAGGGTAATGATGCGTCTTGCCCACGGAGTTGTGTATAACTCGCACTTCACTGCCGAGTCTTTTGATTGTATGGCCAAGCATGAGATCATCTACAACGGCTATGATTTTCAGTCTATCCCGAGAAAAGAGTCCTTCGTTCCTAAAGAAGACATTGCGTTACTGGCAATCGGCGGGCTGATAGCAGTCAAACAGTATGATTTGCTGATAAAAATGATGAAGCTGCTGCCGTCCTGGTTTACCCTCACGATAATCGGAGACGGGCCGGAAAGAGGCCGTCTGGAGCATCTCGTGCAGGCGATGGGCCTATCCGATCGCGTTCGCCTTACAGGATATGTAATGAAGGCACGCGATGAAATAAGGAACTACGATGTCTTTCTCCATCCTGCCATTGACGAATCCTTCGGAATAGTCGTGGCGGAGGCCCTTTTCGCCTGCGTGCCTGTGATCGTTACGGACCGATGCGCCACATATGAAGTGATAGGGAACGGAAAGTATGGTTGGGTAGCAGACGCGAGCGATCCGGAATCCTGGGCGAAGACCGTCGAGGAGATTATCGCTCAACCTTCGCAGACATGGACAAAAGTTCGGGACGGCAGGGAATGGGCCGTCCGGATGTTTTCGGCCGAGTTGTTCGCGAAGAGAATGGACAGCTTCGTAGGAAAGCTGCTCGATCACCACTAAAAGGAAATCCAGATGATCGGAACAGTCTGCCTTATTACGAACATGCCTGCCCCTTACAGGGTACCCGTTTTCGATCGTCTGTCTTTGCTGCTGAAGGAGCTGCATATTCAGTTGCTGGTGCTCTATTTGTCCAAAACGGAGCCAAACAGATCATGGGCCTTTCCGAACATGGCTCACGATCATGTGGTATTGGCCGGGAAAACATACTCCTTCGGCAAAACGTTTTTTCATTGGAACCTTTCGTCTTTGCTTAAGGAGCTCAGGAGGTCAAAGCCCATAGCCGTAATCACATCGGGCTTCGATGCTTCCATGCTGCAAGCGTTTTTGTGGGCGAGGATTGCCAAAGTACCCCACATATCCTTTAGCGACGGCACTCTGGACTCGGAGCGGAGGTTCGGCTTCTTTCGACGCCTCACCAGAAGGGCCGTCGTAAAGGGCAGCCACTGTGTGATAGGCGCCAGCATGAAGACCCTCGCCCTTTATCGGCACTACGGGGCGCCTTCCGAGAAGTGCTTTGAAAGCTGTCTGTGCGTGGATAACGATCGATACCAGGGCCGGGATCAGAAAAAGGAGTTTGATCTCCTGTACGTGTCACAAATCATCCACGGAAAGATGCCCGACCTCATTATAGAGATCATGGTTGAATTGGGTACCAATTATTCGCTTCTCGTCGTCGGAGACGGAACTCTCAAGACGTGGTTCCTGAAGGAGCTCGAAGAGAAGGGGGTGCGCTATAGGTACGCAGGGTTCGTTCAACCCGATGAGACTCCGGCCTTCTTTCAAAAGGTCAGGCTGCTGTTGTTCCCGACCAGGCGGGATGCTTGGGGGATCGTGGCAAATGAGGCATGCGCGGCAGGAATCCCCGTTCTCACGACCCGTGAGGCGGGTGTTGCCGGAGAGCTGATTATCGACGGCGAGAATGGGTTTGTTCTCCCGCCTGTGGCAAGTGTATGGGCTGAGCATATCAGGACGCTACTGAACGACAGGAAACTTTACTCGGACATGTGCCGGGAAGCCTCCTCAAGGGTGCGCATGTTTACCTGCGAAAGAGCGGCCCGGGGAATTGTCGATGCGGTTACTGCCTCTTTGGACGAACAGGCACGAAAACGGTGAGCGTGAAGCACGCGCAACAAGAGGGCTCTTTCCCTCACGCTTCGCTCGATAAGAGAATAGCTTGGACGACGACCGTCGGGTTCATCAGGACGGGATGCGCAATTCCGATCTACTTTCTTCTTACCCCCTTCGTCGTAAGGGTTCTTGGGAAGGACTATTACGGTCTATGGTCGCTGAGCGGAGTAATATCAACCCTTCTTACGCTGAGCGATTTTGGGTTTCAAAACAGCCTGGTTCATTTCACCGCAATGAGCCTGAATGACTCGACTAAACTCGGTAAGCTGTTCAACACGATTTACTTCTTGTTTCTTGGGCTCTCGATTCTGTTTTTGGTATGTATCCTTATTTTTAGCGGGGTTCTTATCGACAGCGTCTTCAATGTAGCTCCCAAGTACCACCAGGAAGGCCGATTTATCATGGCATGCTCGGGAATAATGCTTTCACTGCGATTCATCACCGTGCCGTATGAAGCGGTTATTCAGGGCAATCAACGCGTATATTATACTCAGGCCGCCTCCCTGTGCTGGCTGCTCTTTACTGCCCTCGCGACCTTCATTGGCCTGTCGCTCTTCCCCTGCATATATACCATAGGAATAGTTAATGTGTTGGGGACTCTCCTGCTCCTTGCGCTCAACTTTACAGAGGCGCGAAGACGATACGAATACGTGAGGATTGCGCCAAGATTGGTCGATATGAGGACTATCAAAAGTGTCCTTCCATACAGCGCCTGGATACAAGTAGCATCCATATTGATCGCGCTTCGGGAGCCTGTTCTCAAAACCGTCTTGTCGAGGCGATACGGTCTTGCGGATTTGGCCTCCTTTGATATCGCTTACCGGTTGACCATACAATGCATGGCGTTTGTCACAGTGCCGTTGCTCACCGTGCTCCCCGTTTCTTCGCTTCTTCACGACAAACCGCGAGTGCTTCACAGGTTTGTGCGTCGCTATACCTGGTGGGTTCTGTGTATACTTGTGGTTCCGTGCATTCTCGTGTGGTTTCTTGCCGATGATTTCATTCGACTTTGGCTGGGAAGTGGGTTTCGCACGGTTTCAGCCATCTTGCCTTGGGTGTTTACAGCCTATTGTATAGCGTATCTTACGGAGCCGCTCTATAAAACCGTTCAGGGAATGGGCAACTCCTCTTCGACAGCTTTTGCACAAGGCCTTTTTTTCGGTATTCTCGTACTTTCCTTGTATTATTGTCCGATGAATTGGGGAGTAGGAGTAATCGCATACTCGCTGGTTCTTGCCAGTGTTGCCTTCGCGTGTGCAAACGTGGTCAATTACAGACTATTGGTGGAAAGCGCCGCCGTCCTGCGTGTAAAGTGATACTTCTGTCACTGCGGCAATGTCACCGGTATCTCCATATTTTGGGCGTGAACACGCATACAGTTTACTCTGGTGTCCGCATAATCGAAACAGCAAAAAAAGACGCAACAGGCATTAACGATACGGGTTTCGGTCAAGAGAGGGAGATAGCCACATCATGGAATGCATTATAAATGCGGATGATTATGGCAGCAGACGGAGCGTCAACGCCGCAGTTCTTGATTGCTTTCGGAACCGATGGATTTCAAGTGCCACGGTAATGGCAAATATGCCTGCTTTTGCAGAAGCGTGTCAGATCGCGCATGCTTTCGGCTTTGCCGGTCATATCGGCATACATGTTGTTCTGTCTGCCGGCGAGCCCCTGACAGATCGCATTAAACGGCAGACGCGTTTTTGTGATGAAGACGGGTTTTTCCGACCCCGTCCGCGATCCAAGAGATTTCTTTACCTGAGCACCGATGAGAAAATTGCGGTGGCGACAGAAGCAGCCGCTCAGATTGACCGCTGTAGAGGGGAAGGCATAGCGCTTTCTCATCTGGACACGCATCATCACTTTCACGAAGAATGGGGAATAATTAGGGTTTTGGCCGGTATAGCCAAGGACCGTCATATCCCTTACGTCCGTCTTATGAGAAACACGAGCCGTTCTTGCCGCTTGCATCGGAAGATTTACGCGAGTCTCTATAATAGGTGGTTGCGTCGGAGGGGCCTGGCGCGAACCGAATTTTTCGGGTCAATTTACGATTACATGGAATTCCGTGAAAAACATTGCGCCTATGGAGAAACGGGTACCTTCGAGATAATGCTGCATCCGGACCAAGTCAATGGGGAAGTGATTGACTTGCAAGATCGACAGCCGGTCGGCCGTTTGATTGAAGCGGCCGGCATAAAGGAGATGGAATCGTTCTAGAGTTGTAGCTGTCAACGGCAGTGACTGAACAGCCAGCGTGGTGGAGGTCATCAAAGGGAGCACGCGAGGGGATGGCCCGAATCTCCGATAGTTTAATCGAGATATTATGAAAAACAATTATAGGACCCGAATGACAAGGAGAGGTGAGAAAGAGCCAAAGAAACCTTGTGTGCTGTTTATCGCGCATCTTCCACCACCAGTTCATGGGGTCACTGTCATGAGTGAGTTGATCGCGAACTCTCAACTGTTAAAACAGAACTTCGAGATCAGGGTAATACCCTTGCAGTTTGCCAATACCATAGCAGAGATAGGGCAGATTCAAATCAAGAAACTCTATAAAGCCTTTGTTACAGCTTCTAATATTATTCTCGAATGCCTATTTTTAAAGCCGGATCTTGCCTATCTTACTCTTACCCCGACGGGTTTTTCGTTCTATCGTGACTTGATATACGTCGCCATTCTGAAAGCGTTCAGAATTAAGCGCGTTTTCCACCTTCATGGACAAGGAATTGCCGCAGCAACCAATAGGCGATGGATTACAATAATTTACGGTTGGGCGTTTCGAGAGTCGGCAGTGATATTACTTTCCGATTTGCTGTATGAAGATATCAGGTCTGTCGCTTCCAAAAGCAACTGTTTTATTTTGCCGAACGCGATTCACGACCCGGAAATGGATTTGACGACCCGTGGCTTCCGAAATGTGCCGCCCAACATTCTTTACTTTTCAAATTTGTCAGAAAAAAAAGGTTGCCTCGTGCTATTGGATGCCTTGTCAATACTAGCCAGGACAGGAATATCATTTCGGGCAACGTTTGCCGGCAGCTGGGCATCTGAGGCGATAGAAAAGATGTTCTTTAGCAAATTGGAAGAATATAGTATAGAACCATACGTGGAGTACTTGGGGCCACAGTATGGAGAGGATAAGTGGCGGCTCTTTAACCGGGCTGATATTTTTGTGCTGCCCAGCTTTACAGAGGCTTTTCCGTTGGTTGTTCTTGAGGCTATGGCAGCTTCCCTTCCTGTCGTAGCGGCGAATGTTGGTGGAATTCCTGATATGATCCGAGACGGCGCGAATGGCTTTCTGGTATCTCCCGGGAACAGCGAGATGCTTGCTGACTGCCTAATAAAGCTGGTAAACGATCCTGAGCTCAGAGCTGACTTTGGTAGGTCAAATCGCCAAAAGTTCTTACGCGATTATGGAGTCGAACGTTTTGAAGCGGGTTTAAAGGAAGTTTTCGACACAGTCATCGTTAAAGGGAACCGGAAAAGAAGAGACGCCGTTGAATGGCATTCAGAAGCCGCTATTGCATTCGATAAAAAATATGCAAATGACAGGTTTTTCAAAGATCGCTTCGCTGTCTGGGTTAAATTAATTGACAAATACGTGAGCCCGGAAATGCACGTCCTGGACGCAGGCTGCGGCAGTGGACTCCTCAGTGTTTATACCGCTCACAGGGTGAGAAGCGTGACCGGAGTTGACGCAAGTTCTCGAATGCTAGAGCTATGCGAGGAGAAGAAGGCAGAGATAGGATTAGATAATGTAAACTTCTTGATGTGTGACTTTGCCTCAATGGAGAATGTCATAAATGAAAAAATGGACTTGATTATTTGCTCCAGTGTACTGGAGTATTTGGATGACCTGGACAAATCATTAGCAATTCTTTCTTCTTTATCCAAAAAAGGCAGTTTACTTATTCTTTCCATGCCCAATAGGAGGAGTATTTACAGAAAAGTGGAAAGATTTGTCTTCTGTTTGACACGGCGACCGAAATATTTGAAATATATGCGACACGTTTCAACTGTGGAAGAAATGCGCGTGATGCTCAGGGAACACGGATTCAATATATTGGAGACCACGTATATCGGGAAGATACGAGTCTTGTCAAGAATGCTTCACATTGTGAGATTGCCACAGATCTATGAAAGCCTATTTATTGTCGTGGCACAACGGACATAGTGACAAATAGCAGAGAGAATGGTTCGGGCGGCGTTATGGAAGCCCGGTTGATAACCGTTCAACTATATAGAAACGTGAGTGGAGGGAAATGAGACAGCTGACCCAGAAGCTTAAGGACGGTTCCATGCAGATCATCGACGTGCCCGAACCCTTGGTCGGGGCTGGCTCTGTCCTCGTAAAGAACCACTTCAGCCTCATCAGCGCGGGGACGGAAGGGAGCACGGTAAAGACGGCTCGCATGGGCTATCTCGGTAAGGCCAAGGAGCGGCCCCAGCAGGTGAAACAGATTATCGATACGTTGAAATCTCAAGGCGTGGTGCAGACCTACAGGGCCGTCATGAAGAAGCTCGACGCATACTCGCCCCTCGGCTATTCCTCGGCCGGCCGGGTAATCGGGGTCGCGCCTGATGTACGCGGGTTCGTCGCGGGTGATCTCGTGGCCTGCGGAGGCCTGACCGCGTCGCACGCGGAGGTCGTCTCCGTACCGGTCAATCTTTGCGTGAAGCTGAAGGCCGACGCCGATCTGAAGGCGGCCGCATACAACACCCTGGGGGCCATAGCCCTCCAAGGGGTGAGACAAGCCGACCTGCGTCTCGGCGAAACGTGTGCCGTCATTGGCATGGGACTCCTGGGACAACTGACCGGGCTTCTCCTTCGTGCTTCGGGCGTACGCGTGATCGCCGCCGATGTCGATCCCTTCATGGTCCACATCGCCGCCGAGCATTGTGCCGACATCGCCATGACCCGTGATGATCCCGGTATCGAAGGACGGATACTCGAATCCACCCAGGGTCTTGGGTGTGACGCGGTTATCATTACGGCAGCATCCTCATCTCTTGACCCCATCAATTTCGCAGGGGCCATCTCCCGCAAAAAGGGTACCATTGTCGTGGTCGGCGCCGTCCCCACCGGATTTGACAGGGACCCCCACTTCTACAAGAAGGAACTTCAGGTACGCATGTCGTGCTCCTACGGCCCGGGGAGGTACGATCCGAGCTATGAGGAAAAGGGTATCGACTATCCACCGGCCTACGTGCGCTGGACCGAGAAGAGGAACATGGAATCCTTTCAGGATCTGCTTCACGAAAAGAAGATCGATGTTTCTTACCTCACGACGCACGTCTTCAAGCTTGCAGATGTGATAAAGGCGTATGACATGATGCTGAACAAGCAGGAACGTTTTGTCGGCATCCTCATCGAGTATGATTCGGCTGCCGCAGAAGAACCAGGCTCGAAGATCGTGCTCAAGGATGCTGTTGGCAGGCATGGAGAAGCAAGGGCCTGCATAGGGTTTATCGGTGCCGGGTCCTACGCCCAGAGCCACCTGCTCCCCAACGTGCCGAAGGAGACCGGGGTATCACTCAAGGGCGTCATGACCGCAACGGGCACCAGCTCGCGCTCAGTGGCCGACCGCTACGGCTTCCAGTTTTGCACGAACGACGAAAGAGACATATTGGGTGATCAAGACATCAACACGGTCTTCATCGCCACCCGCCACAATTCGCACGCCTCTTACGTGGCCAAGGCTTTCACGTCGGGAAAACATGTCTTCGTGGAGAAGCCCCTATGCCTTACCGAGGTTGAGCTGGAAGATATCAGGACCACATATTTCGATGCCTGCGCCAAGGGGACCGCACCGCTCCTGATGGTAGGGTACAACCGACGGTTTTCCCCGCTTGCCCTGACGATGAAAGAGACATTAGGCGACGGACCCATGGCCATGGTGTACCGTATCAACGCAGGAGCCATTCCCGCTGACTCATGGATACAGGACCCGTCAGTGGGCGGCGGCCGGATCATCGGAGAGGCCTGCCATTTCATCGATTTTCTCACTTTCCTGAATGGGACGCTACCCGTCTCGGTGTGTGCCACTTCCATGCGGTCAGTACTTAACCTGAACGACACTATGACCATCAATCTCACGTATGAGAACGGGTCCATAGGCAATGTGTCCTACTTCTCGAACGGGGACAAGGGCCTGCCCAAAGAGCGGGTCGAGGTCTACTGTAACGGAGCAACGGCTATCCTGGACGATTTCAGGGTCCTCTCGCTTCATGCCCACGGCAAAAGAAAAGAGAAGAAACTGCTGAGCCAGGACAAAGGTCAGAAGGCCGAGGTGGCCGCTTTTATCCGGTCGGTGCTCCAGGGTGGGAGTCCCCCTATTCCCTTTGACGAGATATATACCACCTCTGTCGTCACCTTTAAGGCCCTTGAATCGGCCCGGTCAGGGCAATCGGTGCCGGTTTAGCAATCTGCCTCACAAACGCACGTACGAAGAATGATGATGGCGTTGAACGGAAAACGCGTCTATCTCACCAGACTACGCAACGCCTCCCTGCCTGAGCTCTTGCACCGGGTGATGGAGCTGTACTTTCTGTGGAGGATGCGAAATGGAGCGGATCGGGTGACACGCAGCCTGAAGGCCCTCGCGGATGATCGATTCGAAATAGAGGATCTGACGCTTCCGACACTGCGCGCCATGGCAGCCAACGACCTGCTTACCGTCCTTAACGCCGGAAGGACGTTCAACCTCAACGCCCCCGGGGCGGACATCGATCGATTCGAAGAGACCTGGAAGAATGCGTTTTTCTCGGACGTTAAGCAGACGAACGCTGTGGACATCAGGGCAGTCTGGGAGCGGGCCAGGCTTCAGCACTTGACGGTCCTCCTTGCCCATCTTTCGTCAGGGCCCGACGAGGGTTCCGGTGACGCCGCCGGGTTTGTGCGCGACGCCGTCCTTAATTGGATACGGAACAACCCGTTTCTTTTTGGACCCCACTATGCGTCGGCCATGGAATGCGGCTTGAGGATACCCGTTTTCTGCTATTGTTTTCAGCGGCTGCGGACGCTTTCCGGGGCTGAAAGGGCCTCCATTGGAGCGGCCGTGTTCGAGCACGGGTGGCTCATCTCGAAACGCCTGTCCCTGTACTCGTCGCTCGGCAATCACACGATTGCGGAGAGCGTTGGGCTCATCTTTGCCGGCGGGGCATTCAGGAGCACGCCCGAGGGCAAAGAATGGATCGGGACCGGGATAAACCTTCTGAACCAGGAGCTCCATCATCAAATCCTCGATGACGGGGGGGCGGCGGAACAGTCCTTCAATTACCACCGGTTCGTGCTTGACCTCTACTGGCTCGCCATAGATTTTCTTGAGAAGAATGGCCTGCATGATTGCGGCTCATGGAAATCCCGATTGACTCAAGGCGAGGAATTCCTTGTTTCCTTCGATTGTGGCGGCCGACCGCCGGCCATCGGTGATAGTGACGATGGGTACGCCGTTGCTCCCGGTGTCGCTCCGAGCCGGCCGTATGTGGCGAAAATCCTGGACCGCATCCGGACTTTTTCTGCATCGGGTTACACGATACTGCGCACCTCAACGGATGCCTCGTTGGTTTTTGATCACGGCCCTATAGGTATGGCGCCTCTCTATAACCACGGGCATGCGGACGCGCTCGCGATCCTCGTCTCAAAAAAAGGCGAGGAGATATTGATTGATCCGGGGACATATCGCTACAATGGCGAGCCTGAATGGAGGCGGTACTTCAAGAGCACCAGGGCGCACAACACGGTGACCATAGACGGGCTCGATCAGGCGGTTCAGGAGACGGGCTTCATATGGAGTAGGCCCTATAAAGCCAAGCTGCTGAGGACGTCAGACGAAGCAGGATCGGTTATGATTGAAGCAGGCCATAACGGTTACACCCGGCTAAAGAATCCAGTTGCATTCCATAAACGGACGGTCCTCTTGCTGGACGGGAAGGACTTCCTGATAAGAGACACATTTTCAGGTAAAGGCGATCACCGGTTTGAAATCAATTTTCATGTACATCCAGACGTGTGTATTCGGAAAGAGGATAGCTGGTTGAGAATCCAGAAAGGCGAAGCTGAGATAAGTCTCATGCTGCTGGGAGATGATGATTTTGAGATCGTTCGAGGTCAGGAATCTTCCCCGTTCGGCTGGTACTCTCCGGCATATGGGGTAAAAGTGAAAAGTTCGGTTCTCACGTGCACAAGGAAGGGTCGTCCGAACGAGGTCTCTTTTAGTACCGTTATCTGTAGCGGTGGCTATCGGCCGGACCTCGGCAGGCTGGAGGACATGGCGTGGCACATGTGAGCGAGCGGTTGCCTATCTTGAATGTATGGGTGGACCCGGTCACAATGGATCAAGCCACAGACTATGTGAAGGATGTCTTGAACACAGGGCAAAGGCCGCATTCTATATTCGCCATTAATCCGGAAAAGGCTTTTTCGGTTCCGAGGGACCCGGTTTTGTATGAGACCTTCAGGAGCGCGGACCTTCTCATTCCTGACGGCATAGGAGTTGTCCTTGCCGCAAGACTACTTCATGGTGCACATCTGTCGCGCGTGCCGGGGGTAGAGCTGATGGAGAATATCTGCAAACTGGCTGCAGCAGAAGGCCATTCCATTTTTATCTATGGTTCAAAGCCCGACGTGAACCTCAAGGCCGCCGAGATGTTGAAGCGCAAGTACCCGGACTTGCACATAGCTGGCCGTTCGGATGGTTATGTGCAAGAGCACGAAATGAACGGCCTTATCGCGAAAATAAATGACTCTCGGGCAGAGATTCTGTTTCTGGCCCTTGGTTCACCCAAACAGGAAAGGTGGTTTGCAACTTACTGTAATCAGCTAAAACATGTCAGGATTTGCCAGGGAATAGGCGGCACTCTTGATACCATAGCAGGCAACGTGAAAAGAGCCCCTGATATGTGGTGCCGATTCTCCGCTGAATGGCTTTACCGGCTGTTGGCTGAGCCGAGCAGGATAAGGAGACAAAAAGTATTACCATTATTTGCTGCAAAGGTTTTGTTGGCAAAGATTTTCGGCAGAGACAGATGGAGAAGATAGAGTGAAAGTCTTTCTTGTCGCCGGAGCACGTCCTAATTTCATGAAGATTGCCCCCATTTACAGGGCATCGCAGGACTTTTCCGGAATTGAGTGCAAGATTGTCCATACGGGTCAGCATTATGACCATGAGATGTCGCAGACATTCTTCGACGATCTGGAGATCCCGACGCCCGCTTATCACCTGGAGGCGGGTTCGGGTAGCCATGCGGTGCAGACCGCCAAGATTATGGTCGCCTTCGAAGGAGTTTGCGAACGGGAAAAGCCGGATTTGGTCGTGGTTGTGGGCGACGTGAACTCGACTCTTGCATGCAGCGTGGTAGCGAAGAAGGCGTTGGTCAAGGTTGCCCACGTGGAAGCGGGTTTGCGGAGCTTTGATCTATCCATGCCCGAGGAGATCAACCGTATGGTGACAGATGCAATATCGGATTACTTCTTTGTTACCGAAGAAAGCGCGGTCCAAAACCTCGTGCGGGAGGGGAAGCCAGTCGAAAGAATCCATTTCGTCGGCCACGTCATGATAGACAACCTTTTGTATCAGAACAGCAAGCTCGGCGACGGCGGGATCGATGTGAGAGCGTTGTCCGTATACTCTCTCAAACAGGAAAAAGGGCCCTATGCCTTTCTCACGCTGCATAGGCCATCGAACGTTGATAACGCTCAGACGTTTCGGGGAATTGTGTCTGCCCTCAACGAGATCGCTGAAAGTACTCCTATAATCTTCCCTGTTCATCCGAGGACCAGGAAGATGGCCGAGCGGTTCGGAATAGAATTCTCGGAGAGGATAACGTTACTGCCGCCGCTTGGTTTTAAGGAATCGCTCTTCCTGTGGAAAGATGCCGAGGTGGTTCTGACAGACAGTGGCGGCCTCCAGGAGGAAACGACCGCTCTCGGTGTGCCGTGCGTGACGATCCGTGAGAATACCGAAAGGCCGATAACGGTCGAGATCGGGACGAACGTGCTTGCGGGAACGACCCGAGAAGGCATCCTGAAGGCGTACGAGGAGAGCCTCAAGAAAATGGCCCGTGCTGCCATACCGCCGAAATGGGACGGGAAGGCATCCGAGAGGATTTGGGAAGTGTTGGCAAGGCAATGTTGAATTTTGAGTGTTGAATGGAACGGCAGGGACAACGCCTGAGTCGGCTACCAGGCTGTAGCTGTACGGATTAACGGGCGGTGGAGGGAATAGTGACCAAGGTGTGTGGGGCAGTAAAACCGGCTTCCTGGGCCAAGTTCGGGCTGTACGGTTTCGCCTTGACCGTAGTCTACTACTCGGCCTTGAGACAGATGATCGGAGTTGACTGGGAGAAGGAGGATTTCAATTACTGCTACCTGATTCCGTTCGTTGTTCTCTACTTCATCTGGGAGAAGAGGGACGGGTTGGCTGCGCTGGCGTCCCAACGTTCATGGGGGGGGCTTCCGCTTCTCTGCCTTGGTTTGTTCCTCTTTTGGATAGGCGAACTCGCGGGAGAATTCTTCTCCCTGTACATTTCCTTCTGGCTCGTGATCGTGGGGCTCGTATGGCTGCATCTCGGATGGGAGAAGCTGAAGACCATATGGTTTCCCATGGCGATGATGCTCGCGATGTTCCCGCTGCCCGATATCATCAATGTGCGTCTCACCTTTGGTCTCAAGCTTATTTCGTCGCAGATCGGCGTTGCCATGCTGCAGCTCTACGGCATGTCCGCATACCGTGAAGGTAACGTGATCGACCTGGGTTTTACCCAGTTGCAAGTGGTCGAGGCGTGCGCCGGCCTTCGGTACCTGATGCCCCTTTTGGTGCTGAGCTTGATCCTTGCCTATTGGTATAGGGTCCATATATGGAAGAGAATCTTTCTGGTCCTCTCCTCTATTCCCATCGCAATTTTCGTCAATAGTTTTCGCATCGCTGCAACCGGCGTCCTCTATAGCGTATGGGGCGCCCCGGTGGCCGAAGGCTTTTTTCACGGTTTCGCCGGCTGGCTTATTTTCATGGGTACCATACCCGTACTCCTTGCCGAGATGTGGGTCTTGGGCAAACTGCCACCGAGGGGAGACGCGGATCGCGGATCGCGAATCGCGGAAGTCGATTCAAAATTCAACCGATCCGCAAGCGGGTGCACCGAAAACCCAAAATCGTCTTTTTTCTCGCCTGTTTTCATCGTTGCTGTAGTTCTGCTGGGCTCGACGCTCATCCTTTCGAAAACCATAGAGTTTCGGGAAAAGATACCGATCAAGAGATCATTTAAGGAATTTCCGGTGCAGGTGGGCGAGTGGTCAGGCAGCAAAGGGCAGATGGAGCAGCAGTTTATCGATACGCTCCATTTCACCGATTATGCGATGGCGGATTACCGGAATCCCCAGGGCAAATCGATCAACTTTTACACTGCCTACTACGAGAGCCAGCGTAAAGGTGAGGCGACCCACTCGCCCGAGACGTGCCTGCCGGGGGCTGGGTGGCTGTTCAGGGAGGCGGGGACAACGAACGTGCCGCTTGGGCCTGAAAGATCGATGCCTGTCAAGCGCGCCTTCATGGAAAAAAGCGGGCAGAGAGAGCTGACGTATTACTGGTTCGCCATGAGGGGCCGGACCCTCACTAATCTCTACCAGGTGAAGCTCTACACGTTCTGGGATGCCCTGACAAAGCACCGGACCGATGGGGCATTGGTGAGACTCATTACTCCTGTTTACGGCAAGGAGAGTGTGCAGGAGGCAGAGGCAAGGCTGCAGGAGTTCACGAAAGAAATTGTGCCGGTCCTGAGAGAATATATTCCAGAATAGAATTGTAGTTTAAAATGTCCTATCTCACTACCTTACTACTCTCCACCTTTATCACAATCGTCCTGATCCCTGTTTTCAGCAGGGCGGCGATGAGGTTCAGCGTGGGGCTCGACATGCCCGATAGCCGGAAGGTGCATCAACGTCCTATCCCCAGGGTCGGCGGCATCGCCATCACCATGGGGGTGTATGTGGCGACTATTTTCTTGGGCCCTCAGGATCAGTTTCTCAAGGCCTATGAGATTGCGGGCACGTTTATCGTCCTTTTCGGCCTCATCGACGACCTCAAGGGCATCGACTTCCGCCTCAAGTTCTTTTCCCAGATGGTGGCGGCGCTCGTGATCGTGATATATGGGGGCATTAAGATTAAGAGCCTGGGGGGACTGCTCCCCGACGGTATGCTTCTGCCGGATGCGGTCGCCATACCCTTGACCGTCGTTGCGATAGTGGGCGTCACGAATGCGGTGAATCTTGCCGATGGTCTGGACGGCCTTGCCGGCGGCATCTGCCTTTTGAGTTTCTGCTGCCTTGCCTACCTTGCCTATCTTGGGGAAAACTTTACGCTATGCCTTCTTGCCCTGGCCCTTGCCGGCTCCATATTCGGTTTCTTGAGGTACAACACGTACCCGGCCGAGCTGTTCATGGGTGACACGGGAAGCCAGTTTCTCGGTTTTTCCGCCATCAGCCTGTCGCTGGCCCTTACCCAGGGGCAGAGCCCCTTGAGCCCCCTTCTGCCGCTCGTGATCCTGGGTTTTCCGGTGCTTGACACGCTTGCGGTGATGGCGCAGAGGATCGCGGAGGGGCGGCCTCTCTTTTCTCCCGACAAGAACCATTTCCACCACAAGCTGATACGCCTCGGTTTGTATCATACCGAGTCCGTCCTCGTCATCTATATCGTCCAGGCGCTGCTTGTTACCGCGGCCTTTTTTTTCAGGTTTAGCGCGGAATGGCTCATCCTGGCCGGTTATCTGTCGTTTTCGGCACTCCTCCTGGCCGGTTTCCATATTGCGGAAAGCAGGCAATGGAAGGTACGAAGGTATGATTTTTTCGACGGCCTTATCAAAGGCCGACTGGCAAGAATGCGCGAGCAGGGCATTCTCATCAAGGTCTGTTTTGGCATCGTTAAATTCGGTATCCCTCTGCTCCTGTGTGCCACCTGCCTGGTCCCTTCTGAAATCCCTCTTGCGTTTGTTCCTCTTTGTGCAGCCTTCCTGGGGATTCTCCTGATAATATCGAGGTTCAAGAAAGGATGGATCAAGGGATGGCTCACGGTGGTCCTCTATCTCTTCATACCGTTCATTGTATCCCTGAGCATGGAAAAGACAGGTGGTTTTAACACGCTCCTCGGCAGGCTCTATAACCTGTCCTACTTCGGTCTCCTCTTTTTTGTGGTGTTTACCCTCAAATTCACGAGGAGGCGACAGGGCTTCAAGACCACGCCGATGGATTTCCTTGTCCTCTTCGTTGCTCTTGTCGTGTCTCATGTGTTGTCCAGGTACCTTCACCTCGAAAACTTGACGGTAATAGCAGCCAAGACGGTGATGTTCTATTTCAGCTACGAAGTGCTGATGGGCGAGCTGCGGGGGAAAGTGACGCCGCTTGCTGTCGCGAGCATGGTTCCGCTCGGTGTGGTAATAGTCAGGGGGCTGATGGGGTGGTAGCGAGCAATGCGAGCGATCGTCCATCGGTCATATCCATAGGAGGTAAACTTTGAGAAGAAAACCAGGGGTAATCCTGACCCTCTGCCTGATAGCCCTCATAGCCACGGGCTGCGGGGGGCCGGACCAGAAGAAGATGAAGTTCTACAACAAGGGCAAGGCGCTGTATGAGAAGGGCGATTACGTGAAGGCAAAGCTCGAATTCAAGAACGCTGCGCAGATAGACCCTAAGTTCGCGGATGCTTTTTACATGCTGGGACTGACTGCGCTCAGGACAGGGAACCTGAACGAGGCGTATGGCAGCCTGTCGAAGGCCGTCGATCTCCAGCCGGATAATGTGAAGGCGCGTGTGGAGCTGGCAAGGGTGCTCCTCCAGGGCAGGGCTTTTGATAAGGCCCTGGAGGCTGCCGATATCGCGCTGAAGGCGGAGCCCGCAAATGAGCAGGCCCTCATAGTGAAAGCAGCGGTGTTCCTGGCGGAAAAGGAGGGCGAAAAAGCGCAGGGGCTCATGGAGGATCTGATTGGAAAAGGGTCGAAGAATGCTGACGCCTTTCTCGTTTTGTCAGCGGCCTCTATCCAAAAGAACGATCTCCATGGCGCGGAGCAGGCGCTCATGCGCGGCATAAAGGCGAACCCGCAGTCGCTGATGCTCAATCTCTCCCTTGCCGATCTCTATGCAAGGAGCAAACGGACCGAGGACGCGGTGGCCGCCATGCAACATGTCATCACTCTGGAGCCCCTTAACCCCGCCCACAAGCTTATCCTCGCCGGGCTTTACTGGGATGGAGGAAAGCAGGAGCTGGCGCGCGATCTGCTGAAAGAAGTGGTGTCCGGTTCAAAAGATGAGAGCGGCCGGCTCCAGGTGTCGAGCTTTTATCTGGCGAAGAACAGGGTGGCTGACGCCGAGCAAGAGCTGAAGACGGGGATCGGGCAAAGCGGGAAGAGCATTAAGCTCCGCCTGGCGCTGGCCGAGCTCTACATGAACACGAACAGGTCGGATGCGGCCGTCAGCACGCTCAAAGAGTCTTTAGGGCTGGAAAAGGACCCGGCCAATCCCGATATTATCCTCGTAAAGAACGGCCTTGCGAGGATTTACCTTGCCCGGGGGGAGATCGATGAGGCGAGAAAATATGCCGACCAGGTCCTGAAGGAAAGTCCGAAGAACCTCGATGCCCATTTCACCAAGGGCAGCATTTATCTTGCGAGAGGGGAAGGGGCAAGCGCGGTGCCTGAGTTCAGGACGGTAGTCACTGAAAACCCGCAATTGGTGCCCGCCTATGTCCGTATGGCTGAAGCCCATGCCATGAACAGGGAATTCAATCTTGCATCCGATACGCTTTTGAACGCGCTAAAAATAGACCCTAAGTCACGCGATGCGGCATTGACCCTTGCCCGCGTCCAGGTCATGCAGAAGGAATACGGAAAAGCCGAGGCCCAGCTCCGGAAGATGCTGGAACAGAACCCGAACGACCTCGACATGAGGGCGGAACTGGGCGATCTGCTCCTGATGGCGAAGGAACCGGATCGCGCGGAAGCCGAGTACCGGGAGATAAAAAAGAGAGCGCCGAAACACCCGGCAGGATATGCGAAGCTCGGCATGCTTTTCGCGAACCAGGGAAAGTTCGATAAGGCGAGGGCCGAATTCGAGCAGGCCCTGAAGCTCGCCCCCGATTCGCCCGTGCTCCTGTCGTCGCTCGTGCAGGTCTACCTGGCACAGAAGAAGTACGATGTGGCCGCCTCGCTGTGCGAAAGCAGGATAAAGCAGAATGGCAATGACGCGTCAGCGTACAACCTCCTGGGACAGGTGTATGGTGCCAAAAAAGATTTTAAGAAGGCAGAAGGCGCGTTGAACAAGGCGATAGAGCTGCAGCCGGCCTGGATGGCGCCGCTGGCTAACGTAGCCCAGTTGTATGTGATCCAGGGTCAGACCGGCGCGGCTATAAAGAGGCTTGACGACGCGCTGAAGAATAAGCCGGACAACATGACCATCCGCCTCTTACTGGGCCAGCTCTACCACAAGAGCAAAGAGTACGCCAAGGCGGTGAGCATGTATGAAAAGGTCCTGGAAAAGCAGCCGGCCAACTGGGCCGTGGCGAACGATCTGGCCTTTCTCCTTGCCGAGCAGGGCAATTCCGGGAAACAATTGGACAGGGCCCGCGATCTGGCGCAGAAGGCGCTCGCTGCCCGCCCGAACGAGCCGAGTATCGAGGATACGCTCGGGTGGGTTTACTATAAGCAGGGCGACACAAACCGTGCGTTGGAACTTATTGAAAAGGCGTATGCGCAAATGGCAAGCAGCCCCACCATCAACTACCACATGGGCATGGTCTTGTACAAGGCGGGGAGGCTGGCCGAGGCGAAGGACTACCTGGCAAAGGCAGTCAAATCGGGAGAGACCTTCGATGGAAAAGAAGAGGCGCAAGGGACGCTGGGAAAATTATGAAGGCGGTTTAGCCGGTTAAAATAACAAAAAAGGCAGGAATCACGTCCTGCCTTTTTTGTTATTCGTCTTGCAGTTATTCAAGACCAGGCCAAGTACCTTCTCCGGGGGAAGAAGCTGAAGGGCACTTTTTACCTCAGAGAGGGGGGTGGCGCCGGCCAGGACGACCATGAGGATGTGGTCGACCTGGGGGGCGAGGGCCAGGGCGTCGGCGCAGGTCAGTATCGCCGGTGCGTCGAAGAAGATGTAGCGGTCCGGGTACCGGGTCTTCATGTCCTGTACGAGGGCCTTCATCCTTGGCGACCCGAGGACTTCGGAGCTCGTCTGTATCGTCCTGCCGCCCGATATAAGAGTCAGTTTTTCGATGCCGGGCCAGATGATCAGGTCCGAGACCGGTTCACCGTTAAGGAGGTGGTTGACCAATCCTTTTTCGCTCTTTATGCCAAGGAGCTCATGGATGCGCTGCCGGCGGAAATCACAGTCTACAAGAAGGACTGTCTGTTTGAACTCACGGGCAAAGGTGAAGGCGAGGTTGATGGCGGTCGTGGTCTTGCCTTCGCCGGGAAGAGGACTTGTGACCATCACCGCCCTTCCACCCTCCTGCTCTGTCTTTTGCAGGATCTGGGTGCGAAGGAGCTTGTACGCTTCGATATCGGGTGAGTTGGGCAGCACGGCCACACACCGGTTTTCAGCGGCGACTAACGAGTTGAGCGGTAGTGTCTGGGACTGTGTGTAAGTGGGGGAGACCCATCCCGCTTTTTCCTTGTCGTAGGAATCCCACGGTTGTTCGGTTGCCGTCTTCGGGAGAACTTCCTGTTGCGGGTTTTTTTTTCGCCAACGCATCTGCACCTGCCTTCCTTCACATAGCCTTTATATGAAAACTAGAGCATAAGCCGCCTTGAGAGCCGTGCCCAGAAAACCTCCAGGTCCATCACATAGAAATGGAAGAGAAGCACCATTGCAGCGACGGCGACGACCAGCGTAATCAGTATCTTTATCTGCCGTGCACGACCGCGTCGCCTGTCGTTCTCGGTGATGATCCGGGGGATGGTGGCGAGCACCGGGTAACCGGTGGCGGCCGTAAGCTGGCCGGCGCCTCGCACGGACTGGTCGTTGGCTTCCTTCAGGGAGACATTTCCCACGCCCGCTCCGATGCCAAGGAACAGGCCGATCAGCAGGACGCCCGCCACGTTCGGCTTGACAGGCTTTTCAGGCATCCTGGCCGGGTCTATAAGGGTAAATTTTTCACCCATTTGTTCCTTCTCGAGGCCCTGGGAAACCTTGGCTTCCATTACCCGCTTCATCAGGTCCTGGTACTTGGTCTCGGTGTTGGTACGCTCAACCATGAGGGTCTTATACGTTTCCTCGACCCGTGGGCTTGCCTCGGTCCTCCGGACATAATCCTCACGCCTCTTTTGCAACTCCGTGATTTGCCTTTTTGCCGATTCTATATCCGACTGGACCCCTGAGAGCTGGGAGGCGAGGGCGACATACGCAGGGTTGTTGGGCTGGTCGGCCACCGAGGTAAGGGCTTTCTTTGGCGCTGCCTGGTTTTCGGGGGGCAGGAGGGCAATCCTCTTTTCCAGCGCTGCGACGTCCATCCTGGTTTTCTTCACGTCAGGATACTCATCGGAGTAACGGCTTTCGAGCTGGACGAGCTTTGCCTTCAGCTCTTTGAGGAGGTTCCTGTCCTGGTCGGTGCTTTCGGTAGGGATGCTCGCCAACTGTGTCTGGAAATACTGTTCTTTCTCTTTCAGGGTCTTGAGCTGGTCCTTCAGCTGGTCCAGATCCCTCTCTGCCCTATCGAGGCCCTGGTAATTTACCTGCAGCAACTCCGGAACGGCGTTGATATTTTTTGCCTTGAAGACCGCGATCTTCGCATCGAGGTCCGCGAGCATCCGCTGCAATCCTTGAGCCTCTTCTTCCAGAAACCGGGAGGCGCCCGCCGACTGCCGTTCCCTCGTTTTCAGGTTTTCCTCGAGATAGAGCGACGCGAGCACATTGGCTACCTGCTGCACTGTCTGCGGGTCTCTGCCGTCATAGGCAAGGGTGAAGGCGATCGTCACGGGCGCCGCCGCCGATCTTGACCCTGCCTTGTCCATCACATCGGCGCTTATGGTCGCGAACTTGATGTCCTTCCTCATGATCTCCACGACCTCTTCGGTTGTCATCCTTTTTCGGAGATCGGTGTAGAGGTTGAACCGGTTTATGATCTCGAGGAGCCTGGTGGTGCTCATGATGCGCTGGTTGATCGACTGAAGGCGCTCGTCCGCGTATCCTGTTACCGTCGTGATGACAAACTCGCGAGGGATCTCTTGCTCCTCGATAAGGATCGTGGAGGTGGACCTGTAGGTGCGGGGCCAGGTAATGGCAGCGACAAGGGCGATGATAAGGATGATCACAACGGGAAGGAGAAGCGCCCATTTCCTGCGCCTGAGGATCCCGATGTAATCGTTTATGGTCCTAGCATCGTCTTCCATGAACGGACCTCACATGCGCTATAGGAACAACAATATGGCGGAGAGATATTACCATAAATGAATGATAATAAGCACAAAAAATGGGGTGCATCCATCTGATATATCACGACGTCGCTCATACCGTCTACGAAAAAAGAGTTGAGGCGTTAACCCGCCGCCGTTTGTTGCATTGCCCCGGCTATTCCATCATTGCATGCTGCACAAAGAAGCGAAGCATGACCTGGTTCCTGTCCGCCGTAGTACCCGTGGCGTTGTTGAGAACCTTTACATGCCCGTAAGAGCCTTCGAGGTACATGTTTCTGTTGAAATCGTAGCGGAGGCTCGGGGCGGCAAACCAGCTCTCATAATTGATGGGGGTTGCGGCGAACTCCCCTCCCTTCGATTTGTTGCTGAAGTACCCACCGGAGAGCGAGCCGCTCAGCTCGTAGGTGAGCTGCCGGCTGACCGTGAAGGTGATCGCCGTCCTCTCGACAGTGCCCAGAGAGCCGTAGGCCGGCATGATGTCGCGGTTCGCCGTGAGGTCGGCGGTCGTGGTCTCACCCTTGTAGGAGAGCTTCGCCGTGCCGATGCCGGCCGTGCCGGTACTCGTCACTTTCTCGTTCGATAAGAATATGAACGGGCCGAGGGCACCGACTATCTGGAGGGCCTGGAAGTGGGACTCCGTGTAGCGGGCGCCGCCATCCAGGAGGAACGTCCATTTTTCATGGAGGGCATATTCGAAGCCTGTCGTTGCCTCGTAATTGTCCACCTCCAGCCCGGTAAAATTATATCGAGTGTATCCGAAGTTGAGCCTTCCCTTCGTGTTGCTCACGAGGTCGGTGAGGTCACGCACAAAGGCAAGGCTGGCGGCATCGTAGGTCATGTCGTAGGCACTTAAACTCCTGTACCAGTAGTTGCCGTGGTCGTAGGAGAGGGAGGCGAGGGTCTTGTCGGTAAGGGTATAGTTCCCCGTGAAACCTTCCGAAGAAACCTCTTTGCGAAGGGCATTGAGCACGAGGCCGGAGGTGTAGAATAGCTCGTCAGGCCGGGAATCGCGGTCATATTCGCCCCTTAGGGACAGCGAGAGCCTTGGGCTCACGGAATAGCTAAGAGACGCCTTGTAGAACTGGTCGGTAGAATCGAGGTTTGTGCTGTCGCGATAGATGAGCTGGTCGACACGTGCCGAAACATTCAAGTTCATCAGCTCGGTGTTGCTCAGGAGCTGCAAGCCCCCCGACGTCGTGCTGATGAAATCGTGTATCTTCTCGCTAGGTGGGGCACTGTTCGGGACGATGAAAATGTTGTCGTTATATTCAACTTTTTCCGCAATCGAGGGCAGGAGGCGAAATTCATCGGCATGAAGGAGGGACGGCGGAAAGGCTGCCGTCCACAGAAAGAGCACGAGGAAGACCCATTTGGTGCATCTCAACAAGGCGGTTCAACCCTTTTCAACTCTGTAACTCATGGCACGACGATGATGTCATACCTCTGGAGCTCTATGTTTTCTTCAAGGTGCTTGCCTTCCACCACGTCATCGTAGTGAAACGGGAAAATTCGTGTTTTACCCCCTTCCTGGCGAAAAATCTTGATGCTGTTTCTCTTGGCGAAGGGGTTGAGGCCTCCGGTCATGGCGAGGGCCTGAAGGACGTTGGCGTTGGCGTTGAGGAGCAGCCTCCCGCTCACGGTGCTCAACATGTTCAGCCGGCCGATCACGAAGACGAGCATGCTGTTGACCTGCTTGACCTCGACGCTGAGCACAGGCTCGGGCACGTACTGCGAGATCCTCTCTTCTATTTCCGCCTTGAGCTGGGCGACGGTCTTGCCTTCGGCTTTCAACAGGCCGACGAGCGGGAAGGAGATGGTGCCGTCGGGGAGCACTACCACATCTTTCGTAAGGGCTTCGTCCTTCCATACAGAGATAGCGAGGATATCTCCCGCACCGATAAGATACTTTGAATCGACATCGACAACGGCCGGCGCGGGTTGTGCTGCGGGCGATGTGTCTTTTGTCGCGGGAGTCGGCGTGTTCTGTCCTGCCGCCCATGCAAGATTTGCAATCACCATCACAAAGACCAGTGATGTAAACAGTTTTCTCACTGCATGTCCTCCACTAGAAAAGTAGACAAGATTCCGACAATGTTATCATTTGGGTTACGTTACCAGATGTGAGAACCGGAATGCAAGTAAAAAAACCGTAATGGCAGGGTGCGACTCATAGGAAGGAAGCCGCTATTTGTGGCGGAAACGCCCGGGCGGCTCGCATAGGAAGTCAGGGTGATCGGAGGCGGCTACGAAACGGGTATTTTTGCCGGTTCGTCCTGCTGAAGGACCCGCCGCACCGAGTGTCTGAGGCCTTCAACCTTTGAGTGGACCAGGTCCCTGGCTTCGGCGGCCTGTATGAACCCCTTGAACTGGTTGAAACCCAGACCGTTGAAATACACCTTTCTTTCGATCAGCTTCGAATTGACGTTGCGGAAGGAGTGGTAGTTTGCCTGGTTTCCCTTGTCGAATTCGGTGAGGACGTCGAGGAGTACCTGAAACGCCCGTTGCTGCGGACCCTCTCTTTTGAGGACTTTGGGGACAGGATAGATGACCGATTCCGCGCCCTTGCCC
>Ga0181527_1001429_pt1 | contig 24594 bp, 21 predicted proteins | sample PEATcosm2014_Bin_30_FD_119762 | JGI IMG/M metagenome (GOLD analysis project Ga0181527, IMG submission 119762) | Peatland microbial communities from MTU Mesocosm Facility, Houghton, MI, USA - PEATcosm2014_Bin06_60_metaG | ecosystem: Environmental > Terrestrial > Soil > Wetlands > Peat | place...
AAGAGGCTGTTCTCCACTACAGCCTAATTCTCATGGCTGAACGCCGGCTTTATTAAGAATTTCGAAAACAACCGCTCGCAGAAGATGGGCTAGCCCGGCTTTCCTGCGGAAGCCGGGCTAGCCCCTTTCACACCGCGCGGCAAAAGAATTGGTCATCCCACAACTCTACCCGGTCCAAACACCTTTCAGCCGCATGCATCCCGGCTGAGGCATACCTTCGACCTTCACCCCCCGGCCTTCCCTCTCAATGCGCGTCCAGCCAGGTCGCGCCAACCCCCATCTCCACCACGATCGGCACATCCAGGGCAATGGCCGTTCGCATCCCCCGTTCCACCAGCGGCAGGACTTCTTTCTCCTCGCTTTTATACAGGTCAAACACCAGTTCGTCGTGCACCTGGAGCAGCATCCGGGTTTTCAGATTCCGTCGGCTCAATTCGCCATGAATCCGGATCATCGCGAGTTTGATCATGTCCGCAGCCGTGCCTTGGACGGGTGCGTTGATGGCATTGCGTTCGGCGGCGCCGCGCACCGTGTTGTTCGAGGAGCGGATGTCGCGCAGGTAACGCCGGCGTCCGGTGACCGTCTCCACAAAACCGTGTTCGCGCGCAAATGCGATGGTGTCGTCCATGTATCTGCGAATCCCGGGGAATTGTTTGAAGTACTGGTCGATGATGCCGGCTCCTTCCCGGCGCGGGATGCCGAGCCGCTGCGCGAGTCCGAACGCGGAGATGCCGTAAGCGATGCCATAATTGACCATCTTGGCTTTGCGCCGCATCTCCGCCGTGACGGCCGCAAGCGCCACGCCGTAAACCCGGGCCGCAGTGGCCGTGTGGATGTCCACACCGCTGTGAAACGCTTCCAGTAACCCCGGCTCGCGGCTCAACCCCGCGATGATCCGCAGTTCGATCTGCGAATAATCCGCCGAGAGGAGCAAATAGTCCTCGTTCCGTGGCACAAAGGCTTTGCGGATTTCCTGACCGCGCTCGGTTCGAATCGGGATGTTCTGCAGGTTCGGGTTCTGCGAGTTCAACCGGCCGGTTGTGGTCATGACCTGGTTGTACGTCGTGTGAACGCGGCCGGTTTTCGGCCAAATGGCGGCGGGCAGCGCATCGGCGTAGGTGGACTTGAGTTTGGCGGCCGCGCGGTATTCCAGCAACACCCGCACAATTTCGTGATCGGGCGCCAGCGCCAGCAACGTCTGCTCATCGGTGGCGTATTGGCCGGTTTTGGTCTTCTTCTGACCCCCCGCAATTTTCAAATCCTCGAAAAGAACCTCACCGAGCTGGCGCGGCGAATTCAAATTGAATTCGCGCCCGGCCATCCGGCAGATCGTCTTCTCCGACAGGTCCATTTCTTTCGAAAGCTGCGCGGCAAAGTCGCCCAGCGCGGCCGAATCCACCCTGATGCCTTCATATTCCATGGCCACCAGCACCGGTATGAGCGGCGTTTCAATTTCGTAGAACACACGCTCCTGGCGTTTGTGCCGGAGCAGGGGTTCGAGCGCCGCCCGCAGTTGGAGCGCGACATCGGCCTTCTCGATGGCAAACTCGCCGCTCCTTTCCGACAGCACATCTCCAAGGCTCAGTTGTTCCTGCTTCGACTTCCCCGCGGATTTCCCGATCGCATAACCCAGGCAGGTCTCCGCCAGATAATCGAGCCCATGCCGCATCTCCGGCTCGACGAGGCTGTGGACAATCATCGAGTCGAACAGTTTCCCCCGAATGTTCAGGCCGCGCCATTTCAGCACGCTCAAGTCAAACTTGAGATTGTGCCCGACCTTCTCGATCGGTTCGGACTCAAACACCGGGCGAAATTGCTCGAGCAGACCGGCTGCTGCCGTTGCCTCCTCCGGCACGGGCACGTACCAGCCGGTGCGCGGCTCGAACGAAAACGACAGGCCGACCAAGCGCGCGTCCTTCGGATCGTCACCCACAGTCTCAGTTTTGAAACAAAATGAAGCGAGCGATTGCAGCGTTTTGACGAGCTTCGACCGTTCCGCCGGTGTGGTGACCGTTTGATACTGGTGAGGCACATCCTTGAGTGTCTTGAGATCGGCCGATACAGCCTTGACGGCCTGCACTTCTCCCTCACCCCCGCCCTCTACCATCGGATGGGAGAGAACCATCCCGTCCTGGGGGGGCCGGGTGAGGGCCGGCTTGTCAGGCGATTCTTCCTTCCCGGTCCGTCGCTGAAATCCTCGGCTGGCCTTGAAATCCTCGCCAAACAGGCGCCGGCCGATGGAGTTGAACTCGAACTCGACGAGCAGGCTTTTGAGTTCTTCTTCGTTCGGCGGACGCAGTTTCAGCGATTCCAAATCGGCCGGACATGGCGCATCATGCAGGATGGTCACCAACTTTTTCGAGAGCAGCGCGAGTTCGCGATTGGTCTCGAGAGACTCCCTGATGCGGCCCTTCAACTCACCGGCACGCGCCAGCAACTGTTCCACGCTGCCAAATTCGGCGATGAGTTTAATGGCGGTTTTCTCGCCGATGCCGGGCACTCCGGGGACGTTGTCGGAAGAGTCTCCCATGAGCGCCAGCACATCCACCACCTGTTCCGGGCGCCGGATCCCCCAGCGGTTGTTGATTTCCGGCACTCCCAGGATTTCCACCTCATCCCCTGCCCGCCCGGGCTTGTAGAGAAAGGTGTGTTCGTCCACCAACTGGCCGAAATCCTTGTCGGGAGTGACCATGAAGGTCTGGAAACCGGCCTTTTCCGCGCGGCGGGCCAGCGTGCCGATGATGTCATCGGCCTCGTAACCGTCGCAGGTGAGAACCGGAATGTTGAAAGCTTCGATCATGTGGCGCACGTGCGGGAGTGCCGCGGCGAGGTCCTCCGGCATGGCCTGGCGCGTGGCCTTGTATTCGGCGTACGCGGCGTGCCTGGCCGTGGGCGCTTCCGTGTCAAACGCAACCGCGATATGCGTCGGCTGTTGATTGCTCAGGATGTCCAGCAGCGTCTGGGTGAAGCCATAAAGGGCCGAGGTGTTGACTCCTTTGGAGGTCAGAATCGGGCGGGCGATGAAGGCGAAGTGCGCCCGGTAAACAAGCGCCATGCCGTCGAGCAGGAAAAGCCGCTTCGCCATTGCCATGCTCACATGGTAACCGCGTTTTCTCAAAATAGGAGGGAAGAATTTGCGGACCTTTTCCGCAACCAACGGAATTCCCGGTCACCGGCCGGCACGAACTGTTCTATCCGCAGAATTCTCTTGCCAGCGATTCCACTGCGAGGTAACAAGGCTTTGTTCTTTGAAATGAGCGAACGTTTGTTCGCTTGCATCGCAATCAAACGTCAGGGAACCCGGTGAGAATCCGGGACGGTTGCGCCACTGTAACGGGCTACAAACTCCCACTGGCCACTGCTGCGCTCCAAACAACACGAGCGGCGGCGGGAAGGCGGGAGCGAGGTCAGGCCCGGAGTCAGGATACCGGTTTGGCTGCGCTCGTCCGGTCCCGCAAGTGCGGGGCCAACTTCTCCGTCAAAGAGAAGGATGAGGCCAGCCCGTTCCGCGGGTGCGGAAGGGGATTCGCCGAATGCCTTCATTCTCCGATTTGCCGGGGGCTGAAGGCGTTTTTGCTTAAGGGCGAGGCGAGAAGGCGGGGGGCGCGAGTGACTTGAAATTCGTCACCCCGCGTTTCAAACTTCGCATTTCCCGCGTCGCTTCCGGTCTCCGCGCTGGTCTCTCAACTGTAAACCCGTGCTCCGAAAAACCTCGGAGACAGAAAGTGAAAGATCAGCGTATGACAAAACTTCGTCTGCTTGCGCCGGCACTCGCCGGTTTGTCCCTCCTGCTCCCCACGCGCTCCGGCGCCGCCACCATCACCGAGAATTTCTCCGCCAACCCGCTGCAAAATGGCTGGCAAGTTTTCGGCAACACGGACCTGTTCCAGTGGGATTCCACAAATCAAAACCTGCGCGTCACCTGGGACTCCTCGCAACCGAACAGCTATTTCTATTACCCGCTCGGCACCATTCTCGCCCAGGACGATGATTTCAGCATGGGACTCGACCTGCGCCTGACAGACATCATGAGCGGAACCGAACCTGGAAAGACCGGGCCGATGGAAATTGCGATGGGCTTTCTGAATTTCACGGAGGCGTCCGGCACGAATTTCCTCCGGGGCGTGTACGAGGCCGCCCCGGACATAGCCGAACTGGATTATTTTGCGGCGGGCTACTATGAGGGCTACGGCCCGGTGGACCCGACCGTTTCCCCAACCATCACTTCCACCAACGGCCAGTACGACTTCACGCTCAGTTTTCCTTTCGAATTCCCAACCAACGTGACTTTGCACATCGCGATGAGCTATACGGCCAGCAACCAGACTCTGGTCGCGACCGTGACGTCGAACGGTGCCTCGCTGGGTCCCATTCAGGACGTGGTGATGCCCGCAGACTTCGACTTTCGCCTGACCGCTTTCTCCATCAGCAGCTACAGCAGCGCCGGTGACGATTATGATTCCGTCCTGGCGCACGGGACCATCGATAATCTCATCGTGACAGTGCCGCCGCCGCCCGTGCAAAACCTGACCGGAGCTTTCGGCAATGGCGCCTGGCAGGCGCAGTTCCTGAGCCGGACCAACTGGCTTTATGCGCTCGAAGCAACAACCAATTTTCAATCATGGACCGATGTCTCCGGTCCCGCCGCCGGCGACGGAACAAATCTGGTGCTGCATGACACCAACCCGCCTCCCGGCAGGGCGTTTTACCGCGTGCGCGCGAGCCGGCCGTGAAAGAGATCCTCAAAGGTCGGGAACCGGGGGTTGAGCGAAGGCGGAACGGCTTGCCGTTGTCTGCCGGCGTTGGTCCCTGGCCGCTCGACCCTCGCCCGGCGTTGATGGCGTTCACGTTGATCGAACTGCTTGTGTCGATCTCAATCATCGCGGTTCTCGCTTCCCTGTTGCTGCCGGCGCTCGCGCGCAGCAAAAGCTCCGCGAAACGGATCAAATGCGTCAGCAATCTCCGCCAGCTCGGTCTCGCCGGACAAATGTACTGGGACGACAACGGCGGGAATTGCTTCCCGTATTCGTTTGGCCAGACCAATGGAGGCACACTTTACTGGTTCGGCTGGCTGTTCGGAACGTCGTTGCCGGAAGGCCAGCGTCCCTTCGACCTGTCCACTGGCGTGCTGTTTCCTTATCTCCAGGGCAGCAACGTGCGGTTGTGCCCGGAGTTGGGTTCCGCCATGCAAGATTTCAAACTGAAGGCCACGAACGTCGTGTTCAGCTACGGCTACAACCTCTACCTTGCCCCAACGAACAACCAGGTGTCGGCCAGCATCAACCGGGTTGTCCGGTCTTGCGAAACGGCGCTCTTCGCCGATGCGGCGCAGGTGAACGACTTCCAGCCCCCCGCCTCGCCTTCCCATCCCATGCTCGAAGAATGGTATTACCTGGATGACCCGACGAATTATCCGGGCAAGAACTATTATCCCCACGGCCATTTCCGTCATTCCCGAAAAGCCAACGCCGCCTTCTGCGACGGCCATGTCGGGCTGGAGGATTTTGTGCCGGGGTCGATCGACCCCAAGCTGCCGGACCAGTTTGTGGGGCGGTTCCGCCCGGAGATTCTGGCGGTGCCGTAGTTGCGTCGTTGGAAGGCATCACTCCGCCAATGTCCCGACCTGGCAGTGCCATAATTTGAAAGGCAGGGCCGCGCTGCCGCGAGTCCGGCCGCGACGCAGCGCCGCCCTGCCATTACCGCCATTCGACGAGTGTCTCATTCTCCAATCTGTTTTCGAATCGCGTCGCAGATTTTCCGGGACCATTTTTGGAGCGCCGCGGCATCGCGCCCTTCGAGCAGCAATCGAGCTTTCGGTTCGGTGCCGGAATAACGCAGCAACAAACGCCCGCCCTGAGCCTTCAATTCGCTTTCCGCCTCCGCCACCAGTTTCCCCAAACCATCCAGTTCCTCGAAGGGCTTCTTCTCCCGGACACGAACGTTCGTGGCCAGTTGCGGGAACCGGGTCCAGCACTTTGCCAGGGCCGACAGCGGTTGGCCCTTCGCCTTCATGATGCGCAGGATTTGCAGGGTGGCGACCAGTCCGTCTCCGGTGGAGCTGTAATCGCGGAAAATCAGGTGGCCGCTCTGCTCGCCGCCAAAGTTGCAGCCGTTCCGGAGCATTTCATCAATCAGGTTCTTGTCGCCCACGGCGGTGCGGCGAACACGCCCGCCGGCCGCGGTAATGACGGCATCCAGACCGGCATTGCTCATGACGGTGCTGACGAGCGTCTTTTCAACCAGGGTTCCCTGGGCCAGCATGTCCAGCCCCGCAATCGCCATGATGTCATCGCCGTCGATCAGCGCGCCCGATTCGTCGCAAAGCAAAACCCGGTCGGCGTCGCCGTCGTGCGCAATGCCGACGCACGCCTGATGTTCGCGCACTTTCTCACAAATCCGCTCGGGGTGCATCGAGCCGCAGTCCTGGTTGATATTCATGCCGTCGGGCTGATTGCCGTGCACGATGACCTCGGCGCCCAGCTCGCGCAGCACGCAGGGGGTCGATTTGTAGGCGGCGCCGTGCGCGCAATCCACCACCAGGCGCATGCCTTCGAGAGTCATGCCGCGCGGAAAGGACGCCTTGGCGTATTCAATGTAACGGCCCAGGGCATCGTCGATGCGCACGGCTTTGCCAATGGCCTCGGCGGTCGGCCGGATGTTCTCGATGGCGCCGCTGAACACCAGGCTTTCAATGTCGCCCTCGATTTTATCGTCGAGCTTGTAACCGTCCGCGCGGAAGAATTTGATGCCGTTGTCCGCATAAGGATTGTGGGAGGCGGTGATGACGATGCCGGCGTCGGCGCGCAGACTGCGCGTGACATAGGCGACGCCGGGTGTGGGCAGCGGGCCGATCAGGAGCACGTCCACGCCCATCGACAGGATGCCGGAGGAGATGGCGTTTTCGAGCATGTAACCCGAAAGGCGCGTGTCTTTGCCCAGGACAATTTTGTGCCGGCCGCGGCCGCGCGCCTGCGACTCGATATGTTTGAAAACATGGCCGGCGGCGCGCCCCAGCTTGAGCGCCGTTTCCGCGGTCACCGGCTCAATATTGGCGGTGCCGCGAACACCGTCCGTGCCGAAGATCTTCCTGTTCATTTGAAATCAATGTTTCGGCTGCACGATCACCTCCACCTGGTCGGGAAAGACCTGCACGAAGGTGATACCCGCCGGTGTGGTGACTTCGATCCGCTTGCTCAATGCACGGGCGGATTCGATACCGGTCAGGTCCACCACCGCGCGGATGTCATCGGGTTGAAGGCCTTCCAAAAGCCGGGGTTCGCCCCGAACCGTGATGCGCACTTCGGTGGGGTTCACTTTGAAGGTGCGCACGTCCGATGCCGACGACATGACCTTCACCGGGATGTTGTAGTAAGTCCGCTCTTCGGTATGGGTGGCGGCCAGGACCGTGACGGGCGAGACTTCTTTGCGGATCGCAAACGAAACCGTCAGCCAGATTAAAACGGCCAGCGCGAGCGAAAACAGTTTCAGCCAGAAATCACGAAGCAGAAGATTTCGCAAAAGGTTGATCATTTCGTGACTCCGGGTGTGGTATCAACCGAACCGCTCTTGGTCATGTGGACCGGGCTGGGTTTCACCCGCTCGGCGGTCCAGGAACGCAGCCAGCTCAACCCGTTGCGCGACTTGGCCGGCTTCAGCAGAACGGAGGTCAAAAACGCGCGCAGCGCTTCCAGCGTGACTCCCCGCGTGAGCTGGCCTTTGTAGGCATGGGAAATGGCGCCCGTTTCCTCCGAAACCACCACGATCACGGCATCCGTCTCCTCGCTCAGACCAATGGCGGCGCGGTGGCGCGTGCCGAGGGATTTGTTCAGATCCTGGCGCTGGGTCAGCGGGAAAATGCAGGCCGCATAAGCGATGCGGTCGCCTTTGATGATCACACCTCCGTCATGGATGGCGTTGTTCGGGAAGAAAATGGTCTCGAGCATTTCCGGCGTGGCTTCGCAATTCACCACGATGCCCGACTCAACCGCTTCCTGCAGTTGGATGGACTGTTCGATGGCGATCAGCGCGCCGATGCGGACTTCGGAAAGCCGCTCGACTGTTTGGATGATCACCTCGATGTTTTCCCGTTGCTCACTGGCGGTGGCAAACAGCGGCAGGTTGCCCAATTCCCCCAGCATGCGGCGGAGTTCGGGCTGAAAAAGCACCACGACGGCCACCGCGAAAAAGGCGGAAAATGCTCCCAGAATCCACTGCAGCACCTGAAGTTTCAGGAGGTAACTCACCATCACCAGAGTCAGCAGCACCACCAGGAAACCGGTCACGATCGGGGCGCCACGGGTGCCCCGGATGAAGCGCAGGACGTAATAAATCCCTACCGTCAGAATGAATACCTCCAATGCGGGTCGCCAGCCGTCTTCGATGAAACCTTTGATGATTTCCCACGTCATGTTCTGTGCGCCAGAATCGCTTCGGTCATACGGATCGCCTGCACCGTCTCGGCCACGTCGTGCGCGCGGATGATTTGCACCCCCGCTTCCACTCCCAGACAGGCGCAAGCCAACGAAGCCGGCAGGCGCGCCGCCACTTCCGCCCCGAGCAATGCTCCAATAAAGGACTTGCGCGAAACGCCGAGCAGCAAGGGCCGTTCCAGTTCCCCAAACTTTCGCAACGCCCCCAACAACTGCAACTGATGGCGGGGCGTTTTGCCGAAGCCGATTCCAACATCAAGTATAATTTGATCCGAGGTCACTCCGCAATCGTTCAATCGCCGGATGCGCTCAAGAAAGAAATCGCGGACCTCGCGCACCACGTCGCTGTACAGCGGATGATCCTGCATGGTTCGCGGCGTGCCCTGCAGGTGCACGCACACGTAGCCGGCACGCTCCCCGGCCACCACGCGCCACATGGCCTCGTCCTCACGGTTGGCCCCCACATCGTTTACAATGCTGGCGCCCGCCCGGAGCGCGGCGCTCGCCACCCCCGGTTTCAGCGTGTCGATGGCAATCGGCACCCGGACACGGCCCGCCAGCCGCTCGATCACCGGAAGCACACGGCGCAATTCCTCGGCTTCCGCCACCGGCACGGCGCCGGGACGCGTGGATTCGCCGCCGATGTCCAGCAGTTCCGCCCCCTCCCCGGCCAGTTTCAGCGCGTGATTCGCCGCCACCTCGGGCTCCAGGAAACGCCCCCCGTCGGAAAAGGAATCCGGCGTGACGTTCACAATCCCCATCACGAGCGCCGGACGCGGAAAAAGGAATTTGAAATGGCGGGCGCGGAAGATCATGGAGTTGCCCACGGGGAATTGGAGTCAGGCATGGGGCACTAATGGCCCCCGCCGGGCTTACCCCGTTGAATCAGTTCAATTTCATACCCCTCGGGCGCGTCGATGAAGGCAAAGACGCTGCCGGTGGATGTGGTCGTCGGACCGTCGGAGAATTTCAAGCCGAATTTTTGCAGGTGCTTGGCGAATTCATCGAGATTGTCCACTGCAAACGCCAAGTGGGTCAAATCGGGCTGAACCTGGACCGGGCCGCTGCCGGGAAAAGAGCAAAGCTCGATCTGCTCCTCGCTCTCGGGCGCTTTCAAAAAGACGAGCTCCGACCCGCGCGGCGATTTGTGCCGGCCCACCTCCTCCAACCCAAGCACATCCCGGTAAAATCGGACCGTTGCGTCGAGGTCATTGACCCGATACCGCGTATGCAGAAGTTTTCTTGCCTTGATCATGGGTTCACAATAGCGCGCGCAACGGACAACGCAATGACACAATAATCCCCGGCCCGCAGCCCGTTCGGAAGGATCTTCCGCCAATCAGGATCGCTGACTGACAACGCTTTCTTAAATCCGCCTCCTGGCCCGGGGGCACCCCTGATTCATCAAACCACTTGCCGCCGGAGAGCGTTTTCCGTATGAGAAGCCGATGCACTGCCAAAAACAGTGGCTCGTGTTGCTCTTACTGGCGGGGTTCTTGAACCCGGCGCTGGCGCTTGCTCAAGTCGATCCCACCCCTCGTGAATTGATCCAGTTGGGTTACAATGCCGCGCTCGAGGGACACCCGCCGCTGGCGGCTTACGCCTTTTACTACCGGAACCAGCCGGGCTTTTTACGCACCAACCTGACGTTGCGACTCGCGGTTGCACCGACGTATCTCGATTCCGAACTGGGCATCAGCCGGGCCCTGGGTGAACATACAGACCTGGGGATCGGCATCGCCGGCGGCGGGTTTGCCGACAGCTACGACGAGATACGCGGCGGCACCTATTTGACGAGAGAATCGTTTGTTGGACACGGCGGCGAGGGTTCCATCAGCCTGTACCATTGCTTTAATCCGGAGCACATGATCCCGCTGAACGGGATTCTGCGCGTTACCGCGCATGGCTCGGTTTACTCGAGGCTCGACAACACCGCGCCGGAGTTCCACCTGCCCGAAAATCGTGGCACATTTTCTCTCCGCAGCGGCCTGCGCTGGGGCGGCAAGGAACCGATCCTTTTCCCTTCCCTGGCCATGGAGCTTTCCGTCTGGTACGAGGGGCAGTACCGCACCGACGCGGGCGGCTATGGGTTTGTCACCAACGGATTGTTCGATCGACAGGTGGCCGAGCAGTCGCACCTGTTCTGGGGTCAGGCGTTGCTGGCTTACACCCTGACCAACTCCGGGCAGAGTTTCTTCCTGAGTCTGCTGGCGGGAACCAGTGTGGATGCCGACCGCTTCAGCGCGTATCGGCTCGGCGCGCTGCTGCCTCTGGCTTCGGAATTCCCGCTCTCGCTGCCGGGATATTACTACCAGGAAATCAGCGCGCGGCAATTCGTGCTTCTGGGCGGCAATTACATTCTCCCGCTGGATCCCCGGCACCGCTGGAACGTGGACGTGACGGCCGCCACGGCCGGCGTGAGTTACCTTGCCGACGAGGAACAACCCGGCAACTGGCTCAGCGGAGCCGGTGCCGGCGTTCTTTATAAATCCTCCTCGCTCAAGGTGATGGTCGGCTATGCTTACGGTGTGGATGCCATTCGCAGCGACCGACGCGGCGCCCACAGCATCGGAGTCCTGATGCAAATCGATCTCGAACACACCCGGGCCCTGTTTCATCCCGAAGAACCCGGCCGCTGGCAAGGGTTGCAGCGAATTCTTGGCGCGTTCAGCGATTGAAGGCTACGGGGCCTGTATCCTTCGCTTGATTCTGGCGAGGGTAATGCGCCGGACGGCGGATTTCAAAAGCCGCTGAGCCGCCGCCAGCGCGTCATCCAAGCGCGCGCATTCATCCAGCTCGGCTTCATCCAACCGCTTCTGTTTCATCAGGTTTTCGGCCGCCTGGCAGCATTTGACACGCATCTCCTCCAGTTCCATCGCCAGCCGAGCGGTGCTCCCGATGGGTAACCGGACTTTGTGCTTGTTTGCTCTCATATCATTCCACCGGGACTCGAGAAACATTTCGCTTCGGTTTCATAAAGTCACCTTAGCAGCATTCTCGGCAGCGTCTTGCTTCTTTTTGGTGGACACTCGACATTTTTTGCGCGGTGGCGTGCATCCGCGCGGGCACATCTCCGCACCGCCACCGTCGGGCCGCAAGCCCTCCCGGCTCGCCGCAGCATGGAACCCGGGCGCAGGTCCGAATACGCACGTTCACGGTGTCTGCCGAGCCGCTGCGGAGGGGAACCTTCCGTGCTCCGGTGGCAGTGTACGGAGGCGCCCCATCCGCGCCAGGCCGCGCTTCGCTTCGCGTCTTGCCTTGGAGGCCATCGTTCTCCATACTGAGTTTGTTCATGAATCTGGCAGGCGCTTTTGCGGAATCCGTGTACAAGCATGCGGACAAAACCGCGTTGTTCTGGGGCGAGCGCGTCTATACGTACGAGGAGCTGTGGAGCCACACGCTGTTCCTCGCGGGCATCCTCCGGCAGCAGTTTGGCGTCAAGCCGGGGGATCGCGTCGGTCTATGGTTGAAAAACTGCCCGGAATTCGTACCGTCGCTGTTTGCCATTCTGCAGGTCGGCGCGGTGGTCGTTCCGATCAACAGTTTTCTCAAGCCGGACGAAGTCAGTTTCATTCTCAGCGACGCCGCGATTGACCGGGTCATCACGGACGGCGAACTCAGCGCGCATTTTCAGACGCTCAAGGTGGCGCGACCGGCGCTAAGGCTGCTGAATGTCGAAACCGTTTTGGCGACGTTTCCCATCCCGCCCGGCGACTTGAAGTTTGACACAGAGATTCTGAAGAACCCCAACCGGCGGGAGGCTGATCTGGCGATTCTGGTTTACACTTCCGGCACCACGGGCCGGCCCAAAGGCGCCATGCTCTCCAACGCCAACCTGCTGCACAACGTGGAAAGCTGCCGCCTCGTGCTCCAAACCGTCGAACAGGACCGGTTCGCTGTCCTGCTTCCGATGTTTCACAGTTACATATTGACCGTGGGTTTGTTGCTGCCCCTTTTTGTCGGGGGCTCGATTGTGCTGGTCAAATCCCTGCACCCGGTGCGCAACGTGATTCAGGAGGTTTTCGCGCGCGGAGCGACGGTGCTGCCGGCCATCCCGCAGTTTTATCGCAGCATGGCGAACGCGGACATTCCCGGACCCATGCCGCTGCGCATTTGCATCAGCGGCTCCGCCCCTCTGCCAGTTCAGGTCTTGAAGGATTTCGAGGCCAGGTTTCGGATTCCACTGATCGAAGGCTACGGACTGAGCGAGGCCAGCCCGGTCGTGGCCAAGAATCCGCTGGATGGCAGCCGCAAACCGGGCTCGATCGGCCTGCCAATCCCGAATGTGGAGATGACCATCCAGGACAACGCAGGCCGCATGTTGGGGCCGGGCGAAATTGGCGAGATTTGCGTGCGCGGCGGCAACGTCATGCTCGGATACTGGAACCAGCCCGAGGAAACAGCCAGGACGATTCACGACGGCTGGTTGTTGACCGGCGACATCGGTTATCGCGACCAAGAAGGCTTCTACTTCATTACCGACCGGAAGAAGGACATGTTGCTGGTGAACGGCAACAATGTCTATCCGCGTGAAATTGAAGAGGTCATTTATCAGTTCCCGAACGTTAAGGAAACGGCGGTGATCGGCCAACCCGAGCCTCGCCGCGGCGAACAACCCATCGCCTTCGTCGTCCCCACTGAAGGAGCCACGCTCGACATGGATGCCTTGCTGAAGTTCGTGCGCAGCAAGCTCGCTGACTACAAGGTTCCCCGCCGCGTGATTTTGGCTCCCGCTTTACCGAGAAACGCCGCCGGCAAGATCATGAAACATACACTGAGGCGGCAAATAGTGGCGGACTAGATGCAACTGCTTGACTGCCGGCATATTAAGCATGCACACCGTCTTCCTTACCGTCCCCTTGCGCCGTCCCTCTCCGTCTCCCCGATTCTTCCTGGAAGGAATGGAGCCCGAAGACGAGGACGACGGCGACCGCGAAATCACAAAATCCGGGGTTCTCTTGTTATGTGGCTTGGGCATAACCACTTAAGAATGTCTTTGCCTTTTCCCAGTTGACGGTGGCAATCAGCGCCCCCTAAGCTGTTTTAATAACTGCTTCGCGCATGAAGCGCGTAGAAGGAAAACTCTATGCCCGAAGGATACTGCGTTAAATGCAAGGCCAAGAAGGAAATTGCCGATGCGGTGGAGGAAGTGATGAAGAACGGGCGCAAGGCCATCAAAGGCAAATGCCCCACCTGCGGCACAGTCATGTTTAAGATTTTGGGTGGCAAAGCCTCGTCTTCTTCGAGTTCATCCTCCTCGAACCCCGCTGCAGCCACGCCTCCGGCATCCCACTGACTATGCCTCAACAGCTTGTTTACGTCATCATCACTCCCTATTCCCTCTACAAGTCACGCACGGGCGGCATTCTTACGCGGCTTATCACTCGCACCGGGCTGGAGTTGGTGGCGGCGCGCATGTTCGCGCCCAGTGCCGAACTGGTGAAACAGTATTCGGCAGCGGTTATCTCCGCCAACGACCCGCAGGACCGGCGCATCCAGGAGCTGATCTTCCATTACGTCCTTCAAAACCTGTCACCCGACCCGAGAACGGGCCGCCGCCGCAGGGTCATGGTGCTCCTGTTCAGAGGCGAGGATGCCGTGCGCAAGACCCGGTCGGTTGTGGGCAACATCAGCGTGGACCGCCGGGGCGGCGAAACCATCCGCGACACTTACGGCGACCTGATTATCGATGAGAACAACCAGGTGCGCTACTTCGAGCCCGCCGTGTTGGCGCCTCCCACGGCTGAAGAATCCGAAGCCAAGCTGAAACTTTGGACGAAGTATTCGGACAGCGACGGCGGAGTGCTGGAAAACGTGATCGTTTATCAGCCGGGGGAAACGCCGCAGCGCACGCTGGTGCTCATCAAGCCGGAGAATTTCCGCTTCCCTTCCGGCCGCCCGGGCAACGTGATCGATTTCTTCTCCCGCACGGGCCTGTTCATCGTCGCGATCAAGCTCCAGCGCATGAGCGTGGCGCAGGCCTTGGAGTTCTACAGCCCCGTCCGCGAAGTCCTTCGGACCAAACTCAAAGCCGTTTACGCCAACAAAGCCAAGGTGGTCCTCGAAAAAGAATTCGGCCTCAAAATCCCGCCCGACAAGGAACAGCAGTTGGGCGAAATCCTTGGACCGGTCTTCGGCGACAGCCAATTCGAGAACATCGTCAAGTTCATGTCCGGTTTTGCACCCTCGGAGCTCCCACAGTCGCAGTGGGCCAGATCCGGAAGCGAAAAGTGCATCGCCCTCGTTTACGAAGGCGTGGAGGCGGTGCGGAAAATCCGGGACGTGCTGGGCCCGACCGACCCGTCGAAAGCCCCGCCGGGATCCATCCGCCGCGAGTTCGGCCAGACCATCATGGTCAACGCCGCGCACGCCAGCGATTCGGTGGAAAATGCCCGGCGCGAAATGGCCATCGTCAATATCGCGGAAAACAATTTCCGCCAGGTTGTCGAGGAGTTTTACGGGAAACTCTGATTCGACAAGTACTCGCGTGGGTCCACAATCCTCCCGGCAATCGCGCTGGCGGCGACCGTCGCGGGTGAGGCGAGAAAGACCTGCGATTCTTTGTGGCCCATGCGGCCCGGGAAATTGCGGTTCGTGGCGCTGATGCATTTCAGCGGCGCGTTCAAGCGGCCGAAAGTGTCCAACGGCCCGCCCAGGCAGGCGGCGCAGCCCGCGTTCTCGGTCATCTGCACGCCGGCGCCAACCAGGATTTCCCAGATCGTCTGCGCGCCCCAGTAGGTCGTCTGCAAGTCGCGCACAATCGCCGGCGTGGCGGGCACGCCGAAAGTGTCGATGACCACACGTCTTCCGCGGAGCACGCGCGCGAACTCGACAAAGTCGCTCGCTTTGCCGCCCGTGCAGGATCCGATATAGGCGCGATCGAGTTTGATATTGCCCAATTCCCTGGCCTTCCTTCGCTGGCCGGGATCGGGGTGGCAGGCCACCGTCGGCTCCAGTTGGTCGAGATTCACGGCCAACTCATAGACAAACCTCTGCTTCCGATCCGGATTCACCGGCTCGTAGGTCTGCCGGGTTCCATTGAGCCTCGTGCGCGCGTCCACATATTCCGCAGTGCGCTCGTCGAATGGGAAAATGGCGTTCTTGCCGCCGGCTTCAATCGCCATGTTGGCGATCGTCATGCGGTCATCCATGCTCAGGCTCGCAATTCCCGGCCCGTCGAACTGCATGGCCCGGTAGGTCGCGCCGTCGAAGCCGATCTCGCCGATGCAGTGCAGAATGAGGTCTTTGGCCATGACTCCCGGCTGCAATTTTCCCTCGAGGCGGAAATGCATCGTCTCGGGAACTTTGATGAGCAATTTGCCCGTGCCCATGACGAAGCCGGCGTCCGTGTTGCCGATGCCCGTGGCAAATTCGTTGAACGCGCCGGCCATGCAGGTGTGCGAGTCGGTGCCGAACAATATCTCCCCCGGCCGCGTGTGGCCTTTCTCCGGCAGGGCCGTGTGGCAAACGCCGGCGTAACCCGAACCGTGTTGCCGTTGGAGCATTCCTTTGCCCGGATCAAACACCCAATGCCCGTTCGGATCGTCGATGACGTCATAGAAATAGATAATGCCCTGCTCCCGCACGAACTCGCGCAGGATGTCCACGTTCCGGTTCGATTTCGAATCGGCGGTGAAAATGTAGTGGTCGGGAATGATGACGACTTTGTTGCGGTCCCAGACCCGGGCGTCTTTGCCAAATTCGCGTTTGAACACGCCGATGGTTCCCGGCCCACACACATCGTGCGTCATGAGGACATCGGCTTCCACCCAAAGGTTGTCTCCGGCCTGCACACGGGCTTTGCCGGCCGCGCGCGCCAGTATCTTTTCTGTCAGCGTCATAGACATTAGACGGTAGCCGAGCGAAGCACGGAGTTCAACCGCGAAGAATCTTCGGCAGTGTCCTGATTCGAAATTTCGTCGAATGAATGCAACCGTAGGGCCGCGCTGCGTCGCGGCCGAACGCGCGGCAGCGCGTCCCTACCCATCAAACCAGAACACCGCCGAGCCTTCCTTCAACGGTTTTGATCCCAGCGGATCGCCAGTTGCAGCAGTTCGCTCGCGCTGGTTACACCGAGCTTTTCCTTCATCCTGATGCGGTAGGTTTCGACCGTTTTCACGTCGATGTGGAGGTGTTCCGCGATTTCGCGTGTGCTCAGCCCGTTTCCCGTCAGTTCGAACACCTGCAGCTCGCGGTCGGTGAGAAGGTCGGCAATCGACCCGCCGGCTTCGGGCCTGGCCGTCAGATGCGCGATCACCGCGGACGCAGTCTTGTCGCTCAGGTAAATTTCTCCGCTCAACACGCGCCGGATCGCCACGAGAATATTGCGGGTGGCTTCCTGTTTCGTGATGTAGCCCCGCGCGCCGGCACGCATCACCCGCTCGGCATAGAGGGATTCGTCATGCATGGAAACCACCAGCATCAGCAACCGCGGCCAGCGGGCGTGGATGTCCTTGATCAATTCGAGACCGTTGGAGTTTTTCAAGGCCAGGTCGATGATAGCGAGGTCCGGCCGGGCGGAGGGGATGGCTTGCAGAGCGCCGGCGCGGTCTTCGGCCTCGGCGCAAACCACCAGGTCCTTTTCACGGCTGATGATTTCCGTGAGGCGCTCGCGGACCATGGGGTGGTCGTCCACCAGCAGGATGCGGGTGGCCTGGGTCTTGCCGGTGGGTTGGGACAGTGTCATGGGCTTAGAGAGCTTTCCGCGGCACACGGCATATTACTACTGTTCCGCCGCCATCCATGGGCTGAACGCGCAGCGCGCCTCCTATGCTGCGGGCGCGGTAGTCCATGATATGGAGTCCCATGCCGGAGGTTCGCCTGGGCGGCTGACCGATGCCCCTGCCATCGTCCTGGATGGCGAGTTCAATCTGGCCGTCGGACTCGGCAAGGTGAATAGCGACGGAACGTGCGGCGCTGTGTTTGACGGCATTGTTCACCGCTTCCTGAGCGATACGGTAAAGATGGGTGGCGGTGGTTACGTCGCAAATGAGATCGGGTAAATCGGCTTTGCAGACGCACCGGAGATTAAATCGTTCGTTGGTCGAATTGGCCAAATCCTTGAGGGCCGACACAAGTCCTTCCGACTCGAGCCGCACCGGATACAGACCGCGAGACACCCGCCGGGCCTCGCTTATCGCTTCATCCAGCAGCGTGGCTATTCTGCGCGCGAACCTGGACTCCGCGAGGGACTGGGAAGCGAGCGATTTTTCCATTGAATTGGCGTCAAACGCGATGCTCACGAGTTGCTGGCAGAGGCCATCGTGGATGTCCTGTCCAATACGGCCCTGTTCCCGGTCGCTGATTTCAAGAATTTGCCGCTCGAGACGGATGCGCTCCGTCACGTTGGTGGCGACGCTGAGAAACCCGGCAATGGAACCGCTCTCGTCGCGGCTGGGTGCGCAATGACACTCCAAAACGGTCGAGCCCAAAGCCAGGACCGAACTGAATTCCTCGCCGGCGAGCGTGCGATTCACGCTTTCCGCAATCGCCGGAAAATCGCGGTAAACTTCGGCAACGGCATGGCCCACATGCTCTCCCGCCTTTGTTCCCAGGGCTTTCAATGCCTGCCCGTCCTCGAAGGTGATAAGCCCATTCTTGTCTCCGGCCAGTAGTGCGATGGGCGCATTGTGGACGATGGTCCGCAGGTGGGCTTCACTCCGGCGCAGTCCTTCCTCCGCCCGGATGCGGGCGATGGCGCCGGCAAACTGCGACGCGATCATCTCGATTCCCAAGCGTGTTTTGGGAAGAATCTCCTCCTGCCGGTAGGAGCCCAGGTTTAACATGCCGAGCACCGCTCCTTTGTGCTGCACCGGAACCACGGCCAGCGCGCGCAGTCCTTCGCTGCCCCACAGCACCTCCAGGCTCCGCGGAATCTGCTCGTGGCGCACGTAAACGATCTCGCCCGATTTTGCCATCCTCGTTTCGGTCGCATCCGCTTTGTACTGTGAGATGCGCTTGATGAAGGAACGCGATAGTCCCCGGTGCGCCTCCAAATGCAACTCGCCGGTCTGCAAATCCATGAGGTACACCCCCCCGCAGTCAATACCCTCAAATTGCACGGCGATGTCCAGCAACCGATCCAGCGCGTATGACAAATCGCTGGTGTAACTCAGCGCGATGCCAACGTCCCGCTCGGCTCGCAGCAACTGATCGGTGCGCTTGCGTTCAGTGATGTCCTCCGTGACGCCGACGAGGCGATAGACCGTCCCGTCCCTGTCCTTCACCGGAAAAGCGCGATCGTGAACCCAGCGCAGGGATCCGTCGGGCCGCACCACACGGTATTCCTCGTCGTATTCACCGGTCACTTGCTTGGTGAACGTGGCGCCAGTCACCCGCTCGCGATCTTCCGCATGGATGCCCTCGAGCCACGTGCTCGGCGAGACGTAAAGACTTTTGCGCGACTCCCCCCATACCTTTTCAAACTCCGGACTGACGTAATGGAACTTGGTTTTCGCCGGGTCAGTGACCCAGAAAACGTCGGTGATATTCTCGGTTACCTGCTTGAAAAGTTGCATCGTCTCCTGCAGAAGTTCCGAGGTCTCTTTGTGCTCCCGGACTTCACTCTGCAACCGGGCGGTGCGTTGCTGGACCTTCCGCTCCAGGTCGCGGGTCAGCGTTCCCACTTCCGCCGCCAGCCAGCCGATGACTGCAAATGCCGCCAGACGCACAACCGAGTTCAAGAGAACAATCCACCCGGGCAGGGTGCCGCCGTGCGCTTCGGCGAAGTAAAGGAAAACGCCCGATATCAGCGTGCAAAACATGGCGGCACGCGCTCCCGCAGCCCAACCCACAAAAGCACAGCCGAGCAAATAGATAAACTCCAAATTCAATCCTCGGATCGTGTTGAGGTTGACCAAACCAACCACCGCAATGAAGACGAAACCGATCGCCTTCATCCTGGTCCTGGGATTCAATCCTCTGGCTTTGCTCTGGTTTATCGAGCCGACCACGTCGGAGCCGATGAGGCCGACAGCCGCGGCGACGGTTCGGGATTGCCTCTCGATCCATTGAATGAGGTTTTGCATAACCGTTAGAACTTGTTGCTGCCAAGGAAACCGGGTCCCTTCCGAACCTTGCCTTGGCTTCCTCGCCGGCAAGAGTAACAGAAACCACGACTCATGTGAACCAGGAACGCTGCGAATGCTCTACGGTTTTGTACGTTTTAACCTTACACGTTTTTCCGTAATCCCCTGACAGACGAAACTGCTGGCACGTGCCAAAGTCAGCCTTGGATTCTAAAGCGCAATCATCGGGAAAGGAACCATGACTCGCTTTTTGGGCAAAGCATCGGACGGCACGGCGCCAACTGCCAGGACGGCGGAGCTGCGGGTAGTGGTGGGGCAGTTCGGTGGGGCGAGACTCCCGGCGAGCCGCGGGTCGGGCAAATCGTTCGGTTCCCGGCTAGCGAGGACGCTCGTTCCACCAACTTTTTGGCCAAACTGTGCCACTACCGAGCCGCAGCATAGGTTTCAAGACTCTCGCGCCGCGCGCGGGCGTGAGCATTCTGGGGGTGCCTTGTCGAATTGATGTTGTGAGGGTGTGTCGCATGGAAGGCCGTGAGGGAAACCCTTCTTGTGAAATTGGGATGGTTTATGAAGAGCCTCGACGCCATTTCGGGTGCGCAGCGGAACCATGAACCGGCTTGTAGCGGCCGCGGTCAAACCGCCGCTGATGCCGACGGTTCTCCGGCCAAAGCCGCTACACGGTTCATGGGTAGCCTGGACGCCATTCTCGGCCCGCATTGCGGCCACGAACCCGGAGGGCACCGCTCTTGCCTCGGCGAAGCATCCTGCGAAGCCTGGGCCGTCGGTGCCCTGGTCAGACTACAGATAGGGAAGCGACGGAGCGCTTCCCTCCAGGAACGAAGGTTCATCGGTCGCGGAGCCACAGCAGACGGACCTCGCGCGCTTCCTCCGGAAAAGAATTCGGCGGACGACACGGGTTTTTGCCAACAGGCGGTTCGGGCGTGGCAGGCGCTGGTTGGGATGGTTGGCGATAAGGGCGGGGTGCCCCTCGTCGCTGCGTGGGCCAGGGCACGCATCAACCCACTGGATCCGGGAGCGGCCATCCTGCCGGCGCTTTTTGCCCGGCTTAAAGCCGAATGCCTGACCGCCTGGTGGAGTAAGCGCGTAACTATGCAATTGGAATTGGGGAGCACACGCGCCCTCGCGTGTTTCGACCGGCGCCCTCGCCGGTCGGAGGAGGGCGTCATGCAGTCACTAAACAGTGACTCGTCCGAACGCCATTTTGTGGTCGGCGAGGGCGCCAACCACCGCACGCGAGGGCGCGCGCGCTCCCCTTCCAACTGCACGGAAACGAACAAATCCGAGCCGGCTCTGATCCAAATACCAGAGCAGAGCAATGTCTCATTGGAAACAGTGGACGTAAGTACGCTGCATCAAGTTGCAGCCGCGCATGCTTCCGCGCTTCCAGTTTCCTGCTTTTGGGGCTTGCATTCCGAAAAGCTCGGCTTTACAAGTCGATACGGTCGGACCAGATGCGCTCATGACGAACTGACGCGTGCGGTTTCCGGCGAATTCAAAGGGGTGGGACCCAAGCAACATTCCAGGTCATTGCCATATCGAAGCAGCGGCAAAGTTGTTCCGCCTCAGCTTCCCTCAAGGGGATGGTTTATCTTTCGATCTTGCCGCCTCCCCGCGACAGGCACCTGCCGGGTCTCCCATCCGAGAATCGCTTTTCGTTTCGCACAGCAAAGTCCTTTAACGAGGGGTCAGGGCGTGAAGATGATGAGCGCCCCAATGAACAGATGAAAAATGAAATTCAGGACAGGAGAATTATGCAAACATCGAATGGAATCTTTGGCTGCAAATGGGCAACCGTGCTGGCTGGTTCAGCCCTGCTGCTTAATGTCGCCAGCGCACAACCTCAATACAACGCAGTGGACATAGGCAGCTTGGGCGGCTTATCGGCCGCTTCGATAGACGATAAGGGGTAACCAGCGTTTGAGGTTTTCGCAGCCACCTCATATACTATCGCCAACGGCATCAACAACAGCGGCCAAGTAGTGGGGGTGTCCGTCACCACAGTGTTCGACGCGGAGCGCAATCCGGTAAATGTATCTCATCATCGAGTAGTGCCCATCGCCCGACAGTCTGGACAACTTTTGTCGCATATGCGACACAGTTTGTCCCAGGAGATTTCTGGAGGAGTGGAAGCCATCTCGCAAGTGGTGTCCGGTGGGGGGAGGCTACCGACGAACCGGCCCTTTTCTGAAGACAGACGGCTCGCGAGGACGCTTGCCCCACTCATTCTGGGGGGTTTATGAGATGAGTTCCAGGTCATGCCTGAGGAGGTGTCAGTTCACAGGCTGTTCAACTTCTCCAGGTTGTTACAGCAAGCGACTGTGGTGAAGTGCAAAAAACCAGGAAGTGACACCTTTGACCTTTGGTCCCCCGGCAGCACCTACGGACTGAGTTCCACCGACAGGTCGAACCGTTCGAACAACCGGCCCAGCAGCATCACGCCCAGGCCCACTTCCAATCCCAAAACCACCGCCGTGGCGACCGACGCCAGGGGCACCGCGACAGCCAGTCCCAGCGCCAGTTTGATGACGAAGAAGAGCACGAGGAAAATGATCGCTGCGGGCAGGAGCGCGACGGCAAAAACCAGCAGTTGTCCCAGCATCAAAATGAGCCGCTGCCCCGTCACTTCGATCCCGCGCGGGCCTTCGCGGCCGGTTTGAATCCAGGACGGAAACAGAAGGACTGCGGCATTCGGAATGAGCAGCAGGAGCAAGTCCAGCAGAGGAAGCAGGATCACGGCGGCAAAGGCGATGGCGAGCGGGAGCGGGCCATCTTTCATCCCCCGCGCATGCAGAAGAAATCCGGCGCCGAAAATCACCAACAGCCACTGGGCAGCAGTCAAAATCGCCACCGGCGCGAGTAATTCGCCCAGCACGATCTGCCAGCCACGCAACGGGTATGCCTTAAGCACGTCCGCCAGCGGCAGGTCCTGCCGCAAATCCTGCCGGAACAACTGCGGCCCGAACAATAGCGACCAGCCCAGCACGACTCCAATCAGGACGGTCAAACCGGAAAAGAGTTCGGCACTGTGGAGACTGTTCCCCAAGCCGGCGTAAAGACATACTCCCAAAACGATAATGATGAGCCAGAGGCGCCCCGTGAATGCCTGCCCCGCGCTGATAAGATTCTTCCACAGCAACGCCACCGCCGGCGGCCCCGTGGGGGCCAGTCTGAACAGCGCCCGCCTGCCTTTCTGCTTTTTCATTGCGCCTTGCACATTTCCGGCCCGCGCGGCGGCAATCCTCACCGCCAGTTTCTGCGAGGCCTCCACCGAGGCTTCTTCGAACGCCACATTCGAATAAACCACCCACGCGTAGTGCAACAGGAGGAGCAGCAACGCCGGGCCGAGCGCAATCAGGAAGGCCGGGAGATCCCGCGCCAGATAAGGCCGGACCAGCAGCCGGAAGGGATAGAGCACATACAACGCGGGCCCGGAAGTCAGAACCCGTTGCGCGTAATCCGAAAGCGTGTCGAAGACCCGTTCCGCAGGATTTGCAGCCGCGCCGGCGTCCGACAGGCGCGACCAATTGAACTCCGGCATCGTTCGTTGGGCCCACACGACGACAATGCCGGCGAGCAGGACTGCCAGGCTGAGGATCAACGTCCTCCTGAGCCAGTTGGTAATGCCACGATCGAGCAGGATTGTTCGCGCAAATGAAGAGCCAAGAAAATGCAAACTCAGGGTCGAAAGAATCAGCCACCAGCCTGCCGCGTGCATCAAGGCATTCCCGCCCCGATTCGTGATTAACGTCAGAAACAGAACCGTGAAAAGGATCCGCACCTGCGAACGCACCAGTTTGAAATGAACCAGACCCCGGCGGCTGATCGGCGCGGGGAACAGAAACGCCACTTCGGCTTCGCTGAAGGTGAGCGCGGCACGTTCGTGCGGAATCAGCCACGCCATCAGGACGGTGACAAAGAGCGCGAGCGCCCCGAGCGATTCAACCAGCAGCAGGTGCTCTGGTGAAAGCCCCAGGGTGCCCAGGGAACGCTGTCTGCCGGGGACAAAAAAGACATAACGGAAGAAATAGAAGTAGAAATAAAGCCCGCCGACAATGGCTCCCACGAGGTATTTCGGCTGTTTGAGCCGCTTGCACCGCGTGAACAGCCGGTTTCGAAACGAGTGATACTGGAGATAGAGCAAGGCGGAGATCATGGCGGCGGCAGCGGCGGCGGGGTTGGCGAGCCGCCGGTTTCGCTGGTGGCGCGGAAGAAAACGGTTTCGAGGCTGGCGTCGTCGGGTTGCTCCGAAAACGCACGCTTGATCTCGTCCAGCGTGCCATCAATGATCTTCCGGCCGTTCTTCAGAATCAGGATATGCGAACAGATTTGTTGAACCAGATGCAGCAGATGCGAGCTGACGATGATGGCGGCGCCGTCGCGCGCCCGTTTCACAATTGAATCTCTCATGCGCCGGATGCCGAGCGGATCCAGGCCGGTCAAGGGCTCATCGAAGTAGATGACTTTGGGCGAATGCAGCAGTCCGCAGGCGATGGCCAGCTTCTGCTTCATTCCGCGCGAAAGCTCGCCGGGCAGAGCGTTTTTCTTGTCGGAGAGTTCCAACTCGGTCAGGAGCTGATCGGCCAGCAGTTCGTAATCCCGCACCTGGTAAATCCGCGCGCTGAATGCCAGATGCTGCTGCACGGTAAGATACTCGAACAGGCGGGGTTCGTCGGTGAAAAAGGCCAATTGCCGCTTGGCCGCGATCGGATCGCGCGCCAGCTCGTTGCCGCAAATGCGGATCACGCCGCGCGTGGGCGGAATGATACCCGCCAGGCAACGCAGCGTGGTGGTTTTGCCGGCGCCGTTCGGCCCCACCAGTCCCATCACTTCACCGGGTTGCACGGCAAAAGACAGTTCGTTCACCGCAACGAACTCGCCGTACAGTTTGGTGAGACCCTCGACTTGAATCATAATCGCGCCAGCAGCAACTTGGACATTTGGTTGGCCGGCAGACTAGCAGCCGGGTCAAATCGAGTAAAGGGTGGGGAATGCCGGGCCAAGGATTCCGCAAGGTGGGCCAGATTGCAGCTTCTGGGATCGGGGAGTTGATTTTTTCTGGTGGTGATCAGCCGGATGTCAGATTTCTGAGTGTTCCGGCCCGGTGGGAGACGACAACT
>Ga0181527_1001433_pt1 | contig 24539 bp, 20 predicted proteins | sample PEATcosm2014_Bin_30_FD_119762 | JGI IMG/M metagenome (GOLD analysis project Ga0181527, IMG submission 119762) | Peatland microbial communities from MTU Mesocosm Facility, Houghton, MI, USA - PEATcosm2014_Bin06_60_metaG | ecosystem: Environmental > Terrestrial > Soil > Wetlands > Peat | place...
CGTGTCCTTCGGCATTCCTCTTACCTCTTCCGGCCCAAGTTTTCCAGCCCTTCGAGAAGGGCTTCTATAGGCGCTAAGGATTCAGCGCCTGCGGCGCTGAATCCTTTCACCTATAAGGGGCGAAACAGTGGCGCGCCCTTTCAGGGCTTGGCCCTATGACCGCACCGTGAATCCCAGGGCGTTGCCCTGGGCTAGATTAGGTCGCCCCTTGGGGGCTCAGAAAGGGTAGCGCAGCTACCGCGGGCTGGTGCAGACCGGGCTTAAAGGTCTGCGGTTCGTCCCCAATTCACAACAAAAAGCCGCGGACCTAAACGAACGGTCCCCGCTACGCTTGCTCAATAACGGTCATATTCCGAGCGGAGTCTTCACAAGCTGTGCGATCTCTGCTCCGAACCTGGTGAAGTCCCGGGTATTCCAAGCGTCCCCAGCGCACAGAAGTCTTCCTTTCCCGCAGCAAGGAATGCCCTTGCGCTGGCATCAGGATGGGGATGATCGGCGTAGAAGACCGGGACGAGAACGGAGCTGTCGAAAAAGAGTTTCAAGAAAAGTTGCCCAGGATACGCTTTGATCTTTCTTCGCGGGAGCGGCGGATGGCCTCATCGACGACCTGGGCGGGCAGGGGCTTCCCGGTGCGGTAGACCAGCAGGCCATTCTCCGAAACCATGCCGCTGCCTTCCCAAGGCGCAGGTTCTGAGGTCCCGGCCGGAAGCTCCCTTTCCACAAGCTGTTGGAGGTATTCTTCCACTGATAGCCCCTGGGCGGCGGCCAAGCTCTCCAGGGCGGCGGCAACGTCAGATTTCAAATTCAGGGTCATGGGGTACCTACCTTCGCCACTCCCGCAGTTTACGCGAGCCTTGACGCTACTGCAAGAGCCCCTTTCCCCGTCTACTCCATGCATCCTACGACCTACCCGCGACACTACCAGGACTCCGGCACGGCGGCGCGCGACGCGCCAGCAGTTTAGCGAGTAGCGCCCCGATGCATCGGGCCGGTTCGTCCCCAATTGACAACAAAAAGCCGCGGACCTAAGCGGCAGGTCCGCGCTACGCTTGCTCCTGCGCGTCATTGATCGCGATGTCGGGCCATGGGACCCGTGGCGGCGCCGCTCGTCGCGGCGGGGCAATAAAGACGTCTTCCTTATTTTCGCCGTGGGTAAACGCCCGCCAGGCGGCGGCGTTTTGTTGTTCCTGTGTTGCTTCGAACCGCTCGGCTAGATCGCGCAAACAATCGTCAAAAGTTGATTTCATCATGGGTTTATCCTGGTGAAAAGAGAAATCCCCGGCGGGGGCCGGAATGGTCGGACAGAGGCGGTGACAAGCATCGACATGGATAATTCTCTTTCCATGAATTTGCCATACTATACCCACCGGTCGATGAAAATGGACTATCGGCAACTGGCGTTTTTCGCGTTCGGTATCGCAAGGAAGGTAATACTTGCCGGGGCGAAGGTGAGGCGTCCGGACTGTGCTGGCAAACCTGCCAGCAGCGGCAAGTCGTCGTTGGCGCTCAATCTCAGTTCGCTCCCGTTGAGCTGAACGCGCTTTTCCTCCAAATTCTGCGCCGTCAGGCTGTAGCGGTCTGCCTCCGTGGAAAGTTCAAGCGTTCGCGATGCGGCCCGGTCAGTATTAATCACCAGAAGCGCTACACCCCCAGGAACATCCCGCAGGCAGTGGGCGTAGAGATGCAGGCTCTCCGCAGGCGAAGGACCGGGATTGAGCACCGTGGTGCCCATAAATTTCCGCCATAACAGAGCTGCCCAATAGTTGGGCCGAGGAGTGAACGTATTCTCATCGAGCAAGCCGTAATCGCTGGAGGCAAGCGTGTTGTGGGCAATGACTTGGACGCCCGTTTTGGCAAGACGCCCAAGCTGATCGAGATAGCGGAAGCTATCCAAAAAAGTGGAGGCCCAGGGGTTGCCGCCGCAAGCGGCGTCGGCCGTTTCGGTGATCCAGAGAGGTTTGCCCGGTTCGAACTTATCGCGGAGACCCGCATAAAATGCCTCGACGCGGCCCGTGCGGGAGAGCCACCCCTCCGAAAGCGCCGCTGCCGCGGTGGTTCCTGCCTCGGGGAGCATGCTGGCACACCGTTCAGAGGCCGCTCCATAGAAATGGTAGGAGAAGGCGTCAAAGACGGGACCCGTGGCCTTGAGGAGGTCCTCGGACTTGAGCACGCCTGCCGCCGGCAGCGGAAGCGATCCTCCTTCGCCAACCGAACCAGGGCCAAGGATCAGCATGTCGCGAGCAGTCTGCTTGATGAACGGGCGGAACAGGGCAAGATCGCGCGCATAGGCTGCCGCATCATAGCCCTTCGGTGCACCACCGATCTCGGCGAGCGTTGGTTCGTTCATGTATTCGGCTGCCGCGATGCTGCCGCCGATAGATTTTGTGTAGGCAAGAATCAGGCGCGCCTGCTCGGGAGTCCAGACTCCAGCAGCATCCCGGGTCCCCGCACTTATGGCGAAGGATGTAACGATCTTCGCGTTTACCGCGTGGGAAAAATCCACCACACCCTTCCACTGCCGGCGGGTTAATATCCCTTTAAAGCCCGGGGGGGCGGCTCCCGGTACCGTATCATCGGAATTCTGGAAGTACGTGGTGTTTGCCCAGGTCCCGCTGACGCGCATATAAGCAGGCCCCAGGGCGGCTGCCAGCTTGCGCAAGCGAGGGTTGGTAAGGTCGATGGGCTGGCGGTATTGGAACAGGGCCGGATTCATGCCGACCGGCTGATTCGAGCTCCCTTGCTGGGCAGACGGCTGCGGTTTGAGGTTAGGGTCGGCCAGTTGGCTATAGGGTTTCCAGAATCTTCCGCCGGTGACTTCAACCATTTCGACATTAAATGACTGAAAGCGCTCATCAACTCTGCCGATGCCGGGCATACTCGCGGGTGCAAGTGTTATCGTCTGCGCGTCAAGAGAAACTGGCACAAGGCCCGTACCTACAAACGCTGCCAAAAGCGCGCATACGCAAAGCGCAAAACCTGTCTTCTTGTCCATTTTGTTCATCGCGCCACCGTCCGTTCAACCAGCATATCAGTTTTGCCTTTCGCCCGGAAATGTATGGTCGTTACGTCTCCGGTGCGTGGTCAAGGGTCTGTTCGTTCTTCGCATCCCCAAAGAGCTTTTTGCCCTGCCAAATGGGTCTGCGCCAGCCGGCCTGACGGACACAATGCGGGAGCGAAGCATCAGCACCGCTGACGTTAAAAAGCTTCGGATTTGGGTTGAATCCCATCCGCTGGTTCCGGCGGGTGAGTTCGTAGCACGGCCATCCTGGCCGTGAGAGGCCACGGGCAGGAGAAGCTGTGAAAAAATCGCTTTTACAGGTTTTGGCACTCTGCATTTTCAATGAGTTACCTTGTGGATAACAGTTGAAGATCCGATTTTTTCACAGCTTCGGCTGCCCGTGCTACGTCCGAAAGTTCGAAAGTGAGTCACCAACGGATCATTCAAAATCTGCGGTGAGGAACCGTATCCGCAGACATTCCTGCTTGCTGGCCAGCCCGCGGTGTTATAATTTTGTTATACCGAGGGAGGCGACCATGATTACGACGATTCGACGTTTGGGAAACTCGCGGGGAATCATTATTCCCAAGCCCATGCTGAAGGAGGCCGGGTTGGACGAGGAGGCCGAGATCGCGCTCGAACGAGGCACTATCGTTCTCCGCAAGCCGCGCCGCAACCCCCGCCAAGGCTGGGCGGAAGCCAGCCGCAAATTGGCGGAAGCAGGGGATGACAAGCTGGTGTGGCCGGAGTTCGGGAACCAGAATGACGGAGACCTGCAATGGTAGCTCGGGGAGAGGTGTGGCTGGTCGCGCTCGATCCCTCGGTCGGCAGCGAGATCCGCAAGACCCGGCCCTGCGTGATCATCTCGCCGCCGGAAATGCACGACTACTTGCGCACGGTGATTGTGGCCCCTATGACGACCGGAGCCAGGCCGGCGCCTTATCGTATCGCCGTCACCTTTCAAGGAAAGCGCGGGCTGATTCTTCTGGACCAGGTTCGGACGCTGGACAAGATCCGGCTCGTCAAACGATTGGGAAACATTAGCCCGGCAGTCTTGGCTTCGACGCTGAAAACACTTCAACAAGTGTTTGCCTGAGGCCGGCTGGCGTAGGCCCTCCGAGCCTGCGATCCTCGTGCTACTTGAGCCTTGGGCGCACTGGCCTTGGGGAGGTCCGCGCTTCCTGCTCTTTTGGAGGTCTGCGATTCTTCCGCAGTTGACAACAAAAAGCCGCGGATCTGAACCACAGGTCCGCGCTTCCTGCTCTCTATCGGGAAACCCTCGAGGACCGGCGACGGCGCGCATCGCAGAGCTACGCTGGATGAGTTCAGGGGGGAGGGATGCGTGCGATGAATCACGCTCACTCGAATACTGCCACCACGCGCCGGAAGGCGCCGGTTACCTGAGGCCGGAAATAAATGCCGGCGGCTGCCAGCAGGAGCAGGAACCACAGAAAGACAGGAATGGCGTAAGGCAGGGGATCGACGTTCTGGAAGATTTCCAGGAACGGGAAGGCCAGAAGGCCGACTTCAATCGTGAAGACGGCGCTGAGTGTGGCCAGAAGGCCGTAACGGAGAAAGACCGCGCCGCAGAAAACCGCCTGCGAGACAACGAAAACGTAATAAGGCAGGGTCGGAAATACCATCGCGCCCACCAGGCTGAAACCGAGCGCCATCCATAGCGCGCCGAGCGCGGCCAGGAGAACCTGCCAACGCCGTGTTGCCCGGATGAGCAAGCTCAGGGGAAGCGCCACCAAAAGCCAAGCGATCAACAAGACCTCCCCGATCAGCAAGACGGGAAAGACTCTGGCTTGAAACGGCCCCAGGTGGTCTTCAAACAACATGCGGTATTCATACAAAACCTGAATGACACTGCATAGAACCTCCCACAGGGTGGATTTATAGGCATCGAGCCAGCACACCATTCCTACCGCTGCCTTGAGCCACACAGCCGCTAGCGATATGAGAACCATCCACACGCCGCCAAAGGCCGCGCCCGCAAAGACTCCTCGCAGCATTTCGAGGCCGGCAGTTCGCGCGAACACATGCTCGCGGAAAAGCTGGAGGTAGTTGGCGGCCTGGACCGGGAAGCACCGGCGCAAGTAGTAAAGGACGGTATTCAAGACGGCGTACGACAGAGGAGTTAAGATGCAAAAGGCCGTAACTGCCCAGACCAGTCTGCCGAGCCACTCCGACCCACCAAATTCTGGCAAGGAAGGAGAAACGGCGACCACTCCACCCAATCCTATGAGGACCGCTAATCGAAGGTTCTGGGGGGATCGAGCTTCGCGGTAGACCCTCCTCGCAAGGAAGAGAACAATCACGAAAACGACCATTATGAGGCCGCCAAGAAAACAGCGCCCCGGGGGGGAGTAGGATTGTGTTTCCCGCCAAAATAACAGTGTGTCGGAAGGTTCAGTCCGCTGCGAAAAAGAAACCAATCGTGAACCCGCAACATAGGCGTCGACCTTTGTCACGAATCCTTGAGGCTGCTGCGGCATTTCCCACAAGAAATGCATTCCCCAGCACTGGCGCGGAAGGTCCCAACCGGCTCTCGCCGAGGCTTTGGTCGACGAAAGATCTTGGCCGAACAAGGTTTCCGCTGCGGTCTGAGCAATTTCTTTCATTCTGGCCGTGGTGGCTTCGTCGGGTGGAGATCCCTGTGGACCCTGGACGCCTGGATGCGGCGTAAACAGGTATAGACCCTGAAGTCTTCCATGGCCGTTAGTGGAGTAGCCACCTTCCAAGCCCTTTGCTTCTGCTTCCGACTTTCTTAAGCTGCCCCACCACGTTCCCAAACCCCCGAGGTGCAACAAACGGTCCTTCGCAGCCCAGCTACCTGCGGCTGATGCGAGTTCGTAGTAACTGTACAAGCCCCAGAAATTGAGGGAAGGTCTTTCGACCTTCACATCCCATTGGAGCTTCTTCAATGAGTCAGCAGTGATTTGCCTTACTTGCTCGGCATTCATCTCAACCACCGATGCGGAGGCTGGATGGAAGCGGTAAAACAACAAGAAGAACACCGCTGCGCCGAGAATTCCGGAGGCCAGCAAGAACCAGTCGAATCGCTGCCACGTGGCCAGGGAAATGGGCAGCGCGACTTCCGCCCCCTCCCTTTCTACTGTGGCGGGCTTGGCTTCGGGCTTCTTGCTAAGAGCCGCTTCGAGTTCGTCTACGGATTGGAACCGCTTGGCGGGGTTCTTTTCCAGGCACTTCAGGATGGCCTTTTCGACATGCGCAGGGAGCGTGGGCTCCACCTCTCGCGGGGCGGGCGGCGTCTCGTGAATTTGCTTGATGGCGAGCCCGACCGGAGTATCGGCGCGGAAGGCGGATTGCCCCGTGAACATTTCGTAGAGGACAAGGCCGAGCGAGTAGATGTCACTGCGGGTATCCGTGGGCTTGCTTTCGGCCTGCTCGGGGGCCATATAGGCAGGGGTGCCAACCATTACGCCGGTTGTACTTGTCGTGGTCTCCAGAGAGCGGGCGATCCCGAAGTCCATCACCTTCACGTTGCCCTGGCGGTCGATGACGATATTCTCAGGCTTCAAGTCGCGGTGGACGATGCCCTGGCCATGAGCTTCGGAGAGCGCACTGCAAATCTGGCTGGCCCACTGCACTCCTTTCCGGAGTGGGACGGCGTTGTAACGCGTAAGGAATTGGCGGAGGCTTTCCCCGTCGACGTACTCCATGGAGATCGCAGCGGCGTCGCCACAGCGCAGAAGTTCGTAGATGCGGCAGACATTCTTGTGCGTGATCTTGCGCGCCAGCAGCAATTCGGACTTGAAGCGCTCGATCACCGCCGTGTCAGCAGCAATCTCCGGCCTCAGGACTTTCAGAGCCACGACGGCGCCGGTTTCGCGGTCGCGGGCCTTGTAAACAATGCCCATGCCCCCGCGGCCCACTTCCGCCAGGATGTCGTAGCGTTGGCGCAGCGCGTGCAGGGAACCTGCGGGGAGCTCTGGCGGCGTTTCTCCCGGAGCTGGAGGGGTCTTGTACGGCGTGGTCCGCTGAGCCTCCTCGAGCGGGGTCGTCAGGAACTCGTCTTTTTCCTTGTCGTCGGGCATCGGCAGGTACCCAGGCCTTGCTGGGCGGTGGAGCCGTCCGTGATGCGCGAAGCATAACGCCAAAGCGGCCCCCATATCAAATAATCTTGGCATCTGCGACTTCAGCGGAAATGGGACCGTGCTATGAAAGCTGTCAGCTAGTACCCTAGACATGTTTAGGAGACCTGCGGTTTGTCCCCAATTGACAACAAAAAGCCGCGGACTTAAAAAACCGGTCCGCGCTTGCTCATCCCGAGTCCTGTACCTCGAGTCCCGAATTTGGAATACAATGCCCGCACCCTGGTGATTCCCAGGACCCGATTCGTTGGGTGGCGCAAAAGGTGATGGGGGACAGCCGAGAGGACAACTTTCTTAATCGAGGAGGATCGAGTGGCCAATATAGATCGCAGGGACTTTCTTAAGGCAGGAACCATTGGAACCGTGGGAACCTATTTTACCGGGTCGACGAAGGTACATTTGTTGGCGGCGCCCCAGGCCGAGCCGGCCAAGCCCATCGCCGCGAACGATCATATTCAAATCGCCTTGATTGGAGCGGGTGGGCGAGGCCAGAATGATACCAAGACGGTCGCGCAAGTTCCGGGCGTCAAGGTGGTGGCGGCGGCAGACTGTTACGACGGCTGTCTGGACCATGCCAGGGAATTGTGGGGGAACGATATCTTAGCCACCCGCGACTACCAGGAAATTCTCGCGCGCAAGGACATTGACGCGGTCATTATCGGCACTCCTGATCATTGGCACATGCAGGCGTCGGTGGATGCCATGAACGCAGGCAAAGACGTTTATTGCGAAAAGCCCATGATCCACCTCTACTCCGATGGGCCCAAAATCATTGACACTTGGCACAAGACGAACCGGATTATGCAAATCGGCAGCCAGCGGGTGAGCTCGATCATTTACCAGAAGGCAAAGGAACTGCTGGCCTCGGGCGCCATCGGCACGCTCAACATGGTGTCGGCCTGGTGGGACCGCAATTCGGCGCAAGGTGCGTGGGATTATACGGTTCCCTATGATGCCTCTACCACCACGTGCGATTGGCCGCGCTGGCTCGGCACGGCGCCCAAGATTCCTTTCAATCCCGAACACTTCTTCCAGTGGCGCAAGTGGAAGGCTTACGGGAGCGGTGTGGCGGGCGATTTGTTTGTCCACCTGTTCAGTGGCACACACTTCATCACGGATTCGCATGGCCCTACGCGCGCCATGGCGACGGGGGGACTGCGCTTCTGGGACGACGGCCGGGATGTGCCCGATGTGCTGGTGGCGCTATTTGACTACCCGCAAGGCTTCAACCTCAACTTACGCGTGAATTTCGTCGATGGCGGCTCGCAAGGTGAAGGGTTCATCTTTACCGGTTCGGAAGGCACCATGGTCATCGGGGGCGGCGGAGTCAGCCTCACGCGGGTTCCGCGCGAGGCGGCCCCCGGTTATCACCTCGCACAGTTTTCCGAGGCGGTGCAGAAGCGCACGTTGGAAATATACCACCAGAAATATCCGGTCACGCCACCCACCGGGGGAGCCTTGCACGGTGAAGAAAAATACCTTCCTTCCCAGGGTTACGATGACACCTACGATCACCTCAGAAACTGGATCAACGCCATTCGCACCCGCCAACCCGTTGTGGAAGACCCCGACTTCGGCTTCCGCGCCGCCGGGGCCGCCCTCCTCAGCAACCTCAGCTACGACAGCGGCCGGGTGGTTCGCTGGGATCCGGAGGAAATGAAGCTGCTGTAGGCTTAAGGATGGTGCATCACCATTTTGGTGTATAATGGTGCTATGCCTGCTTCTACCAAAGTCGTTCGCCAGACCATAGGTCTCCCGGCAGACACGGCGCGGCATGTGCGCAGCCTGGCGAAGCAGCGGCGCCTTAGCGCCAACCGCATCATCGTGGAGCTGGTGGAAGAGGGGATCGAGGCCCAGAAACACAAACAAAAAGAGTTCTTCGAACTCGCCGAGCGTTTCCGCGCCGCCACCGATCCTAAAGACGTTGCTCGCCTCGGGGATGATCTGGGCCGCATGGTTTTTGGCGACTGATGCCTCACCTCGAAACCTGGAACAAACTCCCGCCCGCCATCCGCCAACACCTGATCGACAGGATGCAAGATCGAAGCATCAGCATCGGTGACCTTAATAAGCTTCGGATTTGGGTTGAATCCCGTCCGCTGGTTCCGGGGAGCGAGAGAGTAGCGCCCCGATGGATCGGGGCGGTTCGTCCCCCATTGACAACCAAAAGCCGCGGACCTACAAAACCGGTCCGCGGTGCGTTTTTTGGTGCCACCCACGGTGCACCTTCGTGGCCCCCGTCTCCTCTGGCCTATCGCGTCTGGCCTATTTCGTTTGGCCTTGACGTCACCCTGCCCCTCGGGTAAATTGTATTTTCAACAGACCCCATTTCGTGTCTCTGGCGCGCTAATTCTAGGGGAGGATTTCTGATGCCTAAGGTGCTGCGGTGGCTCTGTGGCTTCCTGCTCTTAGCTGCCAACCTGTACGGGCAAGTTGATCGTGGCGGCTTGACCGGAACCGTGAAGGACTCTTCCGGGCTGAGAGTGCCTGGCGCGAGTGTCACTGCCATACAAAATGCGACTGGTTTGAAGCGGGTCGCGGTCACATCCCGCAGCGGAACATACGACATCTCCGAATTGCCGGTCGGGATCTACACCGTGACGTTTACCCTGAAGGGCTTCCAAACGGTGAGCTTTGAGAACCTGGAAGTGGCGATGGAACATACGGCCACGCTGAACGCGGTGCTGAAGGTTTCCGGAACCACCGAGCGGATCGAAGTTACCGGAAGCGCCCAGCAACTGGACGAAAACTCGAATACCCTGGGAGCGCGCATCGAGCGCAAGCAGGTGAGCGAACTGTTACTCAACGGCCGCAACTGGGCGACGCTGACCGCGCTTGCTCCTCTGGCGGTGGACACGAATTATAACAGCAGCAGCAATCAGCGGAGTATTCGTGTTGCCGGCCGCGGGCGCGATGATAACAACTTTAGCTACGATGGCATCGACGCCACCAACATCATCAACCAGGCCCAGCAGCCCTATGTGCGTTTGGCGATACCGCTCGACACGATCCAGGAATTCCGCGTCGTGTCCATGCTGGCCACCGCCGAAACCGGGGCCACGGCCGGGGGACAGATGGCGGTAACCTCTGCCTCCGGGGACAATCAATTTCACGGCAGCGCTTTCGAGTTCCTTCGCAACGACATCTTCGACGCGCGAAGCTTCATTGACGCCACCAAGCCGCCGTTTCGCTTGAATCAGTTCGGCGGCAGCCTGGGCGGGCCCATCGTGCGCGACAAAACCTTTTTCTTTGCCGCCTATGAGGGTTACCGGCAGACTTTGGGACAAACCCTGGTGGGCTTCGTGCCCACGGACGCCTTTCGGGCACAAGTGGCCGCTCAATCGCCCGCGCTCATACCTTTCCTGAATGCCTACCCCGAGGGGTCATTGCCCGTCGCGGGCAATCCCGACGTGTCGGAATTCCTAGGGGCTGGCCGCCAGTTGGGGAACGAGGACTCCGGGATGGTGCGCGTCGATCAGCGTTTTTCGGATAAAACCACCGCTTTCGTCCGCGTGAATATTGATCAAGCGGTCAGTAGCGTGCCGCTGGCCAGTTCAGGACAGTATCTGGAAGACCGGCAGGTATTGAATTCCTCGCCGGATAACGCGGCAATCGAGTTGTTGCACGTTTTCTCGCCGAGTTTGGTGAACGAAACGAAATTCGGCTTCAACCGCAGCACCGCCAACACGACCGATGCAAACCATACCGGTTCGCTGTACGTCTTCTCAGTTTCGGGTTTTACGACCCTGAACAATGACCGCGTCAGCATCGGATCTGGCAACACGTTTGCCGGGATCGATAACCTCACCAAGATCAGTGGACGGAACGTGATCAAGGCCGGTGTAGAAATCCGCCGGATTCAGATGAACCAAGGCAAGACTCCCAGCGGGACGATCTCCTATGCTTCCACTTCAGCTTTTGAGGCCGACCAAGTGAATACCGCCAAGTACACCCAAGCGGAGCCGATCAACGGGCTGCGTAAGTTCGCGTACTTTGGCTACTTTCAGGATGAAATCAAGTGGACGCCGGAGCTTACGCTGAATCTGGGTGCGCGCTATAGTTTCTTCAATATCTTTCACGAAATCTACGGTCGCCCCGACCCCTTCGACTTTGCCACGTGCGGGGCGGCGGGCTACTGTGGTGTGGGCGCCAGTTTCGGCCCTCCAACTTACCGTGACCTTGATCCCCGCATCGCGCTCGCTTGGGCGCCGGCACGGCTAGGCGGGAAGACGGTGATCCGCTCGGGCTTCGGGACCTACCATCAGGATGGACAATTGGATGACCAGAATATTCCCGAGGGCAATGAAGTGGCGAGTTTCTCTCTTTCGAATAAAACCACCCCCGGCCTGACCTATCCCATCGATCCCTTTCTGACCGACGTCACCGGCGTCATTTCGCCGTCTGCCATGGAACGCCGCCGCAAGGACATGTACGTGACCCAATGGGGACTTTCCATCCAGCAGACGCTCCCGGACAGTGTGCTGGGAACGGTCTCTTACATTGGTAGCAAGGGCACACACCTGCTGACCCTCTCCTATGTCAACGTCATCGATCCGCTGACGGGCCAGCCTCCCTACCCTCAGTTCGGGCAAATCGCCTTGCGCGGTAACGATAGCAACAGCACGTATGAAGGCCTGGGCCTGAGCTTGCAGCGCGCATTCCGCAAAGGTCTGCTGTTCTCGATGAATTACACATGGTCGCACGAGATTGACGACGGCTCCATGGGCAGCGGCGACGGCGATTCGCTGACTCCGGAAATTGTCGCCTGCCGGGCATGCGACAACGCTAGCGGCATCTGGGATGTCAGGCATGTGCTGAATACCAACGCCGTCTATGAGCTTCCCTTCGGGGCTGGCAAGGCCTACCTGAATCAGCCGGGAATCTTGCGGAGTGTTTTCGGCGCTTGGCAGTTGACCACCATCGTGGGCGCGCATACGGGATTTCCCGTCAACGTCACGGTGGCCCGATCGGCCACGGTGGTTCCCGATGGCAACACGAACAACCAGCGGCCTAACATCCTTCCAGGAGTTCCTCTCACTCCTCCTGGCGGCGCGACGCCCTCGGAGTGGATCAACCCAGCGGCCTTTGCGGTGCCCGCCGCAGGTACGTTCGGCGATGCGCCACGAGATGTGGCCCGAGCCCCAGGCCTGTGGCAAGCCGACATCGGCGCGAGTAAGCGAATTGCCTTGCGGGAGCGCTATCAGCTCCAATTCCGGGCCGAAGCGTTCAACGTTTTCAATCGGGCGCAGTTCGGAGCGCCCAACGCAGATATTTCGGCGGGAGCCGGGGAGTTTGGTGTCATCACCCAACCGGTCAACACAACTCCCATCGGGACCGGGACGCCACGGCAGATCCAGTTGGCGCTTCGACTCGAGTTCTGATTCGCATCTGCGGGCCTGCCGTGCAGCGGAAGTGCCCGTTGGGGACGGCCGCCGGCGTGCTCCGATGCCACGGAAAACAAGACGACAACATGTAGGTTTTGGTGAACGGGTTGATTCATCCAGCGGGTAGCCGCGGACAGTGCCTTTCTGTCCGTGGGCTTTTCCGTGCAAGGCTCAAGACCTAACGTCTTGCGGCTAAGCGGGCACGTTCTCCAGCGGCGGGCTTCACGCGATGGTTCGAGGCGCCCGGCCGGCGGCGCGCTGTACCTGATGCCGCCGCTGCGGTATTCACCAACATTCGGAGTGCCCGGTTCACCGACTCCGAGTCAGGGAAGACGTCCGCCAGTTCATGCTCGATCAACACCAGGTTGGTCCCGGCAGTTGCCTCGCGGTAGTACTTACCGCGAACTCCTCCCTTGAGTTGCGAGAGGTCATACTCCGGCCTCAAATCGTCATCAATTCCCTTCGCCGATGCCTTCTTCATATCCGTTATACCGTTACGCGCACATTATCGCGCAGGAACTCGGGCGCGAAGTCGGCTCCATTCGGCCAGACGAGAGTATGAAACTCGGGATGAACCTGGAACTGACTGAATACCCTGGGATCGCGCCACGGATCGCAAAGCCACCAACGTTTCCGACCAAACCTGCAACCGGCCTCCCATTTTGAACGTGGACTGCCTTCGAAATTTTGCCTTTTGCACTTTGCCTTTCTCTTGCCGCTCCGTGCCTCAGCTATGAAAGTGGATGTGCCAAAGGCACCTTGGACTGCGGCGGCTCGACGCCGCCTTGGTCATCTTCCTCGGCGTTATTTCAAGGCGGCGTCGAGCCGCCGCAGTCCAAGGCGCTTCGCGCATTTTCATGTACAGTGGCGGGCCGAAGGCTCATGGGAATCTGTGGTGAAATCCCCTGTGACAATCGCCTCCGGTGGGAATAAAATCTCGATGTCAGATCGAGTGGCCGGGTGGCGTTTTCGGTTGCGTCTGCCGGATGCATCCGCGTCACTCAACGGAAAGGATACCCATGATAGTTCCCTATTCCGATTTGAAAGCCCAATACGCGGCGCTGCGCGACGAGGTTCTGGCAGCGCTTGACCGCGTGGGCAGCAAGGCCGCTTTTGTCCTGGGCGAAGAAGTGCAGGAGTTCGAGCGGGAATTTGCCGCCTACTGCGGCGTGGAGCACTGCGTGGCGGTGAATTCCGGGACCAGCGCCTTGCATCTGGCGCTGCTTGGGGTGGGCGTGCAGGCCGGCGACGAGGTCATTACCACGCCGAACACTTATATCGCCACGGCGGAAGCCATTTCCTATACCGGCGCCAAGCCCGTGTTCGTGGACATCGACCCGTGCACAGCTAACATCGACGTCAACCAAATCGCGGCGGCCCTAACCCCGCGCACGCGGGCCATCCTCCCCGTGCACCTTTACGGCTTGGCGGCGGAGATGGACCCGATCCTGGAGGTCGCGGCGCGGCGCAAGCTGGCCGTCATCGAGGACGCTTGCCAGGCGCATGGCGCGCGCTACCATGGCAAGCGCGTGGGAAGCATCGGCAATGCCGCGGCGTTCAGCTTTTATCCCTCGAAAAACCTAGGTGCCTATGGAGAAGGAGGCGCCCTCACGACCAACGACGAGGCGCTGGCGGAGCGGGCGCGCACCCTGCGCTCCCACGGCGAATCGCGCCGCTACTTTCACGACGTCATCGGCTACAACTATCGCATGGAAGGGTTTCAGGGCGCGATCCTGCGCGTCAAGCTGCCACGGCTGGAGCAATGGAACGCGCGGCGAAAAGAGCTGGCAGAAATTTATCGCCGCACCCTGGCCGGCGCGCGCGTGGACCTTCAGGACGGGGGCGCCGCCGGCGAGCGCGTCGATCACCTCTTGGTGGTTTACGTCGATGACCGCATTACCGTCCGCGCCCAACTGGAAGAACGCGGCGTCGAGACCGGCATCCATTACCCGCTGCCCATTCATCTCCAAAGGCCTTATCAATCTCTGGGCTATCAGCGAGGTGATTTGCCGCAGGCGGAAAGGGCCTGCGAGCGCGTCATCAGCATGCCGCTTTACCCTGAAATGAGCAATGAGCAGGCGGCTTACGCGGCGCAAACGCTGCGGGAAATTGTGGGCGAAAAATGATGAGGTGCGGGATACGGGATACGGGACACGGGATACGGGGCTTGCGATCCGGGAATTGCGTGAGGCACGGGAGGCAGAACCCAGGGATCAAACGAAACCCGTATCTCGAGTCCCGTACCACGTGTCCCGTGCCCCGTACTTAGATTGTTGAGGGCAAATTAAACGGCATGAATCAGCGGCGCAGTTTCGCTTGGATGGACCTTCTGTGGCTGGCGTTTCTGGCCGGATTGGCCGCGCTTACGCCCGGTCTGGACTTCATCCACAAACAGCTCATCCTGCTCGCCATAGGCGTGTTCCAAATCTTCGAGTACCGCTTCCTGGAATGGGTTCCCAAACGAGGGCGCAGCTACAGCGTTGTCCTGAAAATCCTGTTGGCCTCGCTACTGGTGAGTCACACGGGCGGGATCAATAGTAGCTATTATCTGATTTACTTCGTGCCCGTGGTTACCGCGGCCATGTACTTCGATCTATGGGCCACGCTGGCATGGACAGCGCTGACGTCGGCGGCTTACTGCTCCTTCGTGCTCTGGAAGTTGAATGAATACGAATTGACGGGTGAAGACGCCTCCGAATTGGCCCTCCGCAACCTGTTTTTCTTCCTTGCCGCCATCGTCGTCAATCGTTTCGTGACGGAAAACCGCCAGCAAGCCATGCGCTACCGTGAACTCGCTGAGACCCTGGCGGAGACCAACCGGCGGCTCGAGCAAGCGCAGGAGGAAGCGCGCCGGTCGGAGCGTCTGGCAGCGCTCGGGCAGCTTTCCGCAGGGTTGGCTCACGAATTAAGGAATCCGCTGGCGGTCATCAAGGGCTCGGCGGAAACCCTGATGGGCAAACTCTCGAGCTCCGACCCCATCACCACCGAGCTGGCGGGATACATTTCCAGCGAAGTCAACCGCATGAACGCGTTGGTGACCCGCTTTCTCGACTTTGCCCGGCCGCACAAACTCGAACAGCGTCAGGAGCAGATTCCCCCTTTGATCGAGCGGGGGCTGAAAGCGGCGCGCAACCGCTGGCCCGACGCCAAGGTGGAAGTGGAACGGCATTTCGCTGCGGATCTGCCGGAAGTCACCCTCGACGGCGACCTGATTGAGCGGGTGTTCACCAACCTGGCGCTCAACGCCTATGAGGCCATGGGCCCCGGCGGGGGCAATCTGCGCGTGGCGGCGGTCCCGAGCTCCGACGGCAAGCGCGGCGTCGAGATCACTTTCCAGGACACCGGCCCGGGCATTCCCACCGAACTGCGCGAGCAGATCTTTAATCCCTTCTTCACCACCAAGGAAGCCGGCGTGGGGCTGGGGCTCTCCATCGTTTCGAAGATAGTTGACGACCACCGCGGGTGGATCCGCGTCACCAGCGAGCCGGGAAAAGGCGCGTGCTTCCAGGTGTTCCTGCCCGCAGGCGGATCCTCAGATTATCCAGAATACGCAGATGGGAAAAAGGCAGATCCGCGGTGAACTCCGGCGGTTGACCTCATCTGTATAATCTGCGCCATCTGCGGATGATATTTTATTTCGGGTGGAACGGCTCGCCACCGTGGGGTGAGAATTGGGTCAGCGCGGTATCCAGCGGATTGGCCGCGGCCGGCGCCGGCACCACACCTTTGAAAAGGATATCCTCCGGGGCAAGTTTGCGGCCGTAGAGCTTTTCGTTCGAGTCCCCATCCTGCTTGAACATCTGCCCGTCCAGTGAAACACCGGCAAAGGCGCCGCGCGAGCGCGAGTAGGTGAGGATCTCGGCATGGAGTTGCAGGTCCGTGGCGCCTTCCGCGCTGCGGCCCACCGGCCCACCGGCGGCGGAAGCATCGGCGCCGATCTTGGTGTTGTCATGCAGGAGTTTTTCCGCGCCCCTGCCATTCATCACCAGCAGAACGAAATCCGTGGCTTCGCCGCCAAGCTGGAAGCCGACGTTGAGGCCACCCACCGTGAACATCGAAGGCGCGCCCCAGGGGCCGTTGCCGTCGCGCCGGCAAACCAGCGCCCCGCGGCCATAGGTGGCACCGACGCCGAAGGCGCCCTTTTTTTCGGAAGGAATTACGCCCACGCAAACCGCCTTGTCCATCAGGTCGTGCGGGATGCCCTTTTCGGGAGTCTTCATGATGTCAGTGATAACTTGTGCCGACTTTTCCAGCCGCTCCGCTTGCTTGTCGTCCGCCCAGCCAACGCGCGCAGTTCCCCACAATACGAGTGCGAGACCTACCGCCAATCCGTATCGCATCTACAAACCCTCCAAGGGAGTTTTGGGTTGCGGTAACTCGCAACCGCGGGTCAATGTTTTCAGCCCAAGAACAATGTCGAAGCTCTTATATTGCCACAGTCTGGAAGCGCGGGAGGGGGAACTGCACCGCAGGCCTGCAATCGCCTGCCCGGCAACTCGCCCCCGGGGACTACTCGAACTCGCCCAGGTCGATTCCCTCCAACTCCGGATCGTACGTTTGATTGGAGGCCAACAGCTCGTCCCAGGTCATTTCCCTTCGGCTGTAGGCGGCCTGACGCCCGAGGATGGTGCTGAGCGTTGTTTCGGCCCCCACTCCCGCCTGATTGTGAAACTTGCCGCTGGTAATGCTCTCAATGAAAGCCTTCTCCTTTTCCGGGTCGGCGCGTTCGAGTGCATCGTGAAAAATACCGGCGGCTTTCTCCGCCGGCGAATCATCATCGGTCGCGTAAATATTGGCGTGCCCCCACCGCGGCGAAGCCGGCCCGATGCTGCCCTCCCATTCCCAAGGCTCCTCGCCGTAAATTCCCACCACGCCCTTGTAATGCAACTCCGCTACGCCTTGCGCGCCGAACAGGCGAATGCTGACGTCGCTCAGCGCCTTGCCTGCCTGAAAGGAATTGAGATTCAGATGCACGTCGTTGGGGTAGGTAAACGTGACGTCGAAGTGGTCCCAGCAATCCCCCGAATCCTCCTTTACCCTGCGCCCGCCCGTGCCCAGGGCTTTCAGCGGATGCGCCTCCAGCATCCAGTTGCACAGGTCCATCAGATGAATACTTTGGTCCACAAGGGTGTCGCCGGAAATAACGCGATCCCAAAAGAAGGTTCGAATGCGGCGTTCGAGAGGCGAGGCGTTGGGAAACGGCGGGTAGAAAGCGCCCGTCGACTGGTAGTAGGCCGCGCCACAGGCGATCTTACCCAATGCTCCCGCCTGCACCCGGCGCGCCAACTCCGCATAGGGAGGCGCATGGCGGCATTGGAAGCCGATGTCGAGGCTGAAGCGATTCTGCACCTTTTCCCCAATGCGCAGCACGCGTTGGCATCCGGTCACGTCCACCGCCACGGGTTTCTCGCAGTAGACGTGCTTTCCGGCGTCAACGACAGCTTCCAGATGCCCGGGATGGAAAATGTCGGGCGTGGAGATTTGCACCATGTCGATGTCCGGGCAGTTTGCCAGGGCCTGATAAGCCCGCGGCCCGCGGAACATCAGCTTGCGGTCGATCCCGGCATAGCCAAGCTTTGCGGCGAGGGCGTCAAAGTGCTGTTTGCCCTTGTCCAACTGGTCCTGAAAGAGGTCGGCCAGAGCCACCACACGCGCCGTGGTGTTGTTGGCAAACGATGTGGCGACGTGCGTGCCGCGACGCCCACAACCGAGCAATCCCAATCGAATCGCCGAGTTCGCCGCCGTGCCCCGCACCAGTTGCGGCTTGATGATCATGATCCCCGCGGCGCCGGCGGCGCCGAGGAACTGCCGCCTGCCCATCTTCTCGTCGGGTCCGGTCATAGTTCTTCCTCCTGTGTCTCTCGTCCGGCGGGAATTCATGTCCACTCGGTCGGGGCAGACAGAACAAATGTTAACGTCCAAATCGGCATCACGTGGGAAGAAGCCGCCGCAGCGGAATTAGTCACTGCTTTCAATCCGTCCATTCTTGAATTCTATAAGCTGAATGCTGACAACTGAGTGCTGGCCGCTGCTATTACAGGGAAGCCCGCGCCGCGCGGACGGCTTCCACGTACAGGCGCGCATTGGCGGAAATCACCTCCAGCTTGCCTTCGCGAAGAGCCTTGAGGTCCACCAATTCACCACCCACGGCGACGGCGGCTGCTCCTGCCTTGATAAACTCCGGGGTCGTCTCCAGATTCACTCCGCCCGTCGGCACCAACTCAATTTGCGGGAAGGGCCCCTTGAGCGCCTTAATGTATTTGGGCCCTCCCACCGGCCCACAGGGGAAGATTTTCACCAGGTCCGCGCCCGCTTGCCACGCGGTGACGATTTCCGTCGGTGTCAGCGCCCCGGGCATGCATGGCTTGCTGTACCGGCGCGCCAACTCAATGACTTGGAGATTGAGCGAGGGGGTGACGATGAATTGCGCTCCCGCCAGCAACGCCGCGCGGGCAGTTTCAGGATCAAGAATCGTACCGGCGCCCAGCAGAATCTTGTCACCGAACTCATTCGCCACTTTTTCCATCACCTGAATGGCGTTAGGAACGGTCATAGTAATTTCGAGGATGCCGATATTCCCCGCAATAATTGCCTCCGCGGCGAGCAGGGCGTCTTCCGCCGAAGGTGCACGCACAATCGGCACCAAGCCGACTTCGCGAATCAGTCCGAGCGATTTTTCTTTTGACCAGGCCATGAGTTCTCCTTTGTTTGCTGACCAGTTGCAGGCGTCAAGGGTCAGGGTCGAAACTCGAAATTCGAAACTCGAAATTCCGGCGTGGCTTTCACGAGTTTCGAATTTCGATCTTCGAGTTTCGTCTTTTTCCCTCGTACCTAGCAGTTACCGCGCTACCCGCAGGCTGGAACCCTTGAGCAGGCTCTCCACCTCCGCCAGGGTCGCCCAGTTAAAGTCACTGGGCATCGAATGTTTCAGCGCGCTGAAGGCGTTGCCGTAGCGGACGGCAACTTGGTAGGAATCCTTCTTCAACCGGCCATAGATGAAGCCGGCGCTGAAAGAATCGCCGCCTCCCAGGCGGTCCACAATTTCCAGTTCGTACTTCACATCGTCGTAGAATTTGCCGTCCGCGTAAGCGATGGCGGTCCAGGTGTTGCGCCACACCAAGGGGTTTTCACGCAAAGTGATCGCCACAGCCTGGAAGTGGAATTTCTCCTGCAAGCGCCGCGCAGCCTCTTTGTAGGGCTCGGCGGAAACTTCCGCGAACGCATCCGGGCCGGTCTTGCCTTCCGCCTTGATTTTGAACACCACGTTCGTGTCTTCTTCCGTGGTGATCAGGACGTCGACGTATTCCATCAGGGGTTCTTGCACAGCCTGCGCCTTGTCGGGGGTCCAAAGCTTTCCGCGATAATTCAGATCATAACTGACCGTCAGCCCTGCCTGCTTTGCCGTCTGCAAGGCTTCCCGCGTAACGGCCGCCGCAGAATCACTGAGCGCCGGCGTGATGCCGCTGGTGTGGAACCAACGCGCGCCTTCCATAACTCGCTTCCAATCCACCTCGCCGGGCCGGATGGCGCTGATGGCGGAATTCCGGCGATCGTAGAGCACGGCGCTGGCGCGGGGGGCCGCCCCGAATTCCAGGAAGTAGAGGCCCATGCGGCTCTCGGCGTCCGAGGTCCACACGAGGTGCGCGGTGTCCACGCCCGCCTGGCGCGCGCGATTCTCCGCGAGGCGCCCCAGGGCATTCTGCGGGAGGCGAGAAACCCAGGCGCTCGTCAAGCCCAGGCGGGCGACCCCCACCGCAACGTTCAACTCCCCGCCACCCACCTGAACATCCAGCGTCGCGGTCTGCTCCAGGCGCTGGAAGTGCGGCGGCGACAAACGGATCATCGCTTCACCAAAGGTTACAACTTCCGCCATGACTTCCTCCACGTTCGGATCGGGCTCGACAAGCAATTGACTACTATAGAATGTTTAAAGGAAATTGTAGCCCATTTTCACTTCACTCCGGTGGTTCTTCGCCTGACAATGGCCCGCACTTCGCGCTGTGACAAGAAACGGCCTCACGCAGCACGCGTTCTTGACTTTGCACTTAACTGCAGCATACATTGACAGATTACCTTTCTGAAGAACGTTCACATTGAGATTGGGAGTTTGACCCCCATGCCGGACGAGCCGGGGAGGACCATCCTGGACCATATCGTTTCCGCGCGCCGGCGTAAGCTGGAGGAAACGCGGTCGGCTCTTCCGCTGAAGCGTGTGCAGCAGATAGCGGAGGCGCGGCAGGAGTGCCGCGATTTTGCCGCAGCCCTCGCTCCGGGCGCTGACCCTGGCGCCCCGCAGGGGTTGCGCGTGATCGCGGAGCTCAAGCGTGCGTCGCCCTCGCGGGGGCTGCTGCGGCAGCATTATCGCCGCCGTGAAATTGCTTGGGGATATGCCGGCGGGGGCGCTTCGGCGCTTTCGGTGCTGACGGAAGAGCAATATTTTCTGGGTTCCATCCAAGACCTGACGGAAGTGCGCCAGGCCGTTGAGATTCCGGTGCTGCGCAAAGATTTTATCCTCGAAAGTTACCAGGTCTATGAATCGGTGGCGGCAGGCGCCGACGCCCTGCTGCTAATTGTGGCCGTATTGCCGGAGCATGACCTGCGCAGCCTGCTCGATTTGTGTAGACAATTGCGCATCGCCGCGCTGGTGGAGGTTCACACGGAGGCGGAGTTGGAGCGAGCGGTGGCGGCGGGCGCCCAGATCATCGGCGTCAACAACCGCAATCTGAAGACCCTGGAAGTGAACTTGGAAACGTCATTTCAATTGCGTGCCAAGATGCCCCGCGGCTGCCTGGCCGTCAGCGAGAGCGGCATCAAAACGGCCGCAGACCTGCGGCGCATCCGGGATGCGGGGTTTGATGCGGTGCTCATCGGGGAAGGCTTGATGACGCAACCGGACCCCGGCCAGGCCCTGCACGAGTTGTTGGCGGAGTTTGCTGGGCAACCCCAATGATTTTGGATTTTAGGTTTCGGATTTTGGATTGCGGGCTACGGGTTACTGGAAAGCGCGTAGAGGCGCGGATTTGACAGAGCCGGATATTGGGTTTGCTGCGAAAGAATCCAAAATCGCAAATCCAAAATCCAAAATTGAAAAGATGCTGACACGCGTAAAGATTTGCGGCATCACGCGGTGGGAAGACGCGCAACTTGCCGTCGAACTGGGAGCGGCGGCGTTGGGCTTTAATTTCTATCCGCCTTCGCCGCGATACATCGATCCGGCTGCCGCGCGCGCAATGATCTTGAAATTGCCGCCCCTGATTACGGCTGTGGGCATTTTCGCCAATGAATCGGATGATGAACACGTGGCGCGCGTGGCGAGGGAGTCGCGGGTCAGCGCGGTGCAGTTGCATGGTCCCCAGTTTCCGCCGCTGGATGGTGCTTTGGCGGATTTCCCGCGGATTCGAGCCGTACGTGTCCGAGAAGGATTCCAGCCTGAGATGCTGCGCGAACTCGCTGGTGACGCGTTTCTGCTGGATGCCTTCGACGCCGAACTGCTGGGCGGAACCGGCAAACCCTTCAATTGGGCTTTGGCCCGAGAGGCAAACCGCTTCGGAACCATTATCCTGGCAGGAGGGTTGACGCCCGAGAATGTGGGGCAGGCGATCCGGGAAGTTCGGCCCTTCGCGGTGGATGTGGCCAGCGGCGTGGAAGCTGCTCCCGGCGTGAAAGACGCAAGCAAACTGCGGGCTTTTTTCCAAGAGGTCGACCGAGGCGATCGAGGAATCGACGATGGAAGTTGACACGTCTACAGGTCCGAACGCGCGTGGGTGGTTCGGCGAATTCGGCGGCCGCTTTGCGCCGGAAACGCTGATGGCTCCCGTCGAGGAGTTGGAGGCGGCTTACCACGCGGCACGCAGCGATCCGTCGTTTCAGGCGGAGTTGGCGCGATTGCTGAAAGATTTTGCCGGCCGGCCGACCCCACTCTTTCACGCTCGGCGGCTCACGGCGCGTCTGGGTGGCGCGCAGATTTATCTGAAGCGCGAAGACCTGCTGCACACCGGCGCGCACAAAATCAACAACTGCCTGGGACAGGGATTGCTTGCGCAGCGGATGGGCAAAACGCGCTTGGTGGCGGAAACGGGAGCGGGGCAGCACGGCGTGGCCACCGCCACCGTGGCGGCGTTGCTGGGGATGGAATGCGTCGTGTACATGGGCGAGGAAGACATGGCGCGGCAGGCTCCCAACGTCTTCCGCATGAAGCTGCTCGGCACGCAGGTGGTTTCCGTTTCCTCCGGGACGAAGACGCTGAAGGATGCGATCAACGAAGGCATGCGCGACTGGGTGACGAACGTGCAAAACACCCATTACCTGATGGGATCGGTGCTGGGACCACACCCTTACCCAATGATGGTGCGCGATTTTCAGCGAATCATCGGCCAGGAAGCGCGCCAGCAGGTTCTGGAAGACGTGGGGAGACTGCCGGATTTGCTTTGCGCCTGCGTGGGCGGAGGGAGTAATTCCATCGGCCTGTTCTACGATTTCATTCCCGACGCCGGCGTGAAGATGGTGGGCGTGGAGGCGGGCGGACGTGGCCCGAACCTGGGCGAGCACGCGGCGCGCTTTGCGGGTGGCAAACCCGGCGTGCTGCACGGCTCCTACACTTATGTGCTGCAAACGGAAGACGGCCTGATCTCGAACACGCACTCGGTTTCCGCGGGCCTCGACTATCCCGCAGTGGGGCCCGAACATGCCGAACTGTATCGCCGGGGGCGCGTGGAGTACACCCAAGTGAATGACCAGGAGGCGCTGGAAGCGGCCAGCCTGCTGGCGCGAGTGGAAGGAATTATTCCCGCGCTCGAATCAGCGCACGCGCTCGCGGAGGTCACCAAGCGCGCGCCGTCGATGCCACGCGACAGCGTCATCGTGGTGAACCTCTCGGGCCGCGGAGATAAGGATTTGGGAATTTTTAAATCGGCGGGAATTCTGTGACTTTGGGTTTTGGATTGTGGATAAAGGGCTATTGCCCGCTACAGGGGGCGAATAAGGGATACAACGAGTTGCAGACAAAAAGTCCAAAACCGTGAATTCTGGGTCAAAATGACCGAAAATGCCTAACCAACCCACAACTCGCATTGCCGCCCGCTTTCGCGACCTGAGATCGAAAAACGCGAAAGGGCTAATTGTCTACCTGACCGCAGGCGATCCCAACCTGGACGCCACGGGAGAGTTGCTTTTGGCGCTCGAGCGGGCAGGTGTGGATGTGATCGAGTTGGGAGTGCCGTTTTCCGATCCCCTGGCCGACGGGCCGGTGATCCAGCGCGCCTCGGAGCGGGCGCTGCGTTCCGGCACGACTCTGCGCAAAATCCTGGAGCGATTTCCAAGTTGGCGCCAAGCGGTGCGCACGCCCATCATTCTATTCAGCTATTTCAATCCCCTCCTGCAATACGGCCTGGAGAAATTTGCGGACAGCGCGGCGCAAGCAGAAGTGGATGGCGCGCTGGTGGTGGACTTAACGGCGGAAGAGGCGGAGAATTACGTTCAGGCGATGCGGGCGCAAAATCTGGACACGGTGTTTCTAGCTTCGCCCACCTCCACGGACGCGCGCCTGGAGCGTGCGGCGCAACTTTCCACGGGCTTTTTGTATCTTATCTCGCGTACCGGTGTCACCGGTGAACGAAGCGAGCTGGCTTCGAGCGTTGGACCGCTGGCGGAGCGCGCGCGCCGGCTCACCTCCCTGCCGCTCGCCATAGGATTTGGAATCTCCACCGCGGCGCAGGTCCGTGAAGTCCAGTCGCACGCCGATGCCGCCGTGGTGGGCAGTGCGGTGGTGCACGCCATTGAAGAACACTATTCCCAAGAAGGACCGGCAGCGATTGAGGATTTCGTACGGCGGCTCAAAACCTGGACGGAGGATCAACCCGCATGAGCGATATGGCGGGCTGGCGCAAGCGCATCGACGAGATTGACCAGCAACTGGTGAAGCTTCTGAACGAGCGGTCGCAATGCGCGGTGGAGATTGGGCATATGAAGAAAGCCCTGAACCTTCCCGCGTGGCAACCGCAGCGCGAGGCCGAAATCCTGCGCAATGTGGTGAAGGCGAAC
>Ga0181527_1001440_pt1 | contig 24445 bp, 23 predicted proteins | sample PEATcosm2014_Bin_30_FD_119762 | JGI IMG/M metagenome (GOLD analysis project Ga0181527, IMG submission 119762) | Peatland microbial communities from MTU Mesocosm Facility, Houghton, MI, USA - PEATcosm2014_Bin06_60_metaG | ecosystem: Environmental > Terrestrial > Soil > Wetlands > Peat | place...
CTTTCAGTAGACACTGAAGAGTGGACCCGAGAGAAAAAGAGGAGTAATTCACGCCGTGCTGGCGACTCAAAAGAAAACTGACCTAATCAAGCGCTTCCGCACCCACGAGACGGATACCGGATCGCCGGAAGTTCAAATTGCGATTCTGAGCGAGCGGATAGGCGATCTGACCGAGCATTTCAAGACCCACAAGAAGGATCACGCTTCCCGGCGTGGGTTATTGATGCTGGTCAGCAAGCGCCGCCGCCTGCTGGACTACCTGAAGACGCACGATTCCGATCGCTATCGCGATGTTATCGGCAAACTCGGTATCCGCAAGTAATCAGAAAGCTCACGTTGAAGCGGAAGCACCCAGACCGGACAATGGTCCCGGCCCCCATCGGATACGGAACACCGGACCAAGTCGCGGCCGGCAGCCTGCATGCAGCGCCCGGCCTTGCGCATCGGTGTTCCTTGCGCGCATTGCGCAATCCCAACCCAAATTTCCCAAGCGAAAAAACGAAACGAGGACTCTATGTCTATGAAGCATGAAGTAGCCGTCGAGCTTGCGGGCGGCAAGCGGTTGGTCTTTGAGACCGGCCGCATGGCGAAGCAAGCCTCCGGTGCCGCAGTGGTGACCACGGGCGAAACCGTGGTTCTAGCTACCGCTGTGGCTTCTCCCGATCCCCGGGAGGGAATCGATTTCTTCCCGCTCACGGTGGATTATCGTGAGTACACCTACGCTGGCGGACGCATTCCTGGCGGCTTTATCAAGCGCGAAGGCCGGCCCAGTGAAAAAGAGATTTTGACCTGCCGCCAGATTGATCGGCCGCTGCGCCCGCTGTTCCCGGATGGGTTCCGCAATGAGACGCAGCTGATCGCGCTGGTGCTCTCCGCGGATAAGGAGAACGATCCTGACGTGATTGGAATCAACGCGGCAGCCGCGGCTGTGGCTCTCTCTGACATTCCCTTTAGCGCCACGGTTGGCGCCGTGCGCGTGGGACGTGTGAACGGCGAGTTCGTGGTAAACCCCACTTACGCCGAGCGTGCCGGGACCACGGTGAACATCATGGTGGTGGGTCACAAAGACGGCATCGTGATGATCGAGTCGGGAGCGAAAGAGGAGACCGAAGAGGTGATCCTTGCGGCCATCGAGTTTGCACACGGGGAGATCAAGAAGATCGTGGCCGTGATTGACGAACTGGTGGCCAAGGCCGGCAAAGCGAAGCGGGCATTTACGGCGCCGGAGTTCGACGAAGCGTATTACGCGGAGTTGAAGGCGAAGATCGGCGACCGGCTGAAGGATGCGCTGGACACCAAGACGCACGGCAAAACCGAGAGCTACGCGCTGATCAAGCAGATCAAGGACGAGCTTGCGGCTGATATCCCCGCCGAGGACGCCGCGGCCAAGAAGAAGCTGGCGCACTATTACGAGCATCTACGCGAGCGGATCTTCCGCGAGCAGGTGACGAAGGAGCGCATCCGGCCCGACCGGCGCGCGTTCGACGAGATTCGCCCTATCAGCATCGAGACCGGCGTGCTGCCACGGACGCACGGATCGGCGCTGTTTACGCGCGGCGAGACGCAGGCGCTGGTGACAGCCACCCTGGGCACGGCGGACGACGGACAGAGGCTGGAGAGCTACGAGGGCGAGCAGCGGAAGAACTTTATGCTGCACTACAACTTTCCGCCATTCAGCGTGGGCGAGACCGGGCGCATGACGGGCGTGGGCCGGCGCGAAGTGGGCCACGGAGCTTTGGCGGAGCGCGCGATCACCGCGGTGCTGCCCGGCCCCGATGAGTCACCGTACTCGATCCGTATCGTAAGTGACATTCTGGAGTCGAACGGATCGTCGTCGATGGCTTCGGTGTGCGGAGCCAGCCTGGCGCTCTTCGATTCAGGCATTGCGCTGAAGGGCGCGGTTGCGGGAGTGGCGATGGGCCTGGTGAAGGAGGGCGATGACTACGCCATTCTCACCGACATTGCCGGCGCGGAGGACCACTACGGCGATATGGATTTCAAGGTGGCCGGAACGCGCAAGGGAATCACCGCGCTGCAGATGGACATCAAAATCGGCGGGCTGACCCACGAAATCCTGCAACAAGCGATGGAGCAGGCACGGCGTGGGCGGTTGTTCCTATTGGACAAGATGGACGCCGAGCTGGACGGCCCGCGCGTGGAACGTTCGAAGTATGCGCCGCGCATCGAGACCGTGATGATTCCCACGGAGAAGATCCGCGACCTGATCGGCAAGGGCGGCGCAACCATTCGCGGCATTGTGGAACAGACGGGCGCCAAAATCGATGTGGACGACACCGGCAAGGTGAGCGTGGCATCGAGCGATGCCGAAGGCCTGAAGAAGGCTCTGGCGATGATCAGTGACCTCACTGCGGTTCCAGAGATAGGCAAGACGTACCTGGGCAAGGTGGTGCGCCTCGCCGAGTTCGGTGCGTTTGTCGAGCTCTTCCCGGGCACCGATGGCCTGTTGCACATCTCTGAGATCGCTGAACACCGCGTGAAGGAAGTCAAGGACGAGCTGCGCGAGGGCGACCAGGTGATGGTGAAGGTTCTGGCCATCGAAGGCAATCGCATCAAGCTCAGCCGCAAGGCGCTGATCAAGGAGCAGAAGGCAAAGCTGACACATTCGGCCCCGGCTGAAGGCGAGGATTTCGCAGCGGCAACTCCGGCGCCTGCGCCCGCGGCAGTGGTTCCGGCCCGGCCGCGGCACGAGTTCGATGAACGCCAGCCGAGTTCGAATCAGAGCACCATTCTGATCGAGGGCGGCGACGATTTCGAGGGAGAGGGCGGGGTGGAGTTCGACGAGGAGAACGAGCCGAACTTTAATCGCGTGGAAGGCGCGCCTGCGCCTGTCGGCCAGCAGCCTAGTGGAGCCGGACGGCCAGGGCCAGCAGGCACGGCCCGTCGTCGCCGTCGCCGCGGGGGACGTCCTCCGGGCGGCAGACAGGGATGAGCGAACACAGTTGCTGATCGAGAAGGCCCGGACGATTCGTTCGGGCCTTTTTGTATTGACCGGCAACGTTTTGCTGCTATTCCGCGAGTTGCAGGCCGGAATCCGGGTCGTTCGGCTGAAATGGGTCAGGCAGGAGCGAGGCCGGGACTGCGGGACCCTCGCGGCTCCTTGCAGCGCGTTTGCTGGCGTACATGCGCAGGTCGGCGGCTATGCACAAGGCTTCGGCGTCGCCTGCATCGTCAGGAAAGATCGCGATGCCCACGCTGGCGCCAATATTCACCGTGTTTCTTTCGAGCAGGATGGGGGCGTCGAGAAGTTGCGTCAGAGTCCGCGCCACGCGCAAGGCATCGGCGCGATTCATGGGCTCTTCCAGCACCACCGAAAACTCATCGCCTCCGGTGCGGGCCACCGTGTCGGTGCGCCGAACCCTGCCTACGAAAAGCGCGCCTACATGCTTGAGCAACTCGTCGCCGATATGATGCCCCACGGTGTCGTTGACTTGCTTGAAGCGGTCCAGATCGATCAACAGAAGGGCTGCTTGCGAACCTGTGCGCCGCGCGCGCTCGATGGTATTCGCCAATCGATCCTGAAAGAGCCTGCGGTTGGGCAAGCCGGTTAGTTCGTCATGCAGCGCGAGATACTTGTTGTGCTCGATCTGGCCCTCGAGCAGGATCAGGATCATGCCCACGGCAACCACGTATTTGGGCAGATTCCAAACCTCACTCTCGAGATGGAAGCCGGGGAAGAACGTGCCCATGGCTGGCGCAATCGTAAAGACGTTCGCCCAAGCCAAGAATCCGAAAACGGTGATGAAGGCCCCGGCAGTGGCGCGCCGATAGGCATACCAGAAATGCATGCAGCATCCAAAGTAGACGGTGAAGAAGACCGCGTTCAAAGCCAGTTCAAGGCCGTCGCCGGGCCGATTCTCGACCGTCAGAAGGAAGACGGAAAGCGCAGCGTAAAGCAGCACCGACCCCCAGCGAAGCGGATGGTTGAGCCTGCGTATGTTCAAAAGCGAAATGACGAGCGGCAGAGCGCCCATCAGAACCGCAGCCGGCGTCAAGAGCCAATAGCCCGCTGGGTGAATGGAGGCAATGGAGGCGACGACAATGTAGAGCGTGTTGGTCGTCAAGAGCACTACCAGCATCCAGCGGCTCGACACCTGGCTGCGATAAGGAACGGCTGCCCACATGAAGAGGATGCCTGCCCACGCGAGCGCTGCCGAACCCAGAATGGAGGCCGCGATGCCGAAGTTGCCCGGCGCCGACAGAAACATGAAAGCGGCAAAGTGAAGGACGATCATCAACCAGCCGACGAGCCACACGCCGGAAAACGATGTTCGCCCGTGCCGCGCTACCGAGAAGAAGGCCAGCGTGAGCAAGGCAACAGCCGCAACATCGGGAATTTTGCTCAAGTCCACGAGGCCCACCTCAACAATCGGTTCGGAAGTAAAGACATCGCCAATCTGTACAATCGGTGATTCTTCAATCTATACAATCGGTGATTGTTCAAGAAGCACGATAACGCTTTTGTTGGTCTTTGCGTTAACTTTGGTGCACACTTTCGTAATCTTTCACCGCATTTCTCTGGATAAATGCGGGCAAGTCTTTGCATTGACAACAAGATAAGCGCGAGAACGCATGAGAATCGAAGCGCGTCGGCCCTTCGATTTCCCGATTCAAGAGAACATATCTTCTTCAACGCATTAGAGATTTCAAGTGAATCAATGGATGGGTTCGCGCTTCTCAAGAGCTGAGCGCGATCCGCCGATAAACCAGAAGGCCCGTGTTGCGTGAGAGCCCTCCGCAATATGGGTCTTCCGAGGAGCCGATGATTTCAATCAAGAGGTATCTAGATTCCGATTCGCCAGGTTCCGGCCAGGACGCTGAGGCCGTTCAACAGGATCCATTCGCCGCGGCCCTCGATGCCTATGGCTCTTCCTTGCTTGAGATGGGCAATTGCAGCCTGGATGCCTGTCCGGGCCTCGGCGGCGATCTGAAGCAGTCTCTCGGGCGACTGAAAGCGGAGCTTTCTCCGCTGATGAGGGCCGATAAACTCGCAGCCCATGGCGAACAGACGCGCGATCAATTGCGCGCATGGGGCCGCGGGGCGGCGCGCCACTACCAGGGGAAGGCGCGCGAAGTGAAAGAGATGCTTCTCACCATGGCACGCACCGCGGAATCGGTGAGCGCGCGCGATCAGCGCAGCGCGGGCCAGATGAGCGCGGTCACCGAGCGGCTCAGGGCGATCGCCACGCTTGAAGACCTGACAGAGATCCGGGCGTCGATCGACAAGAGCGCGGCGGAGCTGAAGACGTCGATTGACCGAATGACCGAAGAGGGGAAGGAGGTCCTCGACCACCTGAAGAAACAGGTAGAAGACTATCAGACCAAGCTGGAGGAGGCTGAGAAGATTGCTTCGCGCGACGCGCGGACCGGTGTGAGCAGCCGCGTGTACGTCGAGGGGCAGATCGAGAAGCGCATTGAATCCGGCGTCACTTTCTGCGTGGCCATCGTGGACATCGACGGCTTCAAGAAGGTGAACGACGCGCATGGCCATCTGACCGGCGATGAGCTGCTCAAGCAGTTTGCCGGCGAACTGAGGTCTGCCTGCCGCTCCACGGACATGATTGGGCGCTGGGGCGGTGACGAGTTCATCCTGCTCTTCGATTCCGGCCTTGAGGAGGCAGAGGCACAGACCGAGCGCCTGCGCAAATGGGTCTGCGGCAACTACTCCGTGCCGGGAAAGGCCGGGACTCTCAAATTGCGCGTCGATGCCTCCATCGGGCTGGCCGCACATACTGCCGGCGAGGAGATGAACGAGCTTGTGGGTCGGGCGGACGTGGCGATGTACGAGCAGAAGGCTGTAGCCCGAACTAAAGTTGCCTGATCGGAGGTAATCGGGGCAGCTGGGGCTGAAGAAACAGGCCTGCTCCAGGAGCGGAACCTGCTGCCCCGTTTTGGGACACCTCTTCTTCTCGTGCCATTCCTGCATTGATTCCTTCATTCTTCCTCATGCAATCCTTGAGTTCCTCTTCCTCCAGAGGGAAGGTGGAAGGAAGTTGCACGCGCGACACGTCGGACTCGATCCAGCATGCCGAATTCGATCGTTGATGGGCGTTGCGCGGGAAGGCGCGGAGGAAAGGCTCGCATGAGACTACTCATTGCCGAAGATGACAGAGCGTTGGGGCTGTTTTTGAGCCGGGGTCTTGAGGCCGACGGTCACCGCGTCCGCGTGGCCTACGATGGCGGCGCCGCCGTGGAGGCGTTTCGCGCCGAGATGCCTGATCTGACCATTCTGGACCTGAACATGCCCGTAAAGGATGGAGAGCAGGTGCTTCAAGAAATACGCGCGCTCGATGCCGATCTGCCGGTGCTGGTGCTGACCGGACGGCAGGAGGTCGACACCCGGGTGCGTTGCCTCGATCGCGGAGCAGACGACCTGATGACGAAACCGTTCAGCCTGCATGAGCTGCGCGCGCGGTGCCGTGCTTTGTTGCGCCGCAAACGCGAAACGCGGCTGCAACTGCGCGCCGGCGATCTGGAGCTGGACAGGCTGGACCACACGGCGCGGCGCGGAAGCCGCTTGATCGTTCTCACCAACAAAGAATTTGCCTTGCTCGAGCATTTGCTCCTGAACCGCGGCCAGTGTGTCTCGCGGGTCGAGTTGCTCGATTCAGTGTGGAATCTGGAGCCGGCGCAAACCACCAACATCGTCGACGTCTATATCAATTATTTACGCCGCAAGCTCGAGGATCCTCCGCCGGGCCGTTTGATCCGCACCGTGCGCGGGCAGGGCTACATGGTGCCGTCGGAGGCCGAACTGGCGCTGGCCGCGGCTGTCGTAGCGCCGGGCGCCTCGGAGATTGCCTCTCCTCCGCTGGCTATCGCCGCTTCGTAACGTACGCATCCGTCCTGCCACGCTTTTTCAGGTCACCATCGAGGAGACTGCTCATGCAACTCGTTCCGGTTCCTCCTGTAAACCCTCGCATGCGGCCGCGGACTGCTCTGGTGGCCAGCGCCGATCGCAGTTTTCGCCAGCGCCTGGCGCACGTGCTTGCCGGCTTGCGCTGGCAGGTGCGCGAAGCCGAAGGCGGCGCCGAAGCCTGGACTGAGGCCGAAGCCGCGCTGCCAGACGCCGTCATCGTCGATTCCTGGCTGCCGGACCTGGACCTGGGCGAGTTCCTGGGCGAGTTCAAGGAGCGATTCCCTGAGGTTGACCTGGTGACGGCAGCGGCCAATATTGCTGCCGAAAGCCCTCGCGGGCCCTATCGGCAGGAACTGCTTTACGCGCTGCGCCGGTGTCAGGAGACCGATACGGCAGCGTGGAACGCCGCCCCAGCCATCGAGAAATCCCAGCGCGAGACCATGCGGCCGGAGTCTCCGAACCCAACCGATGGGTCAATTGCCCCATCCTCCGCTGCTGCTTCGAGCGCCGCCGCGATGCTTCCGTCATTGCCTGCGGGAACCGGCAGGACGATCTCCATCCAGTCCGGACGGACGGCGCAGGGAGCGGAACCGAACCCCAGCGACCGTCTGCCGGGCCTGGTGGGCAATGCGCCGTCGATGCTCGAGGTCAGCCGCCGCGTGCGTCTCGTGGCCCCGCGCATGACCCCGGTGTTGATCGAGGGACCGACGGGATCGGGTAAGGAGTTGGTGGCCGAGGCCTTGCACCGCTTGTCGACGCGCAGCCGCAAGCCCTTCGTCGCCATCAACTGTGCAGCCATCCCTGAAGCCCTGCTCGAAGCCGAGCTCTTCGGCCACACGCGGGGCGCATTTACCGGCGCGGTGCAAGGCCGTACCGGGCGCATCGAAGCCGCCGATGGGGGCACGTTATTGTTGGACGAAATCGGCGAAATGCCGCTGGGGTTGCAAGCGAAACTACTGCGCTTTGTCGAATGCGGAGAGCTGCAGCGGGTCGGCGACAACGAGACCGTCAAGGTCGATGTCCGCATTGTTGCCGCCACCCACCAGCCGCTGGCGCCGCAGACGCAAAACGGCGGCTTCCGCTCCGACCTTTACTACCGGCTGGCGGTTTTTCTCATCCGCACGCCGCCGCTGATCGAGCACACCCAGGACCTGCTGCTGCTGATCGAGCACTTTTTGCAGAAGCTGGGCCGGGATACGCCGGTTAAGCGGCTGGACGAGAGCGCTCTCGCCAAACTCAGCGCGCACGACTGGCCGGGAAATGTTCGCGAGCTCGAGCACGTGCTGGAGCGCGGCATCATTCTGGCCGGGGAGAATCCGGTGCTGACCGCGCGGGAGATCGATTTTGGCCTGGCGATGAATTGACCGCCGCCGGACTCTTCGCATGAAGCACGGTTCCGAGAGGGCGGGCGGCGAAAGATGCGTTGCAGGAGGGCGGAATGGGCATGGGGATTCAAACCGAATTGAGCGACCAGATCGCGCGCTATCTCGACCTGGCCACGGCGGAGGCCAAGCTGACGGCCGCCAACATGACCAATGTGGACACACCGGGCTACCGCGCGGTGGGGATGGACTTCGAGGCCGAGATGCGCGGGGCCATCAACGATGTCGACCAGGGGCGGGCGCCGCGCAAGGTGCGGGTTACGGAGGTGGATGGACTGGTGGCGCGCCCCGACGGAAACGACGTCTCCATCGACCGCGAAAGCCTCAACCTGGCCGAGGCGCAACTCAAGTTCCGCACCGGAGTGGCGCTGCTCAGGCAGGAGTATCAGCGCGTCATGGACGCGATCCACGCCGACAAGTAATTCTGCGGCACGGAGGCAGTGAGCACGAGGGATCGATGAGGCGCGGGCGCGGCAATGCCGCAAGGAGGGGTCGCAATGAATCTGTTCGGCATGATGGAAACCTCGGGCGGCGCCATGGAGGCGGAGCGGATGCGCGCCGAAGTGGTGGCCGCCAATATGGCCAATGCGGAGACCACGCGCACCGCCGGGGGCGGGCCCTACCGACGCCAGGAGGTGGTCTTCGCCGCCAACCGGGGCGACCCTGGATTTCTCGATTCCATGACCGCGGCATCGGGGGGCGGCACGGCGCCTGGCTCTCGAGCTCTCGCGCTCGCCGGCGGCGAGGCCGTCGCGCCGGGCGTGCATATCTCCGCGGTCGTTGAAGATCCTTCACCGCCGCTCAAGCGCTACGATCCGGGGCATCCCGACGCGGGGCCGGACGGTTACGTTTCCTATCCCGACATTAATCCCCTCACAGAGATGGTGGACCTGATGGGGGCGACGCGTGCATATGGTCTGAACGGCGCTGCCGTGCAGGCTGAAAAGGGCATGATCACGTCGGCGCTGGAGATTGCCAAGTCCTGACCTGGGCGCGCGTGTTTGAGAGCGTGAGATGCACGAGCGGGTGGGGGCTGGGCCGAGGGAGCGTACAACATGTTGGCGGCAGTGAATCTGGCAACGGCTGCGTCGGGTGCGGCAAATGCAAGCGCCACGAATTCGCTTGCGGCCGAGACACAAGAGACCTCCGCATCCTCACCCTTCGCCGATCTGATCACAGACGCGGTAGGGCAGGTCGATCAGCTGGAACAGCAGGCGCAGACGGCAGTGACGGGCCTGATGACGGGCTCCGGAGTGGACGTGCACCAGGCGATGATTGCCACCCAGAAAGCGGACATGGCCTTCGAACTGGTGCTGGCGGTGCGCAACAAGGCTGTTCAGGCCTACCAGAGCGTGATGGGCATGCAGTTTTAAAGACAGCTTCTAGCCTCTAGCTCCTAGCCTCATCGCGGAGCCCCGCAGATTTGCGTCGCGGCAAAGAGAAAGCTAGAAGCTAGGAGCTAGCAGCTAATAGCTGAAACTATGGCTACGGGAACACAGTTGGAGAAGACTCCGCCGGCGCTGGGGCAAGTGCAGAAGGGCGGAAGGTGGTCCGGGCTGTGGGGCCTGGCGCGGGTGCGCTGGGCGCAGATGGCCCCCGCCGAGCGTGGCTGGGTGGTGGTTGCGGCATTGTTGCTGGCAGCGCTGCTGGGTGGGCTGGCCTGGTACGGGCTGCGTCCTGACTGGCGCACGCTCTACTCTGGCCTCGAGCCGGACGATGCGCGGCAGATGGAGCAGGTCCTCGCACAGGCTCAGATCCCATTCGAGCCCACCGTCGATGGCTCAGGCATCCTGGTTCCGGCTGCGGAACTGGACAAGGCACGGCTGGCCGCCGCATCCAAGGGTGGCGTCAAGAGCGGCCGGCTGGGGTTCGAGATCTTCGACAAGCCCAACTGGGTAGGCTCGGAGTTCGACGAGCAGGTGAACTTTCAGCGTGCTCTTGAGGGCGAGCTGGAGCGCACCATCGGCACGCTTTCCGATGTAGCCTCGGCGCGCGTGCATCTGGTGATGCCGCACGACTCGCTGTTTCGCGACCAGGAGCGTCCCGCCAAGGCCGCCGTGGTGATCCGGCTGCGCCACCGTTCGCTGGCCGAGGGCGAACCCGACGCCATCCGCAACCTGGTCGCTTCCGCCGTCGATGGGCTGGCGCCGGAGCGCGTGGTGCTGGTGGATGCGGCGGGCAATTCTCCACTGGGACCCAGCACCGCCGAGGCCATGGAGCTGAGCGCGGAGCAGGCTCTTGAGAATAAATTGATCGCCACGCTCGAGCCGGTGACCGGCGCGGGCAACGTGCGCGCCTCGGTTACGCTCGATTTCGATGCCCAGGCTGCCGAAGAGACCGACGAGAGTTACGATCCCGCCAAGACCGTGACCCTTGCGCTCGAGCGCACGGAGCAGACTTCAGGCGCGCAGCCCGTCGCTGCCGGGGTTCCGGGCACAGCTTCCAATGCGCCCAACACGCAGGCGGTTCCCGTTTATCCGCATGAGACCTCCGCGCCCCAGTCGGCCAAAAGCGAGTCAGGAACCTACGGAGTCTCGAAGACCGTGCGCCATGTGGTGGATCAACCCGGGCGCGTACGCAGGCTCACCGCGGCCATCGTCGTGAACGACCGGCTGATGCAGCCGGAGAGCAAGAATCATGCGGCGGTCTGGCAGCCGCGTTCGAGCGATGAGCTGCGCAATCTGACGGCGCTGGCCCAGGCGGCAGTGGGATTCGACACGGCGCGCGGCGACGTTTTGACGGTCGAGGACCTGGCCTTCGACGAAAACCGCCCAGAGCCGCCAGCCACGCTCGCCGAACAGTTGCTGCGCACCGCTGAAGGCTCGCCGAATCTGGTAAAGTATGCCGCGCTGCTGATGGGCTTGCTCGTCGTAGTGGCCTTCGGGCTGCGGCCGGCGATCCGCCACGCCGGCACGGCACTGGCAACCCTGGGCACCGTGAGGAGTGTGCGCCGGGAACTGCCTGCGGGCTCGGGAACTGCCCAGGCGCAGGCCCCGCTCGGCGCGCCAGAGCCGGCGGAGGTCGATCCCGAGCGGCTGCGGTCGCAGGAGATCTTCGAGCAGGTGAGCGCGCATCTGAAGCGAGAGCCCACGCAAAGCTCGCGGCTGTTGCAGAGTTGGATTCACTCGGATTGATGCCCGAGATCGGGCCTATGGCGTGAGGAACGCGAAACCGGCCGGAGCGTAAAGCAAGCGGGACGGGCCGGGAAGGCAGGGAAAGGAACGGATCTTGGCGGAGCAGGGAATCGAGAGCGGGGCAACGCGGCGGCGCCAGGCAGCCAATTTTTCCGGGGTGCGCAAGGCGGCGATCCTGCTGGTTGCCGTGGGCGAGGAGCTGGCCAAGGAGGTGCTGCGCGCGCTCCCGGAGCCGGACGTGCAACGCATCACCGAAGAGTTGGCCGACCTGCGCGGTATCACGCCGGAACTTTCCGCCGATGTGCTCGAGGAGTTCTGGCAGCTTCTCGACACCCACCATTTCATCGTGCATGGCGGTCTGGACTACGCGCGGCAGCTGCTGGTCGGCACCTTTGGCAAGGAGCGCGCCGACGATCTGCTGGCCCTGATGCGCCAGTCGCAGGAGGCGGCGCAAGGCAATCTGGCCAAGCTGCAGCGCACCGATCCCCAGCAGCTGGGCAAGCTGCTCGATTCCGAGCACCCGCAGACCATCGCCCTGGTGCTGGCTCACCTTGACCCGCGCCGCGCCTCGACAGTGCTTGACAACCTGAACGAGGACCACAAGGTTGTCGCCGTGCAGCGGCTGGCGGAGATGCGGCAATTTTCCCCTGAAATGGCACAGAAGGTGGCGCTGATCTTGCACCGGCGCCTCGAGAGCGTGGGCGATACGGCGCGCCGCAGCTACTCCGGGTTCAAGGCCGTGGCGGATCTGCTGAACCGGCTCAATGCCGAGGAAGCCAAGAAGATTCTGGAGACCATCGAAGAGGACCAACCGGAACTTGCCCTGAGCATACGCAATCTGATGTTCACGTTCGAAGACCTGATCACCGTGCCCCCGGCCACCATTCGCGAGATTGTTTCCGGCGTCGACAAACGGCAACTGGCGCTGGCTCTGCGCGGCGCCAACGAGGACCTGCGTGCCCAGATCTTCAAGGCCATGAGCTCGCGCGCGGTGGAGATGCTCAAGGAAGACATGGAGGTGCTGGGCCCGGTGCGTTCGCGCGAAGTGGCCCAGGCGCAGCAGGAGATTCTCAATCTTGCGCGCCGGCTCGAGGCCGAAGGCAAAGTGATTCTGAAGCTGGAAACGGGCGACGAAATGATGGCGTAGCGAGCGGGCGGCAAAAAAGCAAGGAAGCCGGCGGGGAAGAACGACGGTTGGCGGCGGAATGAACAACGCATCGCGGGGAAAGGGAAGCTTGCAGCAAGGGACAGCATAGCAGGGAAGCGGCGGAGGCGCGAGAGCGGTGGAGAGCTTCGAATACGCCGCCTGCCCCAACGCGCCCCCCGTGCTCGCCTGGGATGGCTGGGCCGAAGCTGAGGAGGACCCCGCCGTGGAACTGCTGCCAGACGGTACCGTGCGGACAGGAGGGCGCGTTGCCGGTGCCAGCTTCGAGGAGCGGCTTGCCGAGGAAACGCGCCAGGCGTTCGAATCCGGCCGGGAACGCGGCCGCGAAGAAGGCCGTCGCGCCGAACGCGAGGCACAGGCTCCAACCGCGGCAGCGGAGGGGGAGCGCCGCCGCCGGCAGACGGCTGAACTCGTGGAGAATTTTGCCCGCGAGCGCGACCGCTATCTTCATGTCATCGAGCAGGAGGTGGTACGCCTGGCGCTGGCGGTGGCGGCGCGCATCCTGCGCCGCGAAGCGCAGATGGATCCGCTTCTGCTTACGGGCGCGGTACGCGTAGCGCTGGGGCAGCTGGCGGCCACGTCGGAGATGCGGCTCCGTGTGCCCGCCAGAGAAGCAGACTTGTGGAAGGAAACCATGGCTCTCATGCCCAAGCTGGCTGTGAAACCGCAGGTGGTGGCAGACGAGAGCATGCTGCTCGGCGAATGCGTGATCGAAAGCAAAGTCGGAACCGTCGATCTTGGAATTCGCTCGCAGTTGAACGAGATCGAGCGCGGCTTCTTCGACCGTGCCGGCTCCGAAGATGCGCCGGCGCGCCAGGCTCAAAAGAGCACAGCGCCGGAAACGCCGCCCGTCGAGACGCGCCGATGACAGCGCAGCTCGAACGCTACTTCTCCAGGCTGGAGCGCCGGCAGCCCTGGCGCTGGCGCGGGCATGTCCTGGAATCGGTAGGCCAGACCATCGAGTCGGCTGGCCCTCCCGTCTCGGTGGGCGAGTGCTGTGAGATCGAGGACCGCATGGGGCGTGCGCACCGGGCCGAGGTGATCGGCTTTCGCGGGTCGAATGTGTTGTCCATGCCGGTCGAGACCACCGAGGGAATCCGCTTCGGCGATGCGGTATGGGCGCAGGGGACAATGCCCGAGATCGAGGTAGGCCCGGCGCTGATGGGGCGGGTCTTGAATGCTATGGGAGCGCCCATCGATGAGGGCCGCCCTCCAGCCGTCGCGACCATGTTGCCTCTGGACGGCGCGGTGCGTCCGGCGCTCGACCGCGCGGCCATCAGCGAACCGCTGGGCACGGGCGTTCGCGCCATTGACGCCATGCTGACGGTGGGCCGCGGCCAGCGCGTGGGCATCTTCGGCGGATCGGGCGTGGGCAAAAGCACATTGATCGGCATGATGACGCGTAATACCGAGGCCGAAGTGACGATCGTGGGCCTGGTGGGCGAGCGCGGCCGCGAGGTGGGCGAGTTTCTCCGCGATTCTCTGGGCAAGGAGGGGCTGGCGCGCGCGGTGGTTGTGGTGTCCACCTCCGACCAGTCTCCGCTGCTGCGCATGCGCGCGGCGCTCACGGCTGCCACATTGGCCGAGTTTTTTGCCGCCCAGGGCAAACACGTGCTGCTGGTGCTCGATTCGCTCACGCGGTTCGCCATGGCAGCGCGCGAGATCGGCCTCGCCGCCGGAGAGCCGCCCACGGCCAAGGGTTACACGCCCTCGGTCTTCGCGCGCCTGGCGCGGCTCATCGAGCGCGCCGGCTGTTTTCATACTGGCTCGATCACGGCGTTCTATACCGTGCTGATGGAGGGCGACGACCAGCAGGATCCGCTTGTAGATGCGGTGCGTTCACTGCTCGACGGGCACATTGTGCTTTCGCGCGCGCTGGCGGCCGAGGGCTGGTACCCACCCATCGAGGTGCTGGATTCGATCAGCCGGCTCATGCCCGCGGTGGCTGGAGAGCCCCATCGCCAGCAGGCCGCGCTGGTGCGCAAGTTGCTGGCGATTTATGCGCGCTCGGAGGATCTGGTGCGGATCGGCGCGTACAAGGCGGGCGCGGATCCCGATCTCGACCGCGCCTTGCGTGCGCGCGACGCGATTCGCGCCTTTCTCGCGCAGGCGGCCGGCGAACGGGTCCGCCTCCCCGAGTGCCTAAGCCGCCTTGCGGCCCTGGCCGCGGAGGTTTGAGCCATGGCTGTCTCGCGCGCCATGCGGCGCCTGCTGCAGGTTCTCGAAATTCAGGAAGAGGAGTGCCGTGCGGCCATGGAGTCGGCGCGCGCAGAGTTGAAACTGCTGGAACAGGCACTCATGCGGAGCGTGGAACGCGAGCGCGGCGGCCGGCGGCTGGTTCGGGCCAGCGCTGCGACCGGCGAGATCACAGACCGGATCGCCGGGGTCGAGGAAACCCGCGTTGCCAAGCGCATCGCCACAGCTCTGGCCCCGCGCATTGCGGAATCGAAGTCGGCCGTGACCTTGCGGCAGCGCGAGTTCCTCGGCAAGCGCATCGAACGCCGGCAGACCGAGACGCTCATCAAGGAGGCGGAAGCTCTGGAGAGCGTTGAGGCAGAGCGACGTGCGCAACGGGATCTCGATGACTGGTTTCGGAGCCGGCGTGCGACGCCTGGAGAGGCGCGAGGCGATGAAATGCTGGAGAATGCTCATCGGCCAGCAGGCCGCGCGTCGCGGCCAACGAGAAAATCTTGAGGAAAGATGTGCAACCCTTCAGGAGCGCATCCTGAAATGGGAAAATCAGTTCCATCCCTGACATTCTTCTAACCCCTGCCAACATCCCTTTGGCACGCCATCTGCACCTGATTCCCGCATGACCGCAGCTGTTGGAATGGACCTTGGTGCAGAGATGGAAGCAGGAGGGCAGGCTGGGAAGGGGCAGGGCCCGGTGATGGCGGGCCGGCTCGGCAAGGAACTGAGCACGAACTGGCTCAGACCTGCGAGCGGTGATCTCGCAACCGGTTTGGCCTCCGAAGCGCCGAGTTTTCGCTCCAGTTGGCAGTCTCAAGTGAATGCATGGCGGGGAGTCTCGCGCGGAACCAACGGCGTTGAGAGCCAGGATGCGAGTGAGGCCGGAACGGCCGCTACGAGAAAGGACGTTCCCAAGAGCCGTGGTGCGCATGATGAACGAACATCGGTACCAGCTCAGGTGGCTGGTTCAAGCCTTCAATCGAATGGCGCCGTAACAAAACAGAACGTATCCGTTCCTGACGTGGCCGTTCAAAAGAAGACTTGGTCTGACACTGGCCGTTCCGCAGGTAAGGCCGTCGAAAACCCTGGCACCCAAACAACCTCGACCGGGAGCACAGACGCAACTGCAACAGAGCGTCCCGGTCCAGAGAATCGGAGTCGCGCAGGCTCCGCGTCGCAACAGGCGAACCAGGAGAAAACTGCACCGGCGGTGGCTGTTGACGCGCAAACCATCGCGCCTGCCATCGAAGCGCCCATCCAACTCCCAGTCTTTCCAATTTCATCGCGGGCTTCCAAGCCGACGCAAACTGCCGAGACAACTTCTGCGTCTCAGGCAAACTTCGCGTTTTCGAACTTGCGCTCTGTGCAGTTTTCAGGATCGGCGCAGTTGTCAGGAGCAGTGGAGATCGCAAGCGCCGCAACAGGCAGGCTCGCGACCGGCGCCTCCGGCAGCGGCGGGGCGGCAGGCCCAGCAGAATCACGGCACGAACAGTCGACCGCTCAGACCGCGGTCACACCCGAAAGTCGCTCCGGGCAGTCCGTTCCAACTTCGAGCACAGGCAACCTCAACCATGCAGCAACCGCTGAGAGCGTCGTACCTTCCGAGGCGCCCCTCGCGACCGTCTCGGGCCAGGTCCAGACCAGCGCCGATACGGTGCAGGATACCTCAAAGCAACTTTCCGATCGCACCATGCCTCGCGCAGCAAATCGCGATGCGGCGGGAGAAAGCGTCCCGGGCGCGACCCAGGTTTCATTAGCGCAGCCGGCGGGCGTGGACGCGGTTGCATCTTCAGGGCAGCGCATTCCGGAAGCGCCTCCTATCTCCACGGTGTCAGCGCCTCAGGATCAGCCGGTTGCGTCAGCAGCTTCGGCGGCAGCAACTGCGCGGGACACGTTCTCCGCGCTTGATGCGGGAACTTCGCCGGGCACACCCGCATGGACCCACGCGGGAAGCCAGCACGCGGAGGCGGGCTTTCGTGATCCTGCGCTCGGATGGGTAGGTGTTCGCGCGGATCTTAACGCCGGGGGCATTCATGCCACCCTTGTGCCGAGTTCCGCGGAAGCCGCTCAGGCACTGAATGGACACCTTGCCGGGCTCAGCACGCACCTGGTGGAGCAGCAATCACCCGTGGCCTCGCTGACGATGGCCTCGCCGAGCGAGAGCGGGGTGGAAAACGGCATGGGCCAGCGCATGCAACAGGGCGCGGAGGGGAACCCCCAGGACAACGCACCCGAAGAAGCGCAAGCAGGTTCGCAGGAAAATGCGCCGCGGGCTCCGAGCACTTCTATTTTGGATGCCCCGGCGCAAGCCGGCATTCGCGACTCGCTTACGCACACAGGAGATTTGCGCGGTACTCACATTTCCGTGATGGCATGAGGCCTGTGCGTATGCGACGGCGGCAAGGCAGGGAGGAAAGATGGGAACAGCAGCGGGAATTTTCAATCAGCAAATGACAGCCGGGCAGGCGCTGACGCGCAACGCGGCGACGCCCATGGCTAGTGCTACATCCGGCACAGGCAGCACCAGCAGTTCGAGCGACTCGAGCGGCAGCTCGGCTACGATTTCGGCCAACGATTTTCTTACGCTGCTGGTGACCGAAATGCAGAACCAGGATCCCACTTCGGATACGGATCCCAACGAGTACATCAACCAGCTTGTCAATGTGAACAGCCTGGAACAACTCATCGACATCAACCAGACGCTGACCGCGGACAGCACACCGAGTTCCTCCGGCACCGGCGCATCCCCGAAAGCAGTGGGAGCAGCTTCGAGCCCAACCAGCTCGGCCTCGCCGGCATCGGCTGCAGCTTCGCCGCACACCACCGCACACCTCGCCGGATCGCCAATGTCCACAACATCTGACGCTGCGGCCGCTAACGCATCTGCCCCGCAGACGGCCTCCACGCAGCGCATTTCGGGGAATTTGAGCGCTCCCAATGCCTCTGCTGCGGCACGACGCGTTGGGCATGCGCTGGCCGGCCGGACGCATGCGGCCCCGGGGCAGGGAACTTCGCCTGCGAACCAATAAGCTTGTTCACCTGCCCGGCCCCTGACCTGGCGCAACCGCATCGCACTCTACGAGGAGATGAACCATGGCAAGTTTCTCGATTCCGCTGACCGGTCTTGAAGCCGACTCTACGGCTTTGAACACCATTGCAAACGATCTTTCGAATATGAACACGACGGCCTTCAAGGCGCAGTCGACAAATTTTTCCGACCTCTTCTACCAGCAGATCGGCTCGACGGGCGCCGGCGACCCCATCCAGGTGGGAGCGGGCGTGAAGGTGGCCGCGAATGAGACCGGCTTTGCCCAAGGCTCCATCAACTCCACGGGCAACGCCACCGACGTGGCTTTGAACGGCAGTGGCTTCTTCGTGGTCAGCAACGGGAGCAGCGGCTACGAGTATTCCCGCGCGGGCGATTTCTCACTGAACTCCAACGGCAACCTGGTGACTACGAACGGCCTGAGCGTAATGGGTTATCCGGCAGCCGCCGGCGTAGTGAACACAAACGCGCCATTGACGGCGATCAACATTCCGGTCGGAGCGGTGCAGCAGCCGCAGGCTACGACCACCATGAGCATGACCGCCAATCTTGATTCCGCCTCCGCCACGGGAACGCAGTTTCCTGCCGCAGTTACGGTGTACGACTCTCTCGGCCAAGCCCACGTAGCCACGGTCACCTACGAACAGACGGCAACCAACACGTGGAGCTACTCCGTTGCCTTGCCTGCCGCGGACTACTCCGTGGCAGGCGGTAATTCCGCCCCGGCAGCTATCACGGGAACGCTGACATTCGATGCCAATGGCGACCTCTCCACCGTAAGCCAGGGAGCTGGGGCCGCCAAGACTGTAGGAACGGCCGCCGGCGACGTCTCCTCAATTGCCCTCAACTTCAATCCCGCCGCAACCAATGTGCTGGCTAACGGAGCCAACGGTTTGACCATCCAATGGAATTTGCTGGACGCGGCTGGAACGCCTAACATCAGCCAGGTCGACACGACCTCAGCAGTTTCAGCGACCACTCAAAATGGTTTTGCCAGCGGCCAATATCAAAGTTTCTCCATCGGCTCGGATGGCACGGTAAGTGCGACCTACTCCAATGGACAAACGCAGAATGTGGGACAGCTAGCGCTGGCGAACGTGCCCAATCTGCAGGGTCTCACGCTGCTCGGCAACGGAGATTACATGACCAATTCGGCCAGCGGGACGGCGGCGGTCGGGACCTCGGGCACGTCAGGCCTGGCAACAGTGCAGGATGACGCGCTGGAGGCCTCTAACGTCAACATTTCCACCGAGTTCTCCGATCTGATCGTCGCGCAGCGGGCCTTTGAGGCCAACGCGAAATCGGTGACCACCTTCGACACCGTTACGCAGGACACGATCAACATGGTGCATTGAAATGCCTCCACCGGTTTGCAGATCCTTGAGGGCGACCCAGAGCGGTTCCAGAGTTCACGTGCTGTTTTGAGGGCTGTGAAAGGTGGCGTTTACTTCCACCCCACAGACGAAGACCTGTCTGTGGGGACCCCGGATCGGAAAACGCGACTTGACAACCCGGTTTCTGGGTGCAGCAACTCTGGAACCGCTGTTCCCGGGCCGCCCTATTTTTTCGCTTTCTGCGGGATCTCGATGAACAGTCCCTTGCCGCGCGCCAACGCAGTTTCTTCCGCGTTGACTACGACGGCTTCGGCCCAGTGCTTTCGCCCCTCGCTGCGCAGCACGCGCCCCTCGATGCGAAGAGGCGCGCCGCTCGGCACCGGGCGAAGGAATTCCACTTCCATTTTCCGCGTCATGGATGGCCGGCCGAGGGCGCGCACCGCCTTGCTCATCGCCTCATCGAGAAGCGTCGCAATGATGCCGCCGTGCAGATAGCCCGGGTGGCCCTCAAAGGCTTCCGGCACAACCGGAAGGCTGACGACGGCGCCGTCCGACGCAAGCAGGAACTCCAGGCGCAGTCCGGTTGCATTGGCTTGTCCGCAGCCAAAGCAACGGTTATGGGCCGAGTGGGCGAATGGCGTGAGAGGTTCGTGGGAGTGAAGCTGCATGAATTCAGCATACTTGCCTGGCATCGCATCTAGAGCGACGGCGCCGCGCGGATTCCGCAATCTGCATCCGCTCGCTTGACCTGCCCGGCGTCGCCCGCGCAGACTGAAGATGCGGAGTTCGCTGGATCATCCGTCAATCCCCGGAGGAAATTCCCATGACCAACGTCAATCGCAGGACTGCCATCGTGCAAATGAGCGCGCTGGCAGGTGCAACGCTGCTTACGAATCATCTGCGCGCGCAAGGTGTGCCGGCTGCGCAGGCAACGCCTGCTCCGGCCGCAGCGCCCACGGGCCCCTTCACTTTGCCCGCGCTGCCGTACGCCTACGACGCCCTCGAGCCGTATTTTGACGGCGACACCATGCATCTGCACCACGACAAGCACCACCAGGCCTACGTCAACAATTTGAATGCCGCCGTCGCAGGGCATCCGGAAGTGGCGGGCAAAACCGTGTACGAACTGGTGGCGAACCTCGCCGCAGTGCCGGACTCCATCCGCACCGCGGTCCGCAACCAAGGCGGCGGGCATGCCAACCACTCCTTCTGGTGGCCGATGCTGGGCAAGGGAAGCGCTGCACCCAGCGGCGAGCTGGCCAAGGCCATCGATACCAGATTCGGCACCTTCTCGGCTTTTCAGGAGCAATTGACCAAGGCGGCTCTCAGTGTCTTTGGCAGCGGCTGGGCCTGGCTGGTCATCATGCCCGACGGCACTCTCTCCATTGAAACCACGCCCAACCAGGACAGCCCATTGACTCTGGGCCACAAGCCGGTGGTGGGCGTCGACGTGTGGGAACATGCTTACTATCTCAAATACCAGAATCGCCGGCCGGATTACGTGAAAGCGTTCTTCCAGGTGATTAACTGGGACTCCGTAAGCAGCAAGTTTGCCGAGAAAGCGTAAGGAACGGTGCTTTTGAAAATTGGCCGGATGGCGATCTTCCCGGTTGCGGTTGCGATCCTCCTTGCGGGCTGTCACACGGCGCCCAGCCTCACACCGCAGCAGGCACAGGGTAAGCGCCTCTACGACACGGGTTGCGCGCACTGCCACGAAGAGAACGACCTGCATCTGAAAAAGGTTCCACCGAATCTGCACGGCCTCTTCAACCACAAAGCGTTGCCGGACGGGGCCCCGGCGACCGACGCGGAAGTCGAGCGAATTCTGCTGGCAGGCAAGGGAAAGATGCCGTCGTTTGCGTATCAGATGACGCAAGAGCAAATGGGCGCGCTGCTGGCTTATTTGCACGCCTATTGATCGCATCCGCCACCCATTACCGCAAGGGGCGCGGCGGAGCCAACGAAAGCCGCATCACGATATACTTGGAGTTCTATGGCAACCGAAAAAACATTTTATTTGGAGACCTTCGGCTGCCAGATGAACGCCCATGACTCCGAAAAGGTGATCGGCACGCTGCGCCAACAGGGCTACCGGCAGGTTGAAGCCGAGGAGGATGCAGGCCTCATCCTCTACAACACCTGTTCCATCCGAGACAAGGCGGAGCAGAAGGTCTTTCATCGCCTGAACGATTACAAGAAACTCCATAAGGAAGGCAAACGCTTTGCCGTGTTGGGCTGCGTCGCTCAGCAGGAAGGCGAAAAGATCTTCGACCGCGCGCCGTACGTTTCGCTAGTGTCGGGATCGGCCTCGTACCGCAAATTGCCGGAGATGCTCACACGGCTCGAGGCGGGCGAAAGCCGGATTACCGGTCTCGACGATCGCCAGACGGACGAGACCTTCGAGACCGAATTCACGGCGCGTCAGAATCCTTACCGGGCCTATATCACCATCATCGAGGGATGCGATAAGTTCTGTTCCTACTGCGTTGTACCGTACACACGCGGCAAAGAGCGCAGCCGGACTTCGTCTTCGGTGCTGACGGAGGCGCGGCGCATCGCCGATCTTGGCTACACCGAGATTCAGCTTCTGGGCCAGAATGTGAACAGCTACCGCGACCCGGAAGGGAAGCGCAGCTTCGCGGAATTGCTGGCTGCGGTGGGTGAGGTGCCGGGGATCCGGCGGGTTCGCTTCATGACCAGCCATCCCCGCGACTTCACCCGCGATATTGTCGAGGCCATCGATAGTGTGCCCACCCTCTGCGACCATGTGCACCTGCCGGTGCAGTCGGGTTCGGCAAGGGTTCTGGCAAGCATGGCCCGCGAGTACACGCCGGAGTGGTACCTCGAGCGCATCGCATGGATACGAGCTGCCCGGCGGCCCATTTCACTTTCAACGGATATTATTGTCGGCTTCCCGGGCGAAACTGGCGACGATTTCATCCAGACCATGGACCTGCTTGCGGAGGTGCAGTACGATTGCGTCTTCGCCTTCAGGTACTCGGCGCGCCCCAACACGCCCTCCCTGGTGATGATCGATTCCGTTCCAGAAGCCGAGAAGGCCCAGCGGCTTCAAGTACTGCTTGAGCGGCAGCGCGAGATACAAAGGATCAATTATTCCAAGCAGATCGGTGAGATTGTTGAGGTAATAGTGGAGGGTGCGAATCCGGCTCGCGGGCAGATCGCGGGGCGCAGCAGCCAGAACAAGCCGGTCAACTTTGAGTGCTTGCAACCCATTGCGCCGGCCCCGGGCAGTTATCTTCGTGTCAAAATAGCGGGAGCTTTTCCCAACAGTCTCGTGGGCCAGACGGTCTAAGATTGCAACGGTTCTTGAAGAGGGAACTGATGGACATTGAAGTGCGGATTCGTGGCCTGATGATGGACCCGTCAACCAACATGCCGATCGTGGTGCTGAAGGATGTGGGCTCCGACGCGGTAATGCCCATCTGGGTTGGCATCTTCGAGGCCAACGCGATTGCGCTGGAGATCGAGAAGATGGTCGTAGCGCGTCCCATGACGCACGATCTCACGCGTAATTTGATCCGACACCTCAACGGTCAGCTGGAACGCGTTGTCATCACAGAACTTAAAGACGACACGTTCTATGCGGTCCTCTGGGTGCGGCAAGGGGACGATCCGGTGGCCATCGACGCACGGCCTTCCGACGCCATTGCGCTCGCATTGCGCGCCGATTGCCCGATCTACGTCGCGGAGAAGGTGATGGAGAGCGCCAAGCTCAACACCAGCGGCCCGCCTGAAGGGCCCACCGCCGAGCAGTTGCGCGGGTGGCTCGAGGGACTGAACGACGAGGACCTTGGCCGCTACAAGATGTAACCCCGGCAAGATTTCAAGGATCTCGTAGCTGTTCCCGGCAAGGGAAACGGAGCCGTTGGGTTGTTGACGGTCTCGAGCGCATTGCCAGATGTCTGGAATTTCAAGTGCAAATTGTCGAGATTTCTGAAAGGGAAGCGGGAGAGCGCATGAGCCTGGTAATGCCTGGCGGGTCACGGGTTTGCGTGGTTTTATCTGCGCGGGGCTTTAGTATACAGAATATCTGTTATCAGACATTACCTATAGCCCGATCAGTGCCGGATTTCCGCCAGCAATGCCTCGATTTCGGCCTTTTCTTCGGCCGTCAAACCCAGCAAGGGCGCCCTGGTATGGCCTCCGTAGTAGCCATTGAAGTCGCAGGCGTACTTCACCCCTGCTATGCCTAAATCGCCGACGATCCGCTGATTCACCTTCGCAATGCGCTTCTGCTTCTCTGCGGCTAATGCGAGATCGTGATCCTTCCAGGCAAGGTAAATCTCCTGGCATGCCTGCGGCGCGAAGGCGGCAAAGGCAAGAATCGCGCCCGTTGCTCCGTCCTCCAGCGATTCCAGCACCGTGCTCCCTGAGCCGCATAGAACCTGGAACCCAACTTCCCTGCTGCGCGTTTTGATGGGAACCGCAGGGGCAGCCGTGGCAACTGCCGCGCCACCGGCCAGCTCGCCCACAGAGACAAAACTGCCCTCCGACCCGTCCCGCGGCGCCAGCATTCGTGCCGTGGCCGCCTCAAACACCTGCGTAACCGGGACCATCCGTCGCGGCGCATTCTGCGCAGCTGCGACCTGCGCTCCAATGCGCTCCACCTTGCCAGCCGAATCTTTGATCCCGATGATGTTGGGGTGACCGGCCAATTCACCGACCAGTTCGACCGGAATCTGGTACGGAACGCACTTGGGAATGTTGTAGAGCACGACGGGCAGCGGAGATCGATCCGCGATGCTGCGGAAATAATGGAGCACAGCCGCGGAAGACAACTGTCCGGCATAGTAGCTGGGCGGCCGCACCAGGACCGCATCGTAGCGGAGCCCTGCGGCCGCATCGGCCATTTCCAGCGTCGCCTTCACGCTCTCACGGCCTACGCCCGCGATCAGAACCCTCTCCGGTGCGGCAGCTTCGGCAGCCACACGCAGAACCTCGCGCGATTCGGCATCGTTGAGCAGCGGCGCCTCGCCGGTCGAGCCTAAAACCACCATCCCTGCCAGCAAACTGCGCGAGTAGCGTGCGATGTTGGCTTCAATCTTGCGAAAATAGATGCGCTCGTCAGAGTAAAACGGCGTGGTGGTCGCGGCAAAAACGCCTTCCAGCAGCATTTTTTCATTGTAGAACCCCGCGCGGTTACGCTGCGCACTTCCCTGCTCCGCGGCGCCGAAATTGTGGTGCTGGGTCAGTTTGAAAAGGGATCATCCCTCAGGGGCTAAAGCCTCACTCATTTTTGGAGCCTTTTCGGCACGACTTCACAGCCTGCTGAAAAAGTCGCTGTTTTCGCCGTTGA